>Ga0209064_1000757_pt1 | contig 67137 bp, 54 predicted proteins | sample Inofromicrocosms_FD_187498 | JGI IMG/M metagenome (GOLD analysis project Ga0209064, IMG submission 187498) | Mouse cecum microbial communities from Vienna, Austria - Inoculum for glucosamine and mucus D2O microcosms (SPAdes) (version 2) | ecosystem: Host-associated > Mammals > Digestive system >...
CCGCCTCTCCCGCCTCTCCCGCATCTCCCGCCTCTCCCGCATCTCCCGCCTCTCCCGCCTCTCCCGCCTCTCCCGCACCTCCCGCACCTCCCGCACCTCCCGCCTCTCCCGCATCTCCCGCACCGCTTTTTCCCTACATGCCCCCTGGGCGCAGCCTGCGGAACTCGCACAATGAACGCAGCGAGCCGCGAGCCTCCGACACCGAAAGCTGCGATCCGCACCGCTCTCCGAGCCGCCGTTCGCATGCCCGAACAGCCGCAGCTATGTCCGCCTGCGATCCGCACAGCACCCGAAGCCACTCCCAAACACCCGAACAGCCAGCCGTCCGATCCACCTGCGGCCCCGTCGGCTCTCAGAACCGCCATCCGTGCCTCCGAACTGCCGGCCGGCGATCGCCCCCCCCATCAACCGACGCCACGCAACCGCCCCGACGCAGCCATCCCCGCCCCGGCATGCTCCGAAGCGCATTTGGCGATATTTTTTAAAAATTACTTAAAAATTATCAATAACATCTTTTTGTTACTAAGAATACTTATTATCTTTGTCGTCGATTTGTCAAAACAGAGAAACGAATGACATCGCTGACCGAATTTTTCAACAAACCCCAGGACGAAAGTCTGAAAGGCATATCGCAGAAAAACAGCATCATCAAGCGAAACATCATCGCTTACATGGCCGTAAACGGCGAATGCACGCTCTCGGAACTGACCAAGGAGCTTCACATCAGCGTGCCGACCATCACCAAACTCGTGCAGGAGCTGGTCGATGAAAACATAGTCACCGACCTGGGCAAGGTCGAAACGCCGGGCGGCCGCCGCCCCAACGTCTTCGGACTGGCCAGCTCGGCCATCTACTTCGCGGGCGTGAACGTCGGCCGCGACAACATGACGTTCCTGATCACCGACCTGCAAAACAACATCATCACCGAAAAAATCGACCCCGCGTTCGAACTCCTCGACCGCCCCTCGTGCCTCGAACGCATCTGCACCAACATCGAGACCTTCCTGGCGGAGAGCGACATCGATCGCAGCAAGATCCTGGGACTGGGCGTGGGCATGACCGGGCGCGTGAATCCGGACACGGGCCGCAGCTACAAATACTTCACCACCAGCGAGCAACCCCTGCGCGAGCTGCTCGAACAGCGCACCGGCCTGCGCGTGCTGCTCGAAAACGACACCCGCGCCCGCTGCTATGCCGAGTACACTTTCGGCCGCTCGAAGGAGGAGCACAACGTGATCTACCTCCACATGGGCCGCGGCGTGGCGATCGGCATCGTGGTGGACGGCAAGCTCTACTACGGCAAAAGCGGCTTCGCGGGCGAATTCGGCCACATTCCGTTCTTCGACAACGAAATCATCTGCTCGTGCGGCAAGAAAGGATGCCTCGAAACCGAGGTGTCGGGCATCGCCATCGAGGACAAGATGTGCCGCATGATCGACAAGGGCGTCAATACCATCCTCCGCGAGCGCTACGACCGCGAGAAGAGCATCCACATCGACGACATCATCGCCGCCGCCAAGAACGACGACAACCTCTCGATCGAGCTGATCGAGGAGGCCGGCGAGAAGGTGGGCAAGGCCGTGGCGTTCCTCATCAACACCTTCAACCCCGAAACGGTCATCGTGGGCGGCAACCTCGCGGCCGCGGGCGACTACATCATGCTGCCCCTCAAGTCGGCGACCAACAAATACTCGCTCAACCTCGTATACAAGGACACCAAGTTCCGGCTCTCGAAGATGAGCGAAAACGCCAATGCCTGGGGCGTGGCGATGCTGATCCGCAACCGCATCATCGGACTCTGACGGCGATGAACATCGAAGGTGCGCTCTGCCGCCTGCGGGCCCTCGAACCGGAGGACGCCGAACGGATGTACGCCTGGGAGAACGATCCCGAGGTGTGGCACGTGAGCGGCACCACGGCGCCTTTCTCGCGCCATACGCTCGCACGCTTCATCGAGGAGCAGCGCTTCGACATCTACCAGACGCGCCAGCTCCGCCTGATCGTCGAGCGGCACGACGGCACGGCCGTCGGCGCCCTCGACCTCTTCGACTTCGAACCCCAGCACCGCCGCGCGGGCCTCGGCATCCTCATCCACGACCGTCGGATGCGGGGCCGCGGCTATGCCTCCGACGCGGTGGCCGCGGTCTGCGGCTACGCCCGCCGCACGCTCGGACTGCATCAGCTGTGGTGCGGCGTGGGCGCCACGAACCGGGCCAGCCTCGCGCTCTTCCGCAATGCGGGCTTCACGCAGTCGGGCATCAGACGGGACTGGCTCGCGACGCCCGACGGATACGAAGACGAAGTGCTGTTCCAGAAGATCCTCGACCCCGGCGGCCGCCATCCGGACCGGGCCGCCGCACCGGCCGCAACCACCCTTGCGACGGGGAACGAGTAGCGGAAGCCGCGCACAGGCGGCAGGAGACGCCGCACACGCAACGACACGCGCAACCTGCGGCCACCTACGGCATCCCGGCGCGAAAAACCGACAAAACCGCAGCGCGGCTGCGGACCACACCGAAATGAACGATCTGTTACCCATAGTATTTCCGGAGATCGCGGCGCAGCGCCCGACGATCATCGCCGGACCGTGCAGCGCCGAGACCGAGGAGCAGGTGCTCGCCACGGCGCGGGCCCTGGCCGCCGACGGCATCCGCATCTTCCGCGCGGGGGTATGGAAGCCCCGCACCAAACCCGGCGGATTCGAGGGCGTAGGCATCGAAGCGCTCGCGTGGCTGCGGCGCGTGAAGCGCGAAACGGGCATGTACGTCGCCACGGAGGTGGCCACGGCCGAACATGCGGCGGCGGCGCTCGATGCGGGCATCGACCTGCTGTGGCTCGGCGCCCGCACCACGGCCAATCCGTTCGCCGTGCAGGAGGTGGCCGACGCACTGCGCGGCCGCGACCTCCCGGTGCTGGTGAAAAACCCCGTGAGCCCCGACCTCGAACTGTGGATCGGGGCCCTCGAACGGCTCCGCAACGCCGGCATCCGGCGGCTGGGCGCCGTGCACCGCGGCTTCAGCTCGCTCGACCGCGGCATCTACCGCAACCAGCCCCAGTGGTCGATTCCGATCGAACTGCACCGCCGGCTGCCGCACCTTGCGATCTTCTGCGACCCGAGCCACATCGGCGGCCGCCGCGAGCTGATCGCTCCGCTGAGCCAGCAGGCCATGGACCTCGGATTCGACGGCCTGATCGTCGAGTCGCACTGCGCACCCGAGAGCGCCTGGAGCGACAAGGAGCAGCAGATCACCCCCGCGGCGCTCGCCGCCCTGCGGCGCTCGCTCGTCATCCGCCGAAGCGACGAGGCGACCGAGAGCCTCCACGCGCTGCGCCGCGAAATCGACAAATGCGACGACGAGCTGCTCGAACTGCTCGCCCGCCGCATGCGCATCGCCCGCGACATCGGCCGCTACAAGAAGGAACACGCCATGCCCGTGCTCCAGGCCGAGCGCTACAACGACCTGCTCGACCGCCGTGCCGCCCAGGCCTGCGACCTGGGAATGGAACGCGACTTCATCCGCACGCTCCTTCAGGCGATCCACGAGGAATCCGTCCGCCAGCAGATGCACGTGCTGGGCGAATGACGCGCGGGCATTGCCGAAGCGGAAAAACGCCCGGGCACCCGGTCCTCCCCCGCCGGGCACCGGAAAGGCAGCCCGTACGATCGCAGTGGAGGCCCCCCAAGCCCCCGCCGAGCGCAGCGGAAGAGCTTGCCGAGGGAGCGACGAAGCCCAAAAACAACCGGAAACAACCTCCGGTCTTCAATCTCCCGGACACAGCGGGGTATGCTGTCCGGATGCAGTCGGGCAAGGAGAGACAACGACGAAAACGAACGAACCGATGACGAAAATAAAAGCCGTATTCAACTGGAGCGGAGGCAAGGACTCCGCCCATGCCCTTTGGCGGGCCCTGCAATCGGGGCGCTACGAAATCGTGGCGCTGCTGACGACCGCCGACCGCGACACGGGACGCTCGACCATGCACGCCATTCCCGAGGAGCTGCTGCATGCCCAGGCCGAACGGATCGGCATTCCGCTCCACATCGTCCGCATCCCCGCGGAATGGGGTTCGGACGCCTATGCCTCCGCCATGCGGGCGGCCGTGGAGCACTTCCGCGCACAGGGTGTCACCCACTTCATCTTCGGGGACATCCACCTGCACGACGTACGCCGCTACCGCGAAGCGCAGCTCGCACCCTACGGACTCGCGGTCGTCGAACCGCTGTGGGACGAAACGTCGGAACAGATCATTGAGGGCTTCCTCGCCTCGGGGCTGCGCACCGTGGTGGTCACGACGATGGCCGACCGGCTCGGTGCCGAAGCCATCGGCCGCGAGCTCGACGCGGCATTCGTGGCCTCGCTGCCCGCAGGCACCGACCCCAACGGCGAAAACGGCGAATACCACACCTTCTGCTACGACGGCCCCATCTTCCGCTCGCCCGTACCTTTCCGGCTCGGACCGCCGCAGCGTCGCAGCCACGACATCCGCCACGACGACGGCACCGTGCACACCTACACCTATTGGTTCGCCGAACTCGAAGCGGCCGAATAACGCTCCGGTCGGCTGCCGTTGCATCATCCCGACGCGGCGACGGGATGTTTCCCTGCACTCTCCCCGGCTTCACAGTGCCCCCCGGATGCCCTGTTCCGGCCGCCCCCCCATAAATACGAACCGCGCCGGTCCCGAAGACAAGGGATCGGCGCGGTTTTCATATGGGATGTCTGGGATCAACGTCCGTACAGGGCATCCGACAGCGTATGCACAAAGGCGACGGAACCGGATCAGTTTGCAGTTACGGCCTCAGCATAAGTCTTGGTCTCGGCATCCGATGCGGCCTGTGCAGACGCAGGCGCCGGCTCGCCGAGGTCTGTTCCGTGCGCTACGGCGTAGTCGTAGTCCTCCTCGGAAAAGACGAAACACGGAGTATAGTCCGTACATAGGTAAGGAAACTTTACGAAATTGCCCTTATCGTACGGACGACGGTTTCGCGACATAGCATCCATTTCGATCGCATAGCGACCATCAAAACAGACCAAACGGGAGCGGAATTTCGACCCGTCGAAAAAGTCTATTCCACCCGGATTCGACTCCTTGCCGTTGGGATGTCCCTCCCAGCTGAGGTAATAGAACTCCTGCGGCTCCAGGACAAGCGAATCCACCATTTGCAGACAGGAGGGTTTGTGTACGATCGAAACCGTATGATCGGTTTTGTTGAACATGCGGACTATATCATAGTGCACATAATCTTCAGAATCATCATTATTCGAACATGCATGGGCGAGGCAGACGCCGATCGCCAGAAACAGGAGGCGGTACAGGGGTTTCATAACAATCAGATATTATAAAATTCAAAATCTTCTCTTACAGATTCTTCGGTCAAATTTAATCGCTCTGCATTTTGCAACGGATTCTCTTTAAGTTGAGCAAGTGTTTCCGATCGGTAAAGCAAATCGTTCAACAAGTAATATGATTTTATTACTGCATTAGAATCATTATCCATGCGGCGGCGGTGTCAGCGGAGCATTTTGATGCTCCGCTGCCCGTTGCCGGTGAACATTGCCGCCGCACACCGCCGGAGCCTACAACGCCGGCTGCGGTTCCCCGAGGTCGGTGCCGTGCGCTACGGCGTAGTCGTAGTCCGACTCGATGAAAGTGTACAGCATATAATAGGGTGGCGGAACCAATGCTGTAAAATTAAATTTTTCGATTTTTCTGTCATCGGGAAGATCGGAAAAATTGATGAGATAACGTCCGTCATAATAAATTTTTCGGGACCCGTGCTTTTCATTAAAGTAGTTGGAATCGCCGTTCATATAATACGTTTCCCCGACTTTCAAAACCAAAGAATCCACAATACCATCGGCACTCGGGTTATGTACGACGGAGATCGTGTGGCCGCTTTGGTTGCAAAATCCATATGCAAGACCGTATTCTACCTCGGCTTCGCAGGAAATCGCCATGCACCCCAGGCAGACGGAAATTATAATTTGATAAATGTATTTCATAATGTCAAATATTATAGAAAGCGAAATAATCCTCGATGGCTTCGCGGGTGGTCCCCAGCCGGTCGCAGTTTGCCAAAAGGTTTGCTTTCAGCTCTTTAATATTCCTGGACTGATAGAATACATCCATGAATGGTGCATAAGCTTTGATGTAAATTTTGTCATCAGGATAAATATTCTGATTATTCGGTTCGAATAATCTATAATACTCTTTCTGATTCGAGTTGTCTATCAAATCAATAAAAATCGGAGAATATTCCTGATAATGGGCATTATTTTCATAGTCCCACTGCGACACGTCCTGTAAATTATTTTCGTGTGGTACGTCGAAGTATACGATATTTCTTACGATTCGCGAGAGACCTGCGACCGGTCTGTTATAATCGTAGTCCCATCCCACTTTTTCGAAACGGGGATGTTTCAGGTACTCGTATTCCGCAGTGGTCATATACCATTCGATCAACCTTGCCCAACTTTCGCGGATCGTCGAATTATATCTTAAATAATTATAGGCATTCACACATTTCTGATACATTGCACAATGCCCCAATTCATGATAGGTCGATCGAAGTATGCCCTCAGTCGGCTGTGCCGATTCACCTTTCTTAGTTCGATACACAACAATATCGGGAGAAACAGTTTTGATATTTCTATAATAGAAACGTGCATATACGTCTCCGGAATGATCCTTATAGGCAACCTTGGTCTTGTGGCGGCTGTTCACCCGTTCGAACGGATTGTTCGGACCGTAGAAGTGGTGGTACAGCGCCCGCGTAATCGTGGCGTAGCGCAGCGATTTGCCGTTGTTAATGTCGAGGTTCCACTCTCCCTTGCGTTTCGGGCCGTTGTAATAGGCCTGAAAGAAACTGCCGTCGCGTACGTCCCAATCGTTTGACTCCCAGGCGATCGAATAGTTTGCCGGACGCTTGTAGGTCTTGCCGATCCGGAAATAACCGTTCTTGTCCGTATAGGTGTATTTCGTCGTGAACCACCGTCGCGTTCTCACCTTGGCATGCGGCACCGCAACGTAGTCGCCGACATGATCGTCGTAAGCGCGGATGACGCCCTGCGGATTCCAGCCGGAACTGCCGCGGGTTTCGAGTTGCAGATCCTCCAGCGAAATGTTTTTCGTCAGGTACATCGACTGGTCGATCAACAACTCCGAAAAGTCTGGCGACAACGGTGCGATTCCGATCTCTTCAGCAATATCCTCGTCCATGTCGTCGGGAATGAACAGGTATTCCAGAATCGTGTGGGCAATGCCCTCGGGCAACGCTTGTGTTACCGGCACGGATGCATAGAGCGACTCGACCGGTGCTGTGGCGGTCGCCTCCAGGGTTTCCGGATCGTACGTTACCTCCTGCCGCGGCATTTCGCCCTCGCCGAGGATTTCATAGTCGAGCGGGAACGCATACAATACCAAGGTAGTGTCGGCTTGCAGAAGGTCTAACTCCTCGGTGTTCTTCGGGTCGAATCGCACGTAGAGATGCGTAGGGCTCAGAAACGGCAATCTGTCAAGTTTTATGAATTCATTCATCATTTCACCTGTCATACGGTTCAACAGGGGTAGCGGCAAGCTGCGTGTCTTGATGCTCATTATCGCCTCCTGCATGTTTTCAAGCGAGAAGGGATTTTCGAGCCGCTCGCCCAGCGCAAGGGTGCCCGGTTCGGGCGCGCTGCGGGTGCCGTCCCCCGCGCGGCACACCACCGTGCGGTCCGGGGCGTCGTTCGGCAACGCCGGATCGTCCTTGGCACAGCCTGCGAGCGACAATAATAAAAGGATTGGAAAAAAGTACTTCATAACGGGAATTTTTGAAGTGGTTAAACAATAGGTGTAACTGTCAAAAGCAAAGTTATACAAATTTTGTTTATTTGCAAGATTTTCAATTTGTTTTATCGAAAATAAGCCCGAATACGATACAAATGCGACGTTTCGGCGTATCGGAGGGCGGATGCGGACGGTGCAGTCGCGGAGAATTCGCGGTGTTGCGACTGTTCCGGGGCGAGGGGCGCAAGCGGTTGCAGCCTGTGCCGAGAGGTGCTGATTTTGCAGTTCGGGGGCGATGCGGGTGCATGGCCGCACGGAGGGGCCTCGGAATTTGCTTATGCGCCGCCGATTTGCTATCTTTGCTCACCGAATGGCAAGGAAAAATACTTTCAGGAACAAAATAGACAACGAGCAGACCGCGGCGCTCCCCGCGGCCGAGTTCAAGGGCGAAATCCGCGTCGTGGAACACGACCGCGACGTCGCCGAAGCGTGCAAATACCTGGAGCGCTTCCCCATGCTGGGTTTCGACACCGAGACGCGGCCTTCGTTCCGGCCGGGCGTCATGTTCCGCGTGTCGCTGCTGCAACTCTCCGCGCCCGATGTCTGCTACCTGTTCCGTCTCAACAAGATCCGCTTCGACAAGGCCATCATCCGCCTGCTCGAATCGAAACAGATACTGAAGATCGGCGCCGCCGTGTCGGGCGACCTCCACGCGCTGCACCAGATCAAGCATTTCCGCGAGGCGGGCTTCGTGGATCTGCAACAGCTCGCCCCCGACTGGGGCATCGAGGAGAAGAGCCTGCGCAAACTCTCGGCCATCGTGCTGGGCCAGCGCGTCTCTAAAGCGCAGCGCCTGAGCAACTGGGAGGCGACGACGCTCACCGACAAACAGCAGCTCTACGCCGCGACCGACGCCTGGGTCTGCACCCGCATCTACGAGCGCCTGCTCGACACACGCAAATCAAAACGCAAAACGAACGATGATACCCCAAATCCATCTGCGCAGAGGTAAGGAAGAGTCCCTGCTGCGCCGCCACCCCTGGGTCTTCTCGGGTGCCGTAGACTACATCGCGGCCGAGAAGGAGTCCGAAATCGCGGAGGGCGCCCTGGTCGAAGTGCGCACCCATGCCGGCGACTTCATCGCCCGCGGACACTACCAGATCGGCTCCATCGCCGTGCGTGTCCTCACGTTCGACGAGGCGGAGACCATCGACGCCGCATGGTGGGAGCACCGCATCGGCGTGGCGCTCCACGTGCGCCGTACCCTCGGTCTGGTCGAATCGCCCGAGACCGACTGCTACCGCCTCGTACACGGCGAAGGCGACGGGCTCCCCGGGCTGGTCATCGACATATACGACCGCACGGCAGTCGTGCAGTGCCACTCGGTGGGCATGTACCGCACACGCCTCGACATCGCCGCGGCCCTGCGCGCGGTCTTCGGCGACCGGCTCGCGGCCATCTACGACAAAAGCTCGCAGACCCTGCCCCACAAGGCGGGACTGAATGCGGTGGACGGCTACCTGTGGGGAGCTTCCGACCGCAAGGCGCACGTCGTGCACGAACACGGCCGGCAGTTCCTGGTCAATTGGGAGGAGGGGCAGAAAACGGGCTTCTTCCTCGACCAGCGCGAGAACCGCGAGCTGGTGATGCGCTACGCCGCAGGCCGCACGGTGCTCAACACCTTCTGCTACACGGGCGGATTCTCCGTCTACGCCCTGGCGGGCGGTGCGCGCGAGGTGTGCTCGGTGGACTCGTCGGAGCGCGCCGTGCACCTCGCCGACGAGAACGTGCGCCTCAACTTCGGCGACGACGCGCCCCACACGGCCGTGGCGGCCGATGCCGTGGAGTACCTGAAGAACATCGGCGACCGCTACGACATGATTATCCTCGACCCGCCCGCCTTCGCCAAGCACCACAAGGTGCTGGGCAACGCCATGCAGGGGTACAAGCGGCTCAATGCCCGGGCCCTCGCACAGATCAAGAGCGGCGGCATTCTTTTCACGTTCTCGTGCTCGCAGGCCGTGTCGAAGGAACTGTTCCGCACGACGGTCTTCTCGGCCGCAGCCATCGCGGGCCGCAAGGTGCGCATCCTGCACCAGCTGACGCAGCCCGCCGACCACCCGATCGACATCTACCACCCCGAGGGCGAATACCTCAAGGGACTGGTGCTCTACGTGGAGTAGGGAGAGGAACGGAAACGGGAAGGCAGCGGCCCCGTCGGACGTTCCCCGCTCCGGCAGTTGCCGGAGCAGCAGCCATTCGGTCCATGCACGGGCCGGGCAGCACGCATAAGATGCGCATGGCACGGGCCGGACGTCATCGCAAGCAGCCATCGTCAATAAAAAAGGGAGCGCCGAAGCGCTCCTTTTTCGCATTCCGTCGGATCACCCGCCTACGATGCCTGTGCGGGAATCCCGGCCTCAAAACGTCATTCCGCCTCGGGCGGTGCGTTTACGACCGCTTTCGTGCTCCACGAGTCGTTCTCGGTGCGGACCGTAACCGTCACGGGGAGGTTTTCCACAGCAAGTCCTTCCGGAAAGAGCAGACGGAAATTCGCCTCGATCAGTCGCAAATCCTCGGCCGTCACTTCGTTCAGAGGTTTGAAAAGCGCTGCGGCACCTTTGCCGTTATACTGCCCACCCTCGAACTCCGCAGGGAAATCCCCCGCGCCGGGAGAGGTTACGTAGCCGCTCTCGATGTATTCGCGGAACGAAACGGCGCAGATCTTCACCACGTCGGCCAACGAACTCCCGGCCGGGTGGTCCGCATCGACCGCACGGTCGCACACGACGTCGATGGCCTGGCAGTCCACTCCCACCGCAACGGTAGAATACGGCACGATCTTGTCGTTGTACGACATATCGCCGTATTCGGCGCACAATGCGTCGAATTCCTCTCGTACATCTTCCTTTACACCATTCAGTCTATCCCCTTCGAATTCAACCTGCAAATAGTTTTTCATCAAAGGATAGGCTCTGATCTCTTCGGGAACGACAAAGATCTGGATAAAACTCTTCGAAAACACGGTCCCGTCCGGCGGAGTGACCACCACGGCCGGTTCGTCGTTTTTCGAGCAACTGCACATGCATGCGAGTGCAATTACGAACATAAAGAAGCGCTTCATGACATCAAGGTATTTGATTCGACTTCAATTTAAGAATAAATATCCGAAAAACCAAACATTTACCGAAGATAAAACGGACGCCGGTCCGGACACGAACTTTATGCACCATACCGCATAATGCTATGTACCATCCGCTTGCGGCAAAAAAAGCGAGGCATCCTTTCGAGATGCCCCGCTTGTCCGCAAGCGCAGGAACCGACGCGCGTCGATTACTTGCGCCGCGCCTTCTGCTGCTCCTGCTGCTCGCGCATCAGCTGCTCGTAGCGGAGCTGGAACTTCGATTTGCGTCCCTTCTGCTGCTTTGCGGCATTGGCCTTCATGGCAGCGTGGATCTTGTCGTCATCGACCATGCGGCGGATGAGCAGCGTCTGGCCGATGGTCAGCAGGTTGGCCAGCAGGTAGTAGAAGCACAGACCGCTGGAGTAGCTGTTGAACCAGAAGAGCATCATCACGGGCATCAGGTAGACCATCATGAACTTCATGCCGGCCATCTGGGGCTGGCTCGACGCCGTCTGCTGGTAGCTGATGTAGGAGAATGCGAACAGCGACACGGCCATCAGCAGCGCGAAAAGGCTCACATGATCGCCGTAGAAGGGGATCTTGAACGGCAGGTCGAGGATGCTGTCGTACGACGACAGGTCGTCGGCCCACAGGAAAGGCTGCTCGCGCAGCTCGATCGACGCCGGGAAGAAACGGAACATCGCGATGATGATCGGCATCTGGATCAGCATCGGAATGCATCCGCCCATCGGGTTGATTCCGGCGCGCTTATAGAGCTCCATCGTCGCCTGCTGGCGCTTCATGGCGTCCTCCTGGCGGGGGTACTTCTTCGCCAGCTCGTCCACCTCGGGTTTGATGACGCGCATCTTGGCCGTCGAGAGGTAGCTCTTGTAGGTCATGGGCGAAATGATGAGCTTCACGAGCACCGCGAGGATCAGAATGATGACGCCGAAGCTCGAAACGTAGTTGCGCAGGAAGTCGAAGACCGGAATCACGAACCAGCGGTTCACCCAGCCGAAGATGCCCCACCCGAGCGGAATGAGACGCTCCAGGTGCAGCTCCTCGCCGTCCGGCGCGGTCACCTTCTTCAGTATGGCGTACTTGTTGGGGCCGAAGTAGAAGGCGAAGTCGTAGCCCGCGGTCTGCGGCGTGTAGGGCACGGCCGTCGCGAGCGCATAGGACTTGAGCATCTCCGACTCCGGAGCCGCCGTGTCGAAAGCCATGTCGGCGCCCAGCAGGTTGTCGGGCGCGATGAAGACCGACGAGAAGAACTGCTGCTTGAACGCCACCCAGTTCACGGCCGTCGATACTTTCTTGTCCTTCGACTTCTCGCTCATGCCCAGGTCCTCGATCGAACTTTCACCGGGGAAGCGGTACGAGAGCGTGGTGTACATGTTCTCGTTCTGGAATCCCTTCTCGTTCTGATACGAGGTATTCGACCAGGCGATGCCGATCGTGCTCTGGTTGGCCATGCGGGGCGCCATGTTCTCGAAGCGCACGTCGAAGTCCACCAGGTAGTCGCGGGCGGGGGCGCCGCCGTCGTGGATCACGTACTCGTAAACCAGGGCCGCGTCGTCGGCCACGGGCAGACGCATCGTCACGATCTGAGCCGTGGAGTCGCGACGCACCGGCTCGGCCGTGAAGAGGTAATCCATCGTATTGACCTTCACGTTGCGCAGTCCGTTCTTCACGTAGAACTCCAGGTCGAAGCGGGCGCTTTCGGGCGCGAACAGCTCGACCGGACGGTCGCGGTGACCGCGCGGCGCATAACGCGTGTAGTCCTTGAGCGTCACGCCCGCAATCTGACCGCCGCGCGTGGTGAAGTCGATGCGCAGCACGTCGTTCTCGACGCTGAACACTGCGGCTTCGCCCTCGCGGGCCGCGGCGAGTTGCTCGCCCCACTGCTCCGCCTGACGCTGGCGCGCGACCTCCGCGATGCCGGCCGCGGCGAGCGAATCGGCCTCCTCCGCAAGGGGTTCGGCGGCGGCGCGTTCGGCCAGGGCTACCGAGTCGCGGTAGGCCTGGTATTCGGCCATCTCGCGCTGGAACTTCTGCTGCTCGCGGCTGTTGAAATAGGCGAACCCCACGAAGAGGAGTCCGGCGGCGACGATGCCGATGATCGATTTTTTGTCCATATCCTACTTCGCCGCCTCCTTTTTCGATTCCACACTCTGCTGCTGCTTCAGGGCCGCCTTGACGAACGCCACGAAGAGCGGCTGGGGCGACTCGACCGTACTCCGGTACTCGGGGTGGTACTGCGTACCCACGAACCACGGATGGTCCTCCACCTCCACGACTTCGACCAGCCCCGTGTCGGGATTCACGCCCACGGCCTTCATGCCGGCGGCCTCGAAACGCTCCAGGTAGTCGTTGTTGAACTCGTAGCGGTGGCGGTGGCGCTCCATCACCTGCTGCGCGCCGTAGGCCTCGGCCACCTTCGAACCCTTTTTCAGGGCACACGGATAGGCGCCCAGACGCATCGTGCCGCCCTTGGCCGTCACGCCCTTCTGCTCCTCCATCAGGTCGATCACCGGGTTGGCCGTGACCTCCATCTCGCTCGAATTGGCGTCGGCGAGGCCCAGCACGTTGCGTGCGAACTCAATCACCGCGCACTGCATGCCCAGGCAGATGCCGAGGAACGGAATGCGGTGCTCGCGGGCGAAGCGCACGGCCTCGATCTTGCCCTCGATGCCGCGGTTGCCGAAGCCCGGCGCCACCAGTATGCCCGCCATGCGGCCCAGCTGCTCCCCGGCATTGGCCGGCGTGAGCTTCTCCGAATTCACGTAGCGCAGCTTCACCTTGCAGTCATTGACCGCCCCGGCGTGCACGAACGACTCGCTGATCGACTTGTAGGCGTCGGGCAGCTCGGTATATTTGCCCACGAGGGCGATTTCCAGCGTATGCTTGGGGTGCTTGACCTTCTCCACGAAGCGTTTCCACGCATCCATGTCGGGTTCCTGCACCGACGGCAGGTCGAGTTTGGCGAGCACCACCTCGTCCAGATGCTGCTCGTGCATCTTCAGCGGCACCTCGTAGATCGTGGGCACGTCGATCGACTCCATCACGGCGTTCACGTCCACATTGCAGAAGAGCGCCACCTTGCGCCGGATGTCCTGCGAGAGGGGATGCTCCGTGCGCAGCACGAGGATGTCGGGCTGCAAGCCGTTTTCGAGCAGCGCCTTCACGGAGTGCTGCGTGGGCTTGGTCTTCATCTCGCCCGAGGCGGCCATGTAGGGAATCAGCGTGAGGTGCACGAGGGCCGTGTTCCGGGCCCCGAGCTGGTAGCGGAGCTGACGCACCGACTCGATGAAGGGTTGCGACTCGATGTCGCCCACCGTGCCGCCGATCTCGGTGATGATCACGTCGTACTCCTTGCGCTGGGCCAGCAGCTGGATGCGGCGCTTGATCTCGTCGGTGATGTGGGGCACCACCTGCACCGTCTTGCCGAGGTACTCGCCCTTGCGCTCCTTCTCGATCACGCTCTTGTAGATGCGGCCCGTGGTGACGTTGTTCGCCTTCGAGGTCGGATGGTTCGTGAAGCGCTCGTAGTGGCCGAGGTCGAGGTCGGTCTCGGCGCCGTCCTCCGTCACGTAGCACTCGCCGTGCTCGTAGGGGTTGAGCGTGCCGGGATCGACATTGATGTAAGGGTCGAGTTTCTGAATCGTCACCGAGTAGCCGCGGGCCTGCAACAGCCGGGCGATCGACGCGGCGATGATGCCCTTGCCGAGCGACGAAGCCACACCGCCCGTGACGAATATGTACTTGGGTTTTGCCAGTTTCATGACTGTGTTTCTTATTTATTTTCGTTGTTGTTGTCCTGATTCTCGCGGTCGAGGAGCTTCACCTTCTCGATCGCCGCCGCCATGTCGGCGCGTGCGCGCTCGATCTTGGCCCGCACGTCGGCCACCAGCGCGTCGGCGTTCTTCGAACGGGCGAAGAAGCCGATGTTGTTCTCCAGCACGGCGATGTCCTGTTCGAGCTGACGCACGCGGGCGCAAAGACGTTCGCGCTCCGAACGCAGGCGTCCGCCGCCCGCCGCCCGCATCGAGGCCGCCTTCTCGCGGAAGCGGCTCATCGAACGGTCGCGCTCCGAGCCGCGCAGCGCCTCGAAGAGCGCATCCGCCGCGGCCTTGTAGCGCTTCTGCACGGCCTCCTTGCGGCGAATGGGCACGAAGCCGATCTCGCTCCAGCGGCGCTGGAAGTCGCGGATGAGCTCGAAGCCCCCCGCCACGGCATCGGCCGCCTCCATCTCGTCGAGCAGGGCCAGCTTGCGGCGCAGGTTCTCCTCGTACTCGCCATCCACCGCAGCGAAATGCTCGCTCTTGCGGGCGAAGAAACGGTCGCACGCCGCACGGAACCGCTTCCATATGCGGTCGGAATGGCGGCGCGACACGGCGCCCGTCTCCTTCCAGCGGGCCTGCAAGGCGATCAGCTCGTCGGTCGCCGCCTTCCAGTCCTCGCTCTCCATGAGGGCCTCGGCCGCCTCGCACAGCTCGGTCTTCGCCTTCAGGTTGCGGTCCATCTCCTCCTTCACGCCGGCATAGAACGCGCGCTTCGCCTCGAAGAAGCGGTCGCACGCCGCACGGAACCGCTCGTAGATGCGGTTGTTGTCCTTGCGCGGGGCGAAACCGATCGTTTTCCACGTCTTCTGTATCTCCAGCAGCCGGTCGCCGGCCTTGTTCCAGTCGCGGCGCGACGCCTGCGACTGCTGCACGAGGGCCTCGGCCGCCTCGCACAGGCCGGTCTTGAGTTCGAGGTTGCGCACCTGCTCGGCACGGATCGCCTCGAAATGGGCCTGGTGCAGCTTGTTGATGCGGCCCGACGCGGCACGGAAACGCTCCCAGAGCGCCTCCTTGAACTCGTTGGCCACGGGCCCCGTCTCGCGCCACTCGTCGTGGAGCTTCTGCAAACGGCGGAAAGCCTCGATCACCGACGGGTTCAGCACGAGCGCCTCGGCCTCCTCGCAGAGCGCCGTCTTGCGTTCGAGGTTGCGGCGCAGGTCGAGGTCGCGCAGCTCCTTGTTTATCTTGATGAAATCGTAGAAATTCTCCACCTGGAGGTTATAGTTCTCCCACAGGTCCTTCAGGTCGGCCTGCGGCACGGGGCCCGTCTCCTTCCAGCGGCTCTGCAACTCGCGGAAACGGTTGAACGTGTGGTCGAGTTTTTCGTCCGAGCCCGACAGGGCCTTCAGTTCCTCGATGATGCCCAGCTTCACGGCGAGGTTGGCCTGCTTCTCGGCTTCGAGCGCGGCGATGTACTCGTCGCGGCGGCGGCGGTACTCCTGGAACAGCTCCTTGAGGCGCGCCTCGTCGCCGTCGGCCGACGCCACGAACTCCGCCTCGGCACCGCCCTGCTCCACGAATGCGCGGCGCTCGGCCTCCACCGCCGCGCGACGCTGCTTGTAGAAGGCGATCTTCAGCGCCTCCGCCTCGCGGCGCAGCGACTGCACGGGCAGCTCCTCAAGCTGCCGCGCGAAGAGCTCCACGAGCTCCGGGCCGCTCTTTCCGGCATAGAGATCGGAGGCACCGGCGGCGGGCGCCTCGTCCTCCGCCTCCTCGGGCGTCTCCTCGCCCAGTTCGAGTCCGGCGTCGCGGGCCGCCAGCGCGGCCTCCTCGTCGGCGAAATCGACCCGCTGGTCCGCGGGTGCGGCTTCGGCATCCTCCGCAGCGGCGGAGCACCCGTCGGCCGGTCCGCACGCGGGCGCTCCGGCGATCGGGGGGATCACATCTGCTCGACGCATATCTTCGGCCGGAACCTGCGGGGCTCCGCCGACTTGCTCCTCGGGAGCAGGAAGGGTAGGATTCTGAGTATCCATCTTACACGTATCGTTTTAGATTGTCTATATACGTAAGGTATATAATCGTGCAAATATAACGATTTTTCCCGCGCCGCCGAAGGAATCGGCACGAAAAATTCCTATCTTCGCCGGGGAAAACCGACCCGCACGCCATGAAGCACCGCATACTGATCGTCGATGACGAACCGGACATCCTGGAATTCGTGAAATACAACCTCGCACGCGAAGGCTACGAGGTCTTCACGGCGCAGAACGGCGCCGAGGCGCTGGCCGCGGCCGCCGAGCACCGCCCGCACCTGATCCTGCTGGACATGATGATGCCCGTGATGGACGGCGCCGAGACCTGCCGGGCCATCCGGCGCGACCCGGCGCTGCGCGACACGATGGTCGTCTTCCTCTCGGCCCTGGGCGAGGAGGAGCAGCAGCTGGCCGGCTTCGGTGCGGGCGCGGACGACTACCTGACCAAACCCATCCGGATGAAGCTGCTCGTGAGCCGCGTGCAGGCCATACTCAAGCGCATAGACACCACGCCCGCGGCACGCATCGCACTCGACCGCACGCGCCACGCCGTATGCCGCGAAGGGCAATGCATCGCCCTCCCGCGCAAGGAGTTCGAACTGCTCGACCTGCTCTGCTCCGAGCCGGGAAGACTTTTCACGCGCGAGGAGATCTACCGCCGGGTGTGGGGAAGCGGCGTGGTGGTGGGCGACCGCACGATCGACGTCCACATCCGCAAACTGCGGCAGAAGATCGGCGAAGAACGCATCGTCACCATCAAAGGCGTAGGATACCGGTATGAGGAGTGACCGGAACGAAGCGCGGAGCGCCCTCCGCGCCCTGGAGCTGCGTGCCGCCGCGGAGGACGATACGGCGCGCATCGGCGAGATCATCCGCGACGCCCGGCGCCGCATGAGGGAGCGCGGCAGCGACCAGTGGCAGAACGGCTACCCCGCCCCCGAGGACATCGCGCGCGACATCCGCCGCGGCTGCGGCCGCGTACTGTGCGAAGCGTCGCGCATCGTCGCCTATGCAGCCGTGGATTTCGACGGCGAACCGGCCTACGCGCACCTCCGGGGCACCTGGCGCTGCCCGGGCCCCTACGTCGTGGTGCACCGCCTGGCCGTGGCCGGGGAGGCGCTCGGGCGCGGCATCGCGGAGGAGTTCCTGCGGCGCATCGCAGCCCTCGCCGCCGCCCGCGGCACGGCAAGTTTCCGCATCGACACCAACTTCGACAACACCCCGATGCTCCGTGTGCTCCGCCGCGCGGGCTTCGCGCATTGCGGCACGATCGACTACGACGGCGCCGAGCGCCTGGCTTTCGAAAAAGCGCTGGAATAGCCGGCGCAGGCCCGCCATTCCGAAAAGCTCCCCGACACCGGACCCGTACCGCCCAAAGCAGCCCCATCGAAGAGCCTTTCGACACCGGTCCCGCCTCGCCGAAATCGCCCGGCCGAAAAGCCCCCCGACACCGGACCCGCACCGCCCAAAGCAGCCCCATCGAAGAGCCTTTCGACACCGGTCCCGCCTCGCCGAAATCGCCCGGCCGAAAAGCCCTCCGGCACCGAATCCGCGCCGCTCGAAGCACCCCCTCGAAAAACCTTTCGACACCGGCCCCGCACCGTCCAAATCAGCCGCCTCCGAAAACCCTCCGGCCGCGGCCCCTCCGCTCCGATCGGCACGACGCCCCGCCCGCCACTTGCCCCCGGGCCGCCGAATGTCCCCGCAGGACACCGGTCATACGCCGCACGCTCCTTTCCGAGGAAAAAAACCGCTTCCAGATCCGAAAAACGGACGCCGGCAATCAAAAAAAGCCGAAAAACATATCAATCCGTAAGCATTTTTTACATAAATTTGCACGATCATAAAATTTGCACTACTTTTATCTTATGATTCGTGAATTTCTCGCCGTGGGAATCGGCGGTGCGGCCGGCAGCATGGCGCGTCATGCGCTCTCGGGTCTGGTCGCAGCCGGATGCCTTGCGGGCGGTTTTCCCGTCGGGACGTTCGCGGTCAATGCCGCAGGATCGCTGCTGATCGGCGCGGTAACGGGCTACGCGTCGCAACAGGCGCTCGTTCCGCTGCTCGCGGGGGTGGGCTTCTGCGGCGGATTCACCACTTTTTCCACCTTCTCGGCCGACACGGTGCGGCTGCTGCGCGGAGGGGAATACGGCACCGCGGCGTTTTACGTCGCGCTGAGCCTGGTCGTGTGCACGGCATGCACGGCGCTCGGCCTGTGGACGGGACAAATTTTGAAAAATTCAATAAAATAGAAAGACTATGGTCATTTTAGTACTCAACTGCGGCAGCTCGTCGATCAAATACCAGGTGATCGACATGGAGGCCGCCGGCAGCAACCTGCTCGCCAAAGGTCTGGTCGAGCGCATCGGTCTGGCGGAGGGCGACCTCACGCACAAGCCCGTGGGCAAGAACCGCTTCGAACTGCACCGGCCCATTCCCGACCACACGACCGGCATCCGTCTGGTGCTCGACGCCCTGACCGACGCCGAGCACGGCGTGATCGCCTCGCTCGACGAGGTGAAGGCCGTGGGACACCGCGTGGCGCACGGCGGCGAGTTCTTCGCCGAGAGCACCCTCGTGAACGAGGAGGTGAAGGAGAAGATCCGCGCGCTGTTCGAGATCGCACCGCTGCACAACCCCGCCAACCTCGAAGGCATCCTCTCGATCGAGAAGGTGCTGCCCGGCACGCCCCAGGTCGCCGTGTTCGACACCTCGTTCCACCAGACCATTCCGGCCATCAACTACATGTACGCCCTGCCCTACGCCTACTACGAGAAGTACCGCGTGCGCAAGTACGGCTTCCACGGCACGAGCCACAAGTTCGTGGCCGCCAAGGGCGCCGCGCTGGCCGGCCTCGACCTGGCGCACTCGAAAATCGTGACCTGTCACATCGGCAACGGCGCCTCGGTGACGGCGGTGCTCGACGGCAAGTCGTTCGACACCTCGATGGGCTTCTCGCCCGTGGACGGTCTGGTCATGGGCACGCGCTGCGGTGCGGTGGATCCCAGCGCCGTGACCTTCATCGGCGACAAGGAGGGCATGAGCTACGACCAGCTCAACGCCATGATGAACAAGCAGTCGGGCGTGCAGGGCCTCACGGGTCTGTCGAGCGACATGCGCGACATCGACAAGGCCTACCACGAGGGCGACGAGCGCGCCATCCTCGCACGCGACATGTACTTCAACCGCATCAAGAAGTTCGTGGGCGAATACGCCGCCGAGATGGGCGGTCTGGACCTGATCGTCTTCACGGGCGGCGTGGGCGAAAACTCGGACGAGATGCGCGAGGGCGTATGCCGCGGCCTGGAGTTCATGGGCGTGGAGTTCGACGCGGAGGCCAACAAGGGCGCACGCGGCACGGACAAGATCCTCTCGACGGCAGCGTCGCGCGTGAAAGTGGCCATGATCGCCACCGACGAGGAGCTGGTGATCGCCACCGACACCTTCAACTTGGTAAGATAACAACACAAACTCAAATAAATACAGCATTATGATTCAGCATCTTACAGACATCGTAGTCGAAGCCCGCAAGAAGGGCAAGAAGAGACTGGCCGTGGCCTACGGGCAGGATTCGCACACGCTCGAAGCGGTATACAACGCTTACAAGGAGGGTCTGGTGGAGCCGACGCTCTTCGGCGAGAAGGCCGTGATCGAGCAGGTTTGCCGCGAGAACGACATCGACATCAACGCGTTCACCATCGTCGATGAGAAGAGCGACGTGAAGTGCGTGCAGCTGGCCGTCGCAGCCGTAGTGGCAGGCGTAGCCGACGTGCTGATGAAGGGTCTGGTTTCGACCGACAAGTACATGCGCGGCATCCTGAACAAGGATGCAGGTCTGTTCCCCCCGAAGGGCGTGCTGAGCCACGTGTCGGTGATCGAGATCCCCTCGTACCACAAGCTGATCACCGTATCGGACGTGGCCGTGATTCCGCTGCCCGACTTCAAGCAGAAGCAGAAGCAGATCGGCTACCTCGCGCAGACGGCCAAGCTGCTGGGCATCGCCACCCCGAAGATCGCCTGCATCGCACCGTCGGAACAGCTGCTGCCGAGCGTGATCTCGTCCACCGAAGGCGCAATCCTCGCCAAGATGGGTGACCGCGGCCAGCTGGGCAACGTGATCGTGGACGGTCCGCTGTCGATCGACGTGGCACTCTACAAGGAGGTCGCAGACCACAAGAAGGTGAAGGGCTCGACCGTAGCCGGCGATCCGGACTGCCTGCTCTTCCCCAACATCGAGTCGGGCAACGTGTTCTTCAAGGCCGCGACCCACATGGCCGGCGGCGAGATCGCAGCCATGGTCATGGGTACGAAGGTTCCGTGCGTGCTGACCTCGCGCGGCGACTCCAGCAAGACCAAACTCTACTCGATCGCACTGGCCTGCCTGGCAGCGAAATAATCGGAAAGACGATCGCCAACCCAGACAAAAGACCGAATAATTTATGAGCTTCAAAGTATTAGCAATCAACCCCGGTTCCACCTCGACCAAGGTGGCCCTCTACGAAGACGAGCGTCCGCTGTTCGAACTGACCCTGCGCCATTCGGCCGAGGAGATCGCGAAATTCGCCAATGTCGCCGAGCAGCTGCCCTGGCGCCGCGAAATCGTGCTCAAGGCGCTCGAAGAGCAGCACTTCGACATCCGCGAGCTGTCGGCCGTCATCGGCCGCGGCGGCCTGGTAAAGCCCATTCCGGCCGGCGCCTACGAGGTGAACGAAGCCCTGCGCGAAGACCTGATCCACGCCCAGATGGAGCATGCCTCGAACCTCGGCGGTCTGATCGCCGACGAGATCGCCCGCATGGCAGGCGTGAAGGCCTACATCGCCGATCCGGTGGTGGTGGACGAGATGGACGACGTGGCCCGCATCAGCGGTCTGCCCCAGTGCCCGCGCCGCTCGATCTTCCATGCGCTGAACCAGAAGGCTACGGCACGCAAACACTGCGAGAAGAACGGATGCCGCTACGAGGAGTCGAACTTCATCGTGGTACACCTCGGCGGCGGCATCTCGGTGAGTGCCCACTGCCAGGGTCGCGTGATCGACACCAACAACGCCCTGGACGGCGACGGCCCGGTAGCTCCCGAGCGCGCCGGCACGCTGCCCGCCAGCGAGCTGGTCAAGCTCTGCTTCTCGGGCGAGTACACCCAGAAGGAGATCATGAAACTGCTGGCCGGCAAGGGCGGCATGGTGGCTCACCTGGGCATGAACTCGATGATGGACGTCGCCAAGAAGGCTGCCGAGGGCGATGCCCGCTGCCAGCTGATGCTCGACGCCCTGAGCTACAATGTGGCGAAGGAAGTCGGCGCAATGGCCACCGTCATGAAGGGCAAGGTGGACGCCATCATCCTAACGGGCGGTATCGCGCACGATAAGGACGTGACCGCAGCCATTGCCGAGCGCTGCTCGTTCATCGCTCCGGTCGTGGTTTACCCGGGCGAAAACGAGCTCGAATCGCTGGTGATGAACGCGCTGTACGTGCTTCGCGGCACGATGGAGCCGCGTGTGTACGCATAACGCACACCGCAACGAATCCCGCGGGGGTGACGACGCCGTTCGTCACCCCCGCGTTCGTTTCCGGAGCCGACGGACCCCGCACGGCTGCGGCCGCAAACAGCAAGTCCCCACGGCCGCTCCGCACGGAAATGCTCCGCCGCAGGCTGCGCCCCGGCATACCCAACAACCAATCGGATAAGAAGAGAGGATTCCGGCTCCGGACCGAATGCGCCGCAGGCGCACGAGACCGCTAACCGTTCAGCCTTCTGCGCACCACGGCCACGATTTCGCGGAACGCCTCCAGGCGCAGCACGGCCGCACCGGCACAATAGACGACCGCCCCGGCGACGATTTCGACCGTCAGGCGCAGCACCGCAAGGTCCGTGCAGCGTCCCGCGCCCCATGCCGCCGCGCTCATGACCGCCGTGAGGAGCACGACGGGAAGCAGCGTCCGCGCAATGCGCCGGAGCGGCAGCGCCGCATAGCGTCGGGCCGCCGCCGTATTGAGGCACATCTCCACGAACGACATCGCCGCCAGGCCCCACATGACGGCCAGGGCACTGCGGCGGAGCGTCACGAAAAGCACCACGGTGAGCAGCACCTTCTTGACCACCTCCAGCCGCACGATGATCCGGCCGTCGCTGCGGACCTTCAGCACGTTATAGGCCACCATGGCGACGGGATAAAAGAAACCCACGAGGCACGCCACGCGGAAGTAGGGCACCGTAGGGCTCCACTGCGGGCCGATGAGCACCGGAAAGAGCTCGTCGGCCACCACGATCAGCCCCGCCATCACGGGGAAGAGCGCGAACGCGGTCATCATCAGCAGCTGACGGTAGCTCTCGGCGAACTTCGGCGCGTCGTCGCCGATTTTGGCCAGGGCAGGATAGGTCACGTTCTGCACCGACTGCATGGCCGAGCAGAGGGGCTGCTCGCGGATCTTGACCGCCTGGTCGAAGAACCCGAGCACCTCGGTCGGATAGAGGCGTCCGATGAAGAACTGGGGCCGGGCATAGAGCGTCGTGATGAGGTCGGTGGCCATCAGACGCAGGCTGAACGGCGCCATGGCGCGCAGTGCGGCGGGCCTCCACATACCGCGGGGCTGCCAGTCGCTCAGCCACCACAGCAGCGCCGTGCGCACCCCGAGCGCCGCCAGGCGCTGCCCCACGAAACTCCACAGTCCGAAGCCCGCCACGGCGAGCCCCACGGCCACGGCGCCGCTCACCAGCGACGACACGAAGATGGCTTTCGACAGCAGCGCGAAACGCAGCTGGCGCGTGAAGATCACGTTCTGAATGACACACAGCGCATTGATGGGAAACAGCAGGAACAGCACGGGGGCCATGATGCCGATCTGCGGCATGTCGTAGAAGCGCGCGAGCCACGGCGCCGCCGCCGTGCAGAGGGCGTAGAGCACCGCGGCGAGCGCCAGGTTCAGGCCGAACACCGAGCGGTAGTCGTCGTCCGTGGGGTCGGACTTGCGGATCAGGGTCTGCGAGAAACCGCTGTCCACCAAGATCAGCGCCACGGCCACCACGGCCGTGAGGATGCCCCACACACCGGTCTGGTCGGGCGTGAGGTGGCGCAGCACGACCATGCTCACGCCCATCTGCAACAGGGCCGAGCCGGCCTTCTCGGCCATGCTCCACGCCACCCCGCGCGCCACCTGCTCCTTGAGTTCTCCGCGTACGGCCATCGCACCCTAACGTTTTTCGCAAACCCCGAGTTCGGCCGTGCGGCGCCGGATGCGCGCCGCCGTGGCCAGCTCCACGTAGGAGGCGCCGCCCTCGGGCCCGAAGCTGCCGCCCACGACGGCCAGCAGGTCGTCGTCCGCGAGTTCCGCGCGCCGGTCGAGGTAATCGAGCGCGTCGGACAGGAAGTGGTAGCGGTCGGCGGGCTCGCGGTCGCGCAGGATGGGCACCACGCCGTACGACAGCGCCAGTATGCGCTGGGCATGACGGCAGTAGCACACGGCCAGCACGCTCTTGCGCCCGCGGAATGCCGCAAGGTAGCGGCCTGTGCGCCCCGTGAGCGTGTCGAGCACGACGTAGCGGACCGGCAGGTTGGTGCAGGCACGCACCGCCGACCGGGCCAGCTGGGCCGTGATTTCGTGGTTCACGGAGACCATGTTCATGTCGATCATCGGGGCAAAATGCACCTCGTCGCGCTCGATCTCGCGGGCGATGCGCGCCATGGTCGCCACCGACTCCGCAGGGTACTCCCCGGCCGCGGTCTCGTCGCTCAGCATCACGGCATCCACCCGTTCGTAGATCGCACCGGCCACGTCGCTCACCTCGGCCCGCGTCGGACGCGGCGCATGCACCATCGAGTAGAGCATCTGCGTGGCGATGATCACGGGGCGCTTGGCCGCGATGCACTTCTCCACGATGCGGCGCTGCGCCCCGGGAATGGCCTCGGCGGGCAGCTCGACGCCCAGGTCGCCGCGCGCCACCATGATGCCGTAGGAGGCTTCGACGATCTCGTCGAGGTGCTCCAGGCCCTCGCGGTTCTCTATCTTCGAGATGATCTTCATGGGGCTGCCGCAGGCGTCGAGCAGCTCCTGCACGGCCGCCACGTCGCGGGCGCTCCGCACGAACGAGTGGGCGACGAAATCGACGTCGCTGCGCACGGCCCACTCGATGAAACGGCGGTCGCGCTCGGTCACCGACGGCAGGTCGATCGCCACGCCCGGCACATTCACGCTCTTGCGCGAGCGCAGCACCCCGCCCGTCACGAAGCGGCACTCCAGCTCCGCATCGCTGCGGCCCGTGACTTCGAGCTCCAGCTCGCCGTCGGCAACGAGCAGACGCGCCCCCACGGCGATGTCGCGCACGATCGCCGGCACGTTGAGGTAGATCGTCCCGCGCGTGGTGGCGTCGCCGCCCGACGAACCGCGCACCGCCACCCGGTCGCCCGCCGCGAAGCGGATGCCGTCGCCGTACGAAGCGTCCACGGCCGTGACGCGGATCTCGGGACCCTTCGTGTCGATCATGATCGCGATGGCGGGATCGACCGCATGCACCGTGCGGACGATGTGTTCCGCCCCCTCCACGGTGACATGGGCCGAATTGATGCGCACGACGTCCATACCGGCGTCGTGCAACTGCCGCACGAACGCCTCGGTACAGCGCCGGTCGGACAACGTGGCTACGATCTTCGTCTTTTTCATCTCGTACATACTTTTTCCGTCCGGCACCCCCGCGCCGGACCGTTTCGGTCTCCCCTACTGCAAATCGGAGGCCCGAATGCACGCCGCCTCGTCCGCACGCCGCAGAAGCGCCAGCAATCCCAGCTCGTAGGAGAGCAGCCCGAAGCCCATGACGGACCCCACGGCCACGGGGGCGAGGAGCGACTCGCGGCGGAACTCCTCGCGGGCGAGGATCGACGAAATGTGCACCTCCACCACCGGGAGGGCTGCGGCCGAGACCGCATCGCGGAGCGACACCGAGGTGTGGGTGTAGCCTCCGGCATTGAACACGATGCCGTCGTAGACCCCCTCCGCCCGCTGTATGGCGTCGATCAGTTCGCCCTCGATGTTCGACTGGGCGTAGTCGATCGCAACGCCGGGATAGGCCGCGCGCAGGCGGCCGACATAGTGTTCGAACGTCTCCGTGCCGTAGACGGCGACGTCGCGCCGCCCCTGGAGGTTGAGATTGGGACCGTTGAGAATCAGAATTTTCATACCTTGCATGGTTTCGGACCGATACGAGGACAAAGATACGCATTTAATCCCGAATCGCAACCGGTCGCCGCAACCGATCTTCCGGCACCGGCACTCTCTCCCCGGCATCTTGCCGCGGCACTTTTCCTCCGTCCGTGCGCCCTCCCCGTTTTCGGGCCGCCTCCGACCGTCCCACTCGCTCGCGCCCCGCAGCCTCCCGGCACCGAACGCACCTCCCGCCCGCTACAACAACAAGTTCAGCGGCTCCCCCGAAGTCACACCCCGCAGCCTCCCGGAACCGAACGCCCCCGCAACAAACTCCTGTGGCTCTGGGGAGCCGCGCGGGCCGCAGCCTTCCGGCGCGGAGGCCCGCAGTTCCTGCGCGCCCCGCAGGCTGCGTCCCAGCCGATGAAACAACCAGCGACGAAAACACCCGACAGCGACAAGATCCCTAACCCCGCCATGCCACGACCAGCACAACGCGTCGCCCCCAACCGAAAAAAAGCCGGCCGGTCTTCATGGCGAGACCGGCCGGCACAATGTACTATACCTTGATTGTCAGGCTTTCGAACGAACGTAGGCGTCGATGGCGCGGGCCGCCTTGCGGCCGGCACCCATCGCCAGGATCACCGTGGCGGCACCCGTGACGGCATCGCCGCCGGCGAAGACTCCCGGACGCGTCGTCGCGCCCTCCTCGTCCGCCACGAGGCAGCCGCGGCGCGTGGTCTCCAGCCCCGACGTCGTGGCCGACAGCAGCGGGTTGGGCGAAGTGCCGAGCGCCATGACCACCACGTCGCACTCGATCTCGAAGTCCGAACCCGGCTTCTCGACGGGCGAACGGCGGCCGCTCGCATCGGGCTCGCCCAGCTCCATCTCCACACAGTTCAGACCGCGCACCCAGCCCTTGTCGTCGCCGAGCACGGCCGTGGGATTGGTGAGCATGCGGAACTCGATGCCCTCCTGCTTGGCGTGGTGCACCTCCTCCACGCGGGCCGGAAGCTCCGCCTCGCTGCGGCGGTAGACAATCACCGCCTCGGCACCCAGACGCTTGGCCGTGCGCACGGCGTCCATCGCCACATTGCCGCCGCCGACGATCACCACCTTGCGGCCCACGTAGATGGGCGTGTCGTAACGCTCGTCGTAGGCGTGCATGAGGTTCGCACGCGTGAGGAACTCGTTGGCCGAGACCACGCCGTTGAGGTTCTCGCCCGGAATGCCCATGAAACGCGGCAGACCGGCGCCCGAACCGATGAACACGGCGTCGTAACCCTCGCGGTCCAGCAGATCGTCCACGGTCATCGTGCGTCCCACGATCACGTCGGTCTCGATCTCCACGCCCAGGGCCTTCACGGCCTCGATCTCGCGGGCCACGATCCGCTCCTTGGGCAGGCGGAACTCGGGGATGCCGTATACGAGCACGCCGCCCACCTTGTGCAGCGCCTCGAAGATCTTCACCTCGTAGCCCATCTTCGCCAGGTCGCTCGCGCAGGCCAGGCCGCTCGGGCCGCTGCCCACGACGGCGACCTTGCGGCCGTTGCGCGGCGCAACGGAGGCCGCGGCACCGCCGTGCTCCAGCTTCCAGTCGCCCACGAAGCGCTCCAGCTTGCCGATGGCCACCGGCTCGCCCTTGATGCCCAGCACGCACGAACCTTCGCACTGGCTCTCCTGGGGACATACGCGGCCGCAGATGCTCGGCAGCGAGCTGTCCTCGGCGATGATCGCGGCCGCACGGGCCATGTCGCCGGCCACCACCTGCTCGATGAAGTCGGGAATGCGGATGTTCACCGGACAGGCCGCGGTGCAGCGGGGATTTTTGCAATGCAGGCAGCGCGACGCCTCAAGCTGCGCCTCCTCAAGATTGTAGCCGTGGCACACCTCCTCGAAGTTGGTCGCACGGATCGCGGGGTCCTGTTCGCGCACGGGTACGCGCGGTATTTTGTTTGCCATACTCTGTTCCTCCTTATTTGTCCAAACCTATTCTGCATTTGTGGCCCGCGGCACGCTCGGCCTCGATGGCCGCGGCACGCTGCTCCTGGGTGCGGTACATGCCCTGGCGCCGCATCGCCTCGTCGAAATCGACCTCGTGGGCGTCGAACTCGGGGCCGTCCACGCACGTGAAACGCGTCTTGCCGCCCACCGTGACGCGGCAGGCACCGCACATGCCCGTGCCATCGACCATCAGCGCGTTGAGCGACACCACGGTCTTCAGGCCGTACGCCTTGGTGGTGAGGGCCACGAACTTCATCATGATCATCGGGCCGATCGCCACGCACACGTCGTAGCGCTTGCCCTGCTTGTCGATCAGCTCCTTGATCAGGTCGGTCACCAGACCGCGGAAGCCCTCCGAGCCGTCGTCCGTGGCGATGTAAAGCTCGGAAGCCACCGCACGCATGGCGTCGGTGTAGATGAGCATATCCTTGTTCTTCGCGCCGATGATCACGTCGGCCTCCACGCCGTGGTCGTGCAGCCACTTGACCTGGGGATAGACGGGCGCCGTGCCCACACCGCCCGCAACGAAGAGAATGCGCTTGCCGCGCAGCTCGTCGAGCGGCTCGGCCACGAAGTCCGACGGACGGCCCAGCGGTCCGGCGAAGTCGGCCAGCGAGTCGCCCGCTTCCAGTGCGCAGATCTTGCGCGTGGAGACACCCAGCGCCTGCGTGACGATGGTCACGCTCCCCTGCTCGGGATCGTAATCGGAGATGGTGAGCGGAATGCGCTCGCCGGTCTCGTCCGTGCGTACGATGACGAACTGCCCCGGCTGCGCCGAACGCGCCACACGCGGAGCATGGATTTTCATCAGCCAGATACCTTCTGCGAGGTTCTGCTTCTCAAGGATTTCAAACATTCGTTTTTACGTTTGGTTGTTAATTCCGTTCCGGGCGACGGGCGCCGCCGCGACCCGGAATCTATCTTAATAGTTCAATTACATATATACATACGCGCGCGACGTCCGTCACTCCTCGACGATCGCCGTCACGCGGATGCGCCGCACGGGACGGGCCGCATCGTTCGTCACCACGAGCAGCTGCCCCGCATAGGGTCCGTAGTCCGGGAGCGAAGGATCGAACGTCACCGCGGCCGCACACACAGCGCCGGGAGCGATCCGCTGCCCCGCACGCAGGGTGCAATCCACCCCTTCGGGCGCCTCCACCGAGCGTATAACCAACTCACCGTCACCCTCGTTGGCGACCGTAAATACGGACTCGACGTTGCGTTCCGAGCGTTTCCGCGAACCAAATTTAATAATATATTTGTCAAAAACCGCTTTCGGAGCCGAAATTTCGTTCGAAAGATGCGGATTATCGGTCGCCACGGCGTGCGTCACCAGCGGCACGCGGGAGTCGGCCCCCTCGATGCGCAGCGTCAGCACGTCGCGCAGCGTGCCGTAGCGCCCCGACTCCGACGGCACCCGGCACTCGATGCGGATCTCGCCCGCAACGCCCGGCGCCAGCGTCCGCGGATACTCCGTCCGCACGAATCCGCTCGCCGTCTGCGGCACGAGTTCGAACCGCAGCGGCCGGCCGCTCGTATTGGCCACCCCCACGGCCGCGGCGGCCGTGCGCTCGTGCGCGACCGTAGAGAAATTGACGAACGACTGCGTGAGGCGCACCCCCGCGCCCGCATCGACCGGATAGAGCTCCTCGATGCTCCGCTCGCGCGGCGTCACCTGGCCCCGCACGCCCAGGCGCGCCGCCGGGCGCTTCTCCTCGTCGAACACGGTGAGCTCCTTGTCGAATGCGCCCGGACGGTTCATCGGGTCGTACGTAACCCGTATCTCGACGCTCCGGCCGGGCAGCACCGGGCGACGCGAGAATTCGGGCACCGTGCATCCGCACGACGAGACCACATTGAGGATGACCAGCGGACGGTCCGAGACGTTCGTTCCGCGGAAAACATGCGTCACGGGCCCTGCGGCCTCGTCGATGGTGCCGAAATCCCACTCCGCGGGCTCGAAAGCGAGGCGCTGCTGCGCACACAGGTTCAAAACATTAAAAATCAATAAACTAACTACAAAATTTCGAACACAAAACATAAGGCTTCGCGGTTTTAAATTCAGACAAAGATACATTTTTTCAAAAAAAATACGTCGAAAATTTTGGAGGTTTGAAAAAAGGCCGTATATTTGCACCCGTCAAACGATACGAAACGTTCTTTGAAGCCTGAATAGCTCAGTTGGTTAGAGCACATGACTGTTAATCATGGGGTCCTAGGTTCAAGTCCTTGTTCAGGCGCAATGCGCGAGGGTTGCAAAAGGTTTTTCCGACCACGGTTCGCCGGGGTGAACGACAAATCGCTTTTGCAGTCCCAAGCCTTTGAAAAGGGAGCTTAGCTCAGCTGGTTCAGAGCGTCTGCCTTACAAGCAGAGGGTCGGGGGTTCGAATCCCTCAGCTCCCACGAAATGAAACGAGACGGTTGTCGCAACGGTCTCGTTTTTCGTTTCGGAGGCTGCGGGGTTCGGGCGGGTTCCGAAGACGGAAAAGAGAAAATCTTTCCGCAAGAATTTGGAATTTCGAAAAAACGAGTTACCTTTGCAGTCCCAAACCCTTACGAAGGGAGCTTAGCTCAGCTGGTTCAGAGCGTCTGCCTTACAAGCAGAGGGTCGGGGGTTCGAATCCCTCAGCTCCCACGAAATGAAACGAGACGGTTACCGCAACCGTCTCGTTTTTCGTATTATCCGCACACGGTCCTGAGGCTCCATACGGAGATTCCCGCCGTAAACGATACGCCCCTGCGGAAACCCACCCGCCGTCATTCTTCCCGACATCGCGCCCTGCGGAAGCGGTTTCGCATAGGCCGGTTTCGGCACAGGGCTCCGTCTGCGCACCCGCTCGCGAAAGAGGCGCACAGGGGCCTGCGCCACGCAAATGCCGCGCGCGTCAGGTGAACGATGCATGAAGGCCCCGCGGCTTCATGACCGGTCAGAAGAATTCCCCGGCATATCGAACGGCCCCGGAGACCGGCGCGGCCTCCTCCCTCAGACGGCAGCACATATAATATTCGGACGGCACGTCGAACGGCGGAACAACTCCGTAGTTGCGGGCGTTTTCGCAGCCCGACCGTTCGCAGCAGCGCGGATCGATCGCCCGACACGACCGAATAGTCATGGCCCATGTCGCGGGCACGGTCGTGTCCGGCGCGGATCAGCGCACGGCCCAGGCCTCCCCTGCCAACCGATCCACCGTTTCGTAGTCGGCTTCCGTCTTCTGTCGTATTTCGCCTCTGTACGTCACAGCCTCTTCCCGTCGTACGGTTTCCCGAAGTTTCCGAGCCTCCGCAATACGGCCGCTCATCGGACAACGGACAAGGTGTCGATCTCCCGCTGGAGGGCGTCGAGGAAGCGGGCGGCATGGGCGCCGTCCATCTGCGTGTGGTGGAACTGGAACGAGACGGCGAGCGTCGTTTTAAGGAACCGCCGCCGGTAGCGGCCCCAGATCAGGAACGGATTGTTGAACACGCCGCTGTACATGCCCACGGCCCCGTCGATCGCGTACTGCGCCAGCGCCGAGGTGCCGATCACCATGCGGTCTGTCAGGTCGTGGTTCTCGCACGACTCGGCGACCTGCCGCGTGAGCCGCAGGTAGTCGTCGTTGAAGCGGAGCAAATCATCGGAAAAAGGAAGGTCGCACGAGCTGACCTCGCCCCGCCGGTCGGCGACGATGGTATTCACGGCGATCGCATCGTACCGCATCAGCCTGTCGCCCACGGGCAGCATGTAGAACTCCTTGATGCCGCTTGCGGCACGGCCGATGCACCAGCACATCAGCATATTGAACTTCAAGCCCTTTCGGCGGCTCAGACGCACTAGGCGCGACACGTCGAGCGTCCGGAAAAACGTCACCATCGGCATCGGAGCCTGCATCCACATCTCGAACGCATAGGCGCGGGTCGTCTCTTTCGGATTTACTTCTCTCATACTCATAGCGATTTATTCGAACAGTGGGCGCGCCGCCGGCGAACAGGAAGCGCGCCGCCGGGCGCCGGGGGCTCAAGCACAGCGGACGACGGGACCACCTTCAGCCTTTCGATCCGGTGCCGCGGCGATAGACGAGGCGGGCCAGCCCGAACAGGTAACGCCGGAACCCCGGGACATAGGCCAGCACGCGATCGAACCAACCCAGATGCGGGGCGATGCACTTGACCACGAGTCCGACGTAGACCATCGCGAAGAGCGTACCGACGCCGATGACGTTCCATTGCCAGCTCCCGAAAAAGAGGTAGCAGCCGGCGACGGCAAGCAGCACGAGCAGCGTATCCACCCATATCTTTACCTTGGCGAAAGGACGCTTCGTCACCTGACTGACGGTAATGGAAATGCCCTCGCCCGGCATCGTCACCGAGCCGCACCGCACCTCGAAAGCGATGCCGACGCCCATGATCGTGCACCCCGCGAACTGGGCGAGCAGCTGCGCAGGCAGCGTCACGCACTCCAGACCCGAGGTCAGCCGCATGTTGAGGTCGATGAGCCATCCGAAGACGAAACCGATGACGAGCTGGAAGAGCTGCATGGGGTCGAACTTCCGCCGCAGGATCAGTATCTGACACAACACCAGGATGAAATTCATCGCGATCGTGTAGTCGCCGATCGTCCATTCGGGGACACGGCTTATCGGTCCCGCCAGCGAAAAGACGAACGGCAACGAGGAGATCACGCTGCTGCCCACGAGGATTTCACGCAAAGAACGACTCCCAGCGTCATAAGATACAACGAACCGAGCAGCAACAGATGCTGCCAAAGGAACGATATGGCTCTCTCTTTCGTCGTCATTCCGTTTCGAATCCGTTTCTTTCGATCCCGGCCGTTCGCTCCGGCCCCTGCGGCCGCAAGCGAGGCCGCACCTGCCGGGCAGGCTTTTCCGTTCCGCCGTCCGGCAGCCGGTTCCGCACGGCCGGCCCTGAAAAGGGCCGCAGCGCAGCCCTCCGAATGCGGCGGCGAAGGCTCTGACGCACGGCGCCCCCGGAGGAATCCGGACAGGCATTCCGCACCGCTGCCCCGCAACGAGTCCTACGACCGTGCGCAAATAAAAAATCAGCAAGTGGTAATTTACGCCACAACTTACTGATTTTCATGAGCGGAAAACGGGATTCGAACCCGCGACCCTCAGCTTGGGAAGCTGATGCTCTACCGACTGAGCTATTTCCGCAAAAGTGCCGTTCCGCACTCGGAACGGCGCAAAGATAGAGGTAATTTCCCGTTTTTGCAACTCCTCGTCCGCTTTGTTCGCACATCGGAGGAATTTTTCGCGCTCCGCAACCGGACACCCCGCCTCCGGCGGCTTCCCGACCGGCCAGCGCCTGCCCTTCAGGCGTACGGCCGAGCATCCCGCCCGAAGGCACTGCACCGGATACTCCCCGCCGGGCTGCGGCGGGCTCCCGGCGACGCGCGCCGGTCATCAGTCCATCTTGAGCACGGCGAGGAATGCCGACTGGGGCACCTGCACCGAACCGATCTGGCGCATGCGCTTCTTACCGGCCTTCTGCTTTTCGAGCAGCTTGCGCTTACGCGAAATATCGCCGCCGTAGCACTTCGCCGTCACGTCCTTGCGCACGGCCTTCACCGTCTCGCGGGCGATGATCTTGGCACCGATGGCGGCCTGTATGGCGATGTCGAACTGCTGGCGCGGGATGAGCTCCTTGAGCTTCTCGCACATCTTGCGGCCGAAGTCGTAGGCGTGGTCGGCATAGATCAGCGACGAGAGGGCATCCACCGGTTCACCGTTGAGCAGGATGTCGAGCTTGGCCAGCTTGCTGGGCTGGTATCCCGTGCGGTGGTAGTCGAACGACGCATAACCTTTCGATATGCTCTTGAGCTTGTCGTAGAAGTCGAAGACGATCTCCGAAAGGGGCATGTCGAAATTGACCTCCACGCGGTCCTGCGTGATGAAAGTCTGGTTCTTCAGCACGCCGCGCTTGTCGATGCAGAGCTTGATGACGTTGCCGAGGAATTCGGTCTTCGTGATGATCTGCGCCAGGATGTAGGGCTCCTCGATCCTGGCGATCTTCGTCACCTCGGGCAATCCCGAGGGGTTGTGCACCTCCAGCACCTCGTCCTGCGTGGTGGTGATGCGGTACGAAACGTTCGGCACGGTCGTGATGACGTCCATGTCGAACTCGCGGTAGAGGCGCTCCTGGATGATCTCCATGTGCAGCAGGCCGAGGAAACCGCAGCGGAAGCCGAATCCGAGCGCCAGCGAGCTCTCGGGCTCGAAAGTCAGCGAGGCGTCGTTGAGCCGCAGCTTTTCGAGCGACGCGCGCAGGTCCTCGTACTGGTCGGCCTCCACCGGGTAGACGCCCGCGAAGACCATCGGCTTCACGTCCTCGAAGCCCGCGATGGCCTCCGACGCCGGATTGGCCACCGACGTGATGGTGTCGCCGACCTTCACGTCGGACGAGGTCTTGATGCCCGAGCAGATGTAGCCCACGTCGCCCGCGGCGATGCACTCGCGCGGATGCATCTTGAGCTTCAGCACGCCCACCTCGTCGGCGTCGTACTCGCTGCCGGTGTTGAAGAACTTCACGTGGTCGCCCTTGCGCAGCGTGCCGTTGAACACGCGGTAGTAGGCGATGATGCCGCGGAAGGGGTTGAACACCGAGTCGAAGATCAGCGCCTGCAACGGGGCGTCCACGTCGCCCTGCGGCGCCGGCACACGCTCCACGATGGCTTCGAGCACCTCCTCGACGCCCTGGCCCGTCTTGCCCGAGGCGAGCAGAATCTCCTCCTCGCGGCAGCCGATCAGGTCGATCACCTGGTCCTTCACCTCGTCGATCATGGCCGAATCCACGTCGATCTTGTTCAGCACGGGAATGATCTCCAGGTCGTGGCCGAGCGCCAGATAGAGATTCGATATGGTCTGGGCCTGAATGCCCTGCGTGGCATCGACCACCAGCAGCGCACCCTCGCACGAGGCGATGGCGCGCGACACCTCGTACGAAAAATCGACGTGTCCCGGCGTGTCGATCAGGTTCAGGACGTAGGTCTGCCCGTCGCGGGCCCTGTATTCCATCTGTATGGCGTGGCTCTTGATCGTGATGCCCTTCTCGCGCTCCAGGTCCATGTCGTCGAGCACCTGCGACTGCATTTCGCGCTGATTCAGCGTATTGGTCTTCTCCAAAAGGCGGTCGGCCAGCGTCGATTTGCCGTGGTCGATGTGCGCTATGATGCAAAAGTTGCGGATGTTTTTCATATGCTTGCTTGTTCGGACCGCAAAGATAAGCATTTCCGCGCAAAAGACCGCGGGCGGCGCCGCCCGAATTCGCGCTGTGCCCGGAGCGCGCAAACCGTGCCGCCGCGAAGAAGCATTTTTATCACGAAATGCTGCCGAATCGAAACCCGCAGTCCCTGCACCACCCGCACATCGCAGCGGGAAACGCCGCAACAAAAACTGCAAAGCAATATATTACAACAAATTACAGACACGAAAAATATCCCTCAAAAACCGAAGCATGAATTTTTTTACCGCCGGCCCCTTCCGAACAGTTGCAAATATCTATGAAATACCTATCTTTGCACAATGAACATACACGAATTACGTTTCATATTCAAACTTTAATTTATACACGATGAAAAAATTATTTTTTCTGATGGCTGCTTTCGGCATGCTGGGAATGGCATCCTGCAGCGATGACAAAAAAAACCCGGATGATCCGAACTCAGGACAACAGCAGAAACCCAACCTCACCGTGACGGCGATCGACGCCGAGTGCACCCACTACAATTCGGTTGCCGCGGACGGCAGCAGCAACCTGCGCATCAGCCTGGGCAGCATGGACCTCAATCCCGAGAACATCGACGACGTGAAGGCCGGTCACATCCTCAACCTCTCGCTCTACGGCATCCCCGCACAGGACGGCCCCATCATCCCCGCCCTGATCTACCAGATAGGCGCCCAGGCCGGCGACGGCATCTGCCTGCTGGCCGAATCCTCCTACATCGAGATCATCGACAAGCAGCACACGACCGACCCCATCTTCCTGAAGAGCGGCAAGGTGACGGTCAGCGTGGAGGGCGAGACCTACACGATCAAGGCAGACGTGGTACTGGACGAGACCGACAAGCGCCGCATGGTCTTCAACTACACGGGCAAGATGCGCTTCAAGAAGGGTAGCTACTCTTCGCTCCAGAACGACATCGAGGTCGATGTAGAGGGCATCAAGGGCGAGTTCATCTTCTTCGGCGACCCCTACAAGGAGGAGGCCGACACCTGGGGATGCTTCATCCAGGATCCCGCACAGAAGGATTCCGACGCCGTTCAGTTCTCGGTACTCTGCCCGAAAGATCCCGACGCCCTCAAAAACGGCCCGAAAGAAGGCCGCTACCCCATCGACCTTGAGTCCGGCTACAAACCGGGCAAACTGGAGATGCTGCCCGGCGTGATGAACAAGGGTACGCTCTACGAGACCTGGTACCTCCACTTCAACGCCGAGAGCATGGTGACCGCCATGGCTCCCGCAACGGACGGATGGGTGGAAATCAGCAAGAGCGAGGCGGGCGAGTTCACCTGCACGTTCGAACTGAAAGACGACAACGATCCCGCCTACACGATGAAGGGTTCGTGGACCGGTGTTCCGAAAATCACTTCGAAAGCCGAGTAATTTCCTATTCCGTAACGAAAAGCCTGCCGCTGATTGCGGCAGGCTTTTTCATTTCATCGCCGGACCGGACCGCACGGCGTCACCGCCCCTAACCGATCGTTCCGCGCGAACGGCTATGACCTCGCCCGTGGCATTCGCCGGGTCTTCGCCGGGTCTTCGCCGGGTCTTCGCCGGGTCTTCGCCGGGTCTTCGCCGGGTCTTCGCCGGGACCTTGACGGAATACGGCAGAGACACCACCGGCCCCGAAGCCCGGTACGAGATACCGCCCGCAAGCGGAACGCATCGGAATGCTTTTTCCCGCCGTGCGGTTGCCGGGGCGGAAACTTATGCGTATTTTTGCACCCCCGAAAACCACCAACCATGAACACCGTAGCCAAATACGCCTCCCTGGTCCGCTTCGCCCACACGATTTTCGCCATGCCGTTCGCCCTCATGGCCTTCGTCCATGCCGCCGTCACCGAACCCGGTGCGACCTGCACGCCGTGGCTTCTGGCCAAAGTGATCCTGTGCATGGTCTTCGCCCGCAATACGGCCATGGGATTCAACCGCTGGGCCGACCGCCGCTACGACGCGGCGAACCCGCGCACGGCGAACCGCGAAATCCCCGCAGGCGTCGTCACCCCCCGGGCCGCGATGACTTTCGTGCTCGCCAATGCCCTGCTCTTCGTGGCGGTCGCCGCCACGATCAACCCCCTCGCGGCCGCACTTTCGCCCGCGGCGCTCTGCATCGTCACGGGATACAGCCTCTGCAAGCGCTTCACCTCCGCCGCCCACCTCGTGCTGGGTCTCTCGCTCGCGATCGCGCCCGTGGGGGCCGCGATCGCCGTCACGGGCCGCATCACCGAAGCCTCGCTGCTGCTCGCACTGCTGGTGCTCACCTGGTGCGGGGGGTTCGACATCATCTACGCCCTCCAGGACGCCGACTTCGACCGCGCGCACGGCCTCCACTCCATTCCCGCCCGCTTCGGCACACGGGGCGCGCTGCACATCAGCATCCTGCTCCACGCATGCAGCGCGGCGGCGCTGCTGCTCTTCGCGCGCCACTGCCCGCAGGGTCCCCTGCTGTGGACGGGCGTGGGCGTCTTCCTCCTCCTGCTCGCGCTGCAACACGTGCTGGTCACCCCCACGCGCCAGCGGCGCATCGCCATCGCGTTCGGCACGCTCAACGGCCTGGCCAGCCTCGCCCTCGCCCTCTTCGTCATCGCCGACCTGCTGCTCCGGGCGTAGCCTGCAAAACCGGTCACTTGCTCCCGGGCCCGACGGACCCGCGCAGACATCCCTCCGGCGCCGCGGCCACACGTCACGGCCTCAGCGGCGCCTGCGCCACTCCAGAGGCGACATGCCCGTGCGGCGACGGAAGTAGTGGCCCATGCAGGACTGGTCGGGGAAATGCATGCGGGCGGCAATCTCCTGCAACGTCAAGTCGGTGGACTGCAACAGCATCTTGATCTCCAGCACGACGAACTCGTCGATCAGCTCCTTGGGCGACTTGCGGTCCACGGCGTGGGTGATCGACGCGAGGTAACGCGTCGATACGCAGAGCCGGTCGGCATACCAGGTCACCTCACGCTGCTCGGTGCAGGCGCTGCGCAGCAGGTGGATGAAGCGGTGAAACAGCTCGTTCCTGCGGTCGCCCACCCCCTCCGACCGCAGGCCGATGCGCCGCTGCAACTTGTCGTAAACCTCCAGGAATACGTTCTGCAACCGGTTTTTCGCAATCGTGCGCCGGAACATGTTGTCGCGGTCCTCGTAGGTATACTTCGCAATGTCGAACCATATCTCGATACCCCGGCCGCCCTCGCCCGCACGGTCGGAGAAAGGGTGCTCGCCCAGTATGCGGAAGAACGAGGGCTCCAGCCGATAGCTGAGGATGCCGAACAGCTCGGCGGTGAAGGCGCAGAATCTCATGCGGAATCCGGGCTCGGGGTCGCCGATCATGAGGACCGCACCGGGCAGCAGCAGCACGAGCGTGCCCGGGCCGACCCGGCGGCGGCTCAGATCCACCGACACGTCGGCGCTGCCGCCGCAGCAATAGAGGATCGCACCGCCCTCGCAGCGGCGCGGACGGTCGCGGTAGAAACCGAAATCGGATTCCCCGACGACGAAATAGACTTCGTCCGTAGTACGGATGGGATCGGGATGCTTCATGCCCGTGTTCTTGTTTTGTCGCAAAATTAATCGTTTTCCACAGATTTTCGCACTTTTTACTTCCGAAAACAACCAATAATATTCCATAATTAATCTTCCGATTCGACGAATTAGACGTAACTTTGCAGGGAAAAAAGTTTTAACGGTAAATAATATGAAAGAGAGATTTTTGAAGGCGGCGGTCATCGCCTGCACCCTGGCCGCCGCATCGTGCAGCCAGGCACCCACCGCTCCGGCTCCCGCCGAATACGCCGTGCTGACCGTAGAGACCGCCGACCGCACCGTGCCGCGCGTCTACTCGGCCGCCATCCGCGGCCGCCAGGACATCGCCGTCTACCCCCAGGTGTCGGGCACGATCACCGAACTGAAGGTCACCGAAGGCGAAACCGTCCGTCAGGGACAGACGCTCTTCATCATAGATCAGGTACCCTACAAGGCGGCGCTCCGCACGGCCGAAGCCAACGTGCAGGCCGCCCGGGCCGGCGTGGCCACGGCACAGCTCACCTATGACAGCAAGAAGGAGCTCTTCGCCCGCAACGTCGTATCGCAGTACGACCTCTCCACCGCGGAAAACGCCCTGCTCACCGCCCGGGCCCAGCTCGCCCAGGCCGAGGCGCAGCGCGTAAACGCGGCCAACAACCTCTCGTACACCGCGGTCAAGAGCCCCGCCAACGGCGTGGTCGGCACGCTGCCCTACCGTGCGGGCGCCCTGGTGGGCCCCACGCTGCCGCAGCCGCTCACCACCGTGTCGGACAACTCGCTGATGTACGTCTACTTCTCGCTCACCGAGAACCAGCTCCTCGACCTCACGCGCACCTACGGCTCGATCGAGGCCACGCTCCGCAGCATGCCCGACGTGCAGCTGCTCCTCAACGACGGCACGCTCTACGGCCACCCGGGCCGCATCGGCTCGATCAGCGGCGTGATCGACACCTCGACGGGCAGCGTGCAGCTCCGCGCCGAGTTCCCCAACGCCGAGGGTCTGCTCCACAGCGGCGGCTCGGGCAACGTGCTCCTGCCCGCGACCTATGCGGACTGCATCGTCGTGCCGCAGAGCGCCACGTTCGAGCTCCAGGACAAGGTATACGTATATAAGGTGATCGACGGCCGCGCGAGCTCGTCGCTCATCGAGGTCGCCCCGATCTCCGACGGCCGCGAGTACATCGTACGCTCGGGCCTCGTGCCGGGCGACACGATCATCGCCGAGGGCGTGGGCCTGCTGCGCGAAGGCACGCCCGTCACGCCGCGCATGCAGCCCGCCGCCGCACCCGAAACCGCAACGACCGAAACCGCAAAGCAGGAGTAACCCATGACACTCAAACACTTCATCGAACGACCCGTACTGGCGTCGGTCATCTCCATCGTCATCGTCATCGCGGGCCTGATCGGCCTGGCGACGCTGCCTGTCGAGCAATACCCCGACATCGCGCCGCCCACGGTCATGGTGCGCGCATCGTATCCCGGCGCCAGCGCCGAAACCATCCAGAAGTCGGTCATCATCCCCCTTGAGGAGGCGATCAACGGCGTGGAGGACATGATGTACCTCAAGTCCGACGCCTCGAACGCCGGCGCGGCCACCATCTCGGTCTACTTCCGCCAGGGCACCGATCCCGACATGGCGGCGGTCAATGTGCAGAACCGCGTCGCCACGGCCACCGGCTCGCTGCCGGCCGAAGTCACGCGCATCGGCGTGACGACCATGAAGCGCCAGACCTCCATGCTGAAGGTCTTCATGCTCTACAGCCCCGACGACTCGTACGACGAGACCTTCCTGGCCAACTACATGAACATCAACGTCAAACCCCGCGTGCAGCGCATCGCGGGCGTGGGCGAGTTCATGGCCCTGGGCTCCGACTACTCCATGCGCATCTGGCTGCGGCCCGACGTGATGGCGCAGTACCGCCTCGTGCCGTCGGACGTGACCTACGCCCTCTCGGAGCAGAACATCGAGTCGGCCGTGGGTTCGCTGGGCGAGAACTCCGACAACACGTTCCAGTACACGATGAAATACCGCGGCCGCCGCATGACGGCCGAGGAGTTCGGCCAGATCGTCATCCGCTCCACGGCGGACGGCGAGGTGCTGCGCCTGAAGGATGTGGCCGACATCGAGCTGGGCAGCGAATCCTATGCCTACAAGGGCTACGCCAACGGTCACCCGGGCATCACGGCCCTCGTATTCCAGACTGCGGGATCGAACGCCACGCAGGTGGTCGAGAGCATCGACGACCTGCTCGACGAGATCGCCGCCGACCTGCCCAAAGGCGTGGAGGTGCTCCACCTGATGAGCGTGAACGACTACCTCTACGCCTCGATGAACGAGGTGCTGAAGACGCTCATCGAAGCCATCCTGCTCGTAATCCTCGTGGTCTACGTCTTCCTTCAGGACATCCGCTCGACGCTCATCCCCACGGTCTCGATCCTCGTGGCCCTGGTCGGCACCTTCGCGTTCCTCTCCGTCGCGGGCTTCTCAATCAACCTGCTGACGCTCTTCGCGCTCGTGCTGGCGATCGGTACGGTCGTCGATGACGCCATCATCGTCGTCGAGGCGGTGCAAGCGCGCTTCGACACGGGCTACCGCTCCTCCTACATGGCCACCATCGACGCCATGTCGGGCATCACGTCGGCCATCGTCACCTCCACGCTGGTCTTCATGGCCGTGTTCATCCCCGTGGCGATGATGGGCGGCACGTCGGGTACGTTCTACACCCAGTTCGGCATCACGATGGCCGTGGCCGTGGGCATCTCGGCGCTCAACGCCCTGACGCTCTCGCCGGCCCTCTGCGCCCTGATCATGAAACCCTACCTCGACGAGAACGGCGAGATGCGCGACAACTTCGCGGCACGCTTCCGCAAGGCGTTCAACGCGATCTTCACCGCCATGATCAACAAGTACAAGCACGGCGTGATGTTCTTCATCAAGCGCCGCTGGCTCATGTGGTCCACGCTCGCGCTGGCCTTCGCGGCGCTCTTCGTGCTGATGAACACCACCAAGACGGGTCTGGTGCCCGACGAGGACCAGGGCACGATCATGGTCAATGTCACCACGGCCCCCGGCAGCTCGCTCCAGGAGACCAACGAGGTGATGAACCGCATCGGCGAGCGCATGGCGGGCATCGAGCAGATCCGCGACTTCCAGCAGGTCGCCGGCTACGGCATGATCGCCGGCCAGGGTTCGTCGTACGGCATGTGCATCGTGAAGCTCAAGAACTGGGAGGAGCGTCCGGACAAGGAGGACGCCGTGAATGCGGTCATCGGGCAGCTCTACGCCCGCACGGCCGACATCAAGGACGCGCAGATCTTCGCCGTGGCGCCCCCCATGATCTCGGGCTACGGCACCTCGACCGGTTTCGAAATGTACCTCCAGGACCGTGCGGGCGGCAGCATCGACGACTTCTACAACGTCTACCTGCGCTTCGTGGGAGCCCTGAACCAGTGCCCCGAAATCGCACGCGCCTACTCGACCTTCAACATCAACTTCCCGCAGTACGTCGTGGACATCGACGCCGCGCGGGCCAAACGCGCAGGCCTCTCGCCCACCGACATCCTCTCGACCCTGTCGGGTTACTACGGCGGCCAGTACGTGTCGAACATCAACCGCTTCTCCAAGGTCTACCGCGTCATGCTCCAGGCCGACCCGAAGTACCGCCTCGACACCGAGTCGCTCAACAACATCTTCGTGCGGCTCCAGAACGGCGAGATGGCGCCCGTGAGCCACTTCGTGACCCTCACGAAGGTCTACGGCTCGGAGGTGCTGAGCCGCTTCAACATGTACAACTCGATCGCCGTGAACGGCACGGCGGCCGACGGTTACTCGTCGGGCGACGCCATTGCCGCCATCCGCCGCACCGCCGAGCAGGTGCTGCCCAAGGGCTACGGCTTCGAGTTCGGCGGCATCACGCGCGAGGAGAGCGAGACGGGCAGCAACACGGCCGTCATCTTCGGCATCTGCATCCTGCTCATCTACCTTATCCTGAGCGCGCTGTACGAGAGCTTCATCATTCCGTTCGCCGTCATTCTGTCGGTGCCCTGCGGCCTGATGGGCAGCTTCCTCTTCGCCCGCATGCTGGGACTCGAAAACAACATCTACCTCCAGACGGGTCTGATCATGCTGATCGGTCTGCTGGCCAAGACGGCCATTCTGCTCACGGAGTACGCCGCCGACCGCCGCGCGTGCGGCATGAGCCTCACGCAGGCCGCCGTGTCGGCCGCCAAGGTGCGTCTGCGCCCGATCCTGATGACCGTGCTCACGATGGTCTTCGGCATGATTCCGCTCGTCTTCGCCTCGGGCGTGGGCGCCAACGGCAACTCGACCCTCGGCGCGGGCGTCGTGGGCGGCATGATCATCGGCACGCTGGCCCTGCTGTTCCTCGTACCGACGCTCTTCATCGTGTTCCAGACCTTGCAGGAGAAGGTGAAACCCGTGGAGTTCAACGCCACGCCCGACTGGGCCGTGCAGGAGGAGATCGAGGCCGCGAAGAACGAAAATTTGGACAGAGAGTAATTCCGAACCGATTCTAACGATGAAAAAAACACTGATAATCTGCGCCGCGGCCCTTCTGATGACGGCCTGCGGCATCTATAAGCCCTACTCGCGGCCCGACACGGTGGCGACCGACGGCCTCTACGGCGCGGTCGAGACCGCCGACACGCTGACCGTGGGCCACCTGCCTTGGCGCGAAGTCTTCACCGATCCCTGCCTCCGAGACCTGATCGCCCGGGCGCTGGAGAACAACACCGACCTGCGGACGGCGCACCTGCGCGTGACCGAGACCGAAGCCACGCTGCGCTCGGCGCGCCTGGCCTACCTGCCGTCGTTCAACTTCGCACCGCAGGGCGCCATCAGCAGCTTCGACAACGCCAACACGTCCAAGACGTACAGCATTCCCGTCACGGCGAGCTGGCAGCTCGACCTCTTCGGCGGCATCACGAACGCCAAGCGCAAAGCCCGGTCGCTCCATGCCCAGAGCCTCGAATACGCTCAGGCCGTGCGCACGCAGCTCATCGCCGCCACGGCGAACCTCTACTACACGCTGCTCATGCTCGACAGCCAGTACGAGGTCACGCGCGAAACGGCCGACAAGTGGTGCCGCAGCGTGGAGACCCTGCGTTCGATGAAGGAGGCCGGCATGGCCAACGAAGCGGGCGTCGCGCAGTACGAAGGCACCTACTACTCGATCGAGGCGTCGCTCTACGACCTGGAGCGGACCATCCGCGAGACCGAGAACAGCCTCTGCACACTGCTGGGCGAAGCACCCCGCGCCATCGAGCGCGGCACGCTCGACGCGCAGCAGCTGCCCGACGACCTCACGGTCGGCGTTCCGGTGCAGATGCTCACGAACCGTCCGGACATCCGCGCCGCCGAGTATTCGCTCATGCAGGCCTACTACGCCACGGCCGAAGCCCGCTCGGCGCTCTACCCGTCGATCACGCTGAGCGGCACGGCGGGCTGGACCAACAGCGCCGGAGCCATGATCGTCAATCCGGGCAAGCTCCTGCTCTCGGCCGCCGCAACGCTGTTGCAGCCGATCTTCAACGCCGGTGCCGGCCGGGCCCGCGTGAAGGTGATGAAGGCCCAGCAGGAGGAGGCGCTGCTCGCCTTCCGCCAGGCCCTGCTCAACGCCGGCGCCGAGGTGAACAACGCACTGACGCAAACCCAGTCGGCCCGTGCGAAAAACGAGCTGCGACGCAACCAGATCGCCGCCATGGAACGCGCCGTCGAAAGCACGAACCTGCTCATGCGCCACGGCTCGACCACCTACCTCGAAGTGCTCACGGCCGAGCAGTCGCTGCTCTCGGCGCGCCTGTCGCAGATCGCCGACCGCTTCGACGAGATGCAGGGCGTCGTGAACCTCTACCAGGCCCTGGGCGGCGGACGCGAGACGGAACCATCGCGATAAGCCGGCCCCGCAACCACCCATGCCGGGGCTGCCGGACGCCGCAGGCGTGCGGGCAGGGACCCGCCCGGTATGCGCCGGACTGCCGCAAAAAACCCTCGGGGGAACGACCGAAATCGTTCCCCCGAGGGTTTTTCATGCTCCGTATTTTTCCCGGAATCGAGGCGCCCTGCCGCCCTGCGCATCCCGACTTCGCCCGGCCCCGTTCCCTGCCCGCGCCCTGCCGCCCGGCTACCTGCCCGCAGCGGAGTAGTCGCGTTCGCCGAAGATGAGCGAACCCACGCGCACGGTCGTAGCGCCGCACTCCACGGCCAGGGGGTAGTCGTGCGACATGCCCATCGAGAGGGTGTCGAACCCGGCGTCGAAATAGGGTTTCAGCACGTCGAACGCGCTGTGCAGCGCCCGGAAGTCGTCGCGCACGCGCTTCATGTCGTCCGTGTTGGTGGCGACGCCCATCACGCCGCGCACGCGCAGGTTCGGCATCGCCACGAAAGGCGCCGTGCGCACGTAGCCGAGCAGCTCGTCGAGGGCCCAGCCCGTCTTCGACTCCTCGTCGGCGACGTGCACCTCCAGCAGGATATTCAGCACGCGGCCGCAGCGGGCCGCCTCGCGCTGCAACGCCTCGGCCACGCGGGCGCTGTCCACCGACTCCACCCATGCGGCGTGTGCGGCCACGCAGCGGGCCTTGTTGGTCTGCACGTGGCCGATCATGTGCCACTCTATGTCGGCGGGCAGGCACTCGGCCTTGGCCCGCAGCTCCTGCGGGCGGTTTTCGCCGAACACGCGCTGTCCGGCATCGTACGCCTCGCGGATCAGCTCCGCAGGGTGCGTTTTCGACACGGCGACCAGCGTCACCCCCTCGGGCAGCGAACGCCGCACCTCCGACAATCTGTAAGCTATGGACATCTTTCTACGTTTTTGATGCGTAAAATTAGGCAATTTTATTATCTTTGCAAAGATAATTGATTTCCGCACAATGAAAAAACTCCTCCGTACGCTGCTGCTCGCCCTGTGCGGCACGGCCTCTTTCGTCTCCGCCGAGGCTTGCACCAACTTCATCGTCACGCGCGGCGCCTCGACCGACGGTTCGGTCATGGTCTCCTACGCCGCCGACTCGCACTGGCTCTACGGCGCACTCTACCACACCCCGGCCGGACGCCACCGTGCGGGCGCCGAACTCCCCGTCTACGACTGGGATTCGGGCCGCTTCCTCCGCAACATACCGCAGGCGGCCGAGACGTTCAACACGATCGGCAACATGAACGAGCACTCGCTCATCATCGCCGAAACCACCTACGGCGGCCGTCCCGAGCTGGCCGACACCACGGGCGGCATCGACTACGGTTCGCTGATCTACATCACGCTCCAGCGCGCCCGCACGGCACGCGAGGCCATCCGCACGATCGTCGAGCTGGCCGACACCTACGGCTACGCCTCGGGCGGCGAGTCGTTCTCGATCGCCGACCGCGACGAGGCGTGGATCATGGAGCTGATCGGCAAGGGCTTCGCGGACGACGGCCGGGGCGGCAACGCCCGCCGCGGCATCGTGTGGGTCGCACGCCGCATCCCCGACGGCTATGTCTCGGGCCACGCCAACCAGGCCCGCATCGCGACCTTCCCGCTCGACGACTCCGAGAACTGCCTCTACGCCCCCGACGTGGTGTCGTTCGCCCGCGAAATGGGCTACTACGAGGGTCCCGACGCCGAATTCAGCTTCTGCGACGCCTACGCGCCGCTCGAATTCGGCGCGATGCGCGGCTGCGAAGCCCGCGTGTGGTCTTTCTTCCGCACCGTGGCCGACGGCATGGAGCGCTACGAGGATTACGCCCTGGGCCGCAGCGCCGCCGACCGCCTGCCCCTGTGGGTGAAGCCCCGCACGAAGGTGTCGCCCAAGAGCGTCTTCGACGCCATGCGCGACCACTACGAGGGCACGCCCCTGGACATGACCGCCGACATCGGCGCCGGAGGCCACGGCTGCCCCTACCGCTGGCGTCCCATGACCTTCGAGGTGGACGGCACGGAGTACACCAACGAACGTGCCACCGCCACGCAGCAGACCGGCTTCTGGTTCGTGGCGCAGGCCCGCCCGTGGGTGGAGCCCGACATGGGCATCCTGTGGTTCGGCGTGGACGACGCCGCCACCTCGTGCCTCACGCCGATCTACTGCTCCGCGACCGAGGTGCCCGAGTGCTTCCGCGAGGGCAACGGCTCGATGCTCGAATACTCGCCCACGTCGGCCTTCTGGCTCTTCAACCGCGTGACGAACTTCGCCTACATGCGCTACGACCGCATCGCGGCCGACATCCGCAAGGTGACGGACGCCTGGGAGAACACCCACCTCGAACTCGTGGCCCTGATCGACGAGGCGGCGCTGCGCCTGCCCGAAAAGAAACGCACGCGCCTGCTCACGCAGTACTCCGCGGAGCAGGCACAGCTCCTCTTCGACCGCTGGTCGCGTCTGGACCGCTACCTGCTGGTGAAATACATGGACGGCAACGTCAAGGGCGAACACGGCGACGTGCACGACTTCCTCCGCACGGGGGATCCGGCCGCACACTTCATCGACAACGGCAGCGGCAAACCCATACCGGGCAAGATCGACTTCCCGGGCTACAGCGAGAAGTGGAAACGCGCTGTCGCGGCCGATCGCGGCGAGCTGCTCCGGGTGCTGCACTGATCGTCCGGCACTCCCCGGGACTCCGGAGCTCCGGAAGCACGCCGGGTTCGGCCCGTGTCGCAGACATACCCCGACGAAACGAACCTTACAACTTCATAACACCATGAAATACGACATCATCGTAATCGGCAGCGGCCCCGGCGGATACGTCGCGGCCATCCGTGCCGCGCAACTGGGCCGCAAGGTCGCCGTGGTCGAACGCGCCGACATCGGCGGCGTATGCCTCAACTGGGGCTGCATCCCCACCAAGGCGCTGCTCAAGAGCGCCCAGGTCTACGCCTACTGCAAGAATGCCGCCCACTACGGGCTGGAACTGGAGGGCGCCGTGCGTCCCGACGCGGCGAAGATCGTGGCCCGCTCGCGGGGCGTGGCCGAGACCATGAGCAAGGGCGTGCAGTTCCTGTTCAAGAAGAACGCAATCGACCTGATCGCGGGCCACGGACGCCTCGCGGGCGCAGGCTGCGTCGATGTGGACGGCACGCGCTACGAGGCCGACCACATCATCCTCGCCACGGGCGCCCGTCCGCGCGAGATGCCTTTCATGCCCATCGACGGCGTGCATGTCCTCTCGTCGAAGCACGCCCTGACGCTCGACCGCCTGCCCGAGACGATGATCGTCGTGGGCTCGGGCGCCATCGGCAGCGAGTTCGCCTACCTCTACGCCTCCCTCGGCGTGAAGGTCACCGTCGTGGAGTACCTGCCCCAGCTCATGCCCCTCGAAGACGAGGAGGTGTCGAAGACCATGGAGCGCGCGTTCCGCAAGCTGCGCGCCACGGTGCTCACCTCAACCACGGTGAAAGCCGTGCGCGTGAACGACGCGGGCCGCTGCGAGGTGGACGTCGAAGGCAAGAAAGGCGCCGAGACCCTCACGGCGGATCTCGTGCTGTCGGCCGTGGGCATCAAGTCGAACATCGAGGAGCTCGGACTGGAGGAGGCCGGCATCCGTGTCGAGCGCGACAAGATCGTGGTGGACGAGTACTATCGCACCGATGCCCCCGGCGTCTACGCCATCGGCGACATCGTGCCGGGTCCGGCCCTGGCCCACGTGGCTTCGGCCGAGGCCATCTGCTGCGTGGAGGCGATCTGCGGCCTCGATCCCGCGCCGATCGACTACACGACCGTACCGTCGTGCGTCTACACGGTGCCCGAAGTGGCTTCGGTGGGCTTCACCGAGCAGCAGCTCCGCACGCAGGGCGTCGAATACAAGGTCGGCCGCTTCCCCTTCACCGCCTCGGGCAAGGCGACCGCCGCGGGCGACCGCGACGGCTTCGTGAAGTTGCTCTTCGATGCCGAAGACCGCCTGCTGGGCGCCCACCTCGTGGGGGCCAACGTCACGGAGATGATCGCCGAGCCGACCCTGGCCAAGGCACTGGGCGTCACGGCGCACCGCATCGCCCGCACGATCCATGCCCATCCCACGCTCAACGAGGGGGTGATGGAGGCCGCCGAGGCCGCGACGGGCGCCGCGATCCATCTGTAAGTCTGTCCTCCGCAAGCGGGCGGGCTGCCGGATCACCGGCGGCCCGCTCCGCCTGCATAAGGGCCCGCCCCCCGGGCGCCTGACAGAGCCGAAGACACGGAGGCCGCGCCCTCGCATGCACAGGCACGAATGCACACACCTCGAAGCGCGCACCGCAAGCGGGTTCCGAAGACAAAACCCCTGCTTCCGCGCCCGACTTTTCATATCTTTGGCTTCACCTTAGATACTTCGTCTCGGCATAATCAAACTTCGTTTGCTTCTGCGCTCGACTTTTCGTATCTTTGCGGTTCGTAGCAAGAACAATATAAAAACGACCGATATGAATATCTCCTACAACTGGCTCCGGCGCTATCTGCCCACCGACCGCACGGCAGAGCAACTCGCAGAGATTCTGACCGACATAGGGCTCGAAGTCGAGAGCCTCGAAAAGGTGGAAACCGTGAAAGGCGGCCTGCGGGGCGTCGTAGTGGGCGAGGTGCTCACGTGCACCGACCACCCCGATTCGGACCACCTCCACATCACCACCGTGGACACGGGCGGCCCCGAGCCGCTGGGCATCGTGTGCGGCGCCGCCAACTGCCGCGCGGGCCTCAAGGTGCTGTGCGCCACGGTGGGCGCCGTGCTCTACCCCGACGGGGGCGACGAGGAGTTCAAGATCAAGCGCAGCAAAATCCGCGGCGTGGAGTCGCTCGGCATGCTCTGCGCCGAGGACGAGCTGGGCATCGGCACCTCCCACGACGGCATCATGGAGCTCCCGGCCGATGCGCCCGTGGGCATGCCGGCCGGCGAATACCTCCGCATCGAGGACGACTACCTGATCGGCATCGGACTGACGCCCAACCGTGCCGACGCCGCGTCGCACATCGGCGTGGCGCGCGACCTGGCGGCCTACCTGCGCAGCCGCGGCGAGCAGATCGAAGTGCGCATGCCCGACGTGTCGGACTTCCGGCCCGATGACCACGCCCTCGAAATCGGCATCACGGTCGAAGACCCCGAGGCGGCACCCCGCTATGCGGGCGTCACGGTCACGGGCTGCAAGATCGGCCCCTCGCCCGAGTGGATGCAGAACTGCCTGCGTGCCGCGGGCATCAACCCCAAGAACAACCTGGTGGACATCACCAACTTCGTGCTGTTCGAACTCGGACAGCCCCTCCACGCGTTCGATGCCTCGAAGATCGAGGGCGGCCGCATCGTGGTGAAGAACTGCGCCGAAGGCACGCCGTTCGTGACGCTCGACGGCGTGGAGCGCACGCTCACCGACCGCGACCTGATGATCTGCTCGGCCGAGCGCCCGATGTGCATCGCGGGCGTCTTCGGCGGCCAGGACTCGGGCATCGGCGACACGACGACCGACGTCTTCATCGAGAGCGCCTACTTCAATCCGGTGCGCGTGCGCAAGACCGCACGCCGCTTCGGTCTGAACACCGACGCCTCGTTCCGCTTCGAGCGCGGCATCGACCCCAACATGCAGGTCTACGCCGCCAAGCGCGCGGCGCTGCTGATGAAGGAGCTGGCCGGCGGCCGCATTTCGAGCGACATCACCGACCTCTACCCCGCACCGATCGCCGACTTCACGTTCGACGTGTCGTTCGCGCGCATCGACGCCCTGATCGGCAAGCACATCCCCGAGCAGACCGTGCGCACGATCCTCGACGCGCTCGAAATCAAGGTCCTCGCCGAGCAGGAGGGCACGCTGACCGTAGCCGTGCCGCCCTACCGCGTGGATGTGCAGCGCGAGGCCGACCTCATCGAGGAGATCCTCCGCATCTACGGCTACAACAACGTGGAGATCCCGACGCTCGTGCGCTCGACGCTCTCCTACGCGCCGAAGCCCGACAAGAACCGCCTCACGAACATCGCCGCGGACTTCCTGACCGACAACGGATTCACCGAGATCATGTCGAACTCGCTCACGCGCGCCGCCTACTACGAAGGCTTGCAGAGCTACCCCGCGGAGCAGTGCGTGCGCATCCTCAACCCGCTGAGCTCCGACCTGAACGTCATGCGTCAGACGCTGCTGTTCCACATGCTGGAGGCCGTGCAGCTCAACGCCAACCGCCGCAACGGCGACCTGAAGCTCTACGAGTTCGGCAACTGCTACTTCCACCGTGCGGACGCCGACACCTCGGAATCGCCGCTCGCGGCCTACTCCGAGACGTTCCGCCTGGCCGTGGCCGTGACGGGTACGGCCGTGAAGCAGTCGTGGAACGAGCAGCCGCTCGCCGCGTCGTTCTTCACGCTGCGCGCCGCCGCCGAAAAGCTCCTGCGCCGCTTCGGCATCGACATCTACGCCCTGAAGAGCGAGCCGCTGCACAGCGACCTCTTTGCCGACGGCCTCTCCCTCGTGCTCAACGGCAAGGTGCTGGCCCAGCTCGGCACGGTGAACCCGCGCATCCGCCGCACGTTCGACCTCAAGCAGGAGGTTTACTTCATGGAGCTGAACTTCGATCTGCTGGTCAAGGCGGTGAAGAAGCACCGCATCGCGGTCGCGGAGCTGTCGAAATTCCCCGAGGTGCGCCGCGACCTGGCGCTGCTGGTGGACAAGAGCGTCACCTTCGGTGCGCTGCGCGACCTGGCTTTCGCCACGGAGCGCAAGCTGCTGAAGAGCGTGGCGCTGTTCGATGTCTACGAGGGCGACAAGCTGCCCGAGGGCAAAAAATCCTATGCGCTGAGCTTCGTGCTGGAGGACAAGACCCGCACGCTCGACGACAAGACCATCGACCGCGTGATGGCCAACCTCACGGCCCGCTTCGAAAGCGTCTGCGGTGCCCAGGTGCGCGCATGACGCCCCCGGGGCCGAACCCGGAAACAGAAAGCGTCCGGACAGCTTCCCGCTGTCCGGACGCTTCGTTTTCCGTCGCCGGCATACGCTTCAGGGGCGCCGCCACGAGCCCGGCCTTGCGCCGCGCGGACCGGCCCCCGACGCCTCACTGCCTCATCCGCCTCCGCGGCACGCTTCCGGCACAGCACCGCACGGAGCACAGCGGACCGCAACGCCGATCACGACGACACGCGAAGAACGGGGCGACACATGAGTCCCCAGTACCGGACACAGCGGACCGCGGCGGCACGGATCAGAGCACGGGCAGGATGCGCGGCGGCTGCACCGTGACGTAGGCGCAGCCGTTGTCCTCGGCCGTGGATACGATCCGCACGGCCCGCACGGGCCCTTCGGGACGGAGCACGACGCTTCCCTTCTCCAGTTCGGCCACACGTTCGAAATTGCGCCCGTCGGCCGACACCTCCACGTATCCCGTCGTTACGATGGTCTTGGGCAGCTGACGGTTGCCCGTCTGAAGCACCATTTCGCGGCACCGCACGGGTGCGGCGAACTCGTAGAGAATCCAGTCGCCCGGGCGGCACGTGCGGGCCGTGCGGGCAAAGGTGGCGTAGCGCTCGACATTGGCATAGGGAATGCGGGCGCTCTCGCCCATCGAGGTGGTGAGGCGCAGTCCGGGCGTGATCGTGCGGTAGCGGGCCGGCACCCCGACCTCGGGGCTGCGTCCCGTGCCGCGACGCGTATGGAACAGGTAGCGGTGCGGCCCGCACGTCGCCACGGGACGCACGTAGCGGTGCGCCGTCGTGTCGCCGTCCTCCCGATACCACACCTCCGCACCCGCATCGGGGGCCTTGGCGGCGACCGCACCGCCGCCGGTGCTCACCTCGGGCGGAAAGAGGCGGTAGCGGACGCCCATCGCCGTCATGCGGTCGTAATGCGCGTGCTGCAAGCGGTCGTAAAAGGCCTCCCACCCCTCGTCGTTGCCGTGCCATGCCAGTTCGGCGAGGGCGCAGAGGCGCGGGAAGAGCATGTAATCGAGGTAGTCGGGCCGCTCGGGCTCGTGCGAGACATAGGCCTCGCTCCAGAAAGCCCCCGCAAACCCCGCGACGCGGCGCAGCTCCTCGCCGGTCACCCCCTCGGCCCGGAGGTCGAAGCCGTAGGTCTTGCGCACGTCGAACACCGCAGCCCAGTCGTGGCCCTCCTCGCGGGGGGTCTGGCGCATGTCGAAATAGAACCACGCCGCGGGCATGACCACCGTAGGATAGCCGGCGGCCAGCGCGTCGCGGCACGCCTTCATGCTCTCCCAGCCGTGCACGCGGGTGTCGCGCCCCAGCCGCCGGCCGCGCACCGACTCGTTCCACACGGCGGGCAGCTTCCCGTGGCGCGCGAGGATCGCGGCGAGCCGCTCCATGAAGCGGTCCTGCAACCCGCGCGCCTCGGTCAGGCCGCAGCGCCGCATCATCGCGCGGCAGTCGGGGCAGCGCTCCCACTGCGAAGCCTCCACCTCGTCGCCGCCGATGTGGATGTAGGGCGAGGGAAAGAGCGCGCACAACTCGCCCAGAATATCCTCCAGCAGGGCGTAGTTCTCCTCGCGGGCCGGGCACCACGCCGACCGGAGGTCGTAGCCGTTGGAGGGGGCGGTGTCGGGCGTATAGCGGCAGAGGATTTCGGGATGCACGCGCGCGATGTTGCGGCTGTGGCCCGGGAGGTCGATCTCGGGTATGATCTCGATGTTGCGCACGGCGGCGTAGTCGATCAGCTCGCGCATCTCGCGCTGCGTGAAGTAGCCGCCGTACTTCTCCTCCCACTTGCCGTAGACGGGGCGCACGGGCGAGTCGCCGCCGCGGAAACCCCCGATTTCGGTCAGCTCGGGGTGCGACAGGATCTCGATGCGCCACCCCTCGTCGTCGGCCAGGTGGAGGTGAAGCTTGTTGATCTTGTGGTAGGCCATGAGGTCGATATAGCGGCGCAGGGGCTCGGGTCCGATCCACGTGCGGGCCACGTCGAGCATCATGCCCCGGTAGGCGTAGCGCGGCGCGTCCTTCACCTCGCGGCAGGCGAGCCGCACGGGCAGCGGGCACCGCCGGGTGTAGACCTCGGGCGGCAGCAGCTGAAAGAGGGTCTGTATGCCGCAGAAGACACCCCCGCGGTCGCCGCCCGCGATCTCGATCCGCCCGGGCAGAATGCGCAACTCGTAGGCTTCGGCCCCCAGCCGCGGTTCGGTGCGCAGCACCAGCGCCCCCTCGCCTGCGCGCGCGGCGTCGGTGGCGAGTCCCAGATAGTCGGAGAGGTAATCGGCGAGCGGCTCCAGCCCCTGCTCGGGGCAGACAACGGTTGCGGCGTCGAGCGTGAAGCCGCCGTCGAGCTGCGTCACGGAGCGGGGCGCGGGCAGCACGGCGGAAAGCGGCGGCTCGGCGGCCGCGGCGCAATGCACGGCACAGCAGAGCCAGCATGCGGAAAGAAGGGTGCGGATCATGTGCGAACGAATTTATGCGAACAAAGTTACCGTTTTCCGCCGAATATGCTAACTTTGTTGCGGTAAAAAGAGCGATCGCACACACCGCCCGCGGTTGCGGGAGCGCACTGCCCGGGGCGCCGCAGGCAACCGGCGCGCAACCCGTGCGAACGCATAAAACGACAGACAGATGGAACAGGATCGAAGACTGGAGGCTACGGCCCGCCTGCTGGAGGTGATGAACACGCTGCGCGCGCAATGTCCGTGGGACCGCGAACAGACGTTCGACTCGCTGCGCAGCAACACGATCGAAGAGACTTACGAACTGGCCGACGCCCTGCTCGACCACAACATGGAGGGCATACGCGAGGAGCTGGGCGACCTGCTGCTGCACGTGGTATTCTACGCCAAACTGGGCGAGGAGCAGGGAGCATTCGACTATACGGATGTAGTGAATGCCCTGTGCGACAAACTAATATACCGTCATCCGCACATCTACGGCGACATCCATGCCGACACGCCCGAGGCGGTGAAGGAGAACTGGGAGGCGCTCAAGCTGCGCAAGAAAAACCGCAAGAGCGGCACACTCGGCGGCGTGCCCCGCTCGCTGCCCGCGCTGGTCAAGGCCCTGCGCATCGGCGAGAAGGCCGCAGCCACGGGCTTCGACTGGCCCCGGCGCGAAGCGGTGTGGGAGAAGGTGAAGGAGGAGCTCGGAGAGGCCGAGGCCGAAATGCGGTCGGGCGACCGCGAACGGCTCGAAGGCGAGTTCGGCGACCTCTTCTTCGCGCTGGTCAATGCGGCGCGTCTCTACGGCATCGACCCCGAATCGGCGCTCGAACGCACCAACCGCAAGTTCATCCGCCGCTTCGGCCGCATGGAGCAGCAGGCCGAAGCCGAAGGCCGCACGCTGCACGAGCTGCCCCTCGAACGCATGGAGGAGCTCTGGCAGGAAGCCAAGCGGGAGGAGAAATAGCCCGTGCCCGAGGGCTGCGGCCGGAAATGAACGCAGCCGGAAATGAACCCGCCCGGCAAAAGGCGCAGCCGCCAACGGCCGCGCCCGGCAGCAGGATGCGGCCGAAAAGCCGGGCACTACGACAACGAACGCAAACAAAGAGAACGAATTATGGCATTCATCAAGGAAGTACGGGGCCACACGCCCCGCGTAGGCGAGAACACCTTTCTGGCGGAAACCGCCGTACTGCTGGGCGACGTGACCGTGGGTCGCGACTGCTCGATATGGTACAACGCCGTGCTGCGCGGCGACGTGAACCGCATCGTGATCGGCGACCGCACCAACATCCAGGACGGCGTGGTGCTCCACACCATCTACGACCAGGCGAAGCACCCCTCGCAGACGATCATCGGCAACGACGTCTCGGTGGGACACAACGCCATCGTCCACGGCGCCGTCATCGGCGACAACTGCCTGATCGGCATGGGCGCCACGATTCTCGACAACGCCGTGGTGCCCTCGGGCTGCATCATCGCCGCCAACGCCCTGGTGCTCTCGAACGCCCGACTCGAACCCGACTCGGTCTATGCCGGCGTGCCGGCCAAAAAGGTCAAGGAGGTTACGCCCGAGCAGCGCGACGAGATCATTCGGCGCACGGCGCACGACTACATGCTCTACGCCTCGTGGCATAACGAGAAGGCGTAGTCCGCCATGGCCCGCTTCCCGATCCGCACCTCGCTGGTGGCGCACCTGCTCGTGGCGCTCGCCATCTCGCTGGTGGTGAACTTCTCGTATCTGCTGCTGCTCTTCGTGGACCGCAAGAGCGAACCGCAGCCCGTGAACGAGCGCGCGATCGACATGCCCCACGAGGGGCGGCTGCGCATCGCGCCCGACGGCTACGGCTACCTGCTCTACGCGGCGGACGGAGCGCCCGACAGCGTGTACGTGTCGCCCCAGCGCGTGCGGCGGCTGCGGCTCGCCGACGGCGACCGGCTGGAGGTCACCCTCAACCTGCCCCGCACGCCCCGGGGCCACTACTCGATGGCCGAGGTGCGCAGGCGCAACGGCGAGGTGTTCGACTACCGCACGGTCTTCAACCGCCCGTCGGAGGCCGTGGAAACGGTGTGGCAGCTCTGCTTCTACTTCGTCATGGCCTTCGTGCTGCTCACGATCCTCGGGCCCGGGCGGCGCACGCTCCCGACACGCCGCTTCGCGCTGCGCTGCGCCTGGTGCGTGGCGGCGGCCTCGGCGCTCTACCTGCTGGCCCCCACGATCGACTGGCACACGGGGCGTATCGTCATGAACTTCCGCAGCCACGCTCCCCATTTCGACTTCGTGCTGGTGCTCAAGTGCTCGTTCACGCTGGTCGTGGCCATCCTCTACGGATGGATCGCGCGCCTGAGCTCCCAGCGCCAGGACATGGAGATCGAAAACGAACGGCTGAAGAACGAGAACCTCATGACACGCTACAACATGCTCGTGAACCAGGTGAACCCCCACTTCTTCTTCAATTCGCTCAACTCGCTGGCCATGCTCGTGCGCGGACAGGAGCCCGACAAGGCGCTCAACTACATCGACCAGCTCTCCTACACGTTCCGCTACGTGTTGCAGAGCGGCCGCCAGACCCTCGTGCCGCTCGACGAGGAGCTGCGCTTCGCGGAGGCCTACGCCTACCTGTTCCGCATCCGCTACGCCGACAAGCTCTTCTTCGACATCGCCATCGACGAGGCGCAGCGTGACCGCCTGCTGCCGGCGCTCACGTTGCAGCCGCTGATCGACAATGCGGTGAAGCACAACACCATCACGCGCAGCAAGCCCTTCCGCATCTCGATCCGCACCGAGGGCGACTGGCTCGTCGTGTCGAACCGCAAGGCCCCCAAGCTCCAGCCCGAACCGGGCACGGGAATCGGCCTGGAGAACCTGCGCAGGCGCTGGATGCTCCTCACGGGCCATCCGATCGCGGTAACCGAAACGGAGAGCGAATTCACGGTCCGCATGCCGTTGCAGAAAACCCGGAAACCATGACCGCCCTGATTATCGAAGACGAAACCGCCGCCGCGCTCAACCTGAAGGCCATACTGCGCGAAACGGCACCCGAAATCGAGGTGCTCGACACGCTCGAAAGCGTGGAGGAGAGCGTGGAGTGGCTGCGCCGCAACCCCCACCCCGACCTGCTGCTGACGGACATACACCTGGCCGACGGCGACGCCTTCCGCATTTTCGACGCCGTGGAGGTCGCCTCGCCCGTGGTCTTCACCACGGCCTACGACCGCTACGCCCTGGAGGCGTTCCGCGTGAACAGCATCGACTACCTGCTCAAGCCGATCAACACGGCCGACGTGCGGCGGGCGCTCGACAAGCTGCGCCGCCTCACGGGGGGCGAACGTGCAGCCTACGGAGCCCGCGTGCGGACGATGGCCGCACGGAGCGCCGACAGCGTATTCCTGGTCCACGTCCGCGACCGCATCATCCCCCTGCACCGCGACCGCATCGCCTGGTGCTACACCCGGGACGAGAAGGTCACGGCCTGCACCCACGAGGGCGAGCAGTACCCGCTCGACCGCACGCTCGAAACGCTCCAGACGGAGCTGCCGGCCGCGGACTTCTTCCGTGCCAACCGCCAGTTCATCGTCGCGCGGCGCGCCGTGAAAGAGATCGCCGTGTGGTTCGGCAGCCGGCTGACGATCGCGCTGGCGCCCGCGGCACCCGAACGGATCGTGGTGCCGAAAGCCCGCGTGGGCGAATTCAAGCAGTGGCTCAGGGCGTCCCGCCCCGCCGGGGAGCCGATCGACCGGTAGAATCGGGCGTTTCACCCGCCGGGCCGCACCGTTTTCGCATTTTTGGTGCTACCTTTGCAACAGAAGGATACGGAATCACGGTCCCGCGACCGGATCCGAAACGAATAACAACTTAAACGAATACGACTATGAAAAAGTGTATTTTCGCGGCCCTCGCCGCCGTATGCATGACGATCGGAACCAGTGCCTCGGCACAGCAGCAGACCGCACAGCCGCAACACCGCCACCCCCGCCACCATCGCCACGGGTGCGTGGTCATCGTCGGCGGCGAAAACGAACAGGCCGTACGCGAATGCTGCCGCGAAATGTCGCTCGACAAGAAGCAGACCGACCGCGTATGCCGCGAAAGCCGCCGCATCGCACGCAAGCACCGCAAGTTCGCCGACTCCTACCGCCGCAGCTGCGCCCAGGTGCGCCGCATCCTCACCCCCGAGCAGTTCGGCCAGTGGCGCAAGACAATGGCACCGTCGGAGGACATGCGCATGATACATGTCGATCGTCCGGCCGATACCCGGAACGGCAACGACTACAAGGGGCCGAAAGGTCCGCTCTGCGGCAAACCCCAGCAGTGCTGCGAAGGCGACGGATGCCCCGCACAGGCTCCCGCACAGCCGAAGCGATAGCCCCCGCGCCCTTCGGCGGAACGTTAAGGGTGTGAGCCTCCCGGGCTGACACCCTTTTTTGCGGCCGTTCGTCCGAAGCCCAGCCGGGCGGACAGATGTCGCCGGAGCATCTCCCGGACGGCGGAAGCCCCTCCCGGCAAGGCCCCGGACGGCGGAACAGCCCCGCAGAGCACGCGGCAGGCAACACGAAGTACCGGCCCCGAAACGGAATGCCGCACCCGCGCTGCCCTACCGTGCGAACCGGTCGGCTGACCCCCTTTTTCGGGCGATTCGCCCGACGGCCGAACCGCCGAAAAGAGAAAATACGTACCTTCGCGCTGCGAAAAACGGACCTCTTCGACCTGCCGCGCGTCCCGACCCCGTTCGGGTCCCGGCGCGGCGCAGAAAAGGTACTGCGAACGAACAAATCCCGAAATCGAATAATGAAAAAAGCACTCCTGATTCTCCTCCTCGCCTGCACGGCGACCGTGGCTGCGGCACAGCAGGGCACGGTGACCGCCACGCTGGTCGATGCCGACACCGAGGAGGGTGTGGCCGGCGCCGTGGTGGAAGTGGCGCCCGTGAAATCCCCCGAAAAGAAAAAATATTTCACCTCGGGTTACAAGGGCTCGCTGAGCATGGCGGGCCTCGCCTACGGCGAATACACCGCCACGTTCAGCTTCATCGGCTACCGCTCCGAGACGCGGACTTTCGCCGTGAACGGCGCCAAGCGCACGCTCGGACGCATCGAACTCGCGCCCGAAGCCACGCAGATCGTCGCCGTGGTGAAGGAGGCCAAAGCGCTGCGCGCCTCGCAGAAGGGCGACACGGTGAGCTACAACGCCGGAGCCTTCAAGGTGACGACCGATTCCGACGTGGAGGGGCTGCTGAAGAAGATGCCCGGCATCAGCGTGTCGAACGGCACGGTCGAGGCTCAGGGCGAGGAGGTCAAGAAGGTCTACGTCGATGGCAAGGAGTTTTTCGGCGAGGACGTATCCACAGCCATAAAGTCGCTGCCGGCCGAGGCGGTGGACCGCATCGAAGTTTACAACAAGCTGAGCGACAACGCCGAATTTTCGGGTATGGACGACGGCGAAGGCTACAAGGCCATCAACATCGTCACGCACGAGAACATGCGCCGCGGACAGTTCGGCAAGCTCTACGCCATGGGCGGCTACGACGCCGACACCCGCACCGAGTCGCGATTCAAGTACAATGCGGGCGGCAACGTCAATATCTTCAACGGCGACAGCCGCCTCTCGGTGCTCGCGCTGTTCAACAACGTGAACCAGCAGAACTTCTCGTTCGAGGACATCCTCGGCGTGACGGGCGGCACGGGCGGAGGTCCCGGCGGCGGCCGCGGCGCCTGGCAGTACATGACACGCCCCCAGAGCGGCGTGGCCCGCGTCAATGCCATCGGTCTGAACTACTCCGACACGTGGGGCAAACGCGACCAGGTGACCTTTCAGGGCAGCTACTTCTTCAACGGCACGAACACGACCAACCGATCGTCGCTCGTAAAATGGTACGAATACCCCGCCATCGACACGCTGACCACCTCGGGCCTCTCGGAGACGGAGAACTACAACCACCGCCTCAATGCACGCATCGAGTGGAAGATCTCCGAGAACCAGAACCTCATGATCCGCCCGAACTTCAGCTACCAGTCGAACGACCCGCTGAGCACCACGACCGGCTGGCAGCTGGGCGAGAGCGGTTACAGCTACACGAACACCTTATCCGACGCTTCGTCCGGAGGCTACAACGCCCGCCTCTCCGCCGTGTACCGCGCCAAGCTGGGCAAAACCGGCCGCACGATCACCGTGGACGGCTCGGCCCGTTACCGCGACCTCACGGGCACCTCGCGCACGGCATCGAATACGGCCCCCCTGTCGCCCGTGCGCCCCGTGTTCAGACCCGACGGCAGCGTCGCCGACCTCGACGACTACCTGCTGATGCGCTACCTCTACAACGACACCCCGTCGCACAACTACACGCTCAAGGGCAACATCACCTACACCGAACCGGTGAGCAAATTCGCCCAGGTCAGCGCGCAGTACCGCGCCTCCTACGAGTATCAGGAACGCGACAAGCGCTCCTACATCACCGGCGATGACTTCGATCCCACGGGCATCACACCCGCGCCGGAGCTCTCCAACTCCTACCGCAGCGGCTACATGATCCACCGCGCAGGCCCCGGATTTCGCTATGCGAAGGAGCGCAACACGCTGGTGGCGAACGTTTACTATCAGCATTCGTCGCTCGACGGCCAGGTCGAACGGGCCAATTCCGAAAAAATAAGCCACGGATACGACGACATCACCTACTTCCTGATGGGTCAGTTCAACATCAACCGCGAGAATTCGATCCGTCTGTTCGTGCGCTCCTACACCCAGAACCCCTCGATCACCGACCTCCAGAGCGTCTACGACGTCTCCGACGCGCAGTACATATCGAGCGGCAACCCCGAGCTGAACCCTTCGTACAGCCACAACGTGATGTTCCACTACATCAACTCGAACCTCGAAAAGGGCCGCACCTTCATGTGGATGTTCTCGCTTCAGAACACCTCCGACTACATCACGCCCGACGTGGCCTACAACGGATCGGTGCAGATCGACGGCACGCAGTACAACTACCTCCAGTATTCGCGCCCCGTGAACATGGACGGCTACTGGTCGGTGCGCACGCACCTGAGCTACGGACTGCCCGTGAGCTTCATCCGTTCGAACTTCAACGTCATGGGCGGCGTGGTCTACACCCGGACTCCCGGGCGCATCGACGGCCACCGCAACCTGACCGACAACATGGGCTACGACCTGCGGGCCGTGCTGGGCAGCAACATCTCCGAAAACGTCGATTTCACCCTCGCGTGGAACGGAACCTACAACGTGGCCAGGAACTCGCTCGCGGCCTCGGGCAACAACAAGTATTTCAACCACACGGCCGAGGGAAATCTCAAGGTCGTATTCGGCAAGGGCTTCACCTTCACCGCATCGGCCGCATACGCGCAGTACAAAGGCATCACCAACGACTACGACGACTCCTACCTGCTGTGCAACGCCTCGATCGGCAAGAAGCTCTTCCGCAACCGGCGGGGCGAGATCAGCATCGGCGTGAACGACCTTTTCAACCAGAACACGGCGTTCGTGCGCACGACCGGGTCGGGCTGGACGCAGAATGCGCGCAACAGCGTCATCGGACGCTACTACATGGTGACTTTCACCTACAACCTGCGGCGCTTCGGCAAGAACGCCACCACGAACCTCGCCGAATACGGCGGCATGTCGGAAAGCGGCTCGCAGCGCCGCATGGGCCCCGGCGGACCTCCTCCGGGCGGATTCCATGGCCCGCACTTCTGATCCGCGACGTGCGGACGGGATGCGGCGCCGGAGCTCCTTATTACTACGGCTTCGTTCTCAGGCCCGTACCATTCCGATACCGGAAATACCCCTCTTTACCGCCGCCCCCGCAGCGCCTCCACGGCCGCGGGGGCGGCTGCATTTACAACCCCATGCAGCTTCTCGCATTGCACAGACGCATGATGCGGCGCCTCAGAAGACGCGCGGGCCGCAGCCTCCCGGCGGCGGAGGCCCGCAACTCACTGCGCTTCGTTTGCGCGCACTCCGCAGGCTGCGGCCGCGTCACCCACTGACAACATCGTTCCCTCCCTGCACCGGACAATTCGACCTACGAAAAAACGTTCCGCCACGCATCCGCCGCACAGCCAGCCCCCCTACCACATCATCCAAAAAATCCTATCGTCCCGAACATCAATCATCCCGTTCCGCAGCACAGAGAAAAAAAGCATACACGCCCCAACCCGCACACCATCTCCCGAACATCTCCCAAACGCCACGTCCCAACCCATTCGACAACTCCCAAACACCCCGCCACGACGCCATGCGATGACCATACGACCAACGAAAAAAGCCTGCGGAATACCCCCGCAGGCCTGAAATCGCATAAAAACCCCTATGTTCCTCCGTAAGGATTCCCTCACTTCGAACACCACCTTGTCGCAGGCTCCCGACAGCGCATCAATAAAATACATGCCGCCCCCCGAACACACCCGCCACACGTGTCCGAGCGTTTATCTCCGGCACACCCCTGCATAAAGCAGCCGCACTCCGAAGAAGCGTACCGCACCGAAACACGACAGCCAAACCGGTCGAAACGCGCAAAGACGAATTACGCCAAACCTCCATCGCAAAGCACCCTCACCACACAGAACGGACCGCACAGAAGCGCACCCGCACCACACGGAAACTTGCAGCAGATCTCTCCCACAAGAACCGATCGCATCCCACTGACGTAAACCGCAGCAAAGCGCGACCGCAAAACCTGACACATCAGATGCGGATAGCATCCAACCATCGCCCCGGCAAGCAAGCCGCCGCCCCCTACAAAAAAACATCGGTGCCGGATTTTCCGGCACCGATGCGTGCGTGTTTTCAAATCGTCATTCCGCGTCTTCCGCGCCGCGCCCGGCCCGCAAAGCAAGCCGTCACGTAAGCAGCGAAGCCCGAAAGCCCGACGAACGACGTCCCGAAAGACTATGCCTCCAGCGCGAAGCGCTTGTAAGCGATAACCGTGGCCTCCTTGTCGGCCTTGCGGATCAGCTCGGCGATCGTCTCCTTCTCGCCTACGACCAGCTGATTGAGCAGCGTGTTCTCCTCGAAGAACTTGCGCATCTTGCCCTCGGCGATCTTCTCCAGAATGGCATCGGGCTTATTGGCGTTCTTCGGATCCTGCTTCATGGCCTCCACGGCGATCTGACGCTCGTGAGCCACCACGTCTGCGGGGCAGTCGGCCACGTCGATCGAAATCGGCGCCATGGCCGTAGCCTGCATCGCCACGGTGTGCGCTACTTCCTCCGGCACCTCCTTGTTGAAGCCGAGAATCGTACCGAGCTTCTTGTTGAAGTGCACGTATGCGGCGCAGTAGGGAGCCTCGATGCGGTAGTAGGCCAGCTCGATCTTCTCGCCCGTCTGACCCGACTTCTCGGTCACCATCTCCTCCACGGTGCGGCCCTCGGCGTTCTTCACGCCCAGCAGCGCCTCGCGGTCGGCGGCATCGTTGGCCACGGCCACGTCGAGCATGGCCTGGGCCGATGCGGTGAATTCGACGTTCTGAGCCACGAAGTCGGTCTCGCAAGCCAGGCAGAGCAGGTAAGCCTTCTGGCCGACGATCTTCGTCACCACCACGCCCTCGCTGGCGTTGCGGTCCGCACGCTTCGCGACGACGAGTTTGCCTTTCTCGCGGATAATGTCCTGAGCCCGATCGTAATCGCCTTCGGCCTCCATGAGGGCTTTCTTGCAGTCCATCATGCCGGCGCCGGTCATCTTACGGAGCTTCATTACATCGGCAGCTTTTATTTCCATAGTTGTTTCTGTGTTTAGCGTTTGCTTTTTGCAGGCGTCTTCCCGCCCGGCATAGCCCCGAACTCGGTTCGGGGCTATCCGCGGCTTATCGGAAAACGTGCGTCAATAATAATTCCCGGAGCAATTACTCTGCCTGGGCAGCGGGAGCCTCCGTAGCGGCCACCACCTCGGCCAGTGCGGCCTCCTCGGCGTCGAAGCCGGCCTTCACGGCCTTCTTGATACGGGGCTTGCCCTCCTTGCGGGGAGCGGCCTCCTGCGACTCCTTCTCCTGAGCCTCTTTCTCCTTTTCGAGACGGCGCTCCTCCGAACCCTCGGCGATGGCAGCGCACATGGCGTTGATTACCACGGAGATCGAGTTTGCAGCATCGTCGTTTGCAGGTATAACGTAATCAATGTCGGTTGGATCACAACAAGTATCTACCATTGCAAATACGGGGATGCTCAAACGCTTGGCCTCCTTCACGGCGTTGGCCTCCTTCTGCACGTCCACAACGAACAGCGCTGCGGGCAGACGCGTCAGGTCGGCGATCGAGCCGAGGTTCTTTTCGAGCTTGGCGCGCTGGCGCTCGATCTGGAGCTTCTCGCGCTTCGAGAAATTATCGAACGTGCCGTCGTTGGTCATCTTGTCGATGGTAGCCATTTTCTTGACGGCCTTTCGTATCGTGGGGAAGTTGGTCAGCATACCGCCTGCCCAGCGCTCGGTGACGTAGGGCATGCCGACAGCTGCCACCTTTTCGGCAACAACGTCCTTGGCTTGTTTCTTGGTGGCCACGAAGAGCACGCGGCGGCCGCTCTTGGCGATCTGCTTGATGGCTGCGGCAGCCTCGTCGATCTTCAGAACGGTCTTGTGCAGGTCGATGATGTGGATGCCATTCTTCTCCATGAAGATGTAGGGAGCCATTTTGGGGTTCCACTTGCGCTTCAGGTGTCCGAAGTGTGCACCGGCCTCCAATAATGTATTAAAATCTGTACGTGACATTTTAATTCAAACTGTTTTTAATTTTAATTCTCTTTTCTTCAATCCGCCGGTAGTGCCCGCGGGGGCAATCCGCCGGATTTTCCGCGGCAGGGCAACCGATAAGTAATACGATAACGCGGTCTCGTCGGTTTGTAACCCGTGCCGTGCTTGCCGAAAACAGGGTCGCGCGATTAACGCTTGCTGAACTGGAACTTGCGGCGTGCTCCGGGCTGACCGGGCTTCTTACGCTCCACCTCGCGCGGATCGCGCGTCAGGAATCCGTTCTTCTTCAGCACGGGGCGGAACTCGGCGTCGATCTCGCACAGTGCGCGTGCGATACCCAGACGAGCGGCCTCGGCCTGACCCTTGATACCGCCGCCATCGAGGTTGATGACGATGTCGTAGTTCTCCAGCGTGTCGGTGGCCAGCAGCGGCTGTTTCACCTGATACTGAAGAATATCGAGGGGGAAATAAACGGCGAGATCCTTGTGGTTGATTGTAATCTGACCCTTACCCGGCTTCACGAATACGCGAGCCACAGCGGCCTTGCGGCGACCTACGGTGTTTACAACTTCCATAACTCTTACTTAATCTCGTTTAACTTAATGGTCTTCGGGGTCTGCGCCGCATGGGGATGCTCCTCGCCGGCATAGACCTTCAGGTTCTTGAAGATTGCTTCGCCCAGACGGGTCTTCGGAAGCATGCCCTTCACTGCTTTTTCGATCACGAAGGTCGGACGCTTGGCCAGGTAGTCGGCAGGCGTAGCGAAGCGCTGGCCGCCCGGATGACCCGTGTGACGCGTGTAGACCTTGTCGGTCATTTTCTTGCCCGTGAGCTTCACCTTGTCCGCGTTGATGACGATGACGTAGTCACCGCAATCGGCGTGTGGCGTGTAGCTGGGCTTGTTCTTGCCGCGGAGGATCTTGGCCACCTGCGAGGCAAGACGTCCCAATACCTCGTTCGTGGCGTCGATCACAACCCACTCCTTGGCGGTCGTGGCGGCGTTGGCCGAGATAGTCTTGTAGCTTAATGAATCCACTTTGTTTACGTTTAATTTAACTTGTTTGTAATCCAATTCCCGCACTTTACGGGTGCGCAAAGGTACGAAAAATTTTACAAACAGCGTAATATACCGAAGAAATTATCGCCGATCCATACGAAAAAGAGCCCTGCGCGCCGCAATTTCCGCTCCGCACTCCCCGCACCGCACGGAAAAGGCGGCGCCCCGGAGCCCTCCGCTCCGGGCGCGCCGCCGCAGTCGATCCTTACGCCGCATCAGTTGCTGCCGTAGGGCCGCACCTGATCCTGCGTCCGCCAGCGGTAGGTATAGGGATCCTGCGCCCGCGGACGCACCTTGAATGCGACCGACAGCGTATACATCACGCGCACGGGCCGCAGCGTCTCACCGTTCTCGCCGCGAACCGCCCCGGGCTTCCAGTGCGGCGAACCCTCCACGATCCGCACCACCGCCTCGGTAAGCGCCGGATCGGGCGATTCGAGCACCTCGCCGGGGGTGACGGAGCCGTCGGGCTCGACGATCACGCGCATCGTGACCCGCCCCTCGACCTTGCGCGCCTCGGCATCCTCGGGATACTTCAGTCGCGACATCACCCAGGTCCAATACTTTTCGAAACCGCCCTTTCGGAACACAGGCGCGACAGCCAGTTCCAACAACCGCCCCTCGGGCACGAGCGCCACCGAATCCGCCCCTTCGGCACGCACTTCGGCCATCGCGGGCGCGAGGCACAGAAACGCGAGCAGGAGCATCACCATTTTCTTCATAATCCGCAGGATTGATTCAACGTTCCGAAAGATAGCGATTTTTCCTCGCCGAACAAAATAAATCCGCAGCAACCGCAAGCCCCGGCTCCAAGAATCCTCCGGCGACCGCAGCGGCGGCGACGCCCCGGCAGGAGCAAACCCGAAGCGCAGACCGCTCCGAAAGGCCGGAGGCCGCGGGCAAAAAAAAGAGACGGACCGATTCCTCAGTCTGTCTCTCATGTCGGGGAGACTGGATTCGAACCAGCGACCTCCAACTCCCGAAGCTGGCGCGCTAACCGGACTGCGCTACACCCCGAACTGATATTTTTTTCCGACGAGTCGGGGTAACAGGATTCGAACCTGTGACCCCCTGCTCCCAAAGCAGGTGCGCTAACCGGACTGCGCTACACCCCGCCGATTCCGTACCGGCTCCGAAAAGCCGCGATCCACGGAGAAATCCCGTAAGATTTCGGAGTGCAAAGATAGGGTCTTTTTTCTATATTGCAAAATTTTCAGCAAAAAAATATGCGACATTCCGTAATATACCCCCTACCCCACCCAAAGCGCACTGCTCCGTGTGATCGCCCCGGCGCTCTCGTTCTGGGCGGTGTATCAGGCCCTCCCGTTTCACTGGGCCGCGATTGTGAACAAGGGCGTCACGCTGCGCGAAAGCGAAAACAGCCGCGCACTCGGTATCGACGACGTGGCGCAGGTGCGGCGGTGGCTGGCCGACGACGCGCAGGCGCTCACGCGCGACCTCGAGGCCTACCTCGAGCGCTGCCGAGACGCGTTCCCGTCGTGGC
>Ga0209064_1000759_pt1 | contig 66993 bp, 66 predicted proteins | sample Inofromicrocosms_FD_187498 | JGI IMG/M metagenome (GOLD analysis project Ga0209064, IMG submission 187498) | Mouse cecum microbial communities from Vienna, Austria - Inoculum for glucosamine and mucus D2O microcosms (SPAdes) (version 2) | ecosystem: Host-associated > Mammals > Digestive system >...
AAACAATGCCACCCCGAAAAAAAGGCCCGCTTTTATTTCTCCCGGCGTTCTCCTTTCTTTCCATTCTCTTTCCTTCCATCTCCCCAGGAGGAAGGAAACATAAATGCTTCCCAGAAGGGAGCTTAAAGTCTCAACGATTGTTTTCCCCGTTTCTCCCGAAACAGAGCCATCCATACCCAGACATAAGGCAATAAGCCCGGTAAATAATACGGACAAGGCCGCCCACAGAACATAGCAGGCAGGGATTTTCCACGCTGCTTTTCCTGCCCCTTTCTCTCCTGACGAAAGTTCTTTCGTCCGGATTTTTCTAAGCTGTGCCTTTCCTGTCGGCCCACTTTCCGTCTGCCGGCTTTCCTCCTGCGACTTCTTTACCAATGCGCCTTCTATCCCCGCGTTTTCTCTCTTCATCTCTTTCATCTTTTGTTTCCCCTTTCTCACGACCTTTTACATGGTATTTTTTCATAAGTATCAAAAAAACCGACAGCTTTTTACCGTCGGTTTTTATTGTATACTATCTAATTTTTTGATGCTTACCGTATATGGAAAGCTTCGGAAAGTTTCTATAAATTTTTTATAAACTTTTTCTTAATTTTTCATCTCCAGAAAAAAGGCGTGCAGATCAGCGAGACTTTGGGTCAAAATTTCCTGTTCTTTCTCTGACAAGCGGCTTGCCACGGCGTCTATCAGCTCCTGATGGAATTTCTCATGTCTGGCATAGGCTTTTTTCCCCTTCGCACTCAAAGAAACCAGGACCACTCGTCTGTCCTCCTCCGATCTGACGCGCTCCACATAGCCCTTTTTAACCAGCCCGTTTACCGCTATGGTCAAGGTCCCCATGGTAACGCTCAATGCCTTTGCCACAGAAGACATATTTTTCGCCTTTTCTGTGCCGATAGCGTTGATAACATGCATATCGTTCAATGTTAAATTACTGAATTCCCCCGTCTTGATCTGTCGCTCTTCAATGCTGTTGATATCCCTGAAAAGCTCTACAAACAAACGGTTCAGCGTTTCTTTTATATCCACTGTGCTACCTCTTTCTTTTATCTGTTCATCAGATTCTGGCTGTCAGGCACCCGATTTTTTTGATTAAAACCGAAACGCTTCCGTCGGCTTCGGTAATAAACTCCACGCTGGAGGGGTCGTTATACTCCTTCATGGGAATTTTGATTTCTATGCCGGAATCCGTCTTTAACACCTGGGTTTCATACTTCTTAACGGTTTTCTCGCTCTGGGGCTTGATTTCCTCATGAACCATATCGTATTTTTCCATTTTTTCCTGAAATTCCTGCTTAAGCTGGGGCTTTTCCTCAAAAATCTTATCCGCTATGGTTTCCACCGTAAAGCTGCCGTTTTCCTCAAGCTCCTGATGAATGATATTTTTTGCCTTCATATTGGCCTCGTACTGCTTTGTTTCATCATAATATCCGTTCTGCACATTTTCAACCGCTTTTGTCACAATGGAAAGCTTGGATTTTGGCGAAAGCCTGCTGGAGCATTTTAAGAAAAGATAGGTAAAATAGTTGGTCTTTTCCCCGTTTACATCGTATTTTTTCTCAATGGCATAAACGCTCAGATCGGACAGATTGATGATCGCCGCCTCCTGTAGTCTCTGACTTTCCGTGGGCAGAATGGATTTATATTTGATAATTTGGTTTTCATTTCCCTCATCCTTAGCCTGGGTCTTATGGGTGTAAAATTCCTTATAATTCATTTTCAAAAGAGCCAGATAACGGTTTTCCCTCTCATCGAAACGGACTACCATCAAATCCGCCGCCGGAATATCAATATTGCTGTTCATGATCTGGTAGAGAAAGTTTGCCATATCCTTGCTCACATCCACAAAATACTCCTCATCATACTGAACGAGCATTTTATAAACTTCCGATTCTTCCTTGTAAAACTGGCAGTTTTTGCAATCGTCCCCGGAAACAATTTTATAAATATGCTCCCGCAAAAAATCCGCAAACTCCGAACCGAATTCCGTTTCCGTATCCGATAAGACCGGCATTCCTACCGTGGAATCCATAATATGTACGATTACTCTTCTAATTCTGATATCATCTTTATACATAATTTCCCTCTCTGCTGTATTTTTGTTCCGTTATCTTTGCAGTGTGTATTCGAAAAACCTGCGCGGACATTATATCATTCCTATACATTTTAACACAAAAATCCAAAAAGTCAGACTGATGGAGCTAAAAAATGTGGTTGCTACTACCGTACCGGAAATAAGGACTCCTTCATGTCCCATATTTTTTGCCATGATGTAACAACTGGGCGTCGTGGCAGAACCTAACATTACCAGAATCGCTACCAGCTTTTCTCCCGTAAATCCCATCCACAGGGCAAAGGGAAGAAACAGCATCGGAAGAAGGAATAATTTTACCGTGGTGCAAATAGCCGTAAGGCGGATTTTCTTAACCGCTTTTCTCCCCTCAAATCCAGCGCCTAATCCGATTAAGGCTAAGGGCGATGCCATAATCGAAAAATTGTGTATGGTCTTATCCATAATATAGGGAAAATCCACTTTCATAAGAGACACGGCAATCCCCAGTGCAATGCTGATAATAATAGGATTTTTGGCAATTCCCAAAATGGATTTTTTCAAGCCTTCCTTATTTAACTTATGTTCTCCCGGACCCGTAAAAGAAAGAATAACCACTGCCATTACATTGTATAAGGGCACCGTCCCGATAATCATGAGGGGCGCCATTAAAGATGTGCCGTAAATATTCTGGATAAATGCAAGACCGAGCACTGCCGCGCTGCTGCGGTAGCACCCCTGTGTAAATTCTCCCACCATGTCTTTCTCTTTTAAAAGCAGGCTGCTGATTCCCCAAATAGCAAAAATGCTGACAAATGTAACGCAAAAGCAGTACAGCACGTATTTCCCGTCCCAGACGGAGGCAAAATCAGCTCCCGCCAAATCTTCAAAAAGCATCACGGGCAGGGTTACCTGAAAATTAAATTTATTTAAAACCTTTACAAAAGGCTCGTCTATCATTCTGCATTGCTTAAACAAATACCCCATGACCATGGTCAGAAAGATTGGTATTGTGGCGTTCAGCGAAAAAATTAAATGTTCCATGTTTGATCTGATTACCTCTTTCAGGTTTATTCCGAATCCTCCTGAACCTCTTCCAGCTTGTGGATTAAATGTTCTTCCAGAGTCAGAATATCCTGAAAGAGATTTTTCTGGAGTAAGGAAAAATCCTTTTGTTTTGAAGGGATTTTTCTGCAATACTTTTTATAGTAATCATTGATTTCCTTTCGTTTCTTTTTGATGGCGTTTTCTTTTCCATGCTCAAAATCATGTCTGAAATCCGTCCTGATGGATTTTACCGCAAAAATGCACTCATAAACACTTTCATTCCGTACGGCGGAATCCGTAACGACCTTTTTGATTCTTTCCAGATTTTCATACAGCAAAAAATACAGCGCGTCAATTATTTTTCCCAATTCATCTTTGGACGTACAGGTTATGGTTGCAATCTCAACCGAGCCTGTCACTAATTTTTCCGTAGGCTTAAAAAACTTATCCTTATTTTTGTCCTCGCACAGCCGGTTGATCATCATGGCATTTTCCACAATCAGCTTTCCCATTTCGGTAATCTCAACAAGAATGGATTTTTCCAATCCCTCTTCCGGCGTGATATGAATGTCCTTTCTGTTGGTATAAGCGATATATCGGGGGATTTTGGAAAGAGTTGAAGGGGTTTTTACCTGTTCCTCTGTTTTTATCCCTTCCTCTGTCTTTGTCTTTTCCTTTGCTTCATCCCTTGCCTCTTGTGCATCTTCTATTTCCCGGAATTGGGCATCTATGATGACCCGGCTGTCATTCTCCTCTTCGTCCTCTATCTGTGACCGGACCGTTGTAAGAAAATCACTGGTCCATCCCACCTGTCTGTCCACGAATTTGGAAACGGCGTCTAACATTCCCAGACGTCCTTCTATATTAAAGTCATCTTGACAAAAGGATTTTTGAATGGCTTTATGCTGATTTTCCACCAGCCTTTCATAATCCGAAAGAAAAGAATCTGGTGCGATCAAATTCTTCCACTTATCCCCTGCCACGTCCGACATGGCGTCAATCAGTGAAATCTGCGCGGAGGTAAAGGGTATCTCCAAATCCATGGAAAACCTGTCAGCCATTTGAAAGGTTTTTTCTTCCAGTTCCAAAAGAGAATCCGACGGCATCAGTTTGGAAACGGGTCTGAAATAATCCAGATCGGCTATATCACTTTTCTCCATAAGCCAGGGATTTTCTTTTCTCAGCCAGTCCAGATTCCATGTGTCCTCAAGCCGGTTTATTTTTACTGCATCCTGCCACCCCTGCCAAAAATCCGTTTTTTTCTTCAGTCCGCCTACAACATCTTCAAGTTCCTTTAAACTTCTTTCAGAATCCGTCAGATAGTCCCGCTTTAACAGCGCGGCAAAACCGTTTTGCCCGTCATATATATCTTCATTTCCCGGCAGGAGTTTTATGCTTTTTAATATTCTTTGGTATTCTTTTTCTATTACCGATTTGCCGCCCATAAGATTTTCCCCTTTGTCTATTTCTATCTTATGTTACAGGATTTCTTTTCCGATTACAAGTCCCGGCAGCTGCCCTCACGGAAATCAATTTTTAAGGCGGCAGACGGTCCCCGGGGCATATAGTTTCCTGCGGCGGCTCTTGAAAAGCGCCAGTGCTTAGCGAGGTTTTTTGCGAGCTTAGCATCTGCTGCGCTTTTCGTGAAGCGGGAGCGTGCCGCCAAAGGAATTATATGCCCCGGGGACCGTCTGCCGCCTTAAAAATTGATTTCCGCAAGCTGCCCTATTGCGCATTCATATTTATGTTAATATAATATAAATTATCTGAATTTGTGATTTTCAGGCGCATCCAATCAACGGCCAATATTTTATAGTTTATATTATTAGGGGAAAGAAGTATGACATTCAAGCGAAACAGAGCCTTTACGATCATCATGATATCTGCATGTATTGTTTTAGCGTTTATTGCAGTAGTTTTTCTGCGGTTTCGGGGCGGCATGCGCATAAAGCCTTCTTTTGATATTGCACCCGATACAGATATTATCTGTTATCGTCAGGACGATTCAAGGTGGGCAGATGAACATCTTGGTAATTCAAAATATACACTGGAGTCTTCCGGATGTCTGGTAAGCTGCATTGCTTCCGCACTTTCCATGGAATATGGTATAGAAGAAACTCCTTCCACATTAAACGCCCGTTTGTCTTCCGACGGAGTTTACGATTCCGAGGGTAATATACAGTGGGAAGGTCTTCGTCAGGCAACCGGCTATCAGGTGGATCTGCCTTCGGATATTTCATCGAATATGATTGACAGTTATTTGTCCCGGGGAATTTACCCTATCGTAAGAGTTCGGATGTACGCTCTTGGGAATGTACATTATGTACTGATTGTAGAAGCGGAAAACGGCAGATACCGGTGTATGGACCCCTTGAAGGATGAGTTGACGGACCTGGCTGATTACGGAAATCGTATTTATGCTGTGAGATGTGTTTATTAGATTCTTCAACCATAATAATGATCTTGACCGTTCCATCTGAAAGCATTTCGGAATGTGTAATTTCTGTTTCATCATCTAATATCATAAACGGATACATCATGATATCAGCCCTCTGGATAGTTCTAAAAGAAGCGCTGCACATGCAACGCTTCTTTAAAATAAGGGGAACTATATTAAAAGGTAAATTAGCAAATTTTAAATGGTTACTTCTCTTGTTACAACGCCTTCCAGAGGAAAAGGAATGTACGCTGTTCTGGTGCATACCGTCAAACGCACTTTGTGGACTCCTTTTGGAAGTCCGCCTTCCTGTAAAACACGGACAGTTGCTTTCTGGTCATACTCCCACTTGATTCCGGCTACTGTTTCCATTTCGTCCAAAGTAAACCAGTCAATATGATCCGGGGTAAAACGGATATTTTCACGGGGTACTTCAACACCATCTGTCTCAACTTTGATATGGTTTACCATGGAAAGCGGAATTCCCCGATAATAGGTAATATAGGTTTCCATTTCATATCCGATTATTTTGCCGTCTTCTTCCACATTCCGGCAGCTTCCTTCAACAAATACATTGTTTTCAAACATCTTTTATATCCTCCTTATCCCTGAATTTCCTTTAAAAGTTTCTTGAGCATCTTCTGATGCTTCGCAATCTGTTCCTTCTCCGGAATTTCACATCCCGGAAGCACCCAGCGGTTTCCTTCATATTCCGTTGATACATATCCGTCATAGCCATGCTTATGAAGATATTCCAAAATCTCTCTGTAATCAATGCTGTATTCTTCGCCCTCATCCGTCATCTCATACAGTTTGAAATGAAAATGCTGAATATTTTTTACATAAGGATCCATACAGGATAAATCACGGTTTTCAAATCCAAATACGTTGCCGGCATAGGCTTCATCAGCTTCCTTATTGACTATATGCTCTGACAAGCCGGGAACGTGATATATATCAATGCCCTTTCCTTCGGAAAATAGATCCGAACCGCGGGCAAAGATTTCATCTACAAAGCGTACAATCTCATCGCTCGTTCCGAATACTTGCTGATAATACTCTGTAATAACCCGCGGAACTCTCTTACAAAAGAGACTGGCATCCGGCACAATTCCGATATAAGGAGAATTTAAGCGAAGCATTTCCTGCAGAAATTCTTCCGTTTTGGGCACATCAAAGCCCAATCCTCCGTGAATTTCGATACAAAGGCTGATTCCATATTTCTCTGCCGTAGGAAGCACCGGTTCCAATACCCATGCAGGCACCATGGACACCAGGCGTATAACCTTAAATCCCAGTCTGTGCGCCATCACAATTTCTTTTTTAATCAAATCCACGCACTCCCGTTTGGTCAACTCACGGTTTTTATAGAGATTCGTATTTAAAAATATGTCATCGCAGGCTAAATCCAAACCATATTTTTCCACAAGACGATCCCATTCCGCATACGTCTCTTCAGAGGGTTCCGGGGTTCCATGAAGCATCTGATCCGGTAAAAGTTCAATTCCTTCTACCTCCAGCTCCTTCATGTACCGGAAAACGTCCTCCAATTTCATTGTTCCTGCCATGAATTCACATTGCAGGCTGTACAGGCTAACACAAGTTTTTATTCTGCTCATTTCAAATCCTCCTTCTTTTAAGAATAAATTTTATTTCTTTAAATGATCATTGCCGCTATTTTTCCTATCCGATTATATAATTTTCAATATAATGCTTTGAAAGAAGCAGCGAATTATGCACATCCTCTTTTGATTTTTCAAAAGCCTTATCTTCAATTTCCAGGCAGATATAGCCGTTATATCCTATGTCCGTCAAAGCGCTGACATATTTTCCCCAGTTCACATCTCCCAGACCCGGAAGCTTGGGCGACATATATTCAAGAGGATATGCCATGGTTCCCACTTTTTCCAGTCTGTCGGCATAAAGCTTAATATCTTTGATATGCACATGAAAAATTTTATCCCGGAAATCATAAATAGGCTTTATGTAATCTATCATCTGCCATACAAAGTGGGAGGGGTCATAATTGATTCCCAGATTATCGCTTTTCAGTATCTCAAAAATTTTTTTCCAGTTGGCGGGGCTGGTAAACAGATTCTGCCCTCCCGGCCACTGCTCCTGTCCGAAAAGCATGGGGCAGTTTTCAATGGCTACCTTTACGTTTTCCCTTTCCGCTTCCTTTAAAATATCAGGCCAGACTGCCGCGACCACCTCAAGGTTTTCCTCTACCGTAGCATCCGTTACCCTTCCGATAAAGGTAGTAACCATATTGACTCCTAATTTGGCAGAAGCCTTAATCACTTTCTTTAAATGTGTAACGGCTTCCGTTCTTTTTTCCGGGTCCCGGTCTAAAGTATTGGGATAATAAGCCAAAGAGGAAATCTCCACGTTCTTTTTGGAGCAGTACGCCTTTATCTCTTCCGCCCTTTTGTCATCAAGGGCATCCACATCAATATGGGTTACCCCCGCATAACGTCTTTCTGCTTTTCCCTTTGGCCAGCACGCCACTTCTATACAACTAAAACCATGCTCAGACGCAAAGTCCACCACTTCTTCAAAGCTTTCATCCTGCAAAATAGCAGTAACAAATCCCAGCTTCATCTTCATCACCTCTTTACTTTTTATTTTTCCACTTCTACCCATGAATTGCTCATGGCGCTTTCAAAAATACAGTCGCTTAAAATCATTTCCCGAAGTCCGTCTTCCAAACGGGCAAACTCATAATTTCCATCTGTATCAAAGCTGTCATAGAACTGGCGGAACACATTTTTAAAGGCATCGGGAAAGCCTTCTATATGCCCCGACGGATAGGAAGCCAGTGAAGCCGTCTCTTTATGCATTAAGGAAGCATCCTTCGTCATAATTTCATTGGGTCTGTCCCTATGTCCGATCCACAAATCATTTAAGCTTTCGGAAGACCACTCAAGGGATTGTTTGCTGCCGGCAATGCTTAAGGTAGTGGTATTTTTCTTTCCCGCAAAAACCATGGAAACTATGGCGGTTCCGATGGCGCCGTTTTCCAATTCAAACATTACCACCGCTTCGTCTTCCGTATCGATGGGAATCTCCTCATAGGACACATCCGTTACAGTCTGGAAGGTTTCTACCTTTCCCATGGGTTTCTTTCTGACTGGATAAACAGTCCTGAAAGCCGCATTGACTCTCTTAATTTTTTCGCCGGTCACAAATTCTGCCAGATCCATCCAATGAGAACCGATATCCGCAATTGCTCTTGTCTTTCCTACCTGTCCTTTTTCCAGTCTCCAGCTGTAATCCGTGTCATACATGAGCCAATCCTGAACATATCCCCCATGTACGGAAAATAAGTCTCCCACTTCGCCCTTTTCAATCATCCGATGCATTTCATTTGGCATGGGATAAAGTCTGTTATGAAAATTAACGGCTCCTACTATGCCTTTTTCTTTTGCCAGACTTACTAACTCCTTCGCCTGCTCTACCGTTGTGGTAAAGGGCTTTTCACAGATAAAGTTAACGCCCTTTTCAATGGCATATTTAGCAATTTCATAGTGTGTATGATTCGGCGTACAGATATGAATAGCATCCGGTTTCTGTTCGTCAATCATCTTTTTATAATCACTGTAAGCGTTTTCAATGTGCATGGACGCCGCCTTTTTATCTGCGTCTATGGCATCGCAAAGAGCTACGACGGATACGTTTCCCAGCCTTCGGAGCATTTCCACATGGACAGCCCCGATAAATCCTGCTCCAATTACTGCTGCCTTATATTCTTTCATCGCAAGCGCTCCTTCCTAATAGGGATTCTTTCTTTCCCATTCCTGCTGCATACTGTTTCCGGGCTGTACCATGACTTCAATCTTATTTCCTTCGGGACATACCATCCAGATAATCTCGCATCTATCCAGTCCGAAATTTCCTTTAGCGGTCCCGTCCACAGGCAACGGTTCCGATTCGGTAAAGGGCTGGGAGCAGCAATAAACATCATTTTCTCCCCATGCTTTTACCGTATCCACAACCTTATAAATCTGCAGTGCAAAATGTCCAAGCAAATCGTCGTCACATACGCAAACCGGATGCTCCGCCTGCAAAAGCTCTACATACTGCCCGCTTTCGCCCACTGTAAATACCATTGCGTTTTCCCTTTTTTCCACCGGTTCAAAACACATGCCCTTAAGATGCTTTCCCATCAGTTCTAAATCATTGGCATAGATCGAAACACCTGCAAGGGAATGAAACAGTCTGTGTTTTTCAGATTTATGTCCCTTACGCTCCACCAGGCGAATCTTAGCTCCCGCCGGGTCGGTAATATACCCGTCTTCCACTTCAATTCCTTTACTTTTCAGCTCCTCTATGGCATTCTCCAAATTATCGCAGCCCAGACCAAAAGATTGAAACGCTTCATTTTCATGAACGGGAACCGGGCATCTTGCAAAATCCGGTGGATTAATCACACCGTTAAACAGTTCCAGGTATTCTTCCGGAGCTATTCTTAAGTAAGTAAGCCATGGCAAACTGTCATTTTCGTCAGGTTCTCCCATTCCCACCATTTCTTTAAATTGGCCCACATTCAATTCAAACATTTGTTCAAATCCCAGCTTACCGCAGTAAAATTCTAAAGCCGCATCATAGTCATTTTCCTGTAATGATACATGAAATAAATTTTTAATTGCTTTCATCTTTTTTCTCCCTTCTATGCTTCCTGTGCAACTTTACGCACACGGATTTTATCAAGCAGTCTCGAACCCTGCTGGTCAAGAATAATTGCCACAATGATAACAAGTCCCTTTGCAATTTTCTGCCAGTTGGAATCCACGCCCAACAGATTTAAGGAATTGGAAATTACCTGAATCAAAAGGCATCCGATCAATGTGCCGAACACATTTGCTTTTCCACCTTCCATAGGAGTGCCGCCGATTACTACGGCTGCAACCGCATCCATTTCCATTCCGGCACCGGCAGTAGTCTGAGCACTGGCCGTACGTCCTGTTAAAAGCAGTGCTGCGATTCCTACGCACATACCCGTAATAATATATACTGCATACATAATCTTCTGTGTGGGAATTCCGCAGACTCTTGCAGCCTTCCTGTTTCCACCTACAGCCAGCGCATATCGTCCAAACTTGGTTCTCTGCATTACAATCGTCATAACGATGACCAGAAGTATCATGACAATAACCGGAAAAGGAATTCCCAGAATCTTTCCTGTTCCAAAAAACAAATACCAGTCAGGCAGTCCCGATATACTCTTTGCATGACATACAAGAAGGTTAACCCCCTGATATACCATTCCCATTGCCAGAGTGACAATAAAAGGAGCAAGGTTAAACACGGATGTGACAAATGCATTTAAAAATCCGCAAAATCCTCCGATTGCCAACGCCGCTATAATTACGATTGGCGCGCTTACTCCGGAAACCGACATCATGGCCGTAGCAATACCAATCATTCCCAGCATATAGCCGATAGAAAGATCGATCATTCCCGAAGAAAGTACCAACGTAAATCCCAGTGATAATGTACAACTGGTGCAAATCTGTCTTAAAATATTGGTTAAATTCCTGCTGGAAAAGAAATCATTCGTTAAACAGCAGACTATGAGGACAAAAATAACCAATATTACAAGCGCTTTATTATCCATCAATATCTGAACAAGTTTTTCACTGTCCATTTTCTTTTTACTCTTACTCATCTGAAAGCTCCTCTCCTATCCTAATGCATGCTTACCCAACAGCTCCTGGGTCGCTTCTTCTTTTGCACATTCCGCTGCGATCTTTCCGTTTCTTATTACAAAAATGCGGTCTGACATTCCCAAGATTTCCGGCATTTCGGAAGAAACTAATATGATTGCCATTCCTTGTTTTGCAAGCTCTCCAATAATAGAATAAATTTCGCTTTTTGCCCCCACATCAATTCCTCTGGTAGGCTCATCCAAAATCAATACTCTGGGAGTCGTCATTAACCAGCGTCCTATAATAGCCTTCTGCTGATTTCCGCCGGATAATGAGGTAATAAGCATATTTTCATTTGCCGCTTTCACGGTCATATCTTTTATCATTTTGGATACAGCTTCTTTTTCCTGTTCTCTTTTCACAATTCCCATTTTGGAGCAAAATTTTGACAGGGCGGCTAAAGACATATTGTCCTTAACGGAAGCCGTTTTGATAATACCAAAATCCCGCCGGTCTTCCGTAACCATTGCCATTCCCAGTCTTACTGCATCTTTTGGCGAACGAATCGTTACTTTTTCTCCGTCCATATGGACTTCTCCCGAAAGAACCGGGTCTATTCCGAATATGCCCCGCATGATTTCACTTCTTCCGGCTCCCACCAGACCTGAAAATCCTATGATTTCTCCTGCCCTTACATGAAAGGATATATCCGTATAGTCTAATCCGCAAAGCTCCTTAACCTCCAGAACAACCTCTCCCTTTTGTGTTTCGATTACAGGATATTGTTCTGTTAATTCCCTTCCGATGATCATACTGATCAATTCATCTCTGGAGGTTTTGGCACAATCTCTTGTTCCGATATAATGACCGTCCCTGTAAACGGATACCCTGTCACAGATTGTAAGAAGCTCCTCTATCTTATGAGTGATGAAGATAATTGCCGTTCCTTCCGCTTTCAGTGTACGAATAATTTCAAAAAGAATATTTACTTCTTTATCAGAAAGCGAGGATGTAGGTTCATCCATAATAATGATATCCGAATTACAGGATACGGCTCTTGCCAGTTCCACCAGCTGACACTGCGCCACTGTCAGATTGCTTACCAGCTCGTTAGGATTAATATCTATTTTCAGCTTATCTTTCAGAAGTCTGTTTGTCTCTTCCAATCTGGCCTTATTGTCGATCAGAAATCCCTTCATAAATTTATCTTCCCTGTGCAGCCAGATATTTTCGGCAACCGTAAGGGGTGGAATCAAGCTGATTTCCTGATGTATCATGGAAATACCTGATGCGATAGCCTCTGCCGGGGATTTAAAACAAACCTCTTTTCCCTTTAAAAAAATTTGGCCCTCATCCTTAGGTAAATCTCCCAATATTACATTCATCATTGTGGATTTTCCCGCTCCGTTTTCGCCTATAACGGAATGTACTTCTCCACGCTTGATCTCCAAATCCACTTTGTCCAATGCCTTAACACCCAAAAAGCTTTTGGAAAGCTGTCTGACCTCCAGTATTGTCTCCTGCTGCATTGCTTTCCTCCTTTCTGATATAAGTCGGGAAGCCGTACCTTGTCCGGCAAGGCTTCCCGTAATCTTCTTTTACTTCTTACTTATCTTCCCTTGTAATCAAGTCAAGGTTCTCTGTTGTCAGTTTTACTTCATTGGAATCCAGATTTCCCAATGCGCAATCCACCATGGATTTTGCACAGGAGGACGTATAGCCCATAAAATTAATGGAAACCGTTGCCGCCATATCGCCGGACTCTACCAGTGCCAGACCTATGTCATTACCGTCAATGCTGATGATCGTAATATCTTCTCTTCCTGCTGCCTTACATGCATTTACAACGCCCTGAGCCTCTTCATCGTTTACACATGCAATAACATTAATTTCAGGATGTGAAACAAGCCAGTCCTCTGTAAGGGACTGTGCATCATCCGTAGACCAGTTGCCCTCTCCTTCAACTACAAGCTTTACATTGTCATGCTTGTCCACAAAGTTCTCTACAAATCCTGCCGTTCTCTCAACTCCTGCCATATTACCTGCATCGCCGGTAACGCAGGCTACATTATATTCCATGTTTTCATCGTAAATGCTTTCCATATACTCGGCCTGCATTTGTCCGCATGCGTATTGGCTGAAACCTTCATATATATAGGTGTAATCTGCTTCCTCTTCCAAAGCAATTGCGATTCCCACCGGAACTCCTGCGTCTACACAAGCATTGATTGCGGGAATAATTCCGCTGCCGCCTACAGAATTCATAATGAAGATCATATCCGGTTTCGTTGCAATCAGACTTTCCACATCATCAATTAACTTAGCGATATCTCCATCTGCATTTGTCAAAGTTGTTTGAATGTCATAATCCGGATAATCGTTTTCGAAACAGGATTTAATTGTATTGACTGCTACTGTTTGACCGTCGTCCAAAATACCCCATGCCAAACCGATTTTAATAACCTGCTTCCCTTCTTTATCAGAACTATCGGGAGCTTCCGTCTCTTCTCCACCTTCCTCAACTGCAGGTTCTTTTGTATCGCCGGTTTCTGAATTTGTGTCGCCGCATGCCACAAGGGAAAATGCCATTGCTGCGGAGATAATGAGTGCCAGTAATTTCTTTTTCATGTCGTTTTCCTCCATTTCTTTTTTTCTAAAAATTTTTTCATGAAAATTTTTAGTTGCGTTTTTTCATTTGTGTCTCATGACTTTATTATGATATTCTTTGCATTTTTTGTCAATATCAATAATATTATTTAATAATTTCCGTCACTTTTCACATTTTACTGTCAATTTGTTTGTGGCTTATGCAATTAAAACGCAACTATTTTCATGAAAATAATATTTAATTTCACATTTTTTCATTTAATTCTTGCACTACTTTTTCAATTAAGCTATAATAAGCACAAGATAAATAATAAAGCAAAGGAGGTTCCTCATATGGAATCGTCAAAGATGTCTATTACAGAAATCGCAAAACGCGCAGGCACTTCCGCTGCTACTGTTTCCAGAGTTTTAAATCATCCCGAGTTAGTCAACAGTGAAACAGCGGAGCAGATTCGTGCCGCTATGGAAGAGCTGGGCTATACTCCCAGAACCTCCAAGAGCTCCAAATCCAAAAAACTGATCATCATTAACGTCCCGGAAGTTACAAATCCTTTTTATAGTGAAGTAATAAACGGAATCGTTTCTTCAACGACTAATCATTCCTATTATACCTTGATCAGTCAGGACGATTTAGGCGACAATCAGTCAATCAACAGCTTTATTAAGCTTTTAAAATCCACCAAGGCCTGCGGCGTCGTTCTTTGTTCCCCGCTTCAGAACCAGTTTTATGATCAAATCGGCTCTCTGATGCCAGTTGTCCAGTGCTGTGAATACAATTCCGTGGAATACTCCTATGTGAGCATTGACGATTTCCAAGCCGCTTATAATGTTATGGAGCACATTTATTCACAAGGGCGAAGAAAAATCGCTTTTATTAACGGCCCTCTTAATTTCAAATACGCAAGAGAGCGCCAAAGAGGCTATGAAGCTTTCTTAGAACATGCCGGATTGTCCCGCATATCCAACTGGTCCCTTCAGCTTTCGGCCATCAACTATGATATGGCGTTTGCTTCTGTCTGCCAGCTTTTGACTTCCAGCGCACCTCCCGACGCCATTTTTGCATCCTCGGATTTGATTGCCGCCGCCGCAATAAAGGCCGCAAAGCTACACCATATACGAGTTCCGGAGGATCTAATCGTGGTTGGTTTTGACAACATCAATATCTCCACCATCTGCGATCCCGCTATCACTACTATTAGTCAGCCCCGTTTCCAGTTAGGTTATACCTCCGGAGAGATAATTCATGAACATATTGTTTCTCCCGGTGCAAATAAACAACAGGTTCTACTAAATACCGAGCTGATCATCCGCGATTCTTCTATTTTCAGGAAGAATAAAGAAGAATTGGTTGTTTGATATCCTAAAAGGTAAAATGATATAACATTTACAATATAAAAGCGGGAGTTCTCACACGAGAATTCCCACCTTTTTTACTATTATTCAAACCTTTTATCTGAAGATTTTCTATTTCTCTCACTACCTTTTCCCAGAATTTTCACACGAAAGGTCGTGCAGTCATATGTTTGACCCAAATAGAGTATTATCATTACATACTAAATAATTGCCCCGCTATATACAAACTGCCTGTTTGACGGCCTTTACCGTAACAAAAACCGTATCTCCCGGCTGTTTTTCAATCTTATTTCGGATACCCTTAGGAATCCCAATGATATAGCAAACCGAACCATCGTCATTCTTCACACCCATATTTACAATACTCCCGCAATAAGCCTCCCCGTCAAAGGTTGCTTCTACCTTCACTCTGCCCTTTCCGAATTCCTCTCTGATATTATAGGGAAAACGTATATATGCGCCGCCTTTATCAGGAACGGCCTCTATTCTTGCATGAAATTCATAAACCTTGTCCTCCGTCATCCGTTCGCTATCTTGTTTTTCATTTTTCATATCGTATACTCCGCCTATTTTGTATTGTTGGTCCAAAAGCTATCTTACCCTTATTATACCAACATTTTAGCCAGAATAATACTTGCAATGGTTCCCCCCAATGTGGCGATCATCGCTCCGGGCAGCGTCCATTTTGTTTTTGCAACCTTGGCAACCATAAAATAAACGGACATCGTATAGAAAATGGTTTCCGTGGAGCTCATCATAAGGGAGGTTATCATTCCCATAAGAGAATCCGTCCCGAATCTCTTAAAAATATCCAGCACCAGTCCCGTAGCCGCCGAGGAGGAAAACATTTTGACCAAGGTCAGGGGAACCAGATCTCCCGGAAATCCCAAAGGATCCGTTACCTTTCCAATCAGTCCTCCCAGAAATTCCAGAAAGCCCGACGCCCGCAATACCCCAACCGCTACCATCAGACCGATTAAGGTAGGGGTAATTTCCACCACGGTTTTTAAGCCGTCTTTTGCTCCTTTAATAAATGATTCATAGACCGGGGTTTTCGTAGTAAGCCCGTAGGCTACAATGTAGAAAATCAGTACGGGGATAACGATGTTGGATATATTTGCAAGTACGCTCATAGTTGTCCTTTAAGTTCTTTGTTAAGACAGTCTATGATTTATGGGAGCAGGTTATGCCATTAGGGAACGGAGAAAGTGGAATCCGGCACTGAAACAGAAAAACGGATTCCACTTTCTCCTGATATTTCAGATGAGATGAGGATATAAACATGAATATTTCTCAGGGGCGCTCTGTTATATCTTTGCGCAGGGCAGGGTTGGATAGCGTAAAGTAACCGCTCTCCAGACTTTCGGAATAGTCATATCTGACCTTGAATGCCAGCAGTTCATTTTCCGTCCGGAACCCATTGGTTTCTCCTTCCGATGCGGCATCCAAATCTGTTTCCCCAATACCTTTCGTGTAGACAACAGGATTTATGACTATATAGATATCTTTCGTACTTTCATCATAATCAATCCAGACAAAATTAGAGTAGGATATTCTTGAAAATTCTTCATCTCCCACAAAAAATAGTTTGGGTATCAGGACACGGTCTGTTCCTTTCTCCGAAATCTTTACCCGGTGTTCATCTTCTATCACTTCTGTTTCTAACAAACCGGCAGCTTCCTCTTCTATCATTTCAGAAGTCAGTTCATAGGGAACTACGGTGCAGGTTTCGTAGGTTTCACAAAGAAAGAGGCGCTCTCTATATAGAAGATCCGGGTCTTTCTGTCCACAGAGCCGAAAGAAAATCTCTTCCCTACCGTCCTCATCAAAGTCCGCCATTTCAATTTGCGGACAAAATCCCCCTACATCCCAGTCCCAGTCAAAATAATTTGTATTACTGTCGTCGCCTGCCTTTTCCTTGTAGTCTATAATAATGCCTTTTGTGCCAAATTCAGGGCTGATAACTCCATAGACCTCTGCTCTTTCGTTTTCTGCTCCGTCAAAATACACCAGATGATCTTCCCACAAAATGTCCTCATTTCCATTTTTGTACTCCATCAAGAAATCCGTCCATGTATAATCGCCGCTATGTCCGCCGTTTTCCTGTTCCCAGTATTGCTCCATTACCCGGTCCATAATCCGAAAAAGGGTTGCTTCCCGGTCAGTCTCCTCAATTGCCCTCTCCATTTCCTCTCCGGCCCGTTCTGCCTCCATTTTTGCCTCTTCTGCCTCCGCCGTTGCTTTCTCCGCTTCCTCTCTGGCGAACATGTCATTGGAATTCTCTACATCCCCATATTCTTTAAAAAGCTCCCTTTCCGGCTTCTTTGAGAAAACAAAGTATAGAAGGGCAGTAATGCATTCCTGATTAATGCAGCGGTTCCATTCTTCCTCATCCGCCTTGTTCAAATTTTCACAGCGGAAGCATTCTATCTCATTGATATCGCCGAAGCCAATGTACCTTGCCATATAAATATAGGGCTTATCCGCTTCGATTTCATGAGATTGCCCGTCCGCCCACAAAATATCCGCAGCTTCCGAAGCTGCCCTTTCCGAAATCGGAATATTGCTGACCCTGCTGATCATACCTGTATTATAAGAAATAACCAGGCTGCTCTGTTCTCCTTCTGTGTCACCGCCTTCCGTATTAACCCAAAATCCCGTAAGAGGGGTAAAGCCTTCCTCATAAGCCGTCATGTCATGGCTGGCGACCACTCTTCTTCCTTCGTATGCTCCGCCTTTATAAATATCCGCATAAACCAGATAGCTTTGTATGTCATCCCCAAATTCAAAATCACTTTTTATGGATTTCCCCGGCATGATCGTACTGGCAAGAACCGGCTGATCTTCCGTAACAGAAATCGTCACGCTGTTGGTTCCTTTGTTTCTCCATCCGCCCTGTCCGTTGGTTGCAAATACCAGACACAAAGCTATCAACAAAACCGCACCCAGAACCGCCGCCGCTATCCCCGTCTTTTTAAATTTTAAAACATTTTTGATTCTCTTTCCCGCATTGCTTTCCCCGAAATTTAAGGGACCTGCCAGCCTTCTTTTCTCTGTGGCAAAGGACAACAAAAGCCTGCCGTAATTTTGTTTAATCTCATTGCCATGGTTGCTGATTACCTTCTCATCACAGCTCATTTCCATATCCTGACACATGAAATAATAGGCCGCCCACACAAGGGGATGAAACCAGTATATTACGGCAATTCCGTATGCAATGCCTTTTATCAGGTAGTCCCTTCTGCGGATATGGTACTGCTCATGACCCAAAATATATTCCCGCTCCTCTCCCTGTAAACGGAAGGGAATATAGATTTTAGGATGTATCATACCGAATACAAAGGGCTGAAAGATCCTGTCGGATTCATATATGTTACCTTCTGCCAGCACTGCGTCCGCCGTCTGTTTCTTTATTTTCACAATTTCTAAACATGTATAGATAAGCAAAACGCCTACGCCCGCTATCCACACAACAGAAAATACCTTTGGCAGCAATTCTTTCATGCTCATTTCCCGGGTAACGGCCTCCCTATCCTGCTTTATTCCCGAGGCATCCAATGCCCCTCCTTTTATAGGAAGTACCGTTTCATTTCTCATAACCGGTCCGTTGCCGGCCTCCTCTGTCTCTATAGCCACATACTGAATCCCTGTTTCTGTTTTTTCCATTTCATCAAAATAGCGGAGATTAAAGAAACTGTATGCAAAAGAAAAAGAAAAGGGACAAATCAGGCGAAATGCCACAATACTCCAAAGGATATAGGAATAAATCTTCGGCAGTCTCCGAATACATAATCTGATCAGGAAAACTGCAATAATCACATATCCCGCTGTGATGCTCATATTTAACAGCTGTAGAAAAATCCTCTCCAATCCCATAGTCTTTCCTCCTCTTTCCAAATTCGACCATTTTATCTTTCTGTCAACGCTTTTTCATAAATTTCACACTTCAAAATTTCATACTTTTTCTTTTATACCGGCTATTCCTTGTGGTCATCTATCATCTGCTTTAATTTTTCCGCTTCCTGCTCCGACAAAGTCCTCCCTCCCAGAAAAGCCGCCAGAAATCCCGGCAGGGAACCTTCAAAGGTCCTCTCCACAAAATAATCCGATTCCTCCGCCTGTACCTTTTCCTTGGGAATCAGTACCGAAACCAGAGCGTCCTGATTTTGGATATATCCCTTATCGCAAAGCTTTTTAATGACTGTATAGGTAGTGGACTTTTTCCACCCCAGCTTTTCCTTGCATAATCCTACGAGTTCTCCCGATTTTACAGGGGCATTTTCCCATACGATCATCATAAAGCGGTAGTCGCTGTCGCATAATTTTAATGTTTCTAAAGATTTTTCCATTGTTGCCCTCATCCTATTGTCTTTGCAAAATGTCGTCTGCTTATTAAGCTGTTTTTGAAAGGTCGATTATTATAGACCTTTTATTCAGTCTATAACAACCGACCTGCTATGTCAAGATTTTTATAGTATCTCTATTTTCATATCTCTATTTTCGTTTCTCCACTTTCCTTCTCTATTTTTCGTTTCTCTATTTTTCCTTCTCTACTTTCGCATAAACTCCGTAACATGCTTCCTCATCCAGATCGGAAACATATTCCTCTGGCAGGCGGGATTTTTCCTCTGTTCAATGCCGATGGTATCAAAGAACGTAATCCATAGCTTAGTATATTCATCCTGGTATTCTTCCGTTTTTGACAAGCTTTTGGCCTCCTCATCCGTCAAAAACTGCAGATAAAAGTCCTGATTGACCGGATGGATAGCGGCAATTTTGCGATTGTCGTCCATAATAATCCAATGCTCCGAAGGCATTCTGTCCTGAAAGTGCTCTGCCACAGGCATAAGCACATTGTTTTTGGGCTCTATGTGGCTGACGTAAACCTTCCCCTCTATGGCATTAAAACGCACAAACTCCCTGAAAAAGTGAGCTTCATTGCCCACGTTCCGTCTAAGCTCCATGGTACGGATAACAGGAGGATAGGAAAGCATGGACATAACTTTTCTGCCATAAGCAAACCCCAGAATCAGAAAACGATATATGGTATCAAGGGCGTCCGGAGCGTTGGAAAGGGAGGCATAAAAAATATGAACATAGGCTTCCTCGGATATTTTGTTCCGTATGGAGCGTACAACCATTTCCGTCTTATGTGCATCCGGCTCCACATGAATATATTCACAAAATAGATCAGGCTGTACAACAGGACCTTTTAAAAGCTTTACGTTGTCATGTCCCCGTTTGCTTGCCCATGCATCATAAATACAGGTCATGATGCTTTCAAAATCATCATTGCAGGTAAAAACCGTCATATCCGTCTCCAATCCAAAAACAATTCCTCAGTGCGGCGCAAAACAAAAGGTTACCCTCTGCCGCGTTTTATCCGCCGCTCCCCTGTTTCTTTTGCACTGCATTTTCCTCAGCCAACCCCAAAATCATCAAAAAGAGACATCTGTTTAAAATTATTTTGATGGGCAATCTGCCAGTTTTCCTTGGAATTGGTGGCTGTCAGCTGTCTGGTAATATACTGCTCTTCAATGGGGGTATGATACATCATTTTACCCCCGCAGGTAATAAAATAGTGCGCCCTTTTTAAAACCACGCCCATTTTCTTTAAGGTATCAAAATCCAGACTGCCAAAGCGTCGGGCTTGCATGATCCTGCCCGCCGACCTGGGACCTACTCCGGGAATGCGGAGAATCAAGTCGTAGGGAGCGGTCTGAATCTCTATGGGAAATAATTCCAGATGGCGCAAAGCCCAATCGCACTTAGGGTCAAGCTGTTCATTGAAATTGGGCTTATCCTCCGAAAGAAGCTCATCCGCCTGAAAGCCGTAAAAACGCAGAAGCCAATCCGCCTGGTAGAGCCTGTGCTCCCTCAAAAGAGGCGGCGGCGTCCCAATGGCAGGAAGATTGGCGTCCTCATTGATCGAAACGTAGGCCGAATAGAAGACCCGCTTCAAATCATAAGACTGATAAAGCTTCTGGGTGGTCTGAATCAAATGGTAATCCGTTTCCCCGCTGGCTCCTATGATCATCTGGGTGCTCTGTCCCGCCGGGGCAAAGGGTCTTGTAAGCTTATCCTTAGTCAGGGAAGGAGAGAGGGTTTTCTTCTCAAGAAGCTGTCCCTGACCGTCTTGCCCTGCTTCTATACGCTGACCTGTAAAAATGCTGTTTTCCAAATAGCGGTTGCCTCTGCTTCTCTCCATCCTGGCGTCCTTGCCAATGGCAAGCCTGTGGGACGCAATGGTGCTGCTTACCTTCCCCATGGGATTTAAGATCGTCTGAAAGCTTTTGTTGGGCGCAAGCTTCTGAAGGCTTTCCGCCGTGGGCAGCTCTAAATTAACGCTGATGCGGTCGGCCAGATAGCCAGCCGCGGCAAGGAGTTCATCAGGTGCACCGGGAATCGCCTTTACGTGGATATAGCCGTTAAACTTATACTGATCACGCAATAGCATCAGCGTTTCACATATCTTTTCCATGGTATAGGCAGGGTTCTTTAGTACCCCTGAGCTTAAAAACAGACCTTCGATATAATTCCTCTTATAAAACTCCGTAGTAATCCTGCAAATCTCATCCGGGGTAAAAGTAGTCCTGACTACATCGTTGGAGCAACGGTTGATGCAATACTTGCAGTCATAAATACAGTGATTGGTCATGAGAATCTTTAAAAGGGAAATGCAGCGCCCGTCAGAGGCGAAGCTGTGACAGATTCCGCAGGCTCTTGTATTCCCCAAAAAGCCCTCCTTGCCCTTCCTGTCCACGCCGCTTGAGGTACACGCCACATCATATTTGGCTGCGTCCGCTAATATATGAAGTTTTTCTTCTAATGATATTTCCTGGATTAATTCGTTCATATATCCATTATACAAACACATGTTCGATTTTGCAAGCAGAAAATTTTCCCAGCAGAAAGCTATCTATCCGGAAAGACTAAAAAAGAGGAGAAACTGAAAAAGAGACAGGCCAAAAACTCCCTGTCTCACTTTTCAAGTCTTTTTACACTTCTGAATGTCAAAAGTTTCTTCTTTATTATTGATTTTCCATAAAAAACTGACAAAGTCTCTGCAGATCTTCTTCCTCACTTGCCACAATTTCCAAATGAAGATCCTCGCTTTTTGAAAAAATCTGTCCCATGGATAAAAACTGACAAAGCTTTGATTTTAAATTCAAACGGTCTCCTTCTCCGGTAAGAAGTTCAACACGTCCTTTGCAGCTGTCAACTATTTTAAAAAATTCCGGGATGTTCGTTACCTTTTCAACCTTCATAGTTTCTCCTTCTATAGCGCATAATAATCGGAATCCTTAGATATCCCTTCTATTCTTAATGCAAGATTATCATGCAGCCTTTGCTGTAGCAGACGGGCCTCTCCGTTTTTGAGCGCCTCAATATAGCTATAATGCTCTGCGATCATTTTATCCGCCCCTCCGTTATTTTTTACTACATCGCGTCCATATATAAGTTTGAAAAATGAAAGGGTATCCCACAGGGATTCAATAACCGCGCACACTCTGTCCATACCGCTGATGGAATAAATGGCAAAATGGAACTTTCTGTTTTGCAGATACAGCATTTTTGCATCCAGCTCAGGTTCTTTTACGATACGAATATATTCTTCATGGATTTTTTCCAGCTCTTCAATGTCTTCTTTCGTAATATTTTTACAGGATCTTTCAGCCACAAGGGGCTCTAACGCCTGGCGCATCTGATAAATCTGAAGGACGTCCTCCTGTGTCAGGGACACTAATCTCATACCCACATAGGGCGCTGATTCTGCAAGTCCCATTTTTTCCAGGCCGCTTAGGGCTTCTCTTATGGGCATCCGACTTACTCCGAGCTGTCTGGCAATTTCTTCTGTATTAAGCTTTTCTCCCATCTTCAGCGTCCCATCCATAATCCAGTCCATCAGCTTGCTTAATACCTGCATAGGCAGGGTATCCTTCTGCAGCATTACAGAATCGTTCTGATGCATTGTTACACGGTTACTCATCATGGTTTAACTCTTTTACTTTCTCAATATTTACAGACCGAGCCTTTCAACCAGTTTATTCAGGATAGCAACCTGCGCCGTCTCTTCCACCAGCTCCGCCACGTGTTCCGCGGACAAAGGATCCTTTCCCATAGCCACCACCCCGTGGTCTGCCAGAAGAAATGCAGATATATCAGGTGTCTTTCGGAACATTTCTTCTACCATGGGAATATCCTCAGGGCGGACCATAGCCCCATGAACATCCAGTGTGGGATAATCTGCCGGATTTTTAAGCCGTGCATGCCATGTTACAAGGGGTAAATCTTTTTTGGACGATGACCACCCGATTGCATAAGGAGAATGTACATGTACTACCGCATGAATGTCCGACCTCAGTCTGTAAATATAACCATGTAGTAAAGCTTCTCTTGTAGGCTTTCCTTGTCCTTCAATTAAGTTTCCGTCAAAATCCGTAATTAAAAACCCCTCCGGCGTACAATCCCCCAGGGAACCTCCGCTTGCTTTTACAAGCATCGTCTCCGTTCCGGGAATCCTGGCGCTGACGTTCCCGCCGCTGCCAGTCTGTATACCCCTATTATAAGCTCTTTTACTTGCAATCACAAGATTTTCTGCTATTTTATATACTTCCTCTGTCATACACATTTCCTCTCATTCTCAATAAGTAAAGTCAGCCGGCAGCTTTCCCTTGCTTTTCATTTCTTCAATCATATAATAGGCTGCCTTGCTGCCAAATTCCTTTGTATCAAGATTATGAGGAATCAAAATAACCTCCACATTATCGTTGACATTGTCTACAATGGTCCGGATCAGGACATTATCCGTTTCCGGAGAATACAGCTCTTCTCCTTCTTTGGTATTATGACGCATACCCTTTGTAGGAATCAAAAGCTTTACGGGGTAAGTTACCTTGCTGAGCCGTTCCGAGAGAATCCTGCCCAGCTCTTTTGCTTCTTTGGGAAGAATCTTGATATGGGCGGTATTTGCATTGTGCAGCATATGCTTTCTTTCATCCATCCGATCCGGAAGCTCATTTGTGCCAAAATCCACAAAATCCAAGCCTCCAAGGCTGATGACTAAAGGAAGCTTTCTGTCTACGGACTTGACTAATCTGACGCTCGCCTTCGGTCCATAGGAAAAACCGCCTCCAAAGTATTCGCTTGTCAATTCATGAAGAGTCAGATCCAGAATTCCGTCAACTAGTCCGTTGGAAGCCATATCCTCCATTGTTGCGCCGCCTACCCCGGTAGCATGAAAGCCGATAACTTCCATCCCCGCCTTTTCCAGCTCTTCCACCGCCGCAGCCGCTCCGTTATTGGTAACTCCCATCAAAGTTACCGCCACAACGGGGTTTTCTCCTTTTTCGAGAATCTTTCCCGCAAATTTAACCATACCGACGCAGCAGGCGCAGGCATTGGATATTACCTGCCTTGTAACGATATTCAAGCCTGTAAAATCACAGATGGCCGGCATAACGGTAATATCTTTGTCTCCTACCACCAGATCAAATTTCCTGGTTCCACTGGCCACCGTAGTAGCCATTACCTTGGGAAATCCGATAGGAAGCCTCTGCATGGCGTTAGCGGCCATAACCGTATTCTGCAGTCCTCCCACGGAAATGATTCCGTCTATCTTTCCCTCTTCATACAGCTTTTCAACATATGCGGCAACGGCGTCCTTCATGAAGTCAATCTTTTCGCCTTTTGTTTTCGACTCCATTTCAGACCAAGGAGTTCCGAAAGCTTCTGCAACTTCTTCCCTTGAGATATCAAAATGATAGGAGGGGGCGGGACCGGTGGCAGTATTGACTACCAGTCCCTTTAAGCCCTCTTTTTCGATGAACTCTTTAATAAATTTTGCTTCTTTATGTTTTGTATCACAGCTTTCTATAATTGCAATTGTTTTCATAGGCATCACCCTTTATTCCCTTATCAGTCTGTCAGCTGAGACTAAAATACTTCGTTTCCGCCCGTTTTGCGGCTTTCTTTGCATCTTTATCAATGATCGCTCTCTTGTATTCCTCAAATACGAAATCGCCATCCTTTTTGCCGATGACCGGAAGTTTATTATCATGGGAGTCCTCATATTTTTCTACCGCCGCGGATAAAATCGTATCGTGGGCAAGCAGCAGATGCTTATGGGGATCAACTCCTGCTTCCTTACAACGGCGCAGCGTATCCCGAAGGGTCTTCCATGCCGCCACAATATCCACGTAACGTCCGGGAGGACAGATATCGTAATGCAGCTCATCCTGCATATCCTTGGGTGCATCTATATTTCCCATGACGAAAACGGAATCTCCTACGCAGAAGTACGGTCCCTCTTCGGTTTCAACTACAACCGTCATATGGCCCGGGCAATGACCGAAGGATTCATATACGCTTACTCCCGGAACAATTTCTGCTTCTCCCTTTACCGTTTCAAAGCGTTCATATACGCCGGGCTGATCATAAGGTGCAATAAACTTATCGCCGCAGGTTGTATCCCCGTCCTTTGCGATAATGGGTCTGCAATAGGATTTATAATGTAACGGAACCGGATCATGAGCATAATTCCATTCTACCTCATTACAGATAAAGCGCGCTTTTGTAAATTTTTCAAGGTAGAAAACATGATCCCAGTGAAGGTGTGTAAACAATACAATGTCCACATCCGAAGGTTTATAGCCTACCTGTGCCAGTCGGGATTCAATATCGTCAATCCCCTGTCTCTGAAGGGAAGGACCGTGATGATATTTGTCCGCATGCTCTGTCCATGACATGCCGGTATCTACTAAAACCAGCTTTTCTCCTCCTTCTATTAAAAACGTAAAATCGGGAAGCTGGTCGGAATCATTTGAAATTCCCAGTTTTTCCACATATTTCTTACAGGAAAAATGATACCAGTACTCCAATGGTTTAGTGGGGATGTAGCCTGAATTAAGTGGTCTGATTGTTAGTGACATAACGATTTCCTCTCTTTCATTTATGATTATTCTGTTTTTTCCTCTTTCGCTTCATCGGAATAAATGCCCAGCTTTTTCTTTTTCATATGCTTATCGCACATGGATGTAATGATAGGCGCGGTAAATGCAGTAACAATTGCTGATACAGCAACCTGCGCCGTAGCCGCATCGGCATAGGGCTGCCATGCGGGATCAACCTCCGCAACGGATACCGGCACGCTTGTTGCATTTGCCGCTGTGGTTCCGATTGCTGCGCCCATTGCATTTCTCTTCTTTTTAGGAAGGAAAAGCTGGAATGCAAAGTAAAATACGAAGGCCGTCAGCGCTGATATGATTGCAAGGACAATACCTGCCACCCCTCCCTTTGCAAGACTTGACAAGCTCATGCCTGCTCCGATGGGAATCATCATAAAAAATGTAATGATAGGCATTGCATCCGCTGCAACCTTCCTAAAGGTTTCATCCAGATTTCCCCAGACGATTCCGATGATCAACGGAATCAGCGTAGCCACAAACGCATTGAAGGGAATGGAAGCCATACCGGCAGTTCCCATTGCGATCATAGTAAAAAAGGGACCGTCATTCAGCGACAAGATAGAAATTGCGCCTGCGTCGGTTTCATCTCCGTACTGTTGTGCAAGGCCCAGATACAAGCCTCCTGCCGAGTTGGTCAGCGCGGCGATGATCGCCATAGGCGTGATGCCTGCAAATCCTGCTATCCCGCACAGCTTTGAAACGGTCAACCCCAAACCGACGCCCAGGACAAATTTCATAGCCGTTAAGACAAAGCCTTTATACAGGGGCATGCCAATTTTTTTTACGTTAATGGACGCGCCGTTTAGTAAAAGGAACATTCCTAACAGACAGGCGGTTCCGCTTTTGAACATTCCGGTAGTAAAACCGCCGATTTCCAGCGCGCCCGGAATAAACGTATTACATAGCACGCCTACCAGCATGGGAACGATGATCAATCCTCCGGGGATTTTCTGCATCAGCCTAAAAAAACTTTTCTTTTCTTTCATCCAGTTTTCCTCCTTGACATTTATTTTTTGTTTATAAGTTTGACAATTACGTTTTTTCTTTATATGCTTTTTCCGCCGACCGGATCAATGCGTTGAATTCATCCGCATCCCATGCGCAGCGTCCTACAAAAAGGCCGTCTATGGAAGGCTGTACGATTAACGATTCTGCATTTTGGGGATTAACGCTCCCGCCGTATAGCACCGGGATTTCTTCTCCTGCCGGACCAAAAAGCTCCGTTAAGGTTTCCTTTATTATTTTGTGCATATTTTCTGCATATCCGGCAGTTGCTGGAACTCCGTTTACCCCGATAGACCAGACCGGCTCATATGCCACCCAGAGATTCTTTCTTTTTTCTGCGTCCACATCATAAAATCCTACTTTCAGCTGGGTTCTTAATACCTCTTCGGCAATGCCGTAATTTTTTTCTTCCTCTGTTTCCCCCACGCAGAGCAGCGCTTTGAATCCATGATTTAATGCAGCTCTTACTTTTCTATTTTCCTCCGCATCATATTCTCCGAAAACGTGCCGGCGTTCGGAATGACCGATCATTACCAGATTGATTCCCAATTCTTCCAGCATACGGGGCGAGATCTCTCCCGTAAACTGTCCTTCATCCTCCCAGCACATATTTTGCGCTCCTAAGCGGATAAGCTTTTCATCAATACATTTTACCGCGTCCGACAGAGCCGTATAAGAAGGAATGATAAAAATCTCCATTTCTTCGCGATTCAGGTCTTTTGTATTGTCCATAAGCCTTTGCAAATATGTTTTTGTTTCTTTAATTCCTTTATACATTTTTAAATTACTTCCAAAATACAGCTTCTTCATAACGGCTCCTTTACCTTGCATTATCGTATTCTACAAATGCGTCTACCTTGGGCTGTGAAGGACAACCGGCAGCAAATTCACTGGTCAAAAAAGCGTCTACCATCTGCTCCCTGACTTTTTCTCCCGTAGTAAAGGCTCCTATGCAGGCAATATTTGCGTCATTGCTCAGCCTTGCCCTTTCGGCGGAATAAACGTCGGAAACCAACGCTGCATATGCCCCCTTCACTTTGTTTGCCGCAACGCAGACTCCTATGCCCGTACCGCAGATCAAAATTCCTCTGTCATATTCCTTTGCCGCCACACTTTCCGCAAGCCTGATGGCAGTATGGGCGTAAATGGGATCCGTGCTTCCAAAATCGGTTATCTCCCCGTAGCCCTGTTTTTGTATATACCTGATCAATTGTTCCTTTGCATCCTGTGCGTTGGGATCACATCCTATTGCGATTTTCATTTTAATTCCTCCTTCCCTTTGAATTGGATTCTGGATATTGGATATTGGATACGATTTATGTTGTAATTATCATATCGCTACCTGAAATATTTGTCAATCTGACTAAAATAACAAAAGTCATTTTTATTTTTTGTGAATTATTACTAATTTTTTACTTGGATTCTTCTTAAAAAAGCGCAAAAAAAGAACACATCCTTAATTCATGTGCTCTTTTTTCATATATGATCATTTACTCAGACTTTCCGTATCAATAAGGTTTCCTGTCTTTTATCTTGCAATAAATAATTCCCGCCACTGTGCTGACCAGTGTGGCAATGATTGCCGGGGCAATGATAACCGCCGGATTCACGCTTCCGTACTGGCTCCTGTAAGCAATCATATTAACGGGAATCAGTTGCAGCGAAGAAATATTTAAGATAAGAAACACGCACATTTCATTGCTTGCTCTTCTCTCTTTCCGGTAATTCCCTGCATATTCCGGATTCCCCCGCTCCTTTTCCAAATCCGCCAAGGCCTCCATGGCCTTTAAGCCTGCCGGAGTCGCCGCCCAGCCAAGGCCTAGAATATTGGCAATAAAATTTAAAGAAATGTAGGACATTGCCGGATGCTCTTTGGGAATCCTCGGAAATAAAAAACGAAGCAGGGGCCTCATTCCCTTAGTCAGACTTTCCACCAGCCCCGATTCCTTGGCAATCTCCATAATTCCCGTCCACAGCGCCACCACTCCCAGCATGGTAATACAAAGCTGCACCGCTTCCTTTGAAGAATCAATAACTCCGTTGGAAATTTCCGCCATCTGACCGGTAAAGGAGCCATAGACTATTCCGATAATAATCATAAAAACCCAGATATAATTCAGCATACAAATCCCTGCGTTTAACTTATTCATTTTTATGCATATGACAAGCAGGCGGAAAATATACCGTCAATCTACGGGTTTTGTCTCATCCGCAATATATTCCAAAAAGTCAAAATCCGCATAATGCTTATGTCTGATACGGTCTGCACAGGTAATTCCCACCATGGTTCCGGTAAATTCTCCATACCGGCAATATTCATCGGAAAATTTTGAAACTTCAAACTCAGGTCCGATTCGTACATACTTCTCGCCGTCGCTGCTCCACTCAAAATGACAGTCCCGTCCTTCTATGATAAGCCGCATCCACACAAAGCCGTCATCTACCGGCGTCCGGTCATCCAGATATTCCGTCCGCTCTCCGTTTTCCATACGGATGACCAAAAGCGCATCCTGCTTTAGCGTCTCACTGCGGTATTTCCGAAGATTCAGATAGTTCATATTATCATAATACAAGATCAGCCCTGCGCTGTGCTGATGAACTTCGGGATGAAAATCCATCTTTGTGGTTATCTGTGCATAAACGCTTGTAAGCTTCCTTGCCAGAATGCTTACTTTATTTAAAGAAGTTCGGGATTCCTGGCCGTAAAGGCGCACAAAACCGGGACGGGCTTTTAAGTCTGCAAAACGCCCGGGCATAATGCGGGGAGCATAATAAAAGTTTCCCAGTTCCTCCCTGTCAAAATCATCGAAGGAAGGAATCTCCGGCATGAGAACCTCCGGCAAATCGGGAGCCTCTACTTCCAGCTTAGCCAGATTACCTCCTTCAGCCAATCTGAGCCATCCATCCTCCGTCCATTGCATTTTCTGAATAGCAGTTTCCCGTCCTAAGGTACAGCGCAGCTCCGGCACAAAGGGACGGGCGCAGAGATGCACCATGTAGGTTTCCCCGTTGGGCAGATCCACATAACTGCCATGACCGGATTTTTGTAAAACAGATTGGGGATTGTAATATTTCGGTTTTAAATGATCCGGGTCATGGCGCTCATAGGAATAGCCGGGTGCGCTTGTTAAAATAGGATTTGCCGGGTCCTTGACATAAGGCCCATCCACTTTCGTGGAACGTCCCATGGTAACGCAATGGTTATAACCGGTTCCGCCCTCTGCGCACATCAGATAATAATACTTGCCGTGCTTGGTCAAATGGGGCGCTTCAATGCAGCCTCTGTCTGTACCGCCCCACCAGACTCTCTCCGGATATCCTATGATCTCCTTTTTTACGGGGTCATATTCCACAAGGCAGATTGCCCCGGGCTTTTCATAGTTTTCCCTTGTTTCCCAGTCCAGGGAAACCACATATTTTCTCCCGTCGTCATCATGAAACATGGATGCGTCAAAGCCGGCGGAATGCAGATAAACAGGCTCGCTCCAGGGACCTTTGATGTCCTTTGCCGTAATCACAAAATTATCCACATCAAAATAGCGGGCGTTCATGGAATTCATGACTCCGTAAACCACATAAAACAAGTCCTCCGCCTCACAGTAGGTCAGGCAGGGCGCCCAGATGCCTTTTGCGCTGGGCAGTTTCTTTAGATCAATCTGCTCGTCATCGGTTAAAATATGAGTGTACAGTTCCCAATGAGCCAAATCCTTTGAATGATACACGGGAATCCCCGGAAACCATTCAAAGGTGGATACAGCCAGATAATAGTCATCATTTTTACGACAGATACAGGGATCGGGATTAAATCCCGGTATAATCGGATTATGAATCATTGTCATTTCCATCGCCTCCATTACTATATATATCCTACACCATAAGCAGCATTCACTATTTTCATAATAGATCTCATGCTTAGCTTTACTTCTTATTATCCATGTTATCCTCTGCCAGGATGGAAACTCCCCAATCCTTAAGGGTAATTTCCTGCCCTTTTTCATAACGGATGTCTGTCAGTAAATCCGTCCCGTCCACATGACTGATAACCTTTATATCCTGATCGGAATAGTTGAAGAAATAATGAAGCCTTTCTCCCGCCTCATTGATACCCCTTCGCAAAATCACAGGCCATTGTACAGGACATGGTGTGATACCGGCATCCCTTACCGCCATCAGCAGATATTCCTTCAGTTTTTCTGCGGGTACCATGGTTCCCAGATACCATGCCTTTCCTTTTCCGAAACAGTTTCGCGTCAAAGCGGCGTATTTCCCCCAGTATTTATGTCCGTAGGATGCAATTGTTTCTGCCGTATCGGGTTTTAACAGCTCCATCCAGTATTCCGCTTCCACATCGTCTACCGTAACGTTTACCGGCCTTGTATACTGATTGTAACTCATGCCAAAACAGTCCGTCAGATTATGGGGCTGTCTGTCTGCAAATATTTTACAGCGCTTATCTGCAAAAAAACTGCGGAAGGTGGCGAATACCGTTCCACCCTTTTCCACAAATTCCCTTACCCGCTCTACCAGCTCCCTGTGAGCGCAATACAGCTGTGGAAAAATCAGCATATCATACCTGCTCCAGTCCTTCTCCTGGGCAAAAAGTACATCGCATTCCAGATTCATTTCATAAAGGGCATCATAAATCCAATGAACCACATCATTATAACTCAAATCCTTGTCCGTAGGAAACCATTTCAGCGCATTAACCGATTCCGTACTGACAACCATTGCAATACGGTTTTTCTTCTTGAAGCCTTGAAGTCTTGGGGCAAGCTCCTTTAATTCCTTTCCCAGCGACTTGATCTCCTCATATGTGGGGTTAGGCTCAAAATCATGGCTTAAAATACCTTTCCAATAGCTTTCCAGTCCGTTATGGATGGAAAACCAGTTCCAATACATCACTCCGCAGGCGCCGGACGCCAGATGGCTGTATGCCATAAGCTTTAGCTGCCCGGGATAAGGAAGCCAGTCTTTAAACGCCTGAGCCTGGCTTTCCAGCACCAGATAGTTATTCTGTCTTAAGGAGCGCATCAAATCCCCGCCGAAAGCAATTTCTTTTCCGGTCAGTTTATCCTGATCAAAGCAATAAATATCCGTTCCGATCAGCGTCATGGCTTTTGCCGATTCGTAGTGGCAGATATCCGGCTGGATTCCAAAGCTGTAACCGTCCTGCTGCCCCGGCGCCCCAAAGGATTTCCATTCATAATCGAAATTCTGGGTAATAAACTGGTCGGGACGTTTATATTCCTTTACAATTTCGGACTGCCACATCAGAAACTCTTCCGCCAGCTTCCTTTGGAATTTTTCAAATTCACAGGCATAGCTGCCGTTAATTGTCCCACAGGGATCCGGCAGGTCTTCAAACCGGGTAACCGAATTGCTCCAGTAGTAAAGCCCAAGGGAACGGTTTACGTTCTCAACTGTCCCATACCGTTCTTTCATCCAACGCTTAAACAAAACCAATACCTTATCCCCTGCCGTACCGTAATGCTTGGTTTCATTATCAATCTGAAATCCGATAACATTGGGACAGTGGGCCGTATGGGACACCATAGCCCGGATCACGCCCTCGGCATAGTATCTGTAGGTTGGATTGGTTATATCCATATTCTGCCTGGTGCCATAGTTCGCCCGCCCGTTCCTGGTTGTAACCATCACATCCGGATCAAGCTGTACCAGCCAATGAGGAACGGCATAGGTAGGCGTTCCCACGATCACATTTAATCCATGCTTTGCTGCGGCGTTTATGACCCGGTCAATATGGGAAAAATCATATTCTCCCGGACAAGGTTCTTCAACGCTCCAGGTAGATTCTCCGATACGGATGGTATTAAAGCCCGCTTCTACCATCATACGCAGATCCTCTTCTAAACGGTCATAGGGCAGATATTCTTCATAATAAGCAGTTCCAAATAGAATCATGGAATTTTCCATGGCAAAATCCTCCTGTGAGAAATCTGTTTTGTCAATAACTTTTGTTGTAAAACAGGGGCAGCCAACCGGATTGTAAGCCGCCCCTGTTATGATAAGCACTGCAGGCAATACAAGACCTGCTTTTTTAGATCCTTATCGGCAAAGATTACTTGCTGCCTTTCCATTTGCCTTCTGCCAGATCAGCAATGGCTTTGTCATAATGTTTATCCAGATCGAAAAGCAAAAGACATACTGCACCGATAACGCATGTAATAACCGGAACCCAGATACACGCAACATTGATAGAAGCAATAGCCGCCGTACTGGTAGGATCGGTATTAAAGTTGCCTGCTCCTAAAATCCATCCCAATGCTGCGGTACCGATACCGGAACCAACCTTCATGCAGAAGGAAGAAGCTGCATTTCCCATACCGATTGCCTGCACGCCTGTAAGCCATTGTCCGTAGGTAATCGCGTCCTGGAGCAGACCAAACATAGTTGCCGCACCACAGCCGAATGCCGCGCCTTTTAAGATATTGCAGGCAACGACCAAAGTAACGTTCTGTCCTGCCAAAGCTGTCAGGATAAAGGCTGCAGCCGCCACAACCATACCGATCAATCCGGTCCAGCGTTTGCTGAGTTTTTTCATGATAAAGGGTGTAATGAACATCATGACGATCTGTGCCATGGACAAGGAATTTGCGGTAATGGCGTAAGCTCCTTCATTGCCCAGAACATACTGTGCAAAATAGTAAGCGCTTCCAAAGAATGTAGACATCATGAAGTAAAGGCTGAATAAAAATACTACCATTAACAGCCAGTATTTGTTTACCACAAGACTCTTTAAGCAGGCGATAACCGAAGGTCCTTTTTCCTTGTTTTCGCTTCCTGCCTCTTCTCCTGTAACCCGCTCCTTGCAGAAGAAGAAGGTAACCAGATTCAGCACTACAAACACGAGCATCAGGCAGACAAAGGTCAAAGTCCAGCCCTTCTGGCTGTACTGGTCTCCGCCCCCAAAGAATGCGCACATTTTCAATACGACCGTATTAATGGTCATAGTTCCGAATGTAGCCAACAGCATACGGAAGTTTCCAAGCAATCCCCGCTCATACTGATTTGTTGTTATCATACCCTGCAAGGAAGCATAAGGTACATTTAAGCCGGTATAGAAAACGGTGGAAACCAGATTGTAGGTTAAGAACATATAAGCAACCTGTGCGGAGCCTGCCAGACTTGCCGGCACGGAGAACATCAGCACGGTACAGATTGCCAGAGGAAAGCACATGCGGAAAATCCAGGGACGCGCTTTTCCGTATTTGCTGTGTGTCTTATCAACAATACGTCCCATGATCAAATCGGACACGCCGTCAAAAATCTTGGATACTGCCATAATAGAAGCGGCAACCTCTGTAGCTACACCAAGTACACTGACATAATATACCAATAAAAACGCTGTAATAGCAGAATAAACCAGATTACCTGAATAATCGCCCAAGCCGTAGGCAAAACGCTCTAAAAAGGAAAGCTTTGCATTGGGGTCCAGGGCTTTTTCTTTACTCGAACTCATAAAACAACACTCCTTTATTTTTTATTTACATTTCTGATCACATGCTTTTAATCTATTTTCTTTTTCTTTTACTACATATTTGTAAGATTACGGGCATAGACTTTATCTGTGCCATAACCGGCATATTACCCGATTTATTGGGTATCTTCACTGGGGAACCAGCCCAAATCCACGCTCTTGCCAAGATCCCAGCAGTCCCAGCCTCTCCAGTGGGGCTCCGAAACAGTATCCAATAAAAGCTTATAGCTCCAGTAGAAGTATCCGGTTCCTTTCTGCCATGCCGCCAGCTGGGCATTTGCTAACTGGGCATAAAGATGCTTTTTCTCTTCTGCGGTCATGCCGCTTTCATTTTCTGAAAAATCTATTCCGTTCAATACAGTCTGACCGCCCTTTGTATCAGTGCCCACTGCGTAGGAATTGAACAGGCACCATTCGCCGCATACGATAGGAACATATTCTTGAACCTCTGCAATATCCTTTGCAAAATTTTCCTGAATATACTCAATATAGCCGTTCAAGGTCTGCTTACATCCCATAGCCTCTGCCACCATCAGGTACAGATGGGTATCCAGTATGACATTGTTGTACTTGGGCTGTGTAATAAATTCCTTCCATGCCTTTAACATAAACGCATCGTGGAATACAACATAAGCATCCTCTTTTATATTAGGATGGATACGGTCATATGCCCTGTCATAAAAGTCACGGAGAAATTCCAGCGTATTAGGCGCGCTGCCTGCTGCCAGCTCCTTATCAACAGGAGGATATCTGCCGGGCACATCCATTGTGGTCCACATCTCCTCGGTTATCGGCTCATTGATTGGCGTAATGCCGAACAATCCTTTTCGTTGTCCATAACGCTTTGCCAGCTTTTCCAGTACATCCAGCACAAAATCTACTTCCTCGGGAGTCTGGCTCCATTTGCAGACGCCGCAGATACCGCCGTTATCAAAACCATTCTGGCTTAAAGGAGCGGTATGCAGATCGATCAATATCTTCAGATCATACTTTTCAGCCCACGCAAAAGCCTTATCCAGCTCTTCGATACATCCGATAAAGGGCGGGCGGTCCCCAAAAATAAAATAGGGGACAGGGATACGGACAGTGTTTAAACCGATTCTTTTGATGGTTGCAAAATCACGTTCCGAAATATACTCGCTACGGTGGATCTTAATACGCGCTTCATAAACCTCGGGAGAAAGCTGCGTGGGAAGATAATATTCATCCTCAGCGGTAGTACCATCAAACAGAGCCGGACTCATCCATTTTTCCAAAACCAGCCAGTTACCTAAATTGACACCTTTGACATACATAAAATCATTCCTTTCCTTATTTATTTTTGTAAATATATTATATTTCGTTTAAAAAAAGGATATGAAAAAACAGTGCCCACGTATATCACAAAAGTTGGCACTGTATCACATTTCAGCTCAATGTTTTATTTTCTTACAAAATTCCCAAATTATTATATTATTTTTTATACAAATTGCACAATTTCCATTTTTTTAAACTTACTACGCAAAAAGCAGACATTGCAAACGGCTTTCCACATGTACATCTCACTTTCACTCGGGCTAATTTCCTTTATAACTTTCCCGATACTGCTTAGGCGTCATACCCGTTGCCTTTTTGAAGGTCTGCCCAAAGTGGCTCTGGGAAACGAACCCTAAGGAATACGCGATGTTATCCAGAGAATTTTCCGTACAGATAAGCTGTTCCTTGGCAAATTTAATCTTTTCTCCCGTTATATATTCCGTCAGCTTCACACCTTCCTCTTTTAAAAATAAATGAGAAAGATAACCCGGCGTAATTTCAAGCTCCTCCGCCAATTCCTGAACCGACAGCTTTGAATGCAGCCTCTGCAAAATCAGCGCCTTGCACCGGATGATCAAAGGACTCTGCCTTAACCCGAAAGAGAGATTCCTGACAGCCTTGCAGTATTCTATCTCGGCCTGCCGTCCAAAAGCCCGTACCTTGGCAATGTCTTTTAATTCCTCCACATGCTGGACAAAGGCGTCCGACATGGAAAATGCAATTTCCGGCAGAAGACCTCCTGCAATAGCAGAACGGGAAGCCAATGTAATCAAAACAATCGCCAGGTTTTTTTCATGGCGCAGCGGGTCGTGGGAAAGGGTTCCTATTTCCCCTATATAAACCTCTTGAAAGCTTTTTTTAAGCGCCTCAATATCTCCCTTTTTTATAGCCTCCTGCTCTCTTGCTTCCTGCCCGTAAGGATTGTGCACAACCGAATTTTCCCGCAGATGGTCAAAGACCTCGTGAACCTTTCCCTTCATGGCATGAAGCATCTTTTCATCACAAAAGCATTTCCGTAAAAGCTCATCCCTTGTTACGTTCTGACCCGTCAGAGTTTCAAACAGCATCATTATCATTTCGCAAAAGGTGTTAAGCGTTGTATAGCTGACCCGGTAAGGCTTTAAGGAGTCCATTTTGTGGGCCTTTATCAAATAGGCGGCCGCCTCCTTCTCCACATGCCTTAGACAGCAGGGACCCAATATATAGGTTTCCCCGCCATTGCTGACAATCCCATAAATAATCTGTTCCGCCTCCAGGTACAAAACCGGATACTCCGCTTTTCTTTTATCCAGCAGCAATTGCCGCAAATCTTCATCCCGTTCAATAACATCCTGCTGCTCCCCATGATCCACATAAACGTTGATCTGCACTCCCATAGCGTCATAAACATGAATCGGCGCATGGACTAAATGGATAATATGACTGCACAGCTGTTCTATCCTTATCATAACAATCCCCCATTAAAATTGCCGTATTTGTGCAAAATGCAAGCAAAAAAAGCATATCTGCCTGCACATTTAACCGCTATATTTCGTATGTTCATTAAAACATTCTTTGGGGCATGTGTCAATTTCTGAAAAGAACCCTTTACAGTGATGAATCCCTAAATAAAAAAGACAAAATTTATCCGGCAAACCTGAACGGGAACGGACAGGTCTGCCGGATTTGCTTTACTCTTTCACAATATACTTATCAATAGCCTTCAGCTCTTCTTCTGTAGGCTCCTCCAGCTCCAACAACAGTTTCTTTGACAGGTCCAAACTGAATATGCCCATAATAGACTTTGCGTCAACAACATATTTCCCTGATTTCAATTCTGCATCTCCACTAAAATGAGCCACAACGGAAACAAACTCCTTTACCATCTCAATGCTTCCTAAATAAACCCATACCTGCATCTGTTTCATTCCTTTCCTATTCAACTGTATAAATTTCCGGTTTCTCCTTACTGTCAGTATGCAGCTCTTTTTTCAAGCCGTAAACCGCATTGCTGATGACATATTCTCCATCGTTTACAAATACTTCCACCAAATTATCGTCCACATAAATATCCACATGACATCCGTCTTTTAACGCAGGCGTCGCACACTGTGTCCTGTAATCTTTGCAGCCCGCAAAAACCTCGCTTCGGTCCGTATGGATACAGTCGTCTTTCCTGAAAATCTTATAACCTCCCACGTCAATCATTTCCTGTTCCTGAAGATTCATGCTGATGCAGTATCCGCTTTCATGGGCTTGTGTTACTGCGTTTATCTTTTTGTTATAGGCTTTTTTTACCTCAGGATGCAGACGGAAATAAATATGTCCCTTACAAACCTCCACCACCCGGGGCAGGGAAAACATTCCAATCCATTTTCCTTCTACCGGCTTAGGCATCCGAAGCCACGCCACAACCACTCTGTTGCCATCCTTATCCACCGTGCTCTGGGGTGCATACAAGTCCTGGCCATAATCCAGAAACTGATAGGTATCGGGTATGGTCATCTTGCAACTTTCCTCTTCAAAATCCACAAGGGTACAGATTGCCTGATTTTCATAGGCGCCCTCTTCTTCCAAAATTCCCATGGGAGAAAAAATAAGCACTTTTTCATGATCCACTTCAAAATAATCGGGACATTCCCACATCCAGCCGAAGCCTTCTTCTTTGGTCACGCTGTTTTTATATTCCCAATCCGTGAGATTTTCGCTGCGGTAGATAAGAAGTTTTCCCTTTCGCTCTTTACTTAAACTTCCCAAAACCATATACCAGGCGTCTTTTCCTCTCCATACCTTTGGATCCCTAGTGTGGGTCTTATCTCCGATTTCCGGATTTAAAAGAGGGGGGATGATCACTTTTTTCCCTTTTGCATTGTCAAAATTAAAACCATCCTCCGAGGTAATCATAAGCTGTGCCGATTCAAACTGATCATTTAAGCAGACATGAATGTCCTCGGGATTCGTTTCATGAAAATGAACTCCCGTATAAAACAGGTACATGCATCCGTCCGCTTCCACGGCGCTTCCGGAAAAGCATCCGTTCTGATCCGCATATTTGCTGGGGAACAAGGCAATGCCCTTATGCTCCCATGTCAGTAAGTCATCGCTGACTGCATGCCCCCAGTGCATGGTTCCCCACCGGGGTTCGTAAGGGAAATACTGATAAAACAGATGATATTTCCCCTTGTAATAGATAAATCCATTGGGATCATTGATCCAGTTTCGCGGCGCTTTTAAATGTAATTTCTGCTTCATCTTAATCTTTAACTCCATTTCTGTTAATTCCTAAGAGCTGCAAAGTGCCACAGAACTGCTCTCACATTCCATCTGTAAAAGCTTTTCATCTTCCCTTATTCCTGCAGTCTCCCGGACTTTATTTCTCTAAAATATTTTCTTCTGTCTCCTTATCAAAGAAATGCATCTTTGTAGGGGAGAACACAAATTCCAGTTTATCGCCCATCTGGCTGAGTTCGTATTTGGAAACTCTCGCTACAGTCAGACTTCCTCCGTATGTAAAATACAGATTGTTTTCATTTCCCATAACCTCTGTATTTTCCACAACGGCCTGCTGAACATTCGCCTTATATAACTCACGGTTCTGTTCGTCTACCTTGATATCCTCGCCGCGGATTCCCATGATCAATGCACCCTGATGGTCTGCAAGCCTCTCGGCCACAACATCCGGCAGCGTAATTTTCTTTCCGTCTTCAAAGGTCATTTCTTCTCCCTTGACCGTCACATTGTAGAAATTCATCTGGGGAGAACCGATAAAACCTGCCACAAACTTGTTAATGGGATGCTCATATAAATCCATGGGCTTTCCTACCTGCTGCATCACGCCGTCCTTCATAATAACGATTCGATCCGCCATAGTCATGGCTTCTACCTGATCGTGGGTTACATAGATGGTTGTGGTGCCAAGCTGTCTGTGAAGCTTGCTGATTTCGTTTCTCATGCTGACACGAAGCTTTGCGTCCAGATTGGATAAAGGCTCATCCATAAGGAATACCTTCTGGTTCTTTACAATGGCACGGCCTAAGGCAACTCTCTGCCTCTGTCCGCCGGAAAGATTTTTGGGCTTTCTGTAACGATATTCCTCTAAACCCAAAATGTCAACTGCCCAATCCACTTTTTTCTTAATTTCCTCTGCAGGAACCTTCATGTTCTTCAATCCGTAGCCGATATTTTTTTCAACGGTCATATGGGGATACAGGGCGTAGTTCTGGAATACCATGGCGATTCCCCTGTCCTTGGGAGCCGTTTCATTTACCCTTTTCCCGTCAATATACAAGTCCCCGCCCGTAATCTCTTCAAAACCCGCTATCATACGGAGAGTTGTTGATTTGCCGCAGCCGGAAGGACCGACAAATGCGATAAATTCTTTTTCTTCAATATTGAGGGTAAAATCAGTTACGGAATTTCTTTCGGCATTTTCATATTTTTTATTAATCTTTTTCAATTCTATAAAGCTCATAATCTCATCCTTCCTTTGAACCTGTTGAGGTAACACCTTCTACAATCTGTTTCGAGAACAACGAATAAATGATAATAACCGGAATGGTAATCAACGTGATGACCGCTAAGGTCTGCCCCATTGTGGTATTATCGTTGGATGTAATGGAGTTCAGACCTATCTGCGCCGTCAGCAAATCGCTGGAGGTAAATACCAGTGAGGGCCAGAGGTAATCATTCCACACATTCAGGAATGTAAATACGCTTACGGTTGCCACAACCGTTTTTGACATGGGCAGCACCATGGTAAAAAAGTATTTTAATGGTCCGCAGAAGTCAAGCTGCGCTGCTTCATAAACATCATCCGGCAGACTGATGAACACCTGTCTGAACAGGAAGATATTAAAGGGATTCACGATCATGGGCAAAATATAGCCTATTACCGTATTTAAAAGTCCTACCTTTGCAATCATCAGAAAATGGATGGTCAAAATCGTTTCCATCGGCACGATCTGTAACAGCAGGATGATTAGTACCCATCTTTCCCGGAAAGGAAATTTGATCTTAGCCAGAGCGTATCCTGCAAGTCCGTTTACTATGATTCCCAGAATGATCAGGATTGCCGCATAAAACAGCGTATTCAGCATATATTTCAAAAATTTTGTATCCGTCAGGATCGTAACATAGTTGTCAAAGAAGTTTCCGTTTAAAGCAGGAGGGATAAACGCCTTTATGGTATTCATATCCGCTGTAATGGCCGCATCCCCTTTAAAGGAATTGGCAAGCATCCAGATTACCGGAAACAGGAAAAACAAGGATGCTATTAAAAGGATGATAACTAATATCCAATTAGCCGTTTTTTGCTTTTTTGTTAACATTTTTATCCTCCTTGTCTCTCGTTAAGATTGATTGGATCACGGTCAAAATCATAACAAAGATTGCAAATACAATGGCCATGGTAGATGCAATACCGATCTCCCAGTTTACGGTACCTGTTTCGTAAATATTGTAGACCATGGTGTAGGTGGAATGGGATGGTCCGCCGCCCGTCATAACCATTGGCTGTACGATCATACGAAATGCTCCGATTGTGACTGTAATAAATACAAATACACAAAGAGGCTTTAATTCGGGGAGGGTAATATCTTTAAATTTCTGCCATGAACTTGCGTGGTCCATTTCCGCCGCTTCATAGAGCGCCGGGTTAATGGCCTGAAGTCCTCCCAAAAAGATGATCATCTGGTAGCCTACTCCCTGCCACACACTCATAAGAGCGATGGAAGGCAGCGCCTGGCTTGCGCTGTGGATAAAGGGCTGTGCATTGATCCCCAGATTCCCTAAAATCGTATTCAAAATACCTTCCGGGCTGTAAATCTGCATCCAGAGAGTTGATACAACCGCCAGGGACATAACCACCGGAACAAAGAATGCTACTTTAAAATATTTTTTACAGTGAGTAACCTTATTAATTAAAAGAGCCAGCCCTAATGCGCCAAGTCCCTGACAAGGCAAAATGATCAAAACAAATTTTACCGTATTAAAAAAGGATTGTAAGAACAACTCATCTTTAAACAGTTTCCCGTAGTTTTCAAATCCTACGAAATGTGTCAGGCTCGGACTTAAGGCAAAATAATCGGTAAAGCTGAATATCAGCGTCAGAATCATGGGGATGAATAAAAATATGGTAAGCAGCACCAGCGCCGGTCCGAAAAACGCCATTCCCATAATCGTATTTGATTTTTTCTTCTTCATCATTCTCTCACATAACGTTCTAATTTCGCGTTAATCCTTTCTACAGATTTATCCAATTCCGTTTTTGTTTCCATTCCGCCAAGGGCGATATCCTCTAACGCCTGCTGGAAGGATGTGCTTACCTGCGGATAAACAGGTGTTTTCGGTCTGGGATGACCGTAAGCGCTCAATTGGTTGTATAATGCGTTATAATTTTCATCGGTCTGGAAAATTTCTATCTGCTCAAATGCTCCGTAAGTGGAAGGCAGATTCTTGGTAAGATCCCAGATATATACGCCGCTTTCCACGCCGCTCATCCATTTGACCAGCTCCGTTGCTCCTTCCAGATGTTCCGTATTGGCAGATGCCGCATAAGCCCAGGAACCTGTAGGGGTATATCTGCCTCCGTCCCAGTTGTCGCTGACAACATAAGGCGCTACGCCTAGGTTGATATCGGGATAGCTGGTATAAATGGTATTCACTTCCCATGCCCCGTCAAATTTAAATGCGGCCCTTCCGCTTTCAAACAAAAACTCAATAGGTGTAGCGGACATATAGCCGTTATCCACAATGGTCTTAAAATATTCCATTGTCTCCACATTGGCGTCGGAGTTAAAATATCCGTCTACGGTAAGTCCGTCGTCGCTTACCAGGTCGCCGCCGTTAGACCAGATAAAGGGGGCGTAATAATAAATGCTGGCTTCTCCTACCGGGAAGGTCATATCCAATGCATAGCCGTTTTTTTCTGCCATGATGGGTTTTAACTGCTCCAGTATTTCCAAGAATTCCGACCAGGTCCAAGGGTGGTCCGCATCGGGCACTTCAATTCCCGCTTCTTCTAAGATATCCTTGTTGTAGTACATTCCCACACTGGATTCCAGAACGCCTAAAGCATACAGTTTTCCATCATAGGTTCCCTGTTCGATAATGGATTCCAGATAAACCGCCTTTTCTTCTTCCGGAATCTCAGCTAAAGGCTGGATGATCCCGTTTGCCGCATAGGCGGAAACATTGGGTCCGTCTACTGTCAGAACATCCGGCAGTCCTCCTGACATGACCGAAGCATTTACCTTGTCGGAATAACCGCCGCCGCTGTCATTTCTGGGGATAAATTCAATGTCGGCAAAATAAACTCCGTCATACGCCTCATTAAATCCTTCTACCGACTTTTTGTAGGCTTCCCCTTCCGGCGTGTCCTCAATAGTATGTACCCATAAAGAAAGATAGGTTTCTCCTTCGTCATAGCCCTCCACATCTCCGGGCGAGACCTTTTTCCCCTGGCAGCCTGTCAGAAAGCCCATGACAAGCAGCAAAATGAGGGATTCCAAAATTATCTTTTTCATTTCTTCCTCTTTTCCTCCTTTATCTTTTCTTTTTCATTCCCTTATAAATTTACTATTTCGTAACCGGTAAAGTAACCGGTTACTTTATGATATTATAGTAGCATCTAAAATATGCACCGTCAACGGTATTTTTTATTTTCATTACTTTTTTACGAATACCGGACTATTCATTTGTGAAATCTGTACAAAACCGGTTACTTAACCAGTTACTTATTGTTTTCACTTTTATTTTTTGTTATACTGTTAAGGAGAATTGGTACATCCTTTAAGGTCATGAAAAACCGGTTTTCCATAACACATTTTTCGTGATACATGCTCTTGACTAACGGTATACTTTAAGCTGCGAATGACAGGTATAATTTAATGAGGAAATAGAAATGGCAAAAAAAAGCGTAACCTTTAATGATATTGCAAAATATACAAATTTTTCAAAGACAACGATTTCCCGGTATTTCAACAATCCGGATTCCCTGACTTTGGAAAACCAGCAAAAAATAGCGGACGCTCTTGTTGCCCTGAATTATCAGGAAAACAAAGTTGCCCGTATACTGGCAAACGGTAAAACCGAATTTGTGGGCATCATCATTCCGAATTTATATCACCACTATTATTCCCAGATGCTAACTGAAATTTTATCTTCCTACGAAGCCTTTGGTTATAAATTTCTCGTATTTGTGGGAAATGATAATGAAGATGTGGAGAGACAATATATCCAGGAACTGCTTGCTTATAAAATTGAAGGCATGATTATTTTAAGCGATACCATTTCTTCCAAGGAACTGGCGTCTTATAATATTCCCATTGTTACTATTGAGCGGGAAGATGAATATACCTGCAGCGTAAATTCCGACAACTATATGGGCGGTATCCAAGCCACAAGCCTGCTGTGTAAAAGCGGTTGTGATATTCTTCTGCATATTAATTCCGATATTTCTCCCAATGTTCCTGCTTACGGACGAATTCAAGGGTTTCTTGATGTCTGCAAGGAACATCGGATAGAGCATGAACTGATATTAAAGAATCTGGGAAGTACCTATGAAGAGCATGTCCTTCATCTTTCAGAAATTTTAGAAACCTTGGAAAAAAAATATGCCGGAAGAAAAAAAGGTATCTTTATTTCCAACGATACTGCTGCCAATGTCATGCTGAATCTTTTAATTAAAAAATACGGGACTCTGCCGGACGACTACCGACTGATCGGATATGACGGCTCCCCTGTCTCAAAATCTGCCATTATTCCCATCAGTACCGTAGGACAGCAGATTGAAAAAATAGCATATGAAACCATGGAGCTTTTAGTAATGCAGATGGATGAGCGCAAAAAGAGAAAACCCGTTTTGCTGGATGCGCCTATTCATAAGGTGGTTACTCCCGTTCTGCTTCGGCGGGAAACCACGTCTTAAGGGGTCTTGGCAGATAAACGGCTTATATGCTGTTGGCACTGTAGACTGATCCTCATACAACTGAATCTGATTTCCAAATCTTCCACACCTTAAAAACCCCTGCTTTTAAATTATTCTTCGGATTTTAAAAGCATTGATTACTCCTCATCTTATTCAGGAAACCAGACATATTTTTTCTCCTTTACCATTCGGTCTCTATTGCATTCCAAACTTTTCCCGCATGGCAATGAGCCTTTCAATCTGCTCATCCGTCAAAGTGTTCCGCTTGCCGATTATCTTTTCCGTAAGCATCAGAAGATTGGCGTAATATTCCATGGATTCCAGACGGTAATATGCTCTGTAAGCATCCCCTGCCCAAGTAACCGCGCCGTGGTTTGCAAGCAGTAACCCACTGTGGGTACGGCAATAAGGTGCAATGACCTCCGGCACTTCCTCGGAACCCAGCTCCGCATAAGGCGCCACCGGCACATTCCCAAGGGTAATGACTGCTTCCGCCAGTATAGGCGTATCCAAAGGAATCCCCGCAATGGCAAAGCAGGTACAGATGGGCGGATGGGCATGGCATACGGATTTGATCTTTGGATTTTCTTTATAAGCCCGCAAATGCATTTTAAGCTCTGAAGAAGGCTTATAGGTTCCCTCAAGTATATTGCCGTCCAAATCCACCTTAACCAGCATTTTCTTTTTCATAAAGCCCTTGGAAACGCCGGTAGGGGTTGCCCAGACCTCGTTATCCCCCGTTTTTATGGAAATATTGCCGTCATTGGCCGCTACGAAATTTTTCACATACATTCTTTGTCCGATATCGATAATCGCTTTTTTGGCGTCCTTCTCTGACATATAGACAGTCTGCTTTATATCTTTCTGGTTTTCTTCATTTTTTATCAGCTTCTTTTTGGCTTTTTCGCCTCTCTTCACTCTTTTCTCCCCCTCTTTCTTCCCTCTTCCTTTTTCCTTCTGATTTCTTCTAAGGAATCCTTAAAAGGCGCTCTGGCTATACCGTACTCCGTAACAATGGCCGTGATCAGTTCATTGTCCGTTACGTCAAAGGCGGGATTAAATACTTTGATGCCTTTTGGCGCCATGGGCTCCTTATACCACATTTTTGTTACCTCTTCCGCCGGACGTTCTTCTATTTTAATTTCATCCCCTGTGGGAGTATCATAATCAATGGTGGACGTAGGGGCGCACACGTAGAAGGGCACGCCATATCTCTTTGCCACCGCAGCAACTACCGAAGTTCCGATCTTATTGGCGGCGTCTCCGTTTGCCGCCACCCTGTCGCAGCCTACAAACACAGCGTTTACCCAGCCGTTTTTCATGACCATGGCGGACATATTGTCACAGATCAGAGTCACATCCACCCCTGACGCATGAAGCTCATAAGCCGTCAGCCTGGCCCCTTGTAAAAGAGGTCTTGTTTCATCTGCAAAAACACGGAAATGATAGCCCCGTTCCTGCCCCAGATAAATAGGCGCCGTAGCGGTGCCGTATTTACTGGTGGCAAGCTGTCCTGCGTTACAATGGGTTAAAATGCCATCCCCCGGCTTTACCAGACTTAAACCAAACTCTCCTATGGCTTTGCACATCTGAATATCTTCCTCTTTGATAGAGACGGCTTCCCTGTGAAGAATTTCAACTACTTCCTCCACCGGCTTTTTTTCTTCCCTTCCGGCCTTTAAGCACACGGCTTCCATTCTATTTAATGCCCATGAGAGATTGACTGCGGTAGGGCGGGAAGAATTCAGATAATCTTTTTGTTCCTTAAACTTTCGGTAAAAGATTTCAAAATCTGTTTGTTTGTCCGCTCTCTTTATGGAATCCTCTTTTGATATTCTTTTGGCCAGCACATAAATGCCGAAGGCCGCCGCCACGCCGATGGCCGGCGCTCCGCGGACTTTTAGCAAATAAATAGCATCCCATATTTCCCGGGCGGTATAAAGCTTTATGATCTCAACAGTTCCCGGCAGCTTTGTCTGGTCGATGATGACGACACTTAAGTCCTTATTATCCAAATCCACGGTTTCATATTCTATGATGCTTTTCCCCATCTATATTTTATCCTCGCTTCCTTCTTCCGGTATTTTCCACAGATCTTTATTGCCTGCAGCGTTTTTATTTCAGTCTATGGCTTTTCTTCTTTCTTTGCAAGCCAATATTGAAAAAACCACAAAAATTGTCTATAATGTAATTCAGTATAGCTACAAACGGAAGGAGTTTATTATGAGGTTAATTACACGTTCAGATTTTGACGGGCTTGCATGCGGCGCATTGTTAAAAGAAGCAGGCATTATTGACAGCTGGAAGTTTGCTCATCCCAAGGATTTACAGGATGGACTTGTAGAGGTAACTGAAAACGACTGTCTTGCCAATGTCCCCTTTGTAGAAGGCTGCGGACTTTGGTTTGACCACCATTCCAGCGAACACGAAAGATTACAGTTAGAAGGCAGATATAAAGGAGAAAGCCGTATCACTCCTTCCTGTGCCAGAATCATTTATGAATATTACGGCGGTAAGGAAAAGTTTCCCCAGTTTGACGATATGATGGAAGCGGTTGACAAAGTAGATTCCGGCAATCTGACCATTGATGAAGTGCAAAATCCCAAAGGATGGATTTTGATCGGATTTTTAATGGATCCCCGTACAGGTCTGGGACGTTTCCGCAATTTTACCATTTCCAACTATCAGTTAATGGAAAACTTAATCGACGCCTGCCGCACTATGACAACGGAGGAAATCCTCAATTTATCCGACATTAAAGAGCGTATTCTGGTTTATAATGAACAGACTGAGAAATTTAAGGAAATGGTTAAAGCCCATACTGAAATAAAGGGCAATGTCATCATTTCCGATTTAAGAGGCGTAGACCCCATTTATACCGGAAACCGCTTTATGATTTACAGCATGTATCCCGACCAGAACATATCCGCATGGATTGTTAACGGCAAAGGCGGCGCGGGCTGCTCCGCTGCCGTAGGCTACAGCATACTCAACCGCACCAGCGATGTAGACGTAGGAAGCCTTATGTTAAAATACGGCGGCGGCGGACATAGAAAGGTCGGCACCTGTCAGTTTACGGATGAGACAATGGCAGAAGAACTTCCCAAAATGCTGGATGAACTCTGTTCCTTATCCAATGATTGATTTGATAACGTTCAGGCTATTACATAAACCGATTGTTTATTCTTTATAAATTAGTCACAAAAATCAGGTGGGGACCTTTGGGATTCCCACCTGTTTTTATATCCGCTTTAGATCCTGTGCTTATCTCCCCACTCGCACATTCCGTCCAATATGGGAATCAGCGATTTTCCTCTCTCGGTCAGGCTATATTCCACCTTTGGCGGAATCTGCGGATATTCCTCCCTGTGGACAAGCTGATCTGCTTCCAGCTCCTTCAATGTGGCGCTTAAGGTCTTATAGGAAATTTCTCCGATATATTTTTTCATTTCGTTAAAGCGCACAACTCCAAACTCCATAAGTGTATAAAGAATCGTCATTTTGTATTTCCCGTTTATCAGCGATAAAGTATAACTGAAGCCTGTTGTCCCCAGACATTCTGTGGCTATGCATCGTTTATCCATTTTTTCCTCCATAAATCAGGCAGACATGATATAGGACTGACTGTATTTCCCTCACATATCCCTTTGCCCCGCAAATCAAGATTGAAAGATTATTTGGCCTATACTTTCTTTTAGGTAAGTATTGCACTTCTTTGTTAGTATCGCACTTTAATGTGCGTACTTGATTATATTCTTATTTACGCTATGATTATAGTATCAAATATACGGAAAGTCAATCCCGGAAAATAAGGATGAGAAATTTTATGAGTAAAAAAATTGTAGTAATCACAGGAAGTCCCAGAAGAAACGGAAACAGCTTTGCCATGACAGATGCATTTATGAAAGCGGCAGAAGCAAAAGGACACACCATTACACGGTTTGACGCCGCACTGAAGCAGATCGGCGGATGCAGGGCTTGCGAAACCTGCTTTTCCACAGGAAAGGCCTGTACCTTTGACGATGATTTCAATACTATTGCACCGGCTATTTTAGAGGCGGATGTTATTGTATTTACCATGCCTGTTTACTGGTACTCTATCCCGGCACAGATTAAAGGAGTGATTGACCGCATCTTTTCTTTGGTTGTAGGCGGTAAGGATATTGCGGGCAAGGAATGTATGCTGATTACCTGTTGTGAAGAAGAGGATATGTCTGTTATGGACGGTGTGCGCGTTCCCATTGAGCGTATGGCTGCCTTAAACAAATGGAAAATGGCAGGAGAGGTTCTCATACCCGGCATATTAAATGCAGGGGATATCGATAAAACCGATGGCTGTAAAAAAGCTGCCGCTTTGGCAGAGACTATCTAGGAGGTAAAAATATGAGCAAAAAAATCGTTATTCTTAACGGAAGTCCCCGTAAAGCAGGAAATACCGCCGCATTAACGGCTTCCTTTACAAAAGGGGCGGAAGCTTCCGGAAATCAGGTTACGGAATTCTTTCTCGGAGAAATGAATTTAAACGGCTGCAAGGGATGCTTTGGCGGAGGAAAAAACTGCGACAGCCCCTGCGTACAGAAAGATGACATGGATAAAATTTATCCGGTCTACAAGGAGGCTGATATCGTAGTCCTGGCTTCCCCTCTCTATTATTGGACGATCAGCGGGCAGTTAAAAACGGCATTCGACCGACTGTTTGCCGTAGCGGAATGCGATGCAAATTACCGCAATCCTCAAAAGGAAACTGTATTGATCATGGCGGCAGAGGGACATGGCTTTGAAGAAAGCGAATACTGGTACGACCGTCTTGAAAAACACCTTGGCTGGAAGAGCCTTGGCAAAGTGCTTTGCGGCGGCGTCATGAAAATCGGAGATATAAAAGATAACAAAAAATTAGAAGACGCTTATGCACTTGGCGCATCCGTTCATTAGATGAGAACTTACATGTAAAAAATTATGAATTAAGCTGTCGCTTTATCCGATGCAAAATTAATATCGGATAGAACGGCAGCTTATATTGTTATCTGTCCGCTACCACTCTATAACAGCTGCACTCCATGTCAGTCCCGCTCCAAATCCTGCCATAACAAGCTTATCGCCTCTTTGCAGCATTCCCTTCTTATTGACCTCATCCAATAGAATCGGCACGCTTGCCGCCGATATGTTTCCACAATGCTCAAGGGTTGTAGGAAACCTGTTGATGTCCGCCTTCAACCGCTTTGCCACAGACTGGATAATGCGGATATTTGCCTGATGCAGCAGAAAATACTTAATATCGGAAACCTCCAGCCCCGCCTCCTCTAATACCGCCTGAATACTGGCAGGCACTGTGCTTACCGCAAATTTGTAAACCTCCTGCCCGTCCATGAAAACATGATCCGGTTCCACAGAATTTTTTATAAGAGGGTTATTATTCAATCTGTTTTTACAGGCTAAAACCATGCCCTTGGTGCCGTCCGATCCCTGGACAAATCCCAGCAGCCCCTTTTCATCGGCCGTCACAACCGCCGCTCCCGCACCGTCTCCAAATAAGACGCAGGTACTCCTGTCATTCCAGTCCATCAGCCTGCTCAGGATTTCCGCCCCGATGACCAACGCATTTTGATAAATGCCGCTTTGGATAAAAGCATAAGCGGTATTCATGGCAAACATAAATCCCGAGCATGCAGCATTCACATCAAAAGCCACCGCTTTATCGGCCCCGATCATAGCCTGCACCTCACAGGCTGTAGAAGGCGTTACATAATCTCCGGACAAAGTGCCCACAATAATCAAATCCAGTTCTTCAGCCTTCAGGCCTGCTTCCTTTAAAGCCTGCTTTGCGGCTTTTGCAGACATCTGCGCCGTTGTCTCCTCTTTTACCAGATGGCGTTTCCTGATTCCCGTCCTGCTGGCTATCCATTCATCTGACGTATCCATGATTTTTGCCAGATCATCATTGGTTACAATATTTTCAGGAAGATAACTTCCTGTTCCCATAATTCTGATTGTCATAGTCAGTAATTTCCTTCCCGGAGAAAACAGCAGATTTTGAATGCTCCTGCTCTTTCCGCTTTACCTTTGTTCTATCATATAAACTCTTGCAGAATATCCTTCACATGTTCCAGCTTTGTGGCCCGATATGCATTGGCTCCGCAAAACAGCAGGGCTTCATCCACATTTCCCGCCACCGCATTCAGCAATCCTTCCGTGATGCAATAGGGCGTTTCTACCGGATTGCAGGAAGCGATACACAGATGACATTTTCCATGAGGAATTTTCCCTTCCCCGGCTTTTTTCATGAAGGGATTCCAAATGGCCCGCCCCGGCATTCCCACAGGGCTTTTTACAATAACGATATCTTCTTTTGCAGCGTTGATATATGCCTGCTTATATGCATCCGACGCATCACATTCATAGGTAGTGACAAAGCGGGTTGCCATCTGCACCCCTGCAGCTCCAAGCTCTAAAACGTGGAGCATATCCCCTCTGTCATAAATCCCGCCCGCCACGATTACGGGAATTTCCCTTTTCGCCTTCTCCTCATAGCCTTTTACAAACTGAATAATATCCTTTATTACCTTATCATAATCCAGTCCTTCCACATCCTCAAGCTGTTCCGGTGAAAATCCCAGATGTCCTCCGGCAAGGGGCCCTTCAATAACGATTCCGTCCGGATAATATCCGTACTTCTTTTCCCAATATCTGCAAATAACCTGGACGGATTTCAGGCTGGAAACAATGGGAAGAAGCTTTGTCCCGCTTCCTTTCGCCATGCGGGGCAGGTCCACAGGCAGTCCCGCACCGGAAATGATCAAATCGGCGCCTGCCCGTATTGCTGCTTCCACATATTTTTCGTAATCCCGGGTGGCAACCATGATATTAGCTCCTATCATGCCCTTACCTCCGGCTATCTCTTTTGCTCTTGCAATTTCTGTCCCGATAGCCCTTAAATTGGCTTCAACGGGATTTGCATCCCAATCAGGCTCCCGGTATCCTATCTGTGCCGTAGAAATGATTCCTACACCTTTACAGGAGGCTACCGCTCCTGCTAAGCCGGACAAACTGATTCCTACACCCATACCTCCCTGTACCACGGGAATTTCCGCAATGAGATTCCCGATTTTCAGCGGCTTCATTTTCATATGCTCTCCTAATCTTCTTTAGCCCCTATGGCAAAGGTCAGCTCTGCCTTAGCAACTACCTTGCCGTCCACGTAAGCCTTAGCGCTTCCCACGCCTATGGGTCCCTTCATTTTAATGATTTCCGTCTCCATTTTCAGCACATCTCCCGGCAAGACCTTTCCTTTAAAGCGCGCTTCTTTGATACCGCCAAAAAAAGCAATTTTCCCTTTATTCTCCGGCATACTCAAAATTGCTACCGCTCCTACCTGTGCCAGCGCTTCTATGATCAGAACCCCGGGCATAACGGGCTCTCCCGGAAAATGTCCCGCAAAATACGGTTCGTTATAGGTAACGCACTTCTTTCCCACGGCTCTTACGCCCGGCTCTAACTCCTCAATGGTATCCACCAGCATAAAGGGCTGCCTGTGAGGCAGAATATCCAAAATTTCCTTTGTTGTTAAAACTGACATACAATTCCTCTTTTCTACTTTGTCTCATACATTTTATTTCCCATTATATCACAGACATAAACACCCATGATCATTGTTCATCCCGCTAACTTTCATGATATTTTATCTGCAGTGCACATTCAAAAAAACTGCGGTTTTCCTCATTCACTGGCTTCCTCTCTTGCTCTGCACTCTGTCAAATTTGACCGCAAGCAGGCGTTTTTACATTTTGTTTCGCGATATTACTCACACGTATACTTCTTCACAATAATCGTCGCATTATGTCCGCCAAAACCTAAGGAATTGGAAAGAGCGTAGGTAAAGTCTCCCTTTACAGGTTCCATGCAATAATCCAGATCGCATTCTTCGTCCGGCTCCTTTAAGCCTGCCGTCTGATGGAGATACCCCTCCTGTAATTCTTTTACACAGGTAATAAACTCAATAGCGCCTGCCGCTCCCAGCAAATGCCCGATCATGGACTTTGTGGAATTGATTTTCATTTCCTTTGCGTGCTCTTTAAAAGCCAGCTTGATCGCCCTTGTTTCAAACAAATCGTTGTGATGGGTGCTGGTGCCATGGGCATTGATATAAAAAATGTCCTCCGGCTCAATTCCCGCGTCCTTTACAGCATTTAACATAGCCCGTGCCGCACCGGAACCATCCTCCACAGGGGAAGTGATATGATAAGCATCCGATGTGCAGCCGTATCCCACTACTTCACCGTAAATACGGGCTTTGCGTTTTTTAGCATGCTCCAGTTCTTCCAATACGACTACTGCCGCCCCTTCTCCTATCACAAAGCCGCTTCTGTCTTTGTCAAAAGGCATACAGCATCTTTCCGGATCATCGGAACCGGTCAAAGCCGTCAACGCGCCAAAGCCGCCTACGCCTACCGGCGTAATACAGCTTTCAGAACCTCCCGCCAGCATAATATCCGCATCTCCGTATTGAATCGTACGGTAAGCCTCTCCCACGGAATTCGTTCCTGTAGCGCAGGCTGTTACACAGTTAATGCTTTTTCCTTTCAAACCAAACTGGATAGAAACGTTTCCTGCCGCCATATTGCTGATCATCATTGGCACCATCAGGGGATTACAACGTCCCGGTCCCTTTGTCAGAATCTTTTCATACTCTCTCTCAACAGTCTGCAGGGAACCAATGCCGGAACCAATGGAAACGCCTGCCATATAGGGGTCTTCCTTTTCCATATCCAGTCCCGCATCATTGATGGCTTCCTTTGCTGCCGCCACTGCATACTGGCAAAAAAGCTCCATCCTTTTTGCTGCCTTGAAATCCATATAGTTTTTTCCTTCAAAGCCCTTGACCTCGGCCGCCACATGGCACTTATATTCCGACGCATCAAATTTGCTGATTGTGCCAAATCCTGTTTTTCCTTCCTTTACGGATGCCCAGAATTCATCCACACTTAAGCCTATGGGAGTAATGGCTCCCATTCCGGTTACTACAACTCTTCTACTCATGACTTTCCCGCCTCTCTTTTCGTTTAATCCGTTTCTACTGACTGCGATACAATCTATTCATTCCTTTATTTGCGCTTCTCTTTTCGGCTACATTGCCATTCCGCCGTCTACGGAAATAACCTGCCCGGTTATATAAGACGCCTTAGAGCTTGCCAGAAAAGCAACCGTCTCCGCAATATCCTTAGGCGTTCCCACTCTCTTTAAAGGAATCTGCTCCAAAGTGGCCTCTTTGGCGGCATCGGTCATGGCGTCAGTCATATCGGTGGCAATAAATCCCGGTGCAACTGCATTTACAGTAATATTTCTGCCGGCTAACTCCCTTGCCATACTCTTGGTCAGACCGATTACGCCTGCCTTAGACGCCGCATAATTAGCCTGTCCCGCATTTCCCAAAATTCCCGTTACGGAAGCCATATTGATAATGCTGCCGGACCTCTGTTTTAAAAAGGGACGGTACATATGCTTAATGGTATTATAAGTTCCCTTCAGATTCGTATCTATAACTGCGGCAAAATCCTCGGGAGTCATCCTCATTAACAGATTATCCTTTGTAATCCCCGCATTATTTACCAGAATGTCAATTTTTCCAAATTCCTCAAGGGCCTTTGCAATCATCTCTCCACAGGCGTCAAAATCCGCTACGGAGCACTGTGCCGCCTCCGCCTTTCTGCCCATTTCCCTGATCAGCTTTACAACTTCATCCGCCTTTTCTTTAGAACCGTTATAATTTACAATGACATCCGCTCCATAGGACGCCAGCGTCAATGCAATCTCCCTGCCGATTCCCCGGCTTGCCCCTGTTACCAATGCTGTTTTTCCTTCTAACATAACCTTCTCCTTTTTCTCTGACACAATTTTATGATAAAGCTTCTACAGCCTTTTCCAAATCCGCTAATTTCTCAACATTATAAACCTTTACATCCTTATCAATCTTCCTCATGAAGCCGCTTAAGGTTTTACCCGGACCGATCTCAACAAAGGTGTCCACTCCGTCGGCAATCATTCTTTCAACGGTCTGCTGCCACCTGACGGAAGAAGAAACCTGCTTCGTCAGCAAAGGTTTTACATCCTTTTCATCCGTCACATAATCTGCGGTCACATTTGCAATATAAGGAATGGCAATGGGATGAATCTCTACATGTTCCAGTTCTTCTCCCAATTTCTCTCCCGCGCCTGCCAGCATGGAAGAATGAAAAGGTCCGCTGACCTTAAGAGGTATACATCTTTTTGCTCCCGCTTCACTGCATTTTTCCGCCGCCGCCGAAACCGCCGCCGCTTCTCCTGTGATAACAGTCTGTCCCGGACAATTATAATTTGCTATGGATACGATCCCTTCCGTATCCTCACACACCTTTTCGATGGTATCTGTATCCAGACCCAAGACAGCCGTCATAGCCCCGCCTTCTGGTACCGCTTCCTGCATATAAATGCCTCTTTTACGCACCAGGGCAAAAGCATCTTCCATCGTCAGCGCACCGCTGGCTACCAAAGCGCCGTATTCTCCAAGACTTAAGCCCGCCGTTACATCCGCCTTGATTCCCGCATCCTCTAATGCCTTTAACATTGCCACCTCGGCAGTTACCATGGCAATCTGAGTGTATTCCGTAATATGTATCTGCTCGTTTTCCTCAAAACACAGGGAAACCACATCCAGACCTGCTGCCTGGCCGGCCTTTTCAAAAATCTCCCTGCAAAAGGGGAAAGCGTCATAAAACTCTTTGCCCATTCCTATATACTGCGCTCCCTGTCCCGGAAACATAAAAGCTGTCTTACTCATTTTACCATCCTCCCATTGTCCTTACCGCAGTCAACCTGCTCATATCATAGATTTCTATCTTTGCCAATCATCATTCCATATAACCATAGCATTGCTGTCTTTTCATATACAATCTATCCAAACCGCCGCAAATACTTTGATATTCAAAATATAATCTCTTGAAAAAGGAGGCTCTTCTTTTGCGAACCTCCTTATTGCAAACATTTCCCGGCGTTTCTTCCATTCCCTACTGAAATTTAAGCCTCTACGCCTTTACTCTTCATATATTCAATCACAGCTCCTACCGTTGTGATCTGCTCTAAGTCCTCGGAAGGAATCTCGATTCCGTATTCCTCTTCAAAGGCCATAACCAGTTCAAACAGGTCTAAGGAGTCTGCACCCAAATCATCTTTAAAAGAAGACTCTTCCGTAATTTCAACTCCATCCAAATTTAACTGTTCTCCAATGATTTCTTTTACTCTTTCTAACATTATAATCTTCTCCTTTTTCATTTACAGAAATAGTTTGACAATCAAAGTATATTATCTGCTTCCGTCTTTGTCAACAGCTTTTAGCAGATAATTGTAAACTTCTCTTTTGGAAATTCCTCTGTCCTTCGCCACCTGCTTCATGGCGTCCTTACGGTCTACTCCCTGTTCTTCATAGACTCTCATATGTTCTTCCACAGATATTGACTGCCAATCCTTCTGCTGTTCTTTTTTTCTATCATAAAGGCTTTTGCCTTCTATGACAAGTACATATTCACCTCTGGGAGCATCTTTTTTGTAATATTCTACAGCTTTTGCCAGTGTGGTGGGAAAAATCTCTTCAAATTTCTTGGTCAATTCCCTGCACAGGGTTATCCTGCGCTCCCCCAAGGCGTCATATAAATCCTGCAGCGTCCCCCTTAAATGGTGGGGCGCTTCATATATAATAATCGTTCTGGACTCCTTTTGTAAATCCTCTAAGACCATATTTTTTTCTTTTTTTTCCGAAGGAAGAAATCCTTCAAAGCAAAAACGTCTTGTAGACAGTCCCGAAAGGGTCAGGGCGGTAATACATGCCGCGGCTCCCGGCAGGCTCGTAACGGGTATTCCCGCTTCCTGGCACATAGCCACCAGCACTTCGCCGGGGTCGGATATGGCAGGCGTCCCCGCATCGGTAATCAACGCAATATCTTCTCCCTGCAAAAGTTTCCCGATTAGCAGCTTTGCCTTATCCACCTTATTATATTCATGATAGCTGGTCATAGGAGTCTTAATCTGAAAATGATTTAACAGCTTAATGCTGTTTCTCGTATCCTCCGCAGCGATCAAATCCACCTGTTTCAAGGTTTCCCTGACTCTCGGTGTCATATCTCCCAGATTTCCTATGGGAGTGGCACATAAATATAATGTTCCGTTCATGTTGTTTCCTTAATCATTTTACAGGGTATTTTCCCTGCATATTACCTTGTATCTTTACGTCTCATTCTTTTCTCCATGAGACAAGCGAACATGCCCGCACATTCATTTGACCCCAAATCCGGTCTGAAAGATTTTCTTTTACCCTTTAGGCCTGTCATCATAAACAGAAGGCTTATAAATGTCATAAATCTCATCCGTATAAACTCCCGGCTCTTTGTATACAATTAAAGGACTTTCAATCGTAATCCGGGAATTTCCGCCTTTTTTTGCCTCAATCAAAACCATATTGGGCTCTTTCTCTACAAAAGGATGCACAAGCTTCATTCTCTTTGGCTCCAGACCATGAAACGTCAGAGTACGAAACAGCTCCACCAGCCGAAAAGGTCTGTGCACCAGATAAAAGGTTCCTCCGGGTTTTAAGACAGTGGCTGCTTCCCTTGCCACATCTTCAAAGGTGCAAAGCACTTCATGCCTGGCAATGGTCTTTTGTCTGTTTCCCCCGGTCAGTCCGTGCTCTCCTATCATATAGGGCGGATTGCAGGTTACCACATCAAAGACGCCCTTTCCCAACAGAAAAGAAGCCTCCTTCAAATCTCCCGTCACAATGGCTATTTTATCTTCCAATCCGTTTAGGGCTACGCTGCGCCTTGCCATGTCCGCGCTCTCTTCCTGTATCTCAAGTCCCGTCAAATGAGAGGCTTCGGTCTTTGCTTCCAGCAAAATGGGAATAATCCCCGTTCCCGTTCCCAGATCCAGCACATGACTTCCCGCCTTTATCCTTGCAAATCCCGTTAAAAGAACCGCATCGATTCCAAAACAGAAGGTCTTGGGATTTTGAATGATCCGGTAACCCTTTCTTCCCAAATCGTCCAGCCGTTCCCCTTCCCGTACATCAATTGTCATCCAGCTTTGACTTTCCTTCCTGTTTTTCCAGCTTCTCCAATTCCTTCAGCTCCGCATCGTTTACATCCATCTTATCCTTGCGGTGGCGGCGTTTAAACCGAAGCTGGTCCACATGGTACTCCATAATATCCTTTTCATCTCCGGTGTCCACAATGACCTTGACTAACTGCCTCAGCACATTAACGCTGTGGACTTCTCCCTTGTAACCGTCATCCGTGGTCACATAATCGCCCACGTTGGGAAGTCTCCTGTTCAAATCTTCATAGGTTTCCTCTTCGTTTTTCAGACAGCACATCAGTCTCCCGCAGACTCCCGAAATCTTCGTGGGATTTAAGGATAAATTCTGCTCCTTGGCCATCTTAATGGAAACCGGGGCAAATTCCGAAAGGAAAGTATGGCAGCAAAGAGCCCTTCCGCAAATACCCATGCCTCCCAGCACCTTAGTCTCATCCCTGACGCCAATCTGGCGAAGCTCGATCCTTGTCTTAAATACCGATGCCAGATCCTTTACCAGTTCCCTGAAATCAATTCTTCCGTCCGCAGTAAAGTAAAACAGAATCTTGTTGTTATCAAAAGTATATTCCGTATCGATTAATTTCATTTCCAGATTATGCTTTTTAATCTTTTCCAGGCAAATCTGAAAGGCTTCTTTTTCTTTTATTTTATTATCGGCCTGCTGCCTGTCGTCTCTTTCCTTGGCAATTCGGATAACCGGTTTTAAAGGCTGGTTGATCTTCTCCTCCTCTAACTCCTTGATATCTCCTACCACCGTTCCGTACTCGATTCCTCTTGCTGTTTCCACAATAACATGGTCGCCCTTTTTGATATCGAAGTCCAAAGGATCGAAGTAATATACCTTTCCGGCAGTACGGAAACGGATTCCTATAATTTTTCGCATCTTAATTCTCCTTTATGGTCAGAAGCAAAAGCTCCATGGTCATATCAAAATTCACATTAGCCTTTAACCTGGCTTTTGCCTTCTCCAAAGCATCCAGAATCGTTTCAATCCCTTCATAAGCGCTTCGGTCCGCCGTTTTCTTAATATATTGTGTCTCATCTTTAAAAATCAGATGGTTTACATCATTGGTCGCCTTAAATAAAAGCACATCTCTGTACCAGACAGATAAAATGTCCAGATAGTCGTTAATATCAAACTTATATTCGGCAATTTTCTTGATCGCCGCCACGATTTCATTGATTTCCATATCTCGGATATACTTCAATAAGGTTACAGCATCTGACTTGATATTGTCAAATTCCTCGCTGGAAGCTAACGCCTTTGCCTTTCCCACGTTTCCCCTTGCAAAGGCAACGCAGACGTCCGCCTTATATTCCGGAATCATCAGATTCTCCATCAAAAATTTCTTAACCGCCTCATCCTTCGCCGGTTTCATGGTCAAAAGCACACAACGGCTCTGAATTGTCGGCAGCAACGCGTCAACATTGGTTGTCAAAAGCAAAATAACCGCATATTCCGGCGGCTCTTCCAAAGTCTTTAAAAGAGCGTTCTGGGCCTGCACCGTCATTTTCTCGGCTTCATTTATAATATATATTTTTTTCTCACTGCTATAAGGCTTGATCGCAATGTCCCCTGTGACCTTCCTGATATCTTCAACGCCGATGGTATTGGGCTTTTCATGGGACACACGAATAATATCCGGCTGGTTCCCGCTTGCCGCCTGCTTACAGGAACGGCACTCGCCGCAAGGGTCCCCTCCCTGCCGCTCGCACTGCAGCGCCATGGCAAATACCTTTGCAATAAATTCCTTTCCCGAGCTTCTCTCTCCCTGCAAAATATATGCATGGGACACCTTCTTCATCTTTACAGCAGCCTTTAAATGCTCTACAATCTGATCCTGTCCTACCACATCTTTAAATGTCGCCATTCTGCCACCCTCTTTCCCTTCTGTACATTACATTTCATTGTAACACGATTTTGCTTCTTTTCAAAATATTTAAGTAAAAATGTCCAGAAGAAGCCCTCTGATCTCTCCTATTTTTCCCAGTATCGATAAATGGTCCTTCTCATCCTTCATCAATTCCTTCGCCAGTTCATCCAGCGTATCGTCCACCTGCCTGATAATGCCGTATACCCTGTGCCGTCCCTTCTTATCCAGGAAGTTTTCTCTGGAAAACTTATGGCTTCGGTTAACGACCTCATTCATAAAATCCTTGATCAGCCCCCGGTAGCGCTTCATGTCCCGCACATCCATCTTTTTGGACAGCTTATCCCCCTGTCTGGTAATCTCTTCCATCATGGAGCTTAAACGCACCTGCAGCTCTTCCTCCGCAATATTGCTGGCCAATATAAACTTAAACGTACCGTCCGATGCCTGATTTGCTTCTGACTGCTGCACCTGTGTTACAGGAGCCGCCTGATTTACCTTAATGTCCATAACCTTACCTCATTTTTTTAAAGAAAGCATATACGATGCGATCTCATTTAAACAACGCTCTAAATCCTCATTATAAAACTCCTGGCCGATTCCTGCCGCCAGCTTCTTTTCTGCCGAAAAATCCGCCGCATCCGAAAGGAATCTCCTGCACATCTCTTCATAGCGGGGGCTGCCCTCACTTCTTTCCCGGTCCAAAGCCCTCTGAAGACGGACGCCGTCGTCCAATTCTATCATAATCGGAATTACCTTTTCTTCGCCAAAATAGGCCCTGGTCTTCACATAGGATTCAATGGTGCCGATGATCAGATAATCATGATCCTCAAGGCGTATCTGTCCGTCATCCACGGTAAAATATTTCCATAAGCCGTGAAAAGTATGATACTCCCTCATTTCAATGACTTTTCCCGCGTCTTCAAAGGCCCTCCATGTTTCCTCATCCACAAAATGATACTGCACGCCGTCCTTTTCCCCCGCTCTGGCAGGTCTTGTGGTGTATAATACGATTTTTTTAAGCCGCAGCTCTTCTTTTTTGAGAAGTTCTTTATAAATCGTATCCTTACCCGATGAACTTTTCCCCATAAGATAAAAAATCCTGCCCATATCTTCTCTAAAACCGCTATTTTCCGGTTTTTCTCCCACTTTCATCTTTCCCTGCCTATATTTCTATCACGCGAATCATATTGGTAGTTCCCACCGTTCCTAACGGCACTCCTGCCGTCAATACGACAATATCGCCTTTTTTTACATAACCTGCTTTTTCCGCCGCCCTGGAAGCCTCGTCAAACAGATCATCGGCAGTTTCTTCCCTTTCGATAAGCAGCGGCGCCACGCCCCAGGAAAGGTTTAACTGGCGGCACACCCTGGGATTTACGCTGCACCCGATAATGGGGCATCCCGGCTTATATCTGGAGATCATGCCCGCCGTAAAACCGGACATGGTAACGGTAATGATAGCCGCCGCATTCAGATCCATGGCTGTTGTACAGGTGGCGTGGGAAATAGCCGTTGTAATATCCACGCTGCACGCCGTGGCATCGCACTTTTTCATTCTTCCGCCGTAATCGATATCCTGCTCCGTCCTCTCGGCAATCTTCGCCATTGTTTCAACCGCTTCCACAGGATATTTTCCCGCAGCGCTTTCTCCCGAAAGCATGATCGCCGTGGTGCCGTCATAAATAGCGTTTGCCACATCGGCCGTTTCCGCCCTGGTAGGCCTGGGATTGTAGATCATGGACTCTAACATCTGGGTTGCGGTAATGACGTGTTTTCCTTTGGCAACCGCCTTTTTGATCATATCCTTCTGGATAACGGGCACTTCCTCCAAAGGGATTTCCACGCCCATATCCCCTCTGGCAACCATGATGCCGTCGGAAACCTCTAATATCTCATCCAGATTTTCTATGCCCTGCATATTTTCAATTTTGGCGATGATCTTGGCCGTGCTGTTGTTTTCGTCCAGAATTCTGCGGACCTGTAAAATATCCTCTTTTGTCCTGGCAAAGGACGCCGCAAGAAAATCATAGCCCATCTGTGCGCAGAACCTGATATCCTCATAATCTACATCGCTGACATAGGGCATGGACAAAACAGCCCCCGGCACATTGATCCCCTTGTGATTGGAAACCGTGCCTCCGTTCACAACACGACAGACAATATCCGTATCGTTTATCTTTTCGATCGTCATCTCGATCTTGCCGTCATCGATCAGGATGGTCATGCCCGGCTTAACGTCGCTTCTTAAATTTTTGTAGGTAATAGACGCCCGTTTTTTCGTGCCCATGACTTCTTCTGTAGTCAATATAAAGGTCTGCCCCGCCAAAAGCTCCGCCTTTCCGTTTTCAAAGTCCTTAAGCCTGATCTCCGGCCCCTTGGTATCCAGCAAAGTGGCCACGGGAAGCCCTAATTCATTGCTGACCTTTAAAACGCTTGTCAATTTTTTCTTCTGTTCCTCATGGGTGCCGTGGGAAAAATTAAATCTTGCCACATTCATTCCCGCAAGCATTAATTCCTTTAAAACCTCTTCGCTTTCCGAAGCCGGTCCTATGGTACAGATGATCTTTGTTTTCCTCATGTCTTTCCCTTTCTGTTTTTGTTTTTTCATTCTCTGATTCATTTATTTTAATTTGCTTCACTTTACTTTTGTTCTGCTATCCTAAGCTTTTTATTCATTTATTCTTTCAAACGATTCATCCTGTATACAGAATATTTTTTTATGTTCATAATCCCGAAGTCCCTGAACGGACAATCCCGTCCTTACCGATTCCTCCAGATACATAAGCAGTTCTTCGCTGATTCTCTCTCCCGGCGCTATGACCGGTATGCCCGGCGGATACAGATAGATAAATTCTCCGCTGATCTGTCCGGCACATTTGTCAAAATCCACGGATGACGATGTTTTAGATAACGCCTCTCTGATAGAATATACTGCTTCCGTTTTTGCCGGCATCTCTCCTGCCGAACATGCGGATTCTGTTTTTACCGATACCTCTCCTGCTGGACATGCGGATTCCGTTTTTGCCGCTTTTTCCTCCGGCTGTTTTCCGTCCTTCATAACCTCTTTTTGGCTGGGGGATTGCAAATCAATTTCCTTTAACACACCGATTAACCTTTCAAAGCCTTCCTCCGTATCCATGACGCTGGTCATGGCAATTACATAGTCCATAGCCGCCATTTCCATCTGCAAATGATATTTCTCCCTTAAAATATCATACAGCCCTTTTCCGTCAAAACCGCTTTTCCCTACCCCGATTATGATTTTGCCGGGGTCCTTTTCTATCTTTATTCTTCCCCCCGAAAAACGATTTATCAGTGAAGGGGTTAAGATTTCCAGATACGCCAGGTCTTTTGTCCTTTTATAAAAATCCTGAAGCCTTTTTTTATAGTCCTTCAAAAGCTTTTCTTCATTTTCTTTACAAAAATGTATACAGGAGCTGATACTTTCCAAAAAAACATAGGAGGGGCTGCTGGACTGGAACATGGCAAGATATAATTTCAGCTTTTCCCTGTCGATCAGTTTCCCCTGCACGTGCAGAATTGCCGTCTGGGTCATGGCAGGAAGGGTCTTGTGAAGACTTTCAATAACAATATCCGCTCCCTGGCAGAGGGCGCCTTTTGGAAAATAACCGTCTCCGCCCCAAAGTCCCAAATGTGCTCCATGGGCTTCGTCCACAATGACAGGAATGCTCTTCTTATGTGCTGTTTCACAAATTTTCTCCACATCACAGGCAACGCCTTCATAGGTTGGCGATGTCAGAAAAACCGCGCTGTATAATGTATCTCCATTGACCGCTTCAAGTACGTTCTCCGGTCTGATTGCTCCCGAAAAGGAAACTCCCTGTATTTTTTCAGGATACAGATAATCTGCCCTTACATTTGCAAAATATAAGCCGTTGTATGCAGATTTGTGTGCGTTTCTTCCCATTAAAATTTTTTTGTCCGAATCTGCTGAAACTGCGGCAATGGCCGCCAACACCCCGCAGCTGCTTCCGTTTACCAGAAAGAACGATTCCTCCGCCCCAAACGCCTTTGCGGCAAATTCCTGCTCCGATTTAATGATTCCTTCCGGATGATGAAGGTTGTCAAAGCCGTCAATTTCCGTAATATCTTTCAGAAAAGGATGATTGCTTTCCTCCTTTTCCGTCCTTCTCTTATGTCCCGGCATATGAAAAGGATAATAGTCGCTTTCCTCCAATTCCTTTAATGCCTCTCTTAGTCTATCCACATAAATCCCCTTTCATAACATGAAGGGTTTCCATCAAAGAGCAATACTTATCCGCCAGCGTTACAACCCAGGCCTCACGGCACATAGGTATTTTTCCGATGGTCAGAGGCCACATATGCTTGCTGATGATTTCATTTTCCAGCCTTCCGATGTGGAAATCCCTCCTGGCGTTTCGGGCTGCCACTGCCGGATGCGTAAAACCGTGCATTTGGTAGAATTTCCTAATTTCTTTTATACCGACTCTCTTTTTGTGCCAGTCATATAAAAAATAGTCATGCAAAAGGGCGCCTCTTACCAGCTCCCTTTCATGAAACCGTAACGGCAGCGCACGGCTGATCCAGAGGCTGGTTTCTGCTACATTTAAGCTATGTCTCCATACCGAAAAATTTCCATGCTGGGTAAAGGTTCTGCTTTTTTTGTAATTTTCTGAGTTTAAAATGTCTTTTCCGTATCGGTTTAATGTGTTGTAAACAAACTTTTTCATAATTGGTTGACTCCTGAAGAGATTGAGGGGGATGGAAAAAGGGGGTAATCCCACCGCCGCCACGGGCAGAGCTCCGAAAAACCTTCGGTTTTCCGGAGTCGTTTCTCTGAACACTTGACTCTGCCCTTTACGCACATTATATCATAAAAGTCCTATCTTCTGAATAGTTTTGGTAAAAATACGGGGATTCTGAAATCTAAAATTTTTCTGATTTTTTTGTTGTAAATCTTGCATATTTGAAAAAAGGTTTTATACTTATTTAATAAAATGATATATAGGTTGAAAGGGGTCGATAATTAATGAAGAAATTCAGAAATGTTTTTTGGGGAATGGTGTTAATTGTATCCATGCTCTCTTTACAGGGCTGTTCTTATTCAGAATTAACAACGCCGGTAACCAGTCATGAAGTAACCGTTGAGGAAACAAACACCAACACTTGGGCATTGCGTGTAGAACTGAATGCCGATCTGACGCAAAATTATGCGTGGTATGTTTACGCCACCAAGGAGATTGACGAGGCTGAAAATAAAGTACATAAGGGTCTTTTAAACAATACCTTTACCAATAAATACAAATACATCGTCAGGGATGACGGCGAATTTGATTTTTATTTGGTTTTAGTTAAAGATTCCAATCTGGAAACAGCCAGAATATATCCCTACAAAATGAAAGTCACAGTGGCGGACGGCTTAACTTTCGAGGAAATGGCCGCTTATAACTTGAATACGGACAAAAAATTAATGAAAACTTTAAGCGAGACTTTGGATTTAACAGAAACGCAATAATAAAAATAGTAAAAGATATTAAAGGCAGGTTTTTCGGAGCCCGCCTTTTTATTTTAACACAAATCATTTTTCTTGCCTATTTACCCCCACTGATTACTGCCGGTAAAAGTTCCTGTTTCCATCTTCAGACACCTTGCCCTCAGATACTGTAAGCCTAGGCTTCCGTGGTTATACTCCCCGTTATAGCCATAATATCCTACCTGTAGGATTTACCGGAAAGCTCCTTCCCTGTGGTCGCCTTTACCGCATTGTTTATCAGTGCAAAAAGACTTCCTTCTTCCTGAATGGTATAGCTTCCTCCTGACAGATCTGCTTCATACACTTCCTTTTCTAAGAGCACGCTCACACTGTCCCCAAAGCCCATCTTATCGTGAAGCCATGCCTTAAAAGGCGTAGGCGCAGGCAGGAAGATATCCGCCGCCTGGCAGAGCACGCCGTAACAGAAAACTACCTGCCTAGGTCATAATATCTATTATTATAAATTATGATTGCATCAAAACTACATCATCTTATTTTTATGGCACTGAAAAATCACTTATTACTCCACTTTTTCAAAATAAACATTTCCAGATTCATCATTTTTGTATAACATAGGTCCTATTTCTCCCCAATAAGTATAGATATCCCCATTTTCTTTTTTGAAACTAATTAATACATCATTTATTTCCGAACATAGCCCCACTCCGTGATCCGGTAAATATTCCAAAAATCTCAGACTAATAAACTCCTTCTCTCCATCTACTTTTGCCTTTGCCCTAACTAATGTTGTTTGTCCGTCCATTGCTATTTCTGCATAATAATTATCATTTTCCTTGTAGATTTTAATTTCATAATCCATCATTATAAGTGGACCATTTGGCTCGGATGCACTTTCAAAAAATTTGTACTCTCCAACCCAATCATCCAAATCTGTCAAAGTCATTTGAGTGTCACTGTCATTAGAATTAATTTCGCTGTTCATATCCATAATGTCTTCATAAACATTAACCAAATCGCAATTATTTACTAAACAACGACTAATAACAAAAGTTTGATTACTAATTACTTTTTGCAATTTCATTGTTTTTTGCATATCTGTTTGAACCTTGCATCCCGATAATAATATAAAAAGGATTGTAAATATTATAGTTGTCCTACTTTTTAGCATTTTTATCTCCTTATTCATAACGACGCCTTCTTTCAATTACTACTTCTGTTGCTTCTTGTTTAGTTACTTTCCCATCATGATTAAGATCAAGTCCTTCATTTTTTTCATATCTTCCGTCTCCTATCTCAAATAATGGATAATCACTATTTTCTCCAACTGCAATTTGTCGTAAAGTAACCATATAGACATCTTCTAAGTCGTCCATTTTCCCTGCAAAGGGCTTATAAAATTCATAAACATACTCTAATTGCTCTACTCCTGTCATATTGGCCAATTCTTGAGTTGTTGTCCCTAAACTTCTAGCTGTTTTTTCCAAGAATTGAACAAGTCCTATTCCTGAACTTCCAGCATGATTTTTAATTCCTGGGTCACACCATGATTCAAATATCATAACAGCCATCAAATCATCTGGGTCTATTCCTAATCCTGAATTATTCATGAGCATATAAAAATGCTTGATACTACAAAAACTTGAACCAGTTTCCTTGAAATCAATCGAGTTATCCACAAAAATGGATAGACTTTCCCCTTGGAATCCGATTGAATTATTTT
>Ga0209064_1000762_pt1 | contig 66918 bp, 46 predicted proteins | sample Inofromicrocosms_FD_187498 | JGI IMG/M metagenome (GOLD analysis project Ga0209064, IMG submission 187498) | Mouse cecum microbial communities from Vienna, Austria - Inoculum for glucosamine and mucus D2O microcosms (SPAdes) (version 2) | ecosystem: Host-associated > Mammals > Digestive system >...
CCGTTTGAAGCATTTTCCGATGTGCATACCCAATACAGAGACATCATCATGATTCAGTGGTTTGCCTGTATGTTCGGCAGGAACACCCAGCACTACAAGAAGTTTCTCCTTGTTAATCATGATGCTGAACACCCTATCAGGTAATACACCCGGAAGACCGACAGCCGGGATGGCGCGACCGTGCATGCCTCTCTATCCTTGACCTTGCAATGGGTGTGGTAAGCCCCCTCACATTCGGAAGCCGAAATGTGTTTCTTAACGACATTTCTGACGACTCGCGCAATCTCCTTATCACCACATCCGAAAGCAGACTCGACAAACGACCCACCACTCTTTTCTCTCTCTATTCTCTCAACCTCGACACTATGAAGGCCGACACAATCGTGAGCGGCGACGGATTTATAGGGTCGGCAATCTATTCACCTGATGCAAAAACGGTGGCTCTTACCGGCACACCGGAAGCATTGAACGGAATCGGCAAGAACGTGCCGGAAAATCGCATACCGAGCATGGTCGACAACCAGCTCTTCCTTATTGACATAGCATCAAAAAAAGCCACTCCGTTCACACGCGAATTCAATCCGTCGGTGGGGAACGTGGAATGGAGCAGAGCTGACGGCAACATATATTTCACCGCTGAAGACCGCGACTGCATCAACCTCTTCAGAACGAATCCTAAAACAATGCAGGTTTCACAACTCCCCGTTGAGGAAGAGATTGTGGCGGGATTTTCTATCCCGACATCGGGTAAAAACATCGTCTGGCATGGAGAAAGCGCCTCCGCCCCGGCTTCGCTTTATCTCTTCGACACCGCTAAATCCCGCTCCACATTGCTTGAAACGCCGAAAAAGGAGATGCTCGCCGATGTAAAACTGGGCACCTGTGAGTCATGGGACTTTGTCAACTCAAGGGGCGATTCCATTTGCGGCCGCTTCTATCTGCCTTCAGATTTCGACGCTTCCAGGAAATATCCTCTCATAGTGAATTATTACGGAGGATGCAATCCTGTGGAGCGCACGTTTGAAAGCCGCTATCCACACAACGCCTATGCAGAGCAGGGATATGTGGTGTATGTGATTGAGCCGAGCGGAGCCACCGGATTCGGTCAGGAGTTCTCTTCCCGACATGTCAACACTGCCGGCCAAGGCGTGGCCGACGACATCATTGAGGGCACAAAAGAGTTTTGCAGAACTCATCCATATGTAGACGACAAGAAAATAGGATGCATCGGAGCCTCTTACGGAGGATTCATGACACAATATCTCCAGACTGTCACCGACATTTTCGCCGCCGCGATATCTCATGCAGGAATCAGCGACCACACAAGCTATTGGGGAGAAGGATGCTGGGGCTATTCCTATAGCGAAGTGTCGATGGCAAATTCCTACCCCTGGAGCGACACCGACCTCTATGTGAAACAAAGCCCGCTGTTTAACGCCGATAAAATCCACACTCCGCTTCTGTTCCTTCATGGCGACAAAGACAATAATGTGCCCATAGGGGAGAGCATACAGATGTTTACTGCCCTGAAACTTCTGAACCGTCCTACAGCTTTTGTGGCAGTAGCCGACCAGGACCATCATATTCTTGACTACGACAAGCGAATCAAATGGCAAGACACCATCTATGCCTGGTTTGCAAAATATCTCAAGGATGATTCTTCCTGGTGGGACGCCATGTATCCTGCCACACCCCTCTGACACACAAAAGCCTGTCCGGACTCCATATGACGAAAGCCATGGTCAATCCGGCCTTCCTTCCGCCCGGAACTAAAACACCACCCTGCCGTTCGCAACAGCAGGGTGGTGCTATTATTTCCTGACTTCGTCATTGCATCACCCTAAACGCCCAGATAGTCGAAAAACAGTTGTATTTTTTTTAGCTATATTTATAAACCTGTATATGCGACATATTAAAAATTTTGAGTAAATTTGTGGTGCGGACAACGGATTCTCCATATCCCCCTGTTCTTCAATACAGCGGTATAACCCGTCCGAGGCTATACATATGAGGACTGCACTCTTTTACGGACACCTATGGACACAGCCATATCCCTGCCTGCCTTATCGGTTAAGAATCATGGCAATAACCATTATGTGTCTTCTGTGTGCCTTTGCCTCTTTTGCCGAGTCAAATATCCGACAGTATCATTTCAAAAACATAGACCACACTTTTGACTCTATCGCAGCTCTTGTGCTGACTGATGAATTTAACAGGAATATGAACGACACCGCAGCTCTCAGAATAAAAGAGCTGAGAAAAATCGCGTCCGCCTTTCCTGATCCTGTTCTCAACGCCCGCGCCACATTATGGGAAATCAGGTCAACCCAGATCAATGCAAATCCAGACAGCTGTATAACCATATTGGGGAAAGTACGAGACACACTACCAAAAGATTATGACTACGACTATGCATGCCTGTCATACCAGCTTGCGGGAAACCATGACCGTATCGGAAATTATTTCAACACATACCAGCTGCTGTCCGAGGCTATACCTGTGTTTGAGAAATATGACGACAATTATTTCCTCGGCAACGCACATCTCCTTATGGGGCTCACATATTCAGACATAGGTGATTTTGAGCTGGCAGACTACGAAATCGACCTTGCCGAAAAATATTATACGGCGTGCGGATATCCCACAAACAGAATCTATTTCTTCAAAGCCAGCATGACTAAAGATGAGAAAGAGGAAATACGGCTTTATAATAAATCTATAGAAACAGGACAGGACGACCCCGGAATGACAGTACAGGCATACGAGCATCTGGCTTCAATATACGACAGGCGAAATCTCCCGGATTCCGCCTTGAAATGTATCGCCGCAGGCAAGGAGATGAGGACAAGAATGCTCCCGGGAAACATTCTTCTGAAGATTCTTCTCAACATAAGGGAAGCTGTCATATTATGCTCAATGCGAGATTACGACCAGGCCCTCCTTATACTAAAAGAGACTGAAAACATAGCACCTCAATACCGCAATGAATACTGGGAGCCATCCATCTATAAATACCTGTCAAGAATATATGAGACAAAAGACGACAGAACATCTGCCTTTCTTTACTTAAAAAAATATCAGGAAGCGTTCGAACGGCAGGTCAATACCTTGCGCGGACAAGAAATCCCGAAAGCAAAGGCCCGTGAGGCCATAAGCCGCCAGAAAGAGATTATCTCAAATATGCAACAGGAGAACAAGGATGCCCACAATCGCTTTGTGATAATACTGCTTATCCTTGTAGCTGTGGTTCTGTCGGCGGCAGCATTGTTCCTTTACTTCTATCAACGAATAAAATTGAAGCGCATAGAAAACCGTGAGTTGCGGACAAGTCTTGAGAAAGAAATGATTATAAAGCGCCTCAATCTGGAAAATTTTGAACGGGACATTAAACAGAAGGAATGCGAGATAAGCTCTTCAGTGCTGCTGCTCTCCAATAAAAACAATGTGCTCCAACAAATAGGTGAAATCACAAAAATTTATTCCGAACAGAACAGAATGCCGAAAGAGTTTGTCGAACAGGTAAACCAATTGGTGAGCGACAGTCTTAAAGGAGACGACGAATGGAACCGCTTCAAAATCCACTTTGAAAAAGTACATCCGGATTTCTTCAACAAACTGAAAAGCGAATCTAACGAACTAACCGAAAATGACCTGCGCCTTTGTGCATATATCAAGATAGGAATGAGAGCAAAGGATATAGCGGCCATGCTTTCCGTCTCTCCCGCCAGCGTCAACACAAACAGATACCGGCTTCGGCGCAAACTTGGACTGACAAAGGAGGATTCGCTCGACGACTATATCAGAAAAATCTAATACCAGCCCTCTCTGCCAAATATTCTTTCTTCGTGAGAAGAAGCCAATATTATTGCTTTTTGCCATCACATCTTGATAAAAACATATAGACAAAATCTGACATACTATTTTTAATTGCCGTTTTGCTTCAAAATGTCATTTCTGTTTATTTATTTTGCGACATAATTCTAACCTTTACTTTTATGAGAAAAACCTTACTTATCATCTCGTGTATTTCCGGATTCCTGCATATAGAGGCACAGCACACATTTTTCAAATGTGACTTCAGCGAAGGGTTTCCGGAAGGAGTCGCCTTGTTTGACATCGACAGAAATGAACCTTCAATCGACATGAAAAACTTCGGGTTTGACATCGGTGTGCCTTGGATTGTAGCTGAAGAGGAGGGGGGCAACCTCTCCGCATGCAGCACGTCATGGTATAAGACTCCCGGAAGGTCAAACGACTGGATGGTCACTCCCGCCATAGAGATTTCTTCTCCCTCAGCCTTGTTGAGATGGAGAGGAAAATCCGGCGACTCAGAATATAAAGACGGATATTCTGTCTACATCTCTGAGACCGGAAACTCTGTGGAAGATTTTGACATAACGCAAGCCGTATTCTCAACAAAATCAGAAAAGGCTCAATGGACGGCCCATGAAATATCCCTCAGGGAATATGAAGGCAAGACAATCCACATAGCCTTTGTAAACGACTCTGAAGACAAGGCCGCACTATATATCGATGACATAACTGTCGGGGTGCCATCTTGTCTTGAAGTGGAATCAACGATTTCAAGGGTCATAAGCAAACCGGGACCGCTTACAGTGAGCGGGAACGTATACAACACATCCGATAAGGAAATCAACGGATTCACCGTCAAATACAGTTTCGGGGAAGGAGACACCTATACTCATCAGATAAACAAAACAATAAAACCCGGAGCGAATAATTCTTTCAGAATAGATTCTCCCATCTCTATTTCCAAAAATGAGACTCTCGACTACACGATTCAAGTGGAATGCGACGGCGACGAAGCCGCCGATTCCGGAAAAGTTTCTGCCTACACAAGACGCATTGTAGCCGAAGAGGTCACCGGCGTATGGTGCGGATATTGCATAAGAGGAATAGTGGCAATGCGGGAGATGAAAGAATTTTACGGAGACTCTTTCCTTGGAATTGCCGTCCATGCCGGTTCCCAGACATGGCCCGACCCTATGGAGATGCCGGAATATACCGACTGGCTGTTCAACAAATTCAATATGTCGGGCTATCCTCATGCCACTGTAAACAGAACACTCTCCACAACAGGCGACCCGGGCAACATCTACTCATATTACACCAGGCTGTCGGCTGAGGAAAATTACTGCGGTCTTTCCCTTAATGCCGACATCAACAAAGAAACCAGGATCCTGTCTGCAACCACAACTCTGTTCTCTGCCAAAGACCTTACAGACACCAATCTAAGACTGGCATATGTGCTTATTGAGAACGAAGTGCATGGCGACAACAGCATGGAGTATGCCCAAAGCAACTATTATGCCGGAGGGGAGATGGGCGAGATGGGAGGATTCGAGGATATGCCATCCATAATACCCGGAGACCTCATGTATTATCAGGATGTGGCAAGATATTTCTCTCCCGGATTCGGAGGCATAGAAGGCTCCGTGCCCACAAATATCACCGAAGGTGTCGGCGTGACACATGAACACCATTTTGAATTGCCTCAAAATATATTGAACGATGAAAACACCGAACTGGCCGTATTGCTGATAAACGGCAAGACCGATGCCATAATCAACGCGGAGTCAATACCGCTCAAAGACCTGTTCAAAGAGAGTTCAGTAGAGACCATGTCGCAGTGCGATAGGCTGTCTATAAGAAGGGACGGTTCATTATGGACTGTCAAGCATCATGAGCCTATCAAGCGCATTGACGTGATATCTGCCGACGGCAGATTACTTTTCTCTCAAGAGACGCACGGAACATCGGCTGATTTCGAGATTCCATGCCCCAAAGGGATATTCTTAATCAGGGCTATTCTTGAGAATGGAAGTCAAATAATCACAAAATCAACAAACTAATACCGACACTATCATGAAATTAAAAAAATGGGTATATGCAGGCTTATTTGCAACCATGTGCCTGTGTGCCACAACATCTGTTCTGAAAGCCTCGGAAGACAACCGACAGGTATATTCTTTGCTTACGGGACAGATTGACAATCAATATCCTGTGACAGGTATAGTGAACTATGACCTGAACTCTCCGGCCACATTTGAAATGGTTCATGAAATCTCAAACGGCAACTCTCTTGGAGCCGGAGTAATGGTGGACGGTGTATTCTATTGGTTTGAATATCTAAAGCAGGTATACGGTTATGACTCAGTGGGCCTGTATGCATACGACACCGAAGACAACAGCGTGAGACTTGTGCAAAGCTACGGAAACGCGAAGGCCGGCGTATGCTTCTCCTCTCCGACATATGACTATCAGACTAAAACAGTCTACGCCCTTGAGGGCCTGATAGGAGGTGGCGACCTCGTGTCGGTAGACCTTGAATCCGGAAATGTCTCAAAGCTGATTCCATTCACCGGACTCTTAAAGAATGAGGAATACAACTCCGACGACTCCATGAAGGCCATTGCAATAAACTATGACGGTGACATGTATGGAGTCTCCTACTGGGGACGGCTATATAAAATAAACCAAGTCAGCGGAGAATGCACAATGGTGGCCGATCTTGATTTCAATCCGGAAAAGGCCATAATGTATTCCACTTCTCTCGCTTTCGACAATGACACGAACGAGCTTTACTGGCATGTCTACACCTGGGTGAACCTTTACAACGAGGTGCGCAGGATAAACATTCAGGACGGGACAACAGAACAAGTGGGCATATTTGCCGACAACAGGCTTATGGGAGATTTCCACATACCCTTTACTGTAGCAGCGGCGGGTGCTCCGGCCAAAGTGGCAAATCTTACAGTATCGCCGGATCCTGAAGGGGGGAACGGTGCTACAATATCATGGACAAACCCTTCCAGAACCTATGGCAGGGGAGGCACTCTCGAATCCCTGCAGAAAGTAGAGATTTACCGCAACAATGAACTGTTGGCCACGATTGACAACCCTACTATCGGCGGAGATGAATCATGGCATGACGATGTGCCATCGGCCGACCTGTATTCCTATAAGGTCATCCCATATAATGAAGCCGGAAAAGGGGACAGAAGTGCCGTCACCATATTTGTAGGGCAAGGGATACCTATGCCGGTCACAGACCTCAGGCTATCCCCCTGCGGACACGGTGCAAAAATAGAATGGACCGCTCCCGACCATGGCAAATTTGACGCATACCTCGACAAGGAATCTCTATGTTTCGATATAACACGGTCTGATGGCAAAATTGTGGCCACAGACTATAAGGAGACATCGTTCAATGACTCGGATATAGAGACCCTCGCCTTATACTCCTATAGTGTAAAAGCAAAAAATATCGGGGGAGAATCAGTCGAAATCACATCAAACGCTCAGGTGTGCGGACCATCTGTGGAGATCCCGGCAACATTCTCTTTCGAGACCATCGATGACTTCAACCTGTGGACTGTGATTGACGGGAACGGCGACGAAAGCACCTGGGTTCATTCATCATGGCCTATAGGAGCAAAGTCTTATTTCAGCTATATATACCAATATCCGGCCCATGACTATCTCATCTCCCCAAAAATCATAATGAAAGCGGGAAAGCACTACAAAGTAACTTTCGATGCCTTGCCGTCAAACAAGAATGTCACAGAAGTCATTGCCGTGAGCTTCGGGCCCGAAGCATCTCCTTCGCAACAGGACAGCATAGCACAATATGAGTTCCGGAGCAACGGTCTTAAAACGTTCAGGACATCACTGCCTGCCGTCAAGACCGACGGAGAATTCAACCTCGGATTTATCCACCGTTCCGTAGAGCCTAACTTTGGACTCACAATCAGTAACATCAGAATTGAGGAAGATCATGACGGAAGCATCGAGGGCCTTGTCTCTTGCGACGGAGCGCCCGTGCCTGGAGCCACAATAGCCACATCCGACGGACTATATTCAACCGTAAGCGATAACGACGGTCGATACCTGCTTCAGTATCTTCCGGCAGAAAAATATGACCTGTCAGTTTCCGCATTCGGGTTTGAAGGCTCTTCACTTCAGGCCGAAGTAGCTGAACTCTCAACTATAACCCATAATCTTGAACTAATCCGTTTGCCTCAATATTCCATAAAAGGCACAGTAATTGACACCACCGGAGAACCAGTCTCCGATGCAACAGTATCTCTCGGAGGTTACGGCGACGCAAAGACTCACACAGACTCTTCCGGACAGTTTGAGATAGACGGAATATTCCGTCACGACAGCTATTCCCTTGTTATCGAAAGAAACAATCTTCTCTCCTACAATGCCACACTGGACATAGACCGAAACCTTGACTGCGGAACTATAATTCTTAAAGACAACCTCAAATCGCCATATAAGGTGACAGTTGACAGCTTCGATGAATCAGCATTGGTGAAATGGCAGTCACCGCTCGGCGACCCAAGGGAGATAAGGTTTGATGATGGGGTGTTCAACATTTCGCTTGGCATATCCACCGCCAACGGGAACTCTGTTTTCGGACACGTTAACCGGACTCCATCAGTACTCTATGGATGCTCGTTTTTCCTGATGTCAACCGTTGACATCCCTGACCATTACAGCGTATATTTCTACGTTTTAGACCTTGACAAAAACGGAAATCCCACAGGAGATGTGCTTTACCGAAACACTTATGTGCCCGTCACAGATGACGAATGGACCGACTTCACTCTCCCGACGCCTATCGACTGTCCGAACGGTTATATGGCAGGAATCGCTTATGGGGGCTTCATCAGTCTGGCCGTTGACGGCGAAGGAGACAAAGAGGCATGGCCCTTCCAACCCAATGTCAACTGCTTCACCTCAGACTATACCTCCGGAGAATGGACTTATCTTGACCAGACAGACTTCAAGAGGAACTTCGCCTTCCGGACTGTCGCAGCCCCTTACGGAGAAGACTCCGCCAATCCTTTATGGATAAAATCATCTCATTGCCAAGGATCTGACTCACCATTGCTTCCGGAGCCCTACATGAGAGCAGAACCTGCGAAAGAAGCATCACGGAAAGCCCCCATGAAGATTTTGGAAGAGAGAATCAGATATAACGTCTATCGCAGCGAGAACAATGCAGCCACTGACGACATCGAATGGAAAGAACTGTCGTCCGGCATAAAGGGGAACTCATACAACGACTCTGAGTGGAAGTCTTTGCCTCAGGGGGTATACCGGTATGGCGTAAGGGCTGTATACGCAGACAACGAAATGTCGGAACTTACATTATGCGACAGTATCGGAAAGAATATGCTGGCCACACTTACTGTCAGCGCGATGACAGACACCCCAATAAATGAAATTGAGGGTGCAGTCCTGTCGCTCTCATCATATGACGGAGAGTTCACATATTCCGGCACATTCGGCGCGGATGGCTACTGTGTGATTGAAAATATATGGAAAAGCCAATACCGACTCTCAATCACCCAAAACGGATTCGGCACTGTCGAAGACGAAGTGAATATGACCACAGAAAATACCTATTTGCTACACTACAATATGCTTGAGAATCGCGCCGCACCGGCAAACCTCAGGGCAATATATGAAACCGATGACGATTCCTCACCTCTGATAATATGGAACTTCCCGGATATTATCACTGAAGGGTTTGAAGAGCATGATGACTTCACCATAAATTCCCCCGGCAATCTGGGATGGCAATACATCGACGGCGACGGAATGGAGACAGGCGCCTTCATGGGATATGAATGGCCGGGCATATTCCAGCCGATGGCATATATGGTGTTCAATCCGTATAACACAACTCCCGCATCAACCGATTTCGGCATATATCCATATGAAGGGAACAAAATTCTTGCGGATTTTGCGGCCTACGGAGCAGCCAACGACGACTGGATTATCTCTCCGAGATTGTATTTTCCGGATGATTTCAAACTTGCCTTCTACGCCAGAAGTTTCAATTATGCCACACCGGAAACCATTCAGGTCGGTTACTCGGAGACAGGATACAGCCCTGAAGATTTTATCTGGGTCGCCGACAAGGAGGTAATCGACAACTCTTATTGGATGGAGTTCTCTTATGATTTCCCGGCCTCTGCCAAATATGTGGCAATACACTGCATCTCAGACCAATGTTCAATATTCATGCTTGACAATCTGCGTATGGGATTGCCTATGGTCTTTGAATCCGGATATAATGCCCCAATGAAGAGGCCATCTTCAGAATCGGCTTATGAGGTGTTTCTTGACGGTAATAAAATTGCGGCTACAAATGATACGCAATTCCAGTTCAGCAGCCTTATGCCAGGATGTCACACCATAGGGGTGCGATCAGCCTATACATCCGGATATTCTACATTGTCGGCAATCGACATAAATGTATCTGAATCAGGAGTCCAGACAGTTGCAGGAGAAGAATCGTGCATAAGTTTGGAAAACAGAACACTTCACATCTACGGCCCACACAAGTCGATATCCATACAGACGGTGCCCGGAATTGTGGTTAAAACCGGAGACAACACCGGGACACACGACCTCTCAGACCTTCCATCCGGCATCTATGTCATTTCCGTAAACAGCACGGACAGAACCGTCAACTTCAAAATAAACCTCAGATAAACTCTTGACGAGTCTATATCCAATTGACCGGACTGCGGAGATATTACCAAATATCTCCGCAGCCTTTTTTCAGATACCTGACAATTCAATCATAACACATTGATTAAAATCGTAATATTTCCCTTTATTGTCCGTTTTATAAGCAATCTTAACTGCGAAGTTGTACCAACAACTTCCTTGTTGTCGCGGCCATCGAGATTTTCAATGCTGAAATCTCTTCGACTCACACCATACGTGATGGCGGGGATTGCCTGTTGAATCTTGTATGTCAGTATTTATGGAAGAACTTAAACGATTGTTAAACCTTGAGTGTGACCGCACTCTCTCTTCAGAGCAATGGGATGAGGTCTTTGCTCTGGCCAATGTCATGCACCTCAAAAAGGGGGAGCCCCTTATTGTGCCGGGAGAAGTCAAGCCCGACATATATATCGTGAAAGAGGGAATCATGAGGGGAATTGATTTTGACGGCGACAGGGAACGCACTTTCTGCTTCGGGCTTCCCGGCACCATTTTCAATTCCCGGTTCTCTTTCTATCGGGGATTGCCATCCTATTATCAGATTGAAGCCTGCTGTCCAAGCGTGGTGCTTCGTGTCTCCCGTGAAGACTGGATTGGCCTTACCGACCGCAACCACGCCTTCGCGATATGGGCGTTGCATTATGCATGGAGCGAACAGTTCCTTGAAGAAGACCGCGAGTCGACCGTACATAACGGAAACGCCGAAGACCGCTATCTGCATATGCTGAGAACCAGGCCGGTGATTGTGGAGAAAGTGTCTCAGCGCATACTTGCGTCATATCTTGGAATCAGCCCGGAACACCTGTGCCGCGTAAAGGCAAGAATACTCAAAAACAACCTGAAATAACAAACACTCTTACATATTCCCAAAATATATGGCTGCTTTATTTTATTTGGCAACCATAACCCATTTATTGATTTACATCAACGACACTAATTTTTATTATACATTAAATTTGCAATCGGGATGTCATGGTGAAGACGACGTCCCGCAAATACTCACAAATGGAACAATCTCATTTTTCCTGTGAATATGCCTCTGACTATATCGACAACAATTAAAAAACGACATTACCATCTTATGAAAAAAAATCTACTCCCGGCATTATTGCTTCTCGGAGCAACCTCTGCCTCTTACATCAGCGCTGGCGCTGTGGAATATGGCGACAGACCGTTTTATGGCTTCTTCCTGTCGAACGCTTATTTCACAAACGCAAATGACGGTGAATATGGTTTCGCACGACAGACGTTCAACGCGCCATACCAGAACGAACTGATCTATCCAATGACCGACAATGTGGGGCTATACGCCGCCACTGCTGTAGATGGCATATATTACGCGATACCTTACCATTTCCTGTCGTCGATGCAGGAACCCACCCCCCTGCCGATGTTCTCTTACAATCTCTACACCGGACATGTGGAGGAAATAGGCGAATGGAATACGGACGGATCGAGCTTCAAGCCGTCAGACATGACTTACGACATGAAAAACGACCGGATTCTCGCACTTGGCTATGACCCGGTGAACCAGAGCGCCATCTATGAGGTGGACCGTAATTCAGGAGAGTTTTCAAAACTTGTCACCCTCCCGGAGACAGGGGGCGTGATTGCAAGCGACGCTTTCGGAAGAGTGTTTGTAATAACCGTTGACGGCAATCTCTGCCAGGTGGATATGGACAACGACAGGCATATGACAAAACTTGCCACGCTTCCTTATTCCCAATTGCAGAGCAACCAATCCCTTGAGTTCGACATAACAAACAACAAACTATACTGGGCAGCAAACTGTACGGTAAATCCGAGCGGCGACAAAGGTCAGGAAACACGCCTCGTTGAAATAACCATGCCGACAATAAGCCCTGACCAGGACTATACTGCGTCAGGTGAATACCGCGTCCAGGAAATAGGGGAGATCGGTTATTTTGCCCGTTTTCAGGGAATGTATATACCTTACGCCACCGGAGGGTTCCTCGCACCGGGATTCGCAACCGACATCACCACAACCTCTTCTCCCGAAGGGAAAAGCTGCAAAATCGACTTCAAGGCGCCTCTCACCACATTCGGAGGTGAGGAGCTGGAATCTATCGACGGCTTCGACATATACCGCAACGGTGTGCGCATACACACACAGAAAGGTCTCGAGCCGGGGGCGGCAGCTTCTTTTGAAGACAATTCCGTGCCTGACTCCGGGGAATACCGCTACGACATTATCTGCTATAGCAACATCAATGGCGACGGGCCCAAGTCGCCTGCATTTGCCTTTGTCGGGTTCGACAGACCGGCAGCGGTGTCAGGAATAACCGTGGAGGTGGGTGATGACTTCCAGTCGACATCAATATCATGGGAGGCACCGGCCACAGGCGCCCTCGGAGGGACTTTCGACCCTGCGGGAACCACTTATGACATCACACGCCTGCCCGACAACGTTGTTGTGGCCACTGACCTTACAGAGACATCATACTCCGACAAGCTGAACCGTCTGCTATGCTATTCCTACCGTATCGAGGCTAAAAATGAATATGGCTCATCGTATGCCGTATCACGTGAGTTTGTGGCGGGCAAGCCTGTTTCAGACTTCCCGGTGGAAGAGAGTTTCGAGAACAAGACCGCACTGCTACTCAAATGGACCCCGGTGGACAATAACGGCGACGGCATGACATGGCTTTTCGGCACCACCCTCGGACAGAGTGTGTTCGGCGACTATGAGATGACTGCCGAATATATAATCTCCCCGACATCTGTCGACAGCAATGTCACCGACGCAGATGAATGGCTGATATCTCCCCCTATAGCCTTCGGCGACGATTCCTATGCGATCGAACTGCAGATCCGGACATTGACCTCGGAACGCCTGAACATATATGTCGGCAACAAGAACACTGTCGAGGCAATGACCCTCGTGGAAGGGTTCAACGTAAGGGAACCTCAGTATAACGACGATGGACGCATGATGCTCCAGAAGTATATGGTGACTCTGCCCGAGAGCATACGCAACACCATAAGCTGTGTCGGCATACAGCTCGCCACTCCGCTCCCTGAGAACCTTTACAGCTATCTCCAGCTTGGAAACATCACCATCGACTCGGCAGAAAAGCTCTCTGTAAAGACTTTGCGCGACACCGCGTCCGATCTCTCAATAAGCTATGACAGTTCTGCCATAAACATCTCCGGCTCGTTTGTCCAAGGCTCTTTATATACTGCCAACGGCATGAAAGTTAAGGATTTCTCCACTGAACACATCGATATAACAGACCTTCGTTCAGGAATATATCTGCTCAACATCGACGGACGCAGCTTCAAGATTATCAAATAATGCAACCGCATAATCCACATTAAGACCAATGAATCTCAAAAGATTGTCTTTTATATCCGCATTTGCGCTGGGAACGCTCTACACAGGGGCGGTCCCGGCCAAACCGGGACTACATACCCTCACACAGCCCGACGGCTCATCCGTATGTGTGAACATTATCGGCGACGAACACTTCCGTTATTACGAAACTCCCGCCGGAGAGATGCTTATGCTTGACACTGACGGCACTCTACGTCCGATGGAGCTTACCGCCGACGGAAAGTTGCAGGCAAAAGGTGAAATCTCCGGGAAACCTACTCCCGAAGCCAAAAGAATGGCGCTCCGTCAGGCTGTGGCCGAATACCGTGAAAACATAGCCGACGCCGGAACCTCTCAACGGGTGGCCCCTCTGGAGATTCCCAGGTCATTCCCGACAACAGGCGTGGTGACAGGGCTGGTGATACTGTGCGAGTATCAGGATGTGAAACTCACTGAAGCGGCCACCGTGGAACATTACGACAGGATATGCAACGAGCCGGGATATTCCAGCGATGCCACATACGGCAGCGTAATAGACTATTTCACGGCACAGTCTGACGGCAAATTCACCCCGAAATTCGACATATTCGGACCTGTGACCCTCCCTCATGAAAGGGCATACTACGGTGTGAACGACGATATCGTCAACCAATTCCGCGACGCCTGTCTGGAGGCAGACAAAATGGGTCTCGATTTCTCAAAATATGACCTTAACTCCGACGGATTCATCGACTTCCTGTTTCTCGTGTTCGCCGGACACGGAGAGGCGCAGGGTGGCCCCTACTACACGGTATGGCCCGCGATGCAAGACCTCTCGAACTATGTGTTCGACTATTTCGACGGTCTCAACCTCGGCGTGGCGGCATGTTCCTGCGAACTTAAAGGAGGGTCGGGGACAGAGCTTGACGGCATAGGGACAATATGCCATGAGTTCAGCCACATCCTTGGTCTCGCCGACATCTACGACACATCAGGACACGGCGGACACGGAATGTCGCATTATGACATCATGGACGCGGGCACATACAACGACAATCAGGTGACACCATCCGGATATACGGCCATGGACAAGTACACTCTCGGATGGATCGAGCCTATCGTCCTTGAGGAATCGCAGACGGGAATAACGCTCGAACCTTTCGAGACTTCCCATCAGGCCGCTTTTATTGTAAACCCTGACAACCCCAATGAATATTACACCCTTGAAAACCGGCAGCAACAAGGCTGGGACAAAGGGATTCCGGGCCATGGACTCGTGATAAGCTATTGCCATTACGACGCGACCCACTGGCGGCGCAACACAGTAAACTCAGTGGCCGCAGGATATGAGCACGTCAGGATTGTGGCTGCTGACAACGTATGGGGCTCAACCATGGCGGACGAGGCCGGCGACCCTTATCCCGGCTCTTTCGGCAACACTTCATTCTCGGCCTTCTCACGTCCGGCAGCCGTGTGGCAGTCAACCCGTTCGGAGTTTATTCCCGGAATCACCAACATCAGGGAATCGGATGAAGGTGTCATATCTTTCGACTTCTGCGCAAATCTCGCCGGCATCGACAACCTTTCGCTCTATGATGAAAACATCACAGTGACGGGAGCTGACATAAACGCACCTGAAGGCTCTGTCATTTTCGACATTTCCGGGCGTATCGTCCCCGCAACCGGGCTACACAGAGGCATATACATAGTAAAGACTCCCACAGGATCCGTCAAAGTGAATGTGGACTAAACTTATTCATAATCTAAAAACAACCGCCTATGAAAAAGATTTTTTTACTCGGCTGGCTGATGACTCTGCTCGGAGTGCTGACCGCTTCCGCCACCAGCGTGGTCATTAACGTCGACAACGCCAGCAACGTGGATGTCACCACCAACTACGGCTACGGCAAACAACTGGAACTCTCTGACGGATTCAATGTCTTCGACCTCAGCGACGCCGACGACTCCCCGTTGAAGATTACTGCACGCGAAGGGGCCGCCATTGAAAGCGTGGTGGTTAACGAGACCGACAATGTGGAGGGGAATGCCGGAGAATATCTTGTGAGATTCTACACCAGCGGAATCAAAATCGACATCACAACCTCTGGAAGCGGCTCAAATCCGACAGCACGCGATGTGAGCATCCAGGGATTCTACGCAATGGGAGACGGTGTAACAGGAACCCCGTTCACCTTGACTTATGACAAAGAGGGGGAATGGCTTGATGTGCCGAAAGATACCTGGGGTTTTTATTCCATACCGGAAGGCTCAACTGTAAAGGTTTCCCCTGTGGCTCCTTATATCATCGACAGCCTCTCTCTTCGCGACGGCAGTTTCGAGACAACCCGGCTCGACGACGGCTCGTATACATTTATATGTGACTACGACACATTCTTTTATCAGTCGGTATATGTCAACATGAGCCTCAGTCCGGAAGCAATACGTTTCAGCATAACTGTTGACTACGCTCCAAACATCACAGCCGCACTCGAAAACCAGAGGGAAGGGGAGTGGCAATGGCTCTCCCTGCATGACGGCAAGAACGACTTCGTTTGCGTGGCCGCAAACTCTCCGCTTGAGATTTTCGCCGCTGACGGCGCTTCTATTCTTTCCATGGAACGGAACGGAGCCCCGGTGAATCCGATAGGCTGGGGAGGCGCCAACGGCTGGATATATGAGTTGGAAGACGGCGACGAGTTTGTAGTCGCAACCCAAGGGAAAGAGGTTGACGTAAAACTCATAGCTCCTGAAGGGAACGCCTCTCTCGAGAGCTATACGTACACTACTTCCGACGGCCGCACATTATCTCCCGAAGGGATGGAATATACGATTAAGTCGCATATTGGGGAAACAGTATATGTCACACCGCGTCCCGGGACTGAACTCTCATACCTCATCTGCCAGAACGGCGGACAGACCGATATGCTCACTTATTTCCGTGCCGCCGAAGGTGTAGACGGAACAAACCCGATGTCTGTCTCAATATATGGGGCGCGCAGCTCGTCTGACATTGTAATCGCTGTCGATGACGCGTCGCGCATCAAGGTGGTTCAGGAAGGTGGCCGTGGCGACATCCTCGAACTTCACGACGGCAACAACACTTTCTCGCCATCCGACATAAAGAACGCCCTTGCCATAAGCGCCACCGACGGCAACCAGATGGTTTCTGTGGCACAGAACGGCAATCTTCTTGCCCCGAACGCAAGTGGCGTCTATCCCGTAGTGGCGGAAGCCTCTGACTGGATTGAAATCGTATCGCGCAGGAATCCTGTTGACGTGACCGTGAACTTCTCTTTTGAAGGCGACGGCGACATCTCATGGCTAAATGGCATGGTCAACGGACAGGAAACCGAACTGACCTCTCCGATGACAGTGAAGTCTTATTCCACAATCACAATATCTGCGAAAGAGGGATATACTCTTGAAAACGTATCATCTACCACAGAAGGTGTCATTGTGGAACGTGTCCCCAACACAATAAATTACGAAGTTACAATTCCATCTGCCGACATAACACAAGCCGACATCAACATATCCGCAAAGGAGATGGAAGCCGAAGAGGGTTATGCAATTGTGACTGCCAACGGGGAAGATATTTTCATTCTCTATTATGAATACGCCGTTTCGGAATCCGGAGAGCTTACTTTCGTCAAGAAACTTGAAAACAATACTGTCAACCAGGTTAAAATAGGGAATTATGTGAGCGTGTACTGCAAAGACACCCAAAGCAGGTTCCTTTATGTGAGAGTCAACGGAGAGGAAATCACCCCCGAACCCGACAGCGAAGGGAGAACAGCGTTAGTGCGAATTGAGGGACGTACACTCATTGAAGCCGAAATCTATACCCCCTGCCTGGCCTACACACAGGAATCTTATGATGACGTGAAGCATATCGTATTGGGCACTATATACTTTGACATCGACGGAAAACAGGAGAAACAAATCTATCCGGAGCAGGGACAGACCGTAAAATTTATTCCAGCTCCTGAAAAAGGATATCTGTTCGACCATATCGAGATGTTCTATTCAAACACAATCGACAGCGAGGGCATTCTTGTGGAAGGGAACGAATATACTTTCACTGAAAGCGACATGAAGGAGAACTTCATTCTTTTCAAAGGTGTGTTCACTGAAAATCCGGATGAGAAAACATTCGTGGTAAGAGGCTCAACGGCATGGCTTACAGACAAGGACGGCAACGTAATCACCGACCAGTCAAGCGCTGTGGGGAATGTGGTCTTCCTGACTCCCACAGGGGAATACTCCCGTGAGATAACAGGCATTGAGGGCGACAAAGTGCAGATGTTCGTTGAGGTATATGAGGATGTCCTTGACATCTATGAGGTGGCGTCTTACTGCTTCATGAACGGATTCCCCGACAATAAAATACCCGGAAGCGTCTACACAATCAACGCAAAAGATGCCGACAGCGAGAGCGTAATCTGGATAAACGCCCTCATTCGCGAGAAAACAGACGGCATAGACAGCGTGACTGACTCTGCCTCTCTATCTTACGACGCCGACAGCCGAACCATTGTATCGTCTTCTCCGATAAAGGTCTACACACTCTCCGGAACACTCATTCTCTCCAGCCTTGAGCGTTCTCTCTCTGTCGAGAATCTTCCGGAAGGAATGTATATAATTGTCAATGATGACAATACTCTGAAATTCCGCAAATAATCCATACCGTTACCCGGCAAGGGTATGCGGATTCCTATCAAAAGGGGGTGTGTCTGTCAGACACACCCCCTTTCTCCTAAAAACATTTTTACCTTTTATCAACAAGTAGCTACTTAGGGATATTCAGTTAATGGCGTGATTCTTCAAGCCGAAGATGGGCAATGACTGCCGTGTGGCGGCGCGGAGTTGATCTTGCAGTCAAATTTTCAATTCTCAGCGCATGAAACAGAGTCTTCCCGATTAGGACGGACACACCGATTCACCTCCGATGTATTTCGGAGGTGAGATGACTGCATGATCTTTTACGCTCGCTGTTTTTGTCGCTGTTTCTCCTTTTCTTCGATGGCGAGTTGTCGGGCGGCAAGTGTTGCGGCGTTTGCCATGTGGATGCCGAAAAAGAGCAGCAGAGTCTCGCTGCGGGAGTTTCGTGCCGCTATCCGGCCAACGCTATAGTGTTGTTTCTGATTGCCGAAGCTGCCCTCCATAGCGGTCGAGCGCAGAGTCCCGATTATTCGTCGGGCAGTGCTTGTGTCAGCATCGTCATCCTTGGGCTTCGGGACTTTGCGGACAAAACAGGTCGTCATGCCGTTTTCGGTGCAATACCTCCGGTTGTCGTTGTTGGCATAGATGGTGTCTGCCCCTAACCTGGTCACTTTGATGCCGGTCAGTTCCTGCTGATATTCAATGCAATCCTGTAATCTCACACCCTCGTTGAAGGCTTCGAAGGAATGGTGTTCGATGAAGGATATTCCGTCAATCTGGATGTTGTTGACCTTGGCTCCGAACTCCACCCGCTTGTTCTCCTTGCCTCTGACGATAGGACGGATGTACGGACGGTCTATGCTGACGATACGGTGCTTCACCTCCTTTTTCTGAGCAAGTGCGCTCTGCTGGCGACACACCTCTTTTAATGCGCTCAGACGCTTGCTTTGCTCTTCGGTGAGCGTGATGTCAACGGTGTGTATCTTACAGATTCTGTTCCATTGCCCTATCTGTTTGGAAAGTGCCACCTCTCCCTCAGGCGGGAACATCGGCGTGTTGCCCTGAGGATGCGTTTTGGGAAAATGCGAACGGACTTTCTCTGCAAGCTCTTTCAATGGCAATTGCGCATGGATGCGCCCGAGCTCGCTTACAGCAAAACTCTCGCGATATTTTTGCATGAAATCGAACTCGGTGAACGGCAACGTGGCCGTAATCTCAGATATTTTTCGTAACTTCACGTACATTTTTTTAAGAATTACCTCCGAATAAGCCCGTGATGGGTCCATCGGGGGTTTGTTGTAAAGTTACAAAATATCTATAACTCTGCCAAATAATCAGTTAGCCATTAACTGAATATCCCTAATTTATCAATATGCCATTTTATTTCACAAAAAACCGCCGGACTTTTGAGCCCGGCGGTTTTAGAGATACGAAAAGCCTGCCGCCCATGACGGCTGAGGCTATCCATGAACCGTGGAGTATCTTCCTAAAAACAATCCTTTACCAATTTTTACTTATTTAAGTGAGAGTGTTACAATGCTCTTTGCGGGAAGTGTGACAGTCATTTTACCGCCGTTTACCTGCCAGCCTTTGTCGAATGATTTGAGAGTGACCTTCTCCGGCTGTCCGAAGTCGTTATAATCATTCATAGACGCCGCAGTCAGAATCTCGCCCGACACCTTCTTTGCAGATACGCCGGCAAGGTCTACAGTCACTTTTGCCTCCTCGTTGAGGTCGGTGTTAACCAAAGATATTGTGGTCACACCGTTTTTAACCGAAGCAGTCGCGCTTACCACAGGCACGTCGCGTCTGTCGCGGGCCTTGATCACAGGAGTGGCAACATTGAGGGGAAGAAGCTTTGCATCCTGATGAGGCACATACATCTTAAACACATAGTATGTAGGGGTAAGCACCATCTGGGCATCCTTCGTGAGCACCATCGACTGAAGCACATTGGCAATCTGCGCGATATTGGTCATTTTCACACGATCGGTGAATGTATGGAACGTGTTGAGGCTCAAGGCAGCCACCATAGCGTCGCGAAGTGTGTTCTGCTGATAGAGGTGGCCCGGCACGGTGCCCGGCTCTTCGTCAAACCATGTGCCCCATTCGTCAACAAGCAGGCCTACACGCTTATTGGGGTCATACTTGTCCATAATCTGGCAATGGCGCTTCACAACATCTCCCACTTCAAGACACTTCCCGAGAGTCCAGTAATAATCCTCCTCATTGAAGTTGATTGCAGAGCCCTTGCTGCCCGACCATCCGAGCGCAGTGTAGTAGTGGAGGGATATGCCGTCCATATGATGCCCGGCGTTTTTCATCATCACCTCTGTCCAGTTGTAGTCGTAGTCGCTGGCTCCGGAAGCGATTTTATACAGACGGTTGCCATTGAAATTGCGGCAATATGTCTGATAGCGGCGATAAACGTCGGCATAATATTCGGGAGTGAAGTTGCCGCCGCATCCCCAGCTTTCGTTACCCACGCCGAGATATTTGAGATGCCATGGCTTCTCGCGTCCGTTCTCCTTGCGCAGTTTGGCCATAGGCCCATCTTCGGCAGTGATATATTCCACCCACTTTGCCAGCTCCTCTACAGTGCCGCTGCCCACATTTCCGCTCAGATAAGGCTCACAGCCGAGCATTTCACAAAGATTGAAGAAATCGTGGGTGCCAAAAGAATTGTCTTCTACTGTTCCTCCCCAGTTGTTATTGACCATGCGCGGACGATTCTCCTTGGGGCCGATTCCGTCCATCCAGTGATATTCGTCGGCGAAACATCCGCCCGGCCAGCGAAGCACCGGGATATGAAGATCCTTCAGAGCGTTTAGCACGTCGTTGCGATAGCCGTTGGTGTTGGGAATCGGCGATTCCGGGCCAACCCAGAGGCCGCCATAGATGCAGGTGCCGAGATGCTCGGCAAACTGGCCATATATTTCTTTAACGATTATGGGGCTTTCCTCAGAAGGTTGAAGCACTACTGTGGCCTCGTTGGCGGCCAATGACGGCATAGAGCCGAGAAGAGAGAGGGCGAATAAGCTGAGTGTCTTTTTCATATTTAATTATTATTTGAAGCGGTAAACTGCGAATGTATTTGCCGGGATTGTCACATTCCACGGAGCGTTTTTGAAATCGGAAACAGGAATCGACACAGTAGTGGTCACAGGCTTCACAATATCTTGATTGTCGAGAGTGTTCTCAGCCTCCGGATTGTCGGAATGAAGAGTTGTGATCTCTACCGAAGTATAGCCCTGATTCTTTTTCAATCCCTTGAACTCCATGGCAAGATCCTGCGGAGCGTTGCCCGTGTTAGCCACCTTCACAATCACCTCGCCGTTGTCTTCCTTCACAGCCGAAGCGAAAAGGCCGTTCTGGTCTTCATTGCCGGCCACCGGCTTGCCGTTCATCTTCAAGGGCACAACCTGGTCGCCTTTATTCACTGAATAGAGCTGCTGCACATAGTAGCTTGCCGTTGGCATGGAGCGGAAATTGTCAAACCATATCATGTCGGGGCGCCATTGCCAGCCCTCTACGTGGGCAAAGAGCGGCGCATATGTGGCCATCTCCACGATGTCGGCATTACGTTCGAGCCCGGTCATGAATGCAGCCTCAAGAAGCGCGGCGTTGAAATGATTCCATTTCTTACCTTTTCCGTGGCAGGCATATTCTCCTGCAAACACTTTCGGGCCTTTGCGGTCGTAGTTGTCATAACGGTTTCCCTGCTCAAGAAACCATGATTCGGGACGATAGAAATGTTCGTCTACAAGGTCGGCTTTAAGTCTTTTCATCTCAGGCCAAAGATATTCAAAATCCTCGCCTTCGGAATTGGGGCCGGATGAACCCACAATCTGCATATCGGGATATTTTGCCCTTATGGCTTTGATGAATGGCTCAAGGCGCGCAGGGTATTCAGGTCCCCACTGCTCATTGCCAATGCCAATAAATTTCATGTTGAATGGCTCCGGATGCCCCATTTCAGCACGTAGCTTGCCCCATTTTGAATCGACAGGGCCGTTGGCGAATTCTATGAGGTCGAGAGCATCGTCGATAAAGGGCTGAAGTTCGTCAAGAGAGGCGTGTGCATTCTTGTCGCGGTTCTGATACTGGCATACAAGACCCACATTCAGCACAGGGAGAGGCTCTGCTCCAATCTCCTCGCTGAGAAGGAAATATTCATAGAATCCAAGGCCGTAGCTCTGATAATAGTCAGGGAAGAAGCGATGGCGGAATGTATAGTGCCAACGGTTTTCATTCACAGGGCGGTTCTCAACAGGGCCAACGGTGTTTTTCCACTGATAGCGCGAGTTCATGTCTGTTCCCTCTACGATACAGCCTCCGGGGAAACGGAACACACCCGGCTTGAGGCCGGCAAGTTTCTGCACGAGGTCTTTTCTCAATCCGTTCTCACGACCCTTCCATGTGTCTGTGGGGAAAAGGGAAAGGTGCTCAAGGTCAACAGTTGTTTCCGGCTTGCACAGAAATACGCGCAATTTACCCTTTGAAACAGTCTCGGAAGGTTTCAGCATCACCTGATATTTCTTCCATTCTTTTCCTGAGATCTCTATCTCTTGTGCGCACATATCCTGGCCTTCACCCATCGACTCGGGATTTTCTAACTCTACACGCACTTTCGATTTACCACCGTCGGGCACTCTCGCCCACACTGAGAAGCGATATTCCTTACCCTTCTCGAAACTGACTCCAAAGAAACCTTCATTGTCAAGGCCGGTGTGCTTGTCGGTATGTCCTGCGGGCGACAGGCGAACATAATTCGGATTCTTTTCAAACGGGCCGTCATTTCTCACCTCTACCTTTCCGAACACATTCCATCCGGTGAGAGGATATGTGAAGTCAAATGAACGATTCTTCACCTTTTCTGCATACAGGCCGCCGTCGGCCGCATAGTTGATGTCTTCAAAGAAAAGGCCATACATTGTGTCGGGAATTCTTGCTCCCTTTGCATTTGGCTCAATCACCAATTGATTGACTGCGGCGAATGCCGGTGCAACGCATCCAAGCGCGAGCAACGCCGCCAGAACCTTTATTTTCATGATTTAGGATATTATTCGAGTTTTTCTGATTGCGGAATGAAAGAGATTGCCTGACAAAAAAGCATAATCTCTTACGAGTGCAAAATTAGTAAACATCTATGATATAAACGTGGATAAATCTTTCAAAAAAGGTGGACAAATATTGAATATGCTCAAAGATATTGTGTCTTCGCCATAATTTGCTGAATCTTACACCTGCAATTTGACGAATTAGACTGTCATATTTTTCGGAATTAATTCATCATAATTTTCCGAACGAAACAACAATAATTTGCCGAACGGAACCGCCATATTTTGCCGAATAAAAATTTATAGTTACTTTTGTAAAATGAATCACCTAAATGGTTAGTATATGACCGAGGATCTTAAATACCGCCCCAGAATAGCAGACGACATACTTTCAGATAAACTCGACGCGAAGGGTGCTGTCCTGATTAGAGGGCCCAAATGGTGTGGCAAGACAACTACTGCAGAGCAACAAGCGGAAAGCGTTATTTATATGAGCGATCCCTCTTCACGCTCAAATAATCTGGCGCTTGCGAAATTAGACCCTCAGTTACTTTTGGCCGGTGCTACGCCTCGATTAATCGACGAGTGGCAGATTGCGCCTCAATTATGGGATGCCGTAAGGTTTGAAGTTGACCATCGGCATAGAAGAGGGCAGTTTATCATGACCGGCTCAGCTGTACCGGTTAATAAGAAAAGTGATACCCCGATTTTACATACCGGAGTAGGTCGATTCTCCATAATTGATATGTTGCCTATGACTTTATTTGAGTCGGGTGATTCTTCGGGGGAGGTGAGACTGAGGGACTTGTTTGATGCTCCCGACAATATACGAGGAATCAACAGACATAATCTGGAAGAGATTGCATTTCTTACTTGCCGGGGAGGATGGCCGTATGCCGTGGCAGAAGATATGAGCCGTAAGGCTGCTTTAAGCCAGGCATTTGATTATCTTGATTTGGTGGTGGAAGAAGATATTTCAAGAGTTGATGGCATTGGACGGAATGTTGAAAGAGCAAGAGTGATTTTGCGCTCATATGCACGTTATCAAGGCACTCAGACTACGGTGAGCAAAATACGTCAGGACGTAGCAACAAATGACAATGATAAGATTTCTGATGACACAATCACCTCTTATCTCAACGCATTGCGACAAATTTTTGTGGTGAAAGACATGGAATCCTGGAATCCGAATCTACAGTCAAAAACGGCTATACGCAAAACGCCAACAAGGTATTTCAGCGACCCTTCAATTGCCGCGGCCGCTCTGCGAATAGGCCCTGAAGACCTAATTAAGGCACTCCCGACTTTCGGACTTTTTTTTGAGACTCTATGTGTGAGGGACTTGCGGGTATATGCGCAATCAATAGATGGCGATGTGTTTCATTATCGCGACAGCAACGGGTTGGAATGTGATGCTGTAATACATCTTCGCAATGGCCGATATGGCCTGATTGAGATAAAATTAGGTGGTGAGGCTTTAATTGAGGAGGGGTGTGGCAACTTAATGAAACTGGCATCAATTATTGACACCTCTAAAATGGGTGCCCCTGCTTTTAAGATGATTCTCACCGCAGTCGGCAACTATGCGTACCGCCGTCCTGACGGCATTTATATTGTGCCTATTGGCTGTCTGAGGAATTGAGAATTTAATAAAAACAAAGGGGAAGCCCGACTAATACGCACATTGCTTTTTAATTTAAGATAAATGAGTGTCATAAAATTTGTAACTTTGCAATGCAAAATAACTTGCTAAGGGTCATGGATAACAGAAGTTTTATTCCCTATCGTTCAGTTTTGTCGCCGTTAATGGCGACGGCGTTTAATATCATTCTGGTTTTTATTGTGTTCTCTCTCGCTCGAGTGGAATATCTGCTTGAGAACTGGAGCTATTTCGCGGCAACAGTGAAAGAGGGTCGCATATTCAGCCTATTGGCGGCAGGGCCGGTGTTTGACACGCCGGGAATATTCTATACAAACGCTCTTTATGTGCTGCTGATGCTTCTCCCTATCCATTTGAAAGAGCGCCCCGGATGGTACAGGATGTGCAAATGGGTCTTTATAATTGTCAACTCGCTCACACTGATTATCAATCTCGGAGACTCCGTCTATTTCAGTTACACGCTTAAACGCACCTCCTGGAGCGTGTTCGGCGAATTCGGCAATGAAAGCAACTTCGGGAAGATTATCGGAGTGGAACTCCTTAACCACTGGTATCTCATAATTTTCGCGGCGCTGATAATCTGGGGCATGTGGAAACTATATGTATCTCCGGCCATGGATATAAAGCGGCAGCCGCTTGTGAGATATTACATCCTCTCTATTCTCAGCCTGGCAGTGGCAGGAGTAACGGTAGTGGCAGGAATACGCGGCGGACTTTTCAACCACTGGTATAACTATTTTGCCGCCTTCCCTCTGCTATATGTGTCTTACCGCCTGTTTAAAAGCCGCAAGATGCCGGCAGGGCGCAAATGGGCCGGCGCGCTTTGCGCCACAGCCGGACTGGCGCTCCTTGTCACCGCTCCCATAGGCGGCTGGCGACATCGCGACATACGCCCCATCGCCATATCTAATGCGAACGCCTATACAAAGCGCCCGATAGAGACCGCCCTGGTGCTTAACACACCGTTCTCCATGATACGCTCTATAGGCAACACCCCTTTTGCCGACCCCCGTTATTTCGACAACAAGGCGGAACTCGACAATATCTTCACTCCGCTTCACATTCCATCAGATTCTATCACAGTGAGGCGCAAGAACCTGGTGGTGATTATCATTGAGAGTTTCGGGCGAGAGTATATCGGCTCCATGAACAAGGAGATTTTAGGAGAAGAGTATAAAGGGTTCACTCCGTTTACCGACTCCCTCCTTTCTCACACCGCATGGTGGCGACATTCCTACGACAACGGACAGAAAAGCATCGACGGCATGCCAAGCATTCTTGCGGGGATACCTTCGTTTGTTCGCCCGTTTATTGTCACCCCGCAGGCTGTGAATAAACTGAAAGGCTTGCCGGGACTCCTCGGAGAGATGGGCTATTCGTCGGCATTTTTCCATGGAGCACGCACAGGTAGCATGGGGTTCGACGGATTTGCGAAGTCTATAGGGTTTGAGGAGTATTACGGTCGCGAAGATTTTTCAAAAGACTCCCGCTTCGGAGGCGACAGCGATTTCGACGGCTACTGGGCAATCTGGGATGAACCATTTCTCCAATATTATGCCCTTAAAATGTCGGAAATGCGCCAGCCTTTCATGACTGCCATATTTACGGCCTCTAATCATCATCCTTTCAGAATCCCTGAAAAATATGAAGGGAAATTCCCGGAAGGAGATATGCAGATTCATCCAACTGTGGGCTACACCGACAATGCCCTCCGACAGTTTTTTGCCACAGCAAAGAGGCAGCCGTGGTATGACAACACCATATTCGTGATAACCAACGACCACACAAACATGCGTGGCCATGACGAATATCGCAGCGACATCGGCGCATTTTATGGCCCTGTGCTGATATTCGACCCATCTGGAGAGATCACCCCCGGAGAACGTGATGCAATAGCTCAGCAGACCGACATACTCCCCACTCTCGTGAACCATCTCGGCTACGACAAGCCATATGTGGCATTCGGATGTGATCTTCTCAACACTCCAGCCGAAGAGACATGGGCTGTGAACTACACCAACAACACCTTCCAATATGTGAAACACGGCTACGTGCTCCAGTTTGACGGAGAGAAAACCATCGGAGTGTATGCAATCGACGATTATGTGATGGCCAATAATCTCAAAGGGACTGTCGATAAAGAGATGGAAATGGAGAAAGAGCTTAAAGGGATTATTCAGTCATATATGGACCGTATGCTGAGGGATAAGCTCACGGCAGATTCCTCTAACATGAAATAAAAACAAGTTGCAATATGAATCAGACAACAGCCAAAGAGAGATTATGGAACGCCCAGTATTGCAAGGCAATGGCTGGCAACTTTCTACTGTTCTTCTCTTTTTATATTCTCACTCCTCTTCTCCCGATTTATCTTGACACAGAATTTGCCGCCGACAAGGATGTGATGGGGCTGGTGCTATCAGGATATGTGGTGGCGGCACTCGTTGTCAGGCCGTTCAGCGGATTTATCGTCGACACTTTCGACCGCAAGAAAGTGCTTTCAATATGCTTTTTCATGTTTTTTATCCTTTTCACAGGATATATCGGGGCCGGCACATTGCTGCTGTTCGCAATTGTGAGAACCATTCACGGACTCCCTTTCGGGGCAGTGACTGTGGCCAACTCCACAGCGGCAATCGACACACTCCCATCCTCAAGACGCAACGAAGGAATAGGGTTCTACGGGCTGAGCAACAACCTGGCTATGGCGTTCGCTCCGTCAATCGGCATATGGATATATCATGCCACCGACAATTTCTCTCTTCTTTTCTGGATTGCCCTGGTTACGGCGTTTGCCGGCTTCCTTACAGTGTCGGCCATAAAACTCCCTAAACGAGAACTTAAAAAAGAGAAACAGCCGATAAGCCTTGACCGCTTCTTTCTTACCCGAGGCTGGATGCTGGCCATTAACATTCTTTGTTTCAGCCTGTGCTGGGGCATAATGTCGAACTATGTGGCCATCTACGGAAGCGAGGTGCTCAACATCACCGACGGCACCGGGCTCTTCTTCATGATTCTGTCTTTCGGGCTCTTTGCTTCCCGCCTGCAGGGGTCGAAAGCCCTGGCGAAAGGGAAGATTGTGGAGAACGCAGCTTTAGGTGTGATCCTGTCTTTAGGAGGATACACACTGTTTGCGGCCGTGGAGCAGGGATGGGCCTACTACACAGCAGCCGCCCTCATCGGCCTTGGCAACGGACATATGTATCCGGCCTTCTTGAATATGTTTATTAAACTCGCCCGCAACGACCAGAGAGGCACGGCCAACTCCTCCATATTGACAGCATGGGATATCGGCATGGGCATAGGGATAATAACGGGCGGATTCCTTCTCGAATATATATCATATTCTGCGGCATTCTGGGGTGCGGCTGTGATGCAGGGTGTCGGAACAGCTCTTTTCTTCATTTCCACTCGCCATTTCTTCAATCGGAGGCGTCTCGACGCACCTGCAAAGCCTGCATGAAACGCGTGTGCTCATCCGGGGTGACATCCACCTTTTTGGGCGTTTTAGTCCGGGGATGCGCCTTTATGTAATTTGCGCGTATCTGTTCATGAGTCACTATATTGTCATCCGTAATCTTATATTCATCAAGAATAGGTAGCAGATAGTCGATAGCGCTTTGAATCTGAGCCTCTGTCAGCGGCTCTTCAACAGTGTTGCCCTGAAACTCTATGCCTATTGCAAACCTATTGACATTCTCACGGCCATTCAGGCGCGAGCGCCCGGCATGCCAAGTGATTGAATCCGGTGGAGCCAAGACATAGCGTGTTCCGTCTTTATCTATGAGCACATGGCAGCTGACTCCCTTGTCGGGATTGGTCAGAATATCGAGCGACTGCTCAATGGAATCAGTGGCCGTGTGGTGCAGCACAACCGCCTTTACCTCATTCCGTCCTTCGGCAATATTAGGGGTAGGGCGGTCAACCACCCAGTAGTCGCCAACCTTATTACCCTCTCCGGAATGACGCTCCTCCGTCAATTCCTCAGAAGCGACACCTTCATCGGCTTTATCCAGGCGTTTACATCCCACCGCGCACATTGCCGCCACAATGCACAGGACAAACAACATGTAAATCGATAACATACTGTTTCTTCCCCTTTTATCCACATTCTCATTCATAACGATCCGAACTTTATCAACAGAGTGAAGTGATAAACGCTCCCCTCCATAAACTAAAAACGGCAGGTAGCCAATTTCTTCCTGCCGCTTTAATCAACCTTAACTTAATTTCAGTTAACTGTCTTAAAACAGACTTCTATTTGTTAGAACCATTAAGGATACTGCCTAACACAGTGTCACGATAAGTATTAAAAATATTTAACTTAACAGGGATGTAATCTTCCAGACTCTCAAGGTACTCCAATTCAAACACAAGTCGCGGATCATGATCTTCACTACCTTCATTTATTTCTGCTTTAGTTCCAATCCTGGCAATATTAATCAAATAAATATCCTTTATCCCCTTTCCTTTAATATAAGGCATAAAATAATATAGCTTGTTTAACGCAATAGTTGAAGGAAAGGATTTGGTTTTTTCGGTATAATAAATCTTTGAAATCCCACCATCTAAAAAATAATCCTGATTGTCTGTCTTTACAAATCCGATAAGGAGATGCTTGGCAGGATCCAAACTAATGTTTTTCTTACGATGGTTTTTGACAAATTGCACAAAATCCTGAGCAAACTGTTTAAACTGTAACTTCGGCTGAGAATCACGTTGCATCTCAATAGGCTTATGTGATACCGGCTCTTCCTCATAAATAAATCTATAAAGCGATTTACCTATGGCTTGTACTACACCACACACCAGAGCGTTTCCCATTAAAAATGCTCTTCGGCCATCTGACACTTCCGGATGAAAAGTATGGTTATCCGGAAACATATTCAATCTTTCCAATTCAATCGGCATTAATCGTCTATAGCGACCGGAAGAAGTTTTTATAACGTGTTTGAACCGTGAAGGAGCGTTTCCTCCCTCACCGGTTATTATGGTGCGTGATGGATAATCCATTGAATCCGGAAAGCACATTGCTCCTTCCGAAAACACATATTCATATCCTTGTTTCGACACTCTGTTTATTTTTTTTGCACCCTTTTCATATCTCCATTTAGGCAATTCTTCATCATTGATAAAAAAATCTTGAGGAACAAGTTCTTCACTCACAATATTCCCACCAAGAGTCATAAAAGGACCTGCGTAGATCGGCTTAGTATCCACACTATAGACCCTTCTGCGACATATTATGCCGGCATCCCCAAACGGACTCTCTTTCTTTCCGACATTAAAACTATCTGAAACCTCTTTTATTGAACCTTCTATTTCGAATTCAGATTCAGTTTTATCTTTTCTATCAAAAGGAAATGCCTTAGCCAATACACCATCAAACAATACCCATTTCTGAAGATTCTCTATTTTCCTGAATACATTCGAACCTTCACGATAACCAACAATATAAGTCCTTCTACGCCGTTGGGGCATCCCATATTCAGCTGCATTAATCACACGCCATTCCACAGTATAGCCTAAATCGGAAAGAGAAGAAAGAATTATCGCAAAATCACGCCCTCTTTGTTTAGCGGGCGAACTTAGCAGGCGATCTACATTTTCAAAAAATATATACGCAGGACGCCTATCACTTTTTTCTTCTAAAATACGGTAAATTTGCCACCACAGCACACCCTTTTTCCCTTCTATACCTCCAGATTTGCTTAAAGTTGACGCAACAGAGTAATCCTGACAAGGAAAGCCTCCTACAAGGAGGTCATGATCCGGAATCAAAGAAGTAGGCACAAGATTAATGTCTGTATTTGAATGACCCTTTGCTCCAAATCTCGCCTTATAGACCAGTGAAGCATCTTGCCTGACCGTAGACGGTTCCCACTGATTGTTCCAGATTGTATCATAAGCATCAGATGCACCTTCCAATCCAATTCTAAATCCTCCTACTCCCGCAAAAAGTTCAACAACCTTTATATGTGTTTTCTGTTTCTTCGCCATAATTCACCTAACAACACTCTTAATTTTAACTGAGGCAATATCCCTATCAAGTTTTGATTACCTCACAAGAATGGTAAAGATTTTAATTTAGTTGCAATAAACGAACCTTTTAGCCAATAATACTGAGGTAACATATTAATTCCATTCACACATTCCGTTCTTTCTCGCTCACTCGAATCCAGATTGCCTCCTCTAAAGAAAACTGTATAGTCTGAACTCTTTGGAAAATTCGGAGCCCCTTTATAACTGCCACTTTTATTCTTGACATATTCTCCGGAAGGAGAGAGATTATAAATCCATCTAAGTTCATTACGATAAATAAGATTACGGGAATCTTCCCATACTCTCCTGACCTCTTTTTCTAAAAAAACTTCATCAAACGCAAAACGCTTAAATCCTTCAAACGTAGTTTTCAAACAATCTGAAGAATCATGTTCGCAAAAAACCGGACATAAGAAACTATGTTCACAAAAATAAACATATATGTCTGATTCTTCAAAATCTCTGTCCCGGTCAGTCCATTCTTCAAAATCAATACGGTTCAGCTTCATGTCTTCTGTTCGCTTCCCATCTGGCTTGAGGGTGATAGTTTTGGCAATAATTCCAGCCTTAGTAAAATCCGCAATCAGGTTAAGACGATTACAATCAGCTCCAAACATTTTAATGATACAAAGCGCACTTAGATTCTTTATAGGTCGCTTGCTTGTTATATCAAGTTCTCGCATTAATTGACCAAGCGACTTACCTCCATATAATTTAGTCAATGCTCGGCATCGCTCATCAAGTTCCGCAAAACTTGAAAATGGCTCTCGAAGATTGATTTCATGCTTAGCTCGTTTCTTGTTAAAATGTCCGCGCACAATATAGTCTACAAAAGTCTGCTTTAATCGATAACGAGGTTTTTGATATGCTCCTGTAACTTTTTTCTTAAATCCCGGAACCAACTCTATAAGTAACAGTTCAGGACGCAAAATATGAGTGAAACCTTGCAAATGCTCGTTACGGTCGTTAGTATCTGCACTTACTGCATACACCTGCTTTAGATAATCTCTTACAATTTCCCAATCATGTCTTAACTGCGACACTTCAACTTCCGAAAATGTATTATAGCAGTAACCTACAACAGGAAAATGTTTATATCCGGAAGCCGGCACAATGTCATAGGATCTATACTCATAGAACACTATTAGTAAATGTTCAGATTTTTCCCAAAAATGAGAAGAAAAGAAATCTAACTGTATTTCAGGATCGAATGTTACTCCTGTAATGCTGATACCCTCTTTTGCTCCAAGATACAAATTATATTCATTACCGACTTTCCCGATAGCCTTACTTAAATCTTTCTTGGGGATACGCACTCCGGTAGTTTTGAGTTCAGTCAGCACACCATCAATCTCAATATCACATTCCTGCCTGCTATCACGGGCATATCCAAACACAGACTGCTCTATTACATCACCGGCAATACCGGTGATTTTACTGCTTTTTTGAGCGCGGACGAACTGACCGGATGAGTCAACCTCACCCAAAGTCAGTCCCTTAATGCCCTCTAAAAGTGCATATACTTGCGCTCTTGTAAATTTCCTGTCGTCTGAAACCGCCATTAAGATTTGATTGCAATGCTAATTAACAATAATATTTATATTATTTGTAGCGGGCCCAGCGGATGAGGTCTTTGATTGTGGGTTTCTTGCCGTACATGAAGATACCTACACGATAGATTTTGGCGGCTATCCATGCCATGCCCACAAAAGAGATGTAAAGTATAATCAAAGACACCCATATCTGCCATGAGGCCACATCAAACGGCACTCGCGAAAGCATCACCATCGGCGATGTGAACGGAATCATCGACAGCCATAAGGCAGTCGTGCTGTTGGGGTCATTGCCAATAGAAAGGGCAAACACCAATGCCACTATTATGGGAAGAACCGCGAATGTCTGAAGCTGAGAGGCATCCTGGATATTGTCTACCGCAGAGCCGATAGCCGCAAAAATCGAAGCATAGAAAAGGAATCCGCCTATGAGGAAAAGAGTGATATACATGAAGAGCTTTGCAAGATAGCCCACAGAAGTGAACATAGCCAATGCCTTAATCATGTCGGGATCCATTGTTGTGTCGGCCGGATTGAATGTGCCGGCATTCATCATGGCAACCTGCTCGTTAAGCCCTTCAGGCATGACCATAGGCATGACAACCACGCTCATGATGCACATGATACATCCCCATATCGCTATCTGAATCACTGCCACAAGACCAACACCGATTATCTTCCCAAGCATAAGCTGCAGCGGCTTTACCGATGAAACCACAAGCTCAAGCACTCTGTTGTTCTTCTCTTCTATAATTGAAGTCATAACCATCTGACCATACAAAAGAAGGAACATATAGAGAATGAACGACATTGCAAGTCCGAGAAAAAACGACGCAGACGACGACACGCTCTCCCCATTGCCGTCTTCATCTATCCTTATCACTTTCAGGATGCTATCCACTTTCACTTCGTCAAGAATGTCGCCAAGGTTTTCAATATTATACGACCTCAGCCTCTGGTTCTCTACGGTGGTGTTGATTATATTGCTGATTGTGCCTTCCACAAGCATGGAGCCTGCGTCGCGCTGATACAGCACTACATCCTGCGGATTTTCAACCACATCGCCGTTCACCCACAAAATAGCGTCGTAGTCATCCGATTCAAGCACTGAGCCAAGCGGAAGCGACACATTCGACAGTTTAAGATATTCAAGCGATTCGCTTTCCTTCACAAGCTCGGGGAAAATAAGCCCGCTGTTATCTATGACTGCCATGTTTTTTTCAGACGGTGTAGAAAGCTCCATGATCAGAGCGGGCGCCACCATCATTAAGACCATAAACAGAGGGGTGAGAAGTGTGGTGAGTATAAAGCTTTTCTTTACCACACGCTCGCGAATCTCGCGAGATATTATTATTCCTAAATTACTGCTCATATATTTCTATCATTATAATCACTGCTCAACTCCGGCCGAAGCGTTTGCGTTGGCTTTCTCGACTGTCTTTATAAAAATCTCATTCATAGAAGGGAGAGCACGGTCGAATGTCACAATGTCGACTGCATTGTTAACCTCCGATATAAAATCTCTCATCTCCACACCCTCTTTCAGTTTGAACTCGGCATTGAAGATAGGGCCGTCTTTCGTAAGCTCAGGCTTCGACATGTCATAGGAAAGCACTTTGTCTCCAAGGCGAGACAGAAGCTCCTCAGGCACTCCCTGAAAAGACAGGCGATAATGGTTGCGACCCATTTCCCGGCGTATCTCAGCCACATTCCCCGACAAAATATTGTGCGAGCGATTGATAAGCGTGAAGTTATCACACAGCGACTCCACGCTGCTCATATTGTGGGTGGAGAATATCACAGTGGCTCCTTCGTCGCGAAGCCTTAAAATCTCGTTTTTCAGAAGCTCGGCATTAATGGGGTCGAATCCTGAAAACGGCTCATCAAAAATCAGCAGCTTCGGACGATGAAGCACCGTCACTATGAACTGCACTTTCTGGGCCATACCTTTTGAAAGCTCCTCAACCTTCTTGCCCCACCAGTCAAGAATGCCGAAACGCTCAAACCATTTGCGCAGTTCCATAGTGGCCTCGCGGGTCTTCAATCCTTTCAGTTTAGCGAAGAATAGAGCCTGGTCTCCCACCTTCATTTTCTTATAAAGGCCACGCTCCTCAGGCAAATACCCTATGTTGACCACATCGTTAGCCGTGAGCGGGTGTCCGTTGAAGGTCACAGTTCCGCTGTCGGGAGCAGTTATGTGGTTGATTATTCTTATGAGAGTGGTTTTTCCCGCCCCGTTAGGCCCCAGAAGCCCGTAGATTGAACCTTCGGGTATGCTGACGCTCACATCGTCAAGTGCGACATGGTTTGTGAACCGCTTAGTAATATTTTCTGCTTTAATTATATTCATAATGTTTCAAGGATGTTTTCATTTATCAAAAACCTTTCCAGCGCGCACGCCAATAAGAGTTGCCAAGCTCATCCCAGCGGAGCACAGCCGCGCCGAAAAAGTCGCGAGTATAGTCAGTAAGAAGTTTCGCGGCCTCCTCATTCTCTCCGGCAGAAATCAGTTCGGCATATGCTTTCTCTATTGCCGGAAGCTCGCGGCTGCCTTTTTTAAGGAAATAGTCGCGTGCCGGCTCAAGAGTCTTGCGCGCGTCGCCCCATCGCACTGTGGCGAGCTTGTTGGGCTGGCGGAAATGCCAAAGCGCAGCGTCGTCGCGATTGCGGTGCTGCCCGCACACTTTCAGCATGTCGGGAAGGTCGGTGCCGCCGGCAAAAACCGGAAAGCGCGGCGACTGCCCGGGATTGTCAAGGCAGATCCATGCCACGCCGCCAACTCCGTCTGGAAGCCAGTCGCGACACTGTATGATTGTAGAGTAAGAACACCATGGAACACTGACTGTGCGGATGTTATGCATAAGAGAATCACCCATTGCCTCATACACCGCTATCTCATCGGGCTGCATCCAGGGGTTGGCCACAGGGCTGACCACACTGTCGGGCACCTCGGGTCCGTCACCCTCTTTTTTGTCTTTATTCTTCACCATCATGCGTCCGCTGAGATTCATCGGGGTGCCCTCATAGTAAGAGCCCAGGAGGCGTGCCACATCTTCCACGCTCACCTTTTTCTCCGGTTTCACACTGAGCGGGAGTTCTTCCATGCTCTCGTTAAACCCTGCATTGGGAGCAAGCTGCTGCATAATAAAGAGTTCGCGCACACTATAGTTTTTCGGCTCGTCAAGATAATTCTTCTTGCTATAAGCCTTCCAGAATGAGAACTCACCCTTTCCGTCCCAAAGACCCATCTTTTTGGCCACATCCTTCACATTGTCAGAGGCCATATAGTTATCCTTGTCTTTAAGGTCGAGAGTGCCAATGCGGCTCACATTGGCCGACACCGCAATATGGTCGTCGGGGATTCTCACTGCGGCCCACACGCCTCCTTTCTTGTCTTTTCCTTCACCCTGCACCTCAAAAATCCATACCTCCTTTGGGTCGGCTATAGTGAGGCATTCTCCACTGTCGCCATAGCCATATTCCTTTATCAGTTCTCCCATCAGCGTAATAGCCTCACGCGCCGTGGAGCATCGCTGAAGAGCCACTCTCTCAAGCTCCTCTATCATAAACATACCATCCGGGTTGCAAAGAGTGTCTAGCCCGCTATAGGTGGTCTCGCCTATAGCAAGCTGCCTCTCATTGAGACACGGATAGGCGGTGTCAAGGAAACGATAGGTGTGGCGGGCCTGAGGAATCTGCCCAACCTCTTTCATGCCGTCTTTGCTGTCGGGATATTCCGTATGCATCCTTCCGGTGTATATGCTCATAACTGTGTCGGCGGGATAATCGGCAGGAGCCACTGACTGCATCCACGTGCGATACCACGAATCGCATGTGTGGCTTGTCATCACCGAACCGTCGGAAGAAGCAAGACGCCCCACCATAATGCTCGTGCAGGCATCATTGTTATCAGCCTGAAAGCCATCGGCATTTACCGCGCCGTTCATAGAGAAACAGAGCAACGCGGAAACCAGCAACAGACTGTATTTCATCGTTTTCATAAATTATTAGATTAGAAAATATAATAGGCGGATACAATCACACGCCATAAATGATGAATATATTCACAAAAGTACATAAAATATATTCAAACAGCAAATCAAAAAGCATCTATTCCTCTTTATAGAAATGTTTTTACTTATGAAAATATTTAACCAGATAAATATTTCCGCATCATTTGCATCTTTTATTATTTCATAATCCTGCATATTGTTTTTTTTATTATAAATTTGGGTTTAATCAATATTGTCATAACCTGATTTTGAATCAAAAACAACATTATAACTATACATTTATGACCAGACATTTTCCTAAATTCTATCGGCAAACAGCAGTAGTGGCCGCCTCCCTCTGCCTCTTCCCTTCCATGCTCGCCAACGTTGCGAAGCCGGGTATCATAACAGCCAAGCAGCCTGACGGCACCACAGTAAACATCAGGCTTGACGGTAACGAATCGTCAAACAGGGCTTACTCTTCCGACGGCTACCTGCTCACTGTAGACGCCAACGGCTTCTATGTTTATGCCCTATGCGATGAAAACGGCATGCCGGCGGCATCAGGCGTGCGTGCCGATAACCCGGAAAGCCGTCCGGCCTCAACCTCAAATTTTCTGAAAACAATAAACCAGGAGGCAGTTAACTATGCCTTCCTGAAACAGGATGCCCGGAAAATATCAGAACGCAGCAACAGGATTACACGCCATTCCTCTCCACGCAAGGCCGGTGCAGGTAGATTCGACTCCTCTTTCCCGACCACAGGCGAGCAACATGTGCTTGTGATCCTCGCGGAGTTTGCCGACAACGAGTTCTCTTCTACCGACGATCCTAACGCCTATTTCACAAGGATGCTCAATGAAGAGGGTTTCTCCGACAATAATGCCACAGGAAGCGCACGCGATTATTTCATAACCAATTCTCACGGCAAGTTCAGACCGAAGTTTGATGTTTACGGTCCTGTGAAACTGGAAAAAGATATGGCCTATTACGGCCAGCATGTTAGTGGGGCAAACGACCGCAGACCGGAAAAAATGATAACAGATGCCTGCTCTCTTCTCGACGATCAAATAGATTTCTCTCTTTATGATTGCGACAATGACAGCGTAATCGACAATGTTTATGTGTTTTATGCCGGATATGGCGAAGCCGAGGGTGGCGGAGCCAACACAATTTGGCCGCACTCTGCTTTCCTCACAGACATTTCAAGAAAGAAATATTATTTCGATGAATTATTACTCGACAGATATGCCTGCTCCAACGAGCTTGCCATGTCAGACGCGACTGTAGGCATCGGCACTTTTGTGCATGAGTTCAGCCATGTGCTGGGGCTTCCCGACATTTATTCCACTAACTATGGCTCATCTTTCACTCCGGCTTCATGGTCATGTATCGACAACGGAAACTACAACAACGACGGCCGTACACCCCCTTATTATTCCGCTTTCGAGCGATACACTCTCGGATGGATGGAACCGGCAGTTTTGTCTGAACCCGGCGAATATGAACTGAAGCCAGTACACCGCTCGAATGAAGCATTCTTAATTCCTACCGACCGCGAAGAGGAATATTTCCTCTTTGAGAATCGCCAGCAAGAGGGTAACGACACTTACATACCCGGACACGGAATGCTTGTGTGGCATATTGATTTTGACTTGGATATATGGCTCGTAAACGCTGCCAACAACGACCCTGACCATCAGAGAGTAGACCTTATCGAGGCCGACAATAAACTGACACCCGATTCAAGAGCGGGCGACGCTTTCCCCGGCACGGATGGAGTAACGTCTTTCACCGACACAACCGCTCCCGCATTGGTTGATTGGAACAACTCTTCTTTCGGCATAGGGCTTTACGACATCTCGGAGTCTGAAGATGGCATCATCTCTTTCACTGCCCGCAAATTGACAGGCTCCGGAGTGTCTGCATCCACCATTGAAAACGGATCTCTCATTAGAATAGAAGGGAACTGCGTGTATGCCGCCAATAATCCTGTAGAAATCTACGACATCTCAGGACGTAAGGTTGCAACAATCAGCAATAACCATTGCACCCTCTCATCAGGTGTGTATGTGGCTATATCCGTAGGACGCAATCAGAAATTCACAGTACACTGATAGTATTCCACACATTCTCAACAAACAAGAATCCTCCTTGCAATGCGACATTGCGAGGAGGATATTTTTTTGTTTTTAAACGGGGCTTGTTACGTCAGCCTATTTCAAATGTGACATCACCTGTGCGGAAATCAGATTCCCTTGACGACACAACACAAGTCTGATTAAAAAAGAATGTTTCTTTTACATAAAAAATCCCTCCAAAAGTGACGAGATGTTAGATTTCATCACTTTTGGAGGGACAAAATTGCCCGTTTGGTCACTTTTGAAGGGATTTAAACAATCCCGACCTATTACCTATTTGTCAGTCAACCGGTCAACGAACCAGAGCCTTAACCTTGCGTCCGGCTACATTCACTATGTAAAGGCCGCTTGCAAGAGAGTAGTCGCTACAATCGCTCTTAACGGTGCCGTTATACACAACCTTGCCGTCGATAGTAGAGATTACAACATCATTGCCGGCGAAGCCGTTGAGTGTAACCATTCCCTTGCCTGCAATTATATTGCATCCGTTGTTGACAGCCTCTACCGCATTAAGCTCTGAAGGCTCGATAAGCATATCAACGAGAATGAAAATCTGGTTTTCCTCCTTAATCTCGGTAGAGATATACAATGCCACTACAGGCTGGTTGAGAAGGCTTTCAGGGATATCAAACTTAACCACATTAAACTCTTCGCCATCTGCCACAGCGGGAATCTGTGCGATTTCCACCATTTCATCAAGATTGTTGGTAGATCCATAGATTGTAGCGCCGGGGAAGTCGATGCCTGAGTTAACAGTCATTGTCACTGTAGCGCCGTCAAGACCCTCGGTAGAGAAGTAAGGCACGCCTACCATGCCCGAAGCACCCGGATTGCCGGCCATATACATCACGATGTTGGCGTCGACGTCATAGTCGCCAAGACGATCAATATAATTGATGCCGAATTCTACAGCCTCGCCCTCGACCGGGAGATATGTGATCCACGGAGTAAGATCCATTCCTCCAACCGACTCATCGAATGTCTCCTCGATCGGGAGAGTGTAAGGTGTGCCCATATATACATATCCTGCCACAATCTGATAGTTGCTGCCGGCAAGGTTCTGAGAGCATACGCCCACTGTGGCCTGATGCACCGGTCTGTCTGCGGGGCACTCATATGTGTAAGAAGTGTCAGAAGTTTCCAATACATCCCACGCATAGTTCGACATTACATATACAGAATATGACACGCCTGCGGGGTCGACATATCCTCCATTCTGGCCCTCAGTCACGGGGGCCCAAGAAAGGGCAGCCCCTGAAAGATCCTGGAATCCTCTAACTGACACATTAGTAGGTGTTGCCGGAATCTCCACACCTGTGTAGACACTTACTGTCTGACGGAGGCTCTGGCTCTCGCCGTTGGCAGTGTAGACTGTAATCATATTGCCTCCCTGTTCGGTCTCTACAACAGCAGACACCTTTTCGCCGGGACGCCCTGTGACTGTAGCGGTAGTCACACCTGCAATTTCTGCTGTAAGCACCACATCCGAGCCAAACTCTACGCCGCGTAGATTCTTGGCCGGCATAGTGAACGACACTGTGGCATTAAGTGCGCCCTCTGCCCCGGCAGTGGCGACAAGGTCTTCAATCTCGGCCGGAGAATTGTCTGAAAGACCGGTGTACTGAACAGATATGTTGCGTAATAAAACTCCAAGTTGAGAAGTGTCGGAAGTCATATGGAACCCTATATAATATGTGCCCTCGGAAAGATTAAGCGGAAGGTTCACAAGCTCATATAGAGGGTTAGACTGAGCAGGGCTGAAGGCTTCTTTAAGCACTGTGGTCATACCCTCCACTGTAGGCTCGCTGCCGATATAAACTGCTATTTTTTCATCAACATAATCAGCGCTCATGTTGGCAACCTCAAACAAGAGAGTGTAGATCTTAGAGGCGTCTTCTACTGCAAACGGGGGCAGAATCAGCCAGTCGTCATTGCCGTCTCCGTTATAGTCAGTCTCAATTGCAAACGCTCCGTCTTCATAGTGCCAGTTGAAATTAGCTGCAAACTGGCTGTCATTCGGGCCGTCGAGGTCTATCATTTGGCAGAGTGCAGCCTGAGTCTCGGTAGGCTCTACCGTGAAAGGAATTGAATAAGGATTGCCATAGCTTATATTGTTGGAGACTCCTACGCCTGATTTCATTATAGAACCATCCTCAGGATTAACATATGAAGCCACTATCTCGGCAACATAAATGTCTATCTCTGTGTCGGCGGGAAGATTCAAAGCAAACAGATTCTCCTTTGTCTCGCCCAATGACTCGCCATTGAGCTTCACTTCATACACCATGTCGGCTGCCGGCACATAACCATTTTTAGCCCCCGTTGCAACTGCATCCCACTTGATCATCTCGGCAGAAAGCTGCACATTGGCCGGAGTCTGCGGAACGTCATATCCTATGTATTTGCCGGTTACAACAGTGTAGCTCGTCTCGCCCCCTACAGTCACATTGAGATGGAAAGAGTGCATACCGGTGGCAAGGTCATACTCCACCTTCACTTCCTCGCCGGCAGAAGCAGTGAGTGATGAATAAGGAGTTTCGTCAACCGACACATTGAGAGTGATTGCAGATGTTATGGGGTCGCCGTTAACAAGATATGAAGGCATCTTGTAAAGATTGTAACCCTTGTTGGAGCCATCCACAAATACAGCCTCTATAAACTCGGGCTTCTCAGGGTTAAGCATGCTTGTATAGGCATTGTCGGTTGTAACAAGCGAATAGAACTGCTGGCCTGAAGGTGTGGTTGCATATACATTAGCTTCTCCGGTGGCAGGATTTAATGTAGCCAAGGCTGTTGATTCCAAAGACATAGGAGTGAAATATATCAAGCCATCCTTAGGACTGTATGCCATTGCTGTCATCCAATTCTTAAGCCAGTCAAACTGAGAAGATATGTCAACATTCCAAATTGACTCCATATCCCCATCTGAAGTGATAGATACAAGTTCTCCAAGATGATTCAGCGCATATACTCTGTTTGCATTGCCGTCATAGCACATGCCTGTAAATACAGTCGTGCCGGCCTGCAGTGTGCCAAGAATCGTAGGATTCTTCATGTCTGTGGGCAAAGCCTTAGCGAGGAACACCTGTCCCTGTCCTTTAGGAATCCATTGCATCATGGCATATACATAACCGTCTGAAGGGTTATAAGTGACCATTTCATAAATAGGATCTACATAAAGATCCCATTCTTCATGAGAAATCAATTCTCCTGTCTTGAAATCGTATTCGCTCCAATAACCTCCTAAAATAGACATATTGTTAGTTTCCAATGCCGGGCCACAAAGTTTTCCGTCATATAGATAAGTATTCCCCATGGGAGGATTGACAGTGTTGTTTGTCCATAACAATTCAATGCTGTCATATGTAAATTCATACAACGACCCGGCAACAGGCCATCCGCCTTTGCTCCAGCCATAGATGTTGCCTCCGTTTGCCGTAACCTTGGCGGAATTCATCAATTCCGCCAAGGTGAACTTCAGCGGTGCGCCACCCATCTTGAAACCGTTACCCTCGGCAGTGTATGTCACCGCCACCGGCATGTTGTCACGAGAAACAGATGTGAGTTTTGCAATCGGTGAACCTTCCGGCTCCACACTTCGGGACTGACGGGCGATGGCGGTTCCTCCCCCTGCCAACGCTACAGCCATGCACATAGCAAAGAATTTATTCATATAGATCTTCTTCGAGACTCTGTGTATAACCTTTTCCGACCATACATCCCGACAGAATCTCTCAAACAGCATGCATGACCCTAATTATCCGCATCTTTTGAGCTGATTTCTGATGCCAACTCAATTTTGCGTTGACAAATATAATCTATTTTAATTCTAATTTTTTGCAAATTTTACAATTTTTTTACTTTTTATTCCGTTTTGTTTAACTGCTTAAAAAATTTAAGTTACAATTAGTCGGGAGCATTGCCGGTTATTCCAACTCCATCGAGAAAATCTTTGTCATATTTAACCTTGACATTGTCTCTTGCATAGCGGGCCTGAATAAGCGATAAGGCGGTAGGGGTGATATTGAGGTAAGAGGCAATCTGATAAGCAGGCACTCTTCTTATAAAAGACTTGGGCTTGAAGCGTATGAAATTAAGGAAACGCTGGTAGGCGTCTTTCGGGGCAAGATAAGTGTGGCGAATTTCAAGATATGACAATTGAATGAGCGAAAGCTCCATAAGCCACCGGCAAAATTCATGACTCTCTGAATAGAGTTTCTTTATCACAGCTCCGTCTATCACATAAGCGCTTGCTTTTGTGACTGCAGCAACACTCAAAACTGCCGGGCGGCCAAGCATGAAACTGGTGACAGATGTCGCCACATTTCCGGCATCTCCAAATAACATATTCTGTTCAAATGACTTACATGAATCCCGGGGGGGGGGTAGATAAAGGGGTGTAGAAAATGCGTGCGAGACCGGATTTTATAAAATAGAAAGGAACGTCTACATCACCGGCTCTTATTATCAATTCATTCTTTTTAAAACCCACCACTCTTGAATTATCTTCAAGAACAGCAAGAACATCTTCAGGCAGAGCAAACGGAGTTGCGGTTATCTCTTTTAAGGTCATATTCTAATCTTGAGCCCGTCATATCGACAAGCATATAGATGCAAAGATAATCAAATTATCCATACAAATGAAACAATTATACTACTTTTCCAAAACTGTCACTCCATTATTTCCTCTAAATTGGGTGTAGACACATCCCTTAAATATGCCTATTTCTCTTTAAACTTATCAATGCCTTTCCACACGTCAGTATATGATTCTCCGGAATGACCAAATTTCTTTGCTCGATTGTATGCCTCAACTATATTTGATTTTCCGTTAAGAATAGCCATCCATCTTTCTTGTTTAAGAAAACTCTCTTTCTTGTCAAATCCGGGCAAATGTTTTTTAAGAACTTCTATAACCTTAGATGATGTGCCAAAATAACGGTTTGTATTCTCAAAATGCAACAAAAGCCAATATTCTATTGAAGGCATACTACTCGCTATTATGACTTTTTCATGATTTTCATATTTATGATGAATATCATCCATCCTTTTTTTCTCAGCCTCATTCCATTGACTAACATCTTCATCGAAAACACATATAACAGTGGCACCGGAGTCAATACCTTCTGAAATACGGTTTCGGATTGTCTGCATGGATTCATCGCCAAAAAGACTGGGCTTGAGAATATAATTGAATCCGTGCATCTTTTTAAGATGTTTTAAATACCAATATTCAGTAATGCCGGCGCCAACTACTATAGTGCGTGGTTGCCGTGTTTCAATTGAGTTTACCTTTCTCGCCATAATCTAATCTTTTATTTCCGGCAACGCCCCGAACATACCGCTGCGATATGCTTTATCTATGTGTTTGATTTTATTCAACCCTTTGAATTCCACAAGGGAATATAGATGAGTGACTCCTGACTTGTCTTTTTCTGTAAACCACACATTATCTTTTCTGATCAAATCATCAATCTTAGTCAAAAGCCCGTCATAGTGAGTTGTAATCAAAAGTTGGCTTTCTGAATATTCAAGCAAGTAATTTTTAAGAATATATTCCATGAGGTCAGGATGTAGTGAAGCGTCCATCTCATCTATCATCAAAAATGAACCATTATGTGTAAGCTCAAATACAGCTGCCTCCACTCCAAGCAGCCTTCGCGTGCCCTCACTCTGATGTTCCAAATTTAATTCATATTGTTCACGCCCACGATTATTTTCTACAGTATGCTCAAAACTTATTTTCTTCAGACCATCGTTGTTGGTCGACGCACTGAGTCCTGTGATATTGAAATCAGCTATATTGAGGAAGTCGAGCATATATGACTTAAAACTTTCATTCTCTTTCAGAATTCTTTTTGCATAACCTGTCATATTAGTGTCTGGATACACCGTGGACATAAACTCCATATTAATCCACCTGCGCATCTGGTCCACATGATTAAACTTCATATTCACTCTTCCACGGGCTGCAAATACCGACATATTCGGCAAACAATTGAGAGAAAGCATTTTCAAAGCGTCAGAATCTATTTTTTGAACAGCCGGATTTAATCTAATCACAGACTGGCCATCCTCCAATTCGCGCTCAAATATCATTATTGGCTGAAAATTCTCATAATAAGACAGACTTTCAAGAATAACAGCCTTCCCTGTCAACTTCAACTGATAGCAATATCTCACGCCATCAATCCAAAGCTTCAATTTAAACTCAGACGGTTCGTTAGGAGTTTCACAATCCAACAGAAAAGGCTCAACTCCGGTGTTGACATCCATATTCGCAGGATTTGCTGTCCAAAATTTATGCAGACGCTCAAGAGCAAACAAAAGATTGCTCTTGCCACTTGCATTAGCACCGAAAATAACGGCGAGACGTAGCAATCGTGCGCCATTAGGCATTGTCACCACATGTGCATTCTCAATGCTTGTATCTGATGTGGCTTCAAAACTCAGTATAGACTCATCCCTGAATGACAATACATTTTTGAATACGATTTCTTCAATCATAGATGTCACAGAATATAATTTTTACAAATGTATAAAAAAAATCCTATATTTGAAATATAACGAAGATTAAAGGGCATTATGGGGGGCGGAGGGTGTTATGACTATGCCTGACGACTCATTTCTTAATCTGCTACATTCTTAGCCGATTATACGGTTTCACTGCAAACATTTTGCAGTTTATGCCTGTCTGTTAAGATTATTTAATGTGGAGAAAGGTCAATTAAATGGCAAAAAATTATGACTTTAGCATTGCAATTTATAACTTTGCAGAAGAAAAATAACCAACGATAAAATAATTAAAAACATCATATAGAAATGGCAAAGAAAAAATCAGCATCCACCCCAAGCGTGGGACGCATCAGCGGAGCCGACGAAAAGAAGAAAGCTCTTGAAGTGGCAATGGCTCATCTTGAAAAAGACTTCGGCAGCGGCACAGTGATGCGCCTGGGCGATGACGCCGTGCAGGATGTGGAGACCATCTCAACCGGCTCAATCGGCCTTGACTTCGCACTCGGAGTGGGAGGACTGCCGCGCGGGCGAGTAACAGAAATATATGGCCCTGAATCATCTGGCAAGACCACTCTCGCCATTCATGTGATCGCGGAAGCCCAGAAGCAAGGTGGCATATGCGCCATAATCGACGCCGAACATGCCTTCGACCGTTTCTATGCCGAGAAACTCGGAGTGGATGTAAACAATCTTTGGATAGCACAGCCCGACAATGGCGAACAGGCTCTTGAAATTGCCGAGCAGCTTATCAATTCAGGCGCGATAGACGTGCTTGTGGTAGACTCCGTGGCCGCGCTTACTCCCAAAGCAGAAATAGAAGGGGAGATGGGCGACAAAAACGTGGGACTCCACGCGCGCCTCATGAGCCAGGCTATGAGAAAACTCACAGGAGCTATTTCCCGCACACGCACCTGCTGCATCTTCATCAACCAGATTCGTGAAAAAATCGGAATGATGTTCGGCAACCCGGAAACAACCACCGGCGGCAACGCCCTGAAGTTCTATTCCTCCGTGCGCATCGAGATTCGCCCTTCATCTTTCATTAAAGACGGCGACCAGGCAATAGGGCGCCTCGCCAAAGTGAAAGTCGTGAAAAACAAAGTGGCGCCCCCATTCATGAAAGCAGAGTTTGAACTCATGTTTGGCGAAGGAATATCCAAGTCCGGAGAGATAATCGACATGGCCGTGGAATATGGAATAGTAAAGAAGAGCGGGGCATGGTTCTCATATAACGGCAACAAACTCGGACAAGGGCGCGACGCCGTCAAAAAGGTTATCAAAGACAATCAGGAACTCTCCGCCGAGCTGGAGAAGAAAATCAAAGAGGCGCTTGAGACAAAACGCGCGGCGGCTCGCAACAAGAGTGTCAACCCTTTCCTCCCCGGAAAAGAGACAGTGCGCGCTGATTCTGATTCCGACGACACCCCGGAGCCGGATTCTGATGATTTCGGAGATGAGCGCGAAGCGGAAACCGACGACCTTTTCTCTGATGACTTCGATGTTGAAATAGACGAATAAGCAGCATAAATCTGCAAATAAACAATGCGGCAGCCACGGTTCCCGAAGAAACTGTGGCTGCTGCATTGTTTATCATGATATTACACTTCCCGACATCTTTCAATACTGTTATTCCTGCAATATAAGGAAAAGGATGACACCTTTTCACAAAGATGCCATCCCCCCATAACCAAAATTCAAGTATAAATATTTTGAAACTCATCCTCTTATTCGCCCCTGCGAAGGGCAAATGCAAGAACTATCCTCCTTCTTTCACAAGCCGGATGATAATGTTTCTGAAAAAGCAATTATAATCTTTAGTTTCACAACTTTCTATGACTAAATCGCTTTTCTAAAGCAGTTATCAACTTTTATTTGTAGGTACTTTTATTATACTTGAATTCCAGAATTCCCTCCGGAATAAAAATTTCTTTCGGGAATTATGCAAATTTAAGAATAAATAAATTATAATCGGCAATTTTAAACGTTAAAATAACTATACGCAAATGTTAAAATGCTTAATTTTGGCACTTCTACACCCCCTTCTTAAAACACCTTCAATAGTCTTTAATTATTCTTAATCACTCAAAACATTCTGAATTTCTTCGCATTGAAAATATACCGGGCTGAATTGCAACAATTCAGCCGGCCACAAACCAAATTTATAGCCGGCTGAATTGTGCAAAAATTATGTAGCCACACAGTGCGCTGCCGTAATTTTGCGTTAGCGTCAAAGGGTAATTTCTTTTTTATGCCATATCAACTGTTTTTAAATTTTCGCAGCACACGCCTTATCACAGGCGACAGGAGAGGCACCTCTTCAAGAAAACCTACGGTGCCTATATATATTGCAAGAAGCATCCCCCTCAGAAGATATGTAATCCACAAAGGGAAGAACGACTCCATCATCATTCCTCCGGCATACAGCACCCCCGCCACCGCCGCATACATTGCGATGCGCCCGGTCTGATAGGGGAGAGGATAATATTTGCGCCCTGCGAAATAACTCATAACCATCACTATCGCGTAGCTTATCAATGCCGCCCAGGCAGAACCCATATAGCCGTCGGGAATACCTATCGCCGGCACAAGCCATATGTTCAGCCCAAGCATCAGAACAAAACATATAAGCGAGAAATACATTCCCCACTGCGTGCGGTCGGTGAGCTTATACCACAATGAAAGATTGAAGAAAACTCCGAAACACAGCTCGGCCATCATCATCACCGGCACCACTCTCAGGCCGCTCCAATATGAGGGGGAAATGAAATGCTTCAGCACCGGAAGATAATACATCACCCCGAGAAATATCAGCAGCCCGAAAATTATGAAATATTTCATGGCGTCGCAATATGCCTTGCTCTTGTTTTCCCCTTTGGCCTGCGCGAAGATAAAAGGCTCATATGCGTAGCGGAATGCCTGAGTGAACATCACCATGACTATGGCAATCTTCATGTTGGCCCCATAGATTCCCACCATGCTTCTGGCCATAGCCTCATCCCCCGGGAAAAGATACGGGATTATAAGCTGACCCATGTTCTGGCTGAGCATTCCTGCCACTCCCAGAATCAACAGTGGCCAGCTGTAGGCCAGCATTTTTTTCAGAAGGCTCCACACAAACACATAGCGCCGCCCCAAAACATCGGGCAAAAGTGTGAGAAGCACAACAAATGTGGAGATGATGTTGGCCACAAATATCCATCCTATTCCGAACTCCCTGCCCCCTGCCGGCTCATAAAACCAGCTGACGGCATCAGGGGAATGCTTCATGATGGCCGGGCAGCCTAAAAGGAAGAACAGATTAAGACCTATGTTGACAGCCACATTCATAAGTTTTATGCCCGCGAAGCGCCATGAACGGTTCTTATAACGAAGATAGGCGAAAGGAAGATTGGAAAATGCGTCAACAGCCACAGTCACTCCCATAAGCCATATAAACAATGAGTAGCCCGGAAGCTTCATGACATCGGCCACCGGATGCAGAAACAGCGTGAGAAGCAATATAAAGAGCAGCGACGTGAAACCCACAGAAATGAGCGATGTGGTATATACACTTTCAGGGTCTTTCTCCTTGTTGGCAAAGCGGAAAAAACCGGTCTCCATCCCGTAGTTGAGTATCACCAGCGCCACAGCAGTGGCTCCATAAAGATAGGTCACAATTCCATACTCTTCCGAGGGAAAGAGGTACACATAAAGCGGGACAAGACACCAGTTAAGGAAGCGTCCCACAATACTGCTGAGTCCATACACAGCAGTGTCTTTCACTAAGGATTTAATTCCCGACATAGGATGTTAAAAAAAGTAAGAGTTTATAGTGTGTCATAAATATGCGTGGACGCGATGCGTCGCGTCCACGCGTATTTATTCATCAAAAAGGCTTCCCGGCATATTGGCCCTTTGGCGATGAAGATGCGTGTATGCAAGATCCGTGACCTCGCGGCCACGCGGCGTGCGCTTCAGGAATCCCTCTTTTATAAGGAAAGGCTCGTAGACCTCTTCCAGGGTGCCGGCGTCCTCCCCGAGAGCGGTGGCTATTGTGGTGAGCCCGACAGGGCCCCCTTTGAACTTGTCGATTATGGTGAGCAGAATACGGTTGTCAATCTCGTCAAGCCCGTAGCGGTCGATATTAAGGGCCTCAAGGGCATGGCGCGATATGTCGAGGTCGATAAAACCGTTTCCCATCACCATTGCGAAATCGCGCACACGGCGAAGCAAGGCATTGGCAATACGCGGAGTGCCACGGCTGCGAAGGGCAATCTCCATGGCTGCTTCGTCGGCTATTCCCACTCTCAGCAGGTTTGCCGAACGCCTCACTATTCCTTTTAATATATTATGGTCATAATATTCGAGATGGCAGTTTATGCCGAATCGCGCACGCAGCGGCGATGTCAGAAGTCCGCTGCGAGTTGTGGCTCCTATGAGAGTGAATGGCTGCAGCGAAAGCTGCACGCTTTTAGCCCCGGGACCTTTGTCGAGCAGTATGTCTATGCGATAGTCCTCCATGGCTGAATACAGATATTCCTCAACTATGGGGTGAAGGCGATGAATCTCGTCGATGAAAAGCACATCGTTCTCTTCGAGGCTCATCAGGATTCCCGCCAGGTCGCCGGGCTTGTCGAGCACAGGCCCGGATGTGACCTTGAACCCCACGCCAAGCTCATTAGCCACGATGTTGGAAAGAGTGGTCTTGCCAAGCCCCGGAGGGCCGTGGAGAAGGGTATGGTCGAGAGCCTCGCCACGCAGGCGAGCAGCCTTCACAAAAATTCTGAGATTTGATATTATCTTCTCCTGCCCGCTGAAATCATCAAACGCCAGCGGGCGCAAAGCCTTCTCTATATCCTTGTCTGTGTCGCGAATCTGACGGTCGCGAATGTCGAAATCTTCCTCTTCCATAGTGCAAAAATAACTAAAATTCGTGACACCGCCGTAATGGCCTCACAAAAAACCTGCCATACGCGACAGGCCATAACCTCGCGTATGGCAGACACCATAAAAACACCACGATATGGAAGCAAAAGTGTGTTTTCAGAATATATGACAGCCTGAGTCGTGAAAATCAGGCGATAGTGTGTCGGCTTTATTCGGCAGGACGCGTATAGCCGTCTTTCTGACATCTTTTTGTCATTGACTCAATGCGTGATTTTGTCTCCGGATGGGAAGAGAACATCTTGGAAATATAGCCCCCCTGTTGCGAGCCTGATTCTTGCTCCATCTTCAGAAACTTCTCGAAAGACATAACCATCCCCCATGGGTTCTTACCTTTCGACACAAGGAAATCATAGCCACACTCGTCGGCCTCTTTCTCCTGTTTCTGAGAGAACTTAGCGTTCACAAGCGATTCCCCAAGGTCGCCAAGCTGAGAGTCTGTGAGCTTGGCCAGCTTGCCGCCGGTGGAGGAGACCGCATCCTTTGCGGCTCCGGTAAGAAGCTGTGTCTTGAACGCATTCTTTGAATGACGTTTGATGACGTGCCCTATCTCATGGCCTATTATGCCGAGAAGCTCGTCGTCGCTCATTATGTCCATCAAAGAGGAGAAAACCCTTACACTTCCGTCCGGACAAGCAAAGGCGTTGACGTCAATCACGTCATAAACCTTAAAATTCAGCGGGATCCCGTCGGCGTCAGCAATCCCTTCTGTAAGTTTTCTGAGACGTTGCGTGTATGGATTGTCCTCCGGAAGGACAGGATTGTTTCTGTCCATCCATTCCACCGACTCCTTGACGTAAGAAGCCATCTGCTCATCGGTAAGGGTCACTGCCTGGACAGCTTTGGCAGCGCTGCCTACAGCCTTCTTAAGATTGAACTGCGCATTAGCAGCCATCGTCGGGGCGCCGATCAGCGCGCATAAGATGAATAATTTTTTTACATAAACTTTCATTTTCACTTAAATCTATTTATGTCGGATCAAACCGACCATGTGAATTTAACTTATGCATAAGGCCGCTCCATGAAGCAGGCCATATCTGTCTGCAAAAATAATAAAAATATGAATCCGTAAGAAAAGTATTAGACATTAATAATTCTTAAAGTGTTATATTCATGCACGCACACGCGTGGCTAATACGTTATTCAAGGGATGAATTACACGAAAGCAAGAAATAATCCTACCTCGTTTCTGGCGCTCACAAGTGTCAGCATATCCCTCTTTGACGAAATTTTGCCTTTTTTCACTGATACCCACGACGAATTCTTTCGTTGGCACGATGTCAAAGGCAAGAAACTTGCGAGACGGCGCTCCCACGTCATACAGTCCAATAGTCCGCTTCCCACAGTTGCAGACCGATTGTTCTTCATCCTTGTTTATCTGAAAAACAATCCAACGCAGGAGTATCATGCCGCCTGGTTTGACATGAGTCAGCAGCAGTGCGGACAGTGGATTCATACATTGACGGAGGTTCTCAGAGAGGCAGTTTCGGAAGCCGGAATGCTTCCGGCTTCCGACATGGCATCCTTCAAACGCATTCTCGATGAACGGGGTGGAGATGCCGTTGTACACAATCTCATTCACGACGGTACGGAAAGGGAGATTCCGAGACCTTCCGACACGGAGCTTCAGAAGGAATATTATAGCGGGAAGAAAAAGAAACACACTGTCAAGAATGCGGTAATCACTTGTCTCGCAGGCTTTATACTCTTTTCGAACCTTACGGTTGAGGGAAAGATCTCACAGCCAAACAGAAGGCGGCCAATACCGAGATCTCGCGTACCCGCATCAAAGTGGAACATGCCATTGGCGGTGTCAAGATTCTTCGGGTTGCAAAGGATGAGTGTCGATTGCGCAAGAATGACTTCGTCAGCAAAATTTTCCATCTTGCCGCCGGACTTCACAACTGGAGATTCATGGCACGTGCGTAACATCTAACTTTATTTAATCTCTATTATTTTTGCAACGCAAATCAAAATTCAGTATGAATTCAGTCAGACCTATAAGGATGTATCTGTTGTCACTTGTCGCGGCTGTATTGACTCTTGCCACAATAGCATGCAATTCCGGGCATGACAGTGAACTCACCTTGGCGGAGCAACACATTGGCGACAACCCGGAGCAGTCATTGTCAATCCTCAACAGTATAAACCCCGATTCGCTTGACGGCGATCAGGAAAAGGCGCGGTATGCCCTCCTGCTGACCGAAGCCGAATACTGGAACGGCACCGACGAGACCGACGACTCCCTCATATCTGTCGCCACGGAATATTACAACGGCAAGGAATCTGACCCGAAACGTATGAAAGCGTTCTACTACAAAGGGGTGGTGAAACGTTTTGCCCGCGACTATGGCGACGCGCTGATGGCTTTCATGCAGGCCGAAAAAACGGCATCAAGGCTGAACGACCATAACATGCTCGGCTTGATTTACCGTGGCTTTGGCGATTGCTTCGACAACATGAACAATCCCACTACAGCCATAGCATACTACAATAAATCTTATAAGGAGTTCTGCGCCGACGGCCCAGGCAACGTTTATATCACGGATGCCATCTTTGATATTGCCAGGATACATTACAACAAAGTGAACTATGACTCCTGCCTGATTGTGCTGCAGGAAGCCTTGAAAATTGCAGAGCAGAAGAACGACACATCCATGATATGCGATGCCGAAAGGCTCAAAAGCTCGGCATATGCCGATAGCAGGAAATATCATGAAGCCATCGAATGTATAGGCAGGATAATGGAGCTTGATCCATCTTATCCGGTATTCAATCATCAGGTATGGAATAATTTAGGCACGTCATACGCAATGCTGGGAGAAATCGTGAAGGCGCAAGAGTGTCTTGACTCTTTAAAAAGTCACAATTATAATTGCAGCTTCCTCTCATATCTGATAGCTTATAACAAAGGTGACTACAAAATTGCGGCTGATTCTCTTTTTGCAAGTAATGAATATAACGCTAAGATATATGTTAAATGGATAAGCCGCCATGACGAGAAAGCCATACTCGACCATTATAACCTGCTCGAAATAAACTCGGCTCTTGAAGTGGAGACCAGGAATCTATGGATTGGGCTCATAGCGTCTGTTCTTTTTTTAACGTCACTCGTGTTCTTGATTGTTACAAGAAATACGAGAAAAAAACGGCAACGCGAAATACGTGAAAATATGGAGTTCGCAAAAAACATGAGAATGGAACTTGACAAAAATGAAGGCGCGCTCGATAAAATGTGGGCGCAGACCGAACGACAGAACCGTGAGCTGGAAGAAAAAATAATGGAAATAAACAAAAAAGATGAGAACATTCGACACCTCGAATCAAAAACGAGAGAACAGGAAATCACTATAAATGAAACACGGGAGAGGGTCAGCACTCTTGAGAGCCGCCTGAAGGAGAATGAAAGGACATTAGAGAACAGAGCGAAGGCAATCCGTGAGGCGCACGAAATCCTGAAGAATTCTCTCCACGACCAGTTCGGCGTCCTCGACGAGCTGGTAAGAGGATATTACGACTCAATGAATCATCCTTTGGGTAAAAAAGAGCTTTACACATCAGTTAAAAAAATAATCGACAGGATAAAGGAAGATAACAAGGTGTTCATGGAATTGGAAAACACTGTCAATTCCAGATTAGGAAACCTCATGGCCGACTTCAGAAAAGATTTTCCTCTAATGCAGGAGAAAGACGTGAAGCTGTTTCTCTTCATCACGCTCGACTTCTCCGGAAAATCCATAAGTGTTTTCCTCGACATTCCCATCGACCGCGTTTATAACAGAAAGAACGCCCTGAAAAAAAAGATTAAAGCATCCGGCAATGAGATTGCCGAAAAATATCTTCAATATCTATAATCCGATTTCCCATATAATAAAATATTGAACTTATCGAAAGTCCTGATTCCTATAAATTCCCAACAAAATAACACAAACATAGATTTTAAAATAGCCAACATAGGATTTTTAAATTCACTACACACATAACTTACATTATAACAATTTATTATATCTTACAAACATAGAAAAATAATTTTAAAACATCAAGGATTTTTCATCCTTATATTCTATTTTTACATCGTAAAAACCTAATTTTTATATCATGAAGAAGCTAATACTATTTTCATTATTCGGATTGCTTTTTGCATCCACACTGCCGGCTCAAAACATTCCCGGAATGAGTTCAACAAACCCTGTTACACAAAAAATACCAAAAACAAAAAATACTACTCGTTCTGACAGACATAGGGCACCCGATGCAAGAGTTATATTGTTTTCATATGACTCGCTTCAAGGAAAATGTGTATTTCAATTTCCCGACTGTGTAAACTCCATCTCCATAACTCTCACTAATGAATATGGGGATGTATGGTACGGGGTTGCCGACAGAAACAACCCTGCCTGGAATATATCTCTTGACATGGGCGACTATAATATAGTGTGCATTGCCGACGATGGATCTGAATTCGAAGGATTAGTGACAATTGACTGACAATAGCAATTCCACGTTCCATATTTTCTAAAATATAGACTATAAAAATCATTAGTGGTAAATCTTAATCATGCTTAAAGGTATTAAGGACATATTCACAGTCAGTGGCCGCTGACATTCCTCCAAATTCATGGATGTATTGACCGGCGGCAGCCCATCGTGACAATGTCACGTCATACAGTCTCATGAGCTACGCAGAATTTACTGCCGTCCAGTGGAATAAAAAAATACGAAATACTCTTCAATTTTAAATATACTTAAAATAAAATGTTTAACTTGTATCAATTCTTCGGAATTATACACAAAAAAATGAATCAAGATGAAAAGACTAAAACTTGTTTCTCTATGCGGATGTTTGCTGCTTGCACTTGCATCCTGCACAAATGATGATTGTATGTCTCAAGATGTACAATTCGAGAGTGTAGAGTCACCAGTGTTCTCTGACCTGAGTGATATTCTAAATAAGATTGTTTCTGACGAAACAACACAATGTGATGTATACATTCTATTCGATTCATCTGATGGGTCTTTCAATGTCATGTCAGAAGAAGAATACATGTTCTGCAATTCAATTGCAGAGTTCATGTCGAATGATAGCAATCCTAAAAAAGCACCTGAAGGCAACGGCTGGAGGAACGGCGGAACATACAAAAATAGGCTTGATGGCGCAATGAAGGCTGTAAATAAGCTTAAAAAAGAAATTTCTGCTGATCAAGATTTTGAACTGCATGTTGAACGTAACGGTGATGGTACATTCACAATCTGGTGGCGACCTGTTTGAATATAATGATGGTCTTTGACCAATACTAATTAGTATTGGTCATATAGTAGATTTACTGGCACCTGCACCGAACAATTCAACCATATCCGTTGTTTCATTGTTAGAGGGAGAAACAAAAATATTATATAATATTCCGGAAAATTCAACCTCTGTGTCCATTAATGTGTCAGATATTTCAAAAGGATTGTATATAGTTTCTTATTCAGTTGACTCTGAAATAATTGATCAAAAGAGAATTAACCTATAGCCATCCGAGTGAATTCAGACTAAATTAATAATTGACATAATGTAGGGACATATCTTTGAAATGTAGATATGTAACAAATTCGTTGCAAATTCCACATTGCAAAGCGATGTCCCTACATTGTCAGTCTTTGTATATATTATGATGCAATCACTTTAGGATTATGTAACATTGTTTTCAATCTTTTTATGAACTAAAAATCTTGGAAATGAAAAATCTAATAATAAAATCAATCATCTGTCTGGCCACCGGAGTGCCATTTGTTACATCTGCTCACACTATTGGGCAGTTTGATATGCATAGTTACGAATGTTCAGCTATCATTAACAGACACACAAATAGTCTCTCAAGTGATAATAGTCTCACAATGTATCCCAAACTTATTGAAGATTATGGACTATTGGAGGAACAACCTTTTCCGGCATTTAATCTCCGAGATAAACGAATTTCTACAAGAAGCGACTCAAAAGACAGTGAATTTATGCATGCCACTTTGTCAGAGAGCGGCACGCTTGCATCTATAGTAGGAGACAGGCTACTCGAATTAGATTCTATTTCAGTGGAAGGCCCTATGAATGATGACGACTTCAACACTCTGTGGGAATCTTCTTTTAATGGACATCTTAAAGTTATCAATCTTGAAAATGCCATCATAGAGAATGGTAAAATTCCGGATTACGCATTATTCCACATCGATGAGCAAGTGGATTGGAGCAATTTTGACATTTACACCATATGGCTTGAAAAAATAATTCTCCCTGAGGGGATAACAGAAATTGGAGATTTTGCTTTGGCTTATGCCACAACTCTGACTGATGTGAATTTTCCATCCACTCTGAAAGATATAGGCACCTCGGCATTCACTGACTGCTTCAGAATGCCTTCTGAAAATTTTGTACTGAATGATGGCCTTGAAAAAATTGGCAAGCAGGCATTTTACCAATGCCATGGATTGACAGAAAAAATAGTGTTGCCACAATCTTTGAAAGAAATCTGGTGCGGAGCTTTCTATCGTTGTGAAATCACAGAAATAAATATTCCGGAAAATCTTGAATTCCTGGGTTGTTTTGCCTTCGCAGGCTCAAAATTTAAGACAGCAATACTCCCTGACGATTGCTATCTATGCCCCGAAGGCTGCCAATTTTACAACAACTGGGAATTGACCGAAGCTCATTTGCCGGATAATTCCCTTTTCGTTCCGCCAGCAATATTTGACAGCTGCATCCTTTTGTCAAAAGTGAATGTGCCATCCAAAACTATCACCATAGGAGAGTTTGCATACAACCTCACGGCAATATCTCAAATAGACTTTCCTGCAACATTGGAAACAATCGGGCAAGATGCATTTCAAAGATGCAGTAAACTTGAGAGCGTGGTATTGCCGCCTTCGATTACAAGCATAGGTGACAAAGCATTTGCCATATACGAATTAAAAAATATTTATTGCATGGCAACAGTTCCTCCGGAATGTCCTCCGTCACCTGATTCCTCCGAATCCGAAGGAGCACCTTTTCCGGATGTTGACCCGGCAATTCCGGTTTATATTCCTGTCGGAACAAAACAACAATATATGTCTGCACCGGGTTGGGATCATCTGACTAATTTCATCGAAACTGAAAACTTCCCCTATAGCGGAATCGAGAATATTCAAGTTGACGTCACGCCGCAAGATGAATGCATCTATGACCCATATGGAAGGAAAGTCAACCGCCTTATGCCAGGCAATCTTTATATATGCAACGGAAAGAAATTCATATTGACAGATTGAAAACTAAAATCTATCTTCGCCTGGCCAATCACTATCAGAAGGAGCTCACCGCCAATTCATAATTATAATAAGGATAAGGGCTGCCGCAGGGCAGTCCTTATTATATTATGAGGAGATTGCACATTTTGAACGATTAGAGTGCAATTATAAGGGCTTTTCGGATTATTTAATTTAAATTCGCATATTCTAACCATCTTAACAATAAGACCATGGCCAAACCTAAATTAGTAATCTCCTCAGGAGCAGGCATAAGCGCAGAAAGCGGTATAACCACTTTCCGCGATGCCGGAGGGCTTTGGGAAAACTATCCCGTTATGGAAGTGGCTTCGGCCGACGGCTTCAGGCGCAACCCTGAGCTTGTGCATCAATTCTACAATGCCCGCCGCCACGACCTCGTGACCAAAGTGCCTAACGACGCACACAAGGCTCTCGTGGAGCTGGAAAAAGACTACGACGTGTATGTAATCACCCAGAACGTAGACGACCTTCATGAGCGCGCAGGCTCTTCAAAAGTGCTCCATCTCCATGGTGAACTTATGAAAATACGCTCCGTCAGCGACCCCGACTATATCGAAATCCTCGACATGGAGCACCTCGAAACCACCCCCGCCACACGCGGCAAGCGGGGCGACCTCATGCGCCCGCACATAGTGTTTTTCCAGGAGCCGGTGCCAAACATAGAGCTCGCGATGGAATGGGTGAACGAGGCTGACATTTTCGTGGTGATAGGCACATCGCTCGCAGTCTATCCCGCAGCCGGCCTTATGCAATGCGTACGCCACGGAGTGCCCGTGTATTATATCGACCCGAATCCGGCGGCCTCTGCCACAATGACACCCGGAGTGACAATAATCAAGGCCACCGCCACAGAGGGTATGAGAAAATTGATAGAAATATTGAAAAGCAAACGTTAAAAATCGTATAAACCGACTTTTTATCGTCGCAAAACATGCTGCACGGCACATTTTATGTTGTTCAACATATTTTTATCTATTTTTTTTTCAAAAGTTTTTTATACTTTTGCGAAATAAAAGAACAAAAACCGGCAATCTAATAACCGAACTTATTCAACTACCTAAAAACTAAAGCATAAACATGGCAAAAGTCAAAGGCGCAATAACCGTCAACATAGAGAGATGCAAAGGCTGCAACCTCTGTGTAGCGGCGTGCCCAACAAACACACTCTCCCTGCAACCCAACGAGGTGAACGACAGGGGATATCATTATGCCTATATGGCCAATCCCGACAATTGCACCGGCTGCTGCTCATGCGCCTGGGTTTGCCCGGACGCGTGCATCGAGGTATACCGTGTAAAAATCGACTGATTGTAAATTCACTTTATTTCTAAACCATACCGGCCGGCCGGCATCAACAGGCTCAATCATCAGCATCAAAGCCGGACAGGCCGATTAACACGAAGTCATAATCTAATCAGATATGAAAGAAGAGGTAAGACTTATGAAGGGTAACGAGGCTATAGCCCATGCAGCCATCCGCTACGGCTGCGACGGCTATTTCGGATACCCTATCACCCCCCAGTCGGAAGTGCTGGAGACTCTGGAAGCCCTGATGCCGTGGGAAACCTCAGGCATGGTGGTGCTTCAGGCAGAATCGGAGGTAGCGGCCATCAATATGGTTTACGGAGGCGCCGCTTCCGGAAAAGCCGTGATGACATCTTCCTCATCACCCGGCGTGAGCCTTAAACAGGAGGGCATATCATACCTGGCAGGAGCCATGCTCCCGGCCCTCGTGCTCAACGTTATGCGCGGCGGCCCGGGCCTCGGCACAATCCAGCCTTCTCAGGCCGACTATTTCCAGGCCACTAAAGGCGGCGGCCACGGCGACTACCACCTCATCGTGCTCGCACCTTCCACAGTGCAGGAAATGGTGGATTTCGTTGGCCTCGGCTTTGACCTGGCTTTCAAATATCGCACACCCTCTATGATTCTCGCCGACGGCATCGTGGGCCAGATGATGGAGAAAGTCGTGCTCCCCGAACCCCGCCCGCGCCGCACAGACGAAGAGGTGAAGAAACAGTGCCCCTGGGCTGCCAACGGACGCACCGACAAACGCAAACGCAACGTGATAACTTCGCTCGAGCTTGAATCGAGCCGCATGGAGGAGATCAACCATCAGCTCCAGGCCACCTACCGCGAAATCGAAAAGAATGAAACCCGCTGGGAAGAAATCGACGTGGAAGGTGCAGATTATCTGATCGTGGCTTTCGGCTCTATCGCCCGCATATGCGACAAGGCTAAGGAAATGGCAGCTGAAAAGGGTATCAAGGTGGGCATCATCCGCCCCATCACCCTCTGGCCCTTCCCGACTGCCGCTATTGAAAAGGCTGCCGAAGGCAAGAAAGGCATTCTCTGCGTAGAGCTCAATGCCGGACAAATGATTGAGGACGTGCGTCTCGCCGTTCACGACAGAATACCTGTGGAACACTTCGGACGCCTCGGCGGCATCATCCCGAGCCCGCAGGAGGTTGTAGACGCTCTCGAGAAAAAGATAATCAGGAACTGACAAACCAACGACTTCAATGGAAATCCAAGATATAATTAAAGAAGAAAACAAGGTTTATTGCAAACCTGAACTTCTTGAAGAGGTGCACATGCACTATTGCCCCGGATGCAGCCATGGTGTGATCCACAAGCTCATTGCCGAGGTCATCAGCGAACTGGGGCTCACAGAAACAACTGTAGGCGTTTCTCCCGTGGGTTGCGCCGTGTTCGCTTACAACTATATTGACGTAGACTGGGTGGAGGCCGCCCACGGACGCGCCCCCGCTGTGGCTACTGCCCTGAAGCGCCTCTGGCCTGAGAACACCGTGTTCACATATCAGGGCGACGGCGACATGTCGGCTATCGGCACCGCTGAAAGTATCCACGCCGCCAACCGTGGCGAAAACATTGTTATGGTCTTTGTTAACAATGCTATCTACGGCATGACCGGCGGACAGATGGCCCCCACCACTCTCGTGGGCCAGAAAACAGCCACCACTCCTTACGGGCGCCGCGTTGACCTCAACGGCCACCCCCTCGAGATAACCAACATCATGGCCATCCTCGACGGCACTTGCTATGTGACCCGCCAGGCCGTTCACACTCCCGCCGCCGTGCGCAAGACCAAAGCCGCCCTCAAGAAGGCTTTCGAAAACGCACTCGCCAAGAAAGGCACATCTGTGGTGGAGGTTGTGGCAACCTGCAACTCCGGATGGAAGATGAGCCCCGAGAAATCTAACGAATGGATGGCTCAGCACATGTTTGAGAAATATCCTCTCGGCGACCTCAAGAATCTCTAACCCCTTAACTCTATTTTTGAAATGAAAGAAGAAATCATCATAGCGGGATTCGGCGGTCAGGGCGTGCTCTCGATGGGCAAGATTCTCGCCTATTCAGGTCTCATGGACGACAAGGAGGTGACTTGGATGCCTTCTTACGGCCCGGAACAGCGCGGCGGAACAGCCAACGTGACTGTAATCCTTTCTGACGAGAAGATCTCATCTCCCGTGCTCGACTCTTATGACATTGTGATCGCCCTCAACCAGCAGAGTCTCGACAAATTCGCTCCCAAAGTGAAACCGGGCGGAATGCTGATATTCGACACCAATGGCATCCACAATGTGCCCAAGCGCGACGACATCAATATCTACCCCATCAACGCAATGGAGGCCACTCTCGAAATCGGAAACCCGAAAGCCTACAACATGGTTGTGATGGGTGCGCTCCTTGAGGCAATGCCCTACAAGCTCCCGATGGAAAATGTGATAAAGGGTCTGAAGAAATCTCTCCCGGAACGTCACCACGGGCTTATTCCTCTCAACGAGCAGGCCATCGAAAAAGGTCGCTCGATCATCAAGAAGTGACACAACTGTCAATACTCAGCGTTCAGGCGCCCCGGCATCGGGGCGCCTGTTTTTTATGTTTTTTAGGAGGGTAAACGTTAAATTCTCATCTTGCATGAACCACCCCTTATGAAGATGAGTTATTATTATAAACCACACCGCTAAAAGTAATGACAAGGAGTAACGAACGAAACTGTATTGCCCCGGCTCCAATGAAATCAGCAGGTGTGGAGACAATGATGTCGGAAGAGCCCGGGGCAATTTTTTTGTGCTAATATCAAAACTTGATTCTGTCGATGCTGCAAGGGGCATCCCCGGTTTATTCATACTATAGAAATCACCTTTTCGTAACCTTGATGTTGCGGGGGCACGGCGACCAAAAATCCCTGCCTCCGCTTTCATATTACATGCCTGCCATAGGCGCCGACCTGTAGATAAGTTGTAGAAAAGCTGTAAAAAACCGGTTAAAAAGGGGTAGAAATGCCGTTTAAAACCGTTTTACAACTTCCAGGCGTTTTACTTTGATTTTATATAAATAATTTGAGAATGTGCATTTTATATAATCCAAATTTCGACACTTCATCTTATTTGAATCTTTTCTTCAGATGAATCTACAGGTTTCTACGGGTTTTTCTACAGTTATCAGCACTTCATAAGATAGAAATTTATTAACTTTGCAGTTATCTACATGGTGTAGATAATCGCCACATAAGACTGAGTATCAAGAATGGCACCTGTAGATAATCTGACAACAAGCATGAGGCAAACTTCAATAACCCAATTTTCCAAATTTTCTGACCTAAAGTTATTGTGTTTTATCTACACTCATTATTGTTGTTGTTTATTTATTTTTTAAAGATTTAAATATTTATTAAATTAAAAAAATATGTCAACAACTCCCACCACTCTCTCCCCTGAAATGCTGCGTGAAGAAATATCCCGGCTTAAAAAGGAAAAGAACGCGCTCATCATGGCCCATTATTATCAGCGCGACGAAATTCAGGAGATCGCTGACTTCATAGGCGACTCGCTGGCGCTGGCGCGTCATGCCGCCAAGACCGACGCCGACGTGATTGTGATGTGTGGCGTGAATTTCATGGGAGAGACTGCAAAGATTCTTTGCCCCGACAAAACTGTGCTTGTGCCCGACACGGCTGCCGGATGTTCGCTTGCCGACAGCTGCGACCCGGTGGAGTTTGAGAAATTTGTGAAGAGTCATCCCGGCTACACTGTGATCAGCTATGTCAACACGTCGGCGGCTGTGAAAGCCCACACCGATATTGTGGTGACTTCGGGTAATGCCCGAAAGATTGTGGAGCAGCTTCCGCAAGACGAAAAAATCATTTTCGGCCCCGACCATAACTTAGGGGAATATATCAATAGTGTCACCGGGCGCAATATGCTCCTTTGGAACGGGGCCTGCCATGTGCATGACCGTTTCTCTCTTGAGAAAATATCGAAGATGAAGAAGGAACGCCCGCAGGCCAAAATACTTGTCCACCCGGAATGCCGCAGGCCGCTGCAGCTGATTGCCGATAAAGTGGGCTCCACTGCGGCTCTCCTTGACTTTGCTGAGAAAGACGATGCGCCGGAATACATTGTCGTGACCGAAAGCGGCATCCTGTTTGAGATGCGGAAGAAATGCCCCTCAAAGAAGTTTATTGCCGCTCCTGCGGAGGATTCGGAATGCCAGTGCAACGAGTGTGATTTCATGAAGCTCAACACGCTTAAAAAAGTGTATGAGGCATTGCGCGACGGGAAACCGGAAGTAAACGTGGACCCTGAAATTGCAGAAAAGGCTCTGCGCCCGATAGAGAGAATGCTCGCAATGTCGGAGTGACTGCATATGGCAATGGATCATAAGAAGAAAGATATATTCGAGCTCACAAATTGCACACTCAGTCAATACAGAGAGGCCGACAAGCTCCCCCTGGCGCTATTGGCCGACAATGTTCGCTCCATGTATAATGTGGGAGCCATGTTCCGCACAGCCGACGCTTTCCTTATAAAAGAGATTGTGCTGGCCGGCATAACAGGAATCCCGCCTAATCCGGAAATCGCCAAGACGGCTCTCGGGGCAGAGGAGAGCGTGAGCTGGCGACATGTGGCCGACGCTTATGAAGAGGTGGCGAGAATGAAGGAAGAGGGCTGGATTGTGTGCGCTCTTGAGCAGGCTCACAACAGTGTGAGCCTACAGAACTTTGAATGCCGCGAAGGGGAGCGTTATCTGCTGGTGGTTGGCAATGAGGTGAAGGGTGTGGACCAGCGCATAGTCGACATAGCCGACATCATACTTGAGATTCCACAGGCGGGTGTGAAACATTCGCTGAATGTGTCGGTAAGCGCCGGGATTGCAATGTGGCACATGGCCGGCAAGTGTGTGTGTCGATAGAGATGTGTTTATCTATACATCTGCGACTATCTATACATTATAGGCGATAGCGACTCAATAAGGGCTCTTCCTCCTATGTATGAAAGGGCTATCGCTATTTTGTTTTTTAATCTCACAGAGGGGTTGCGCAGGCATTTTCCGCGCAGCTCCTTAATTTTTTCCCAGCATTCGTCGGCTATGTCCCGCGCCTTTTTATCGTTACAGAGAGACGCGCTGTTGGCGGTTATTAATCCCAGAATATTGAAATTTGCGCTAAGCTGGCGCGACAAGGCGGAATCGAGCAGGGTGGGGTGGTTTGTTTTCATAAATTCCGAGAGCCTGCTTGTCACGTCAAGCACGTCGGCTCTGCGCAATGAAAATTTATGAAGATAGCTTGCCGGATGCTGACGGTAATAATAAAGGGGAGTGCCGACAGCGGCAATCGAGGAGGCTCTGAGGAATATGTGATAAAACAAGTCGAGGTCTTCATATCCTATCCCCTCTCTGAACCGGATCCCTTCCCAAAGCCGTCTCTTATAGATCTTGCCCGGGGCTGAATTGTCGATGCTTTTCTGGTATAGAATCTCCTTCACGGCACCCTCCGGAGAGAACTCCTTTGAACGAATGTTTTTCTTTCGCAGATATGAAGGGCGCATCCCCCTTGTGGTGCTTATCAGGGATTCGGGGCTATTGAATTTATGAATATCCGCACACACTATATCTGCATTGCTGCTTATAGCAATGCTTAAAAAAGTTTCAAGGGCGATAGGGCTGAGAATATCGTCTGCATCAAGGAAGAGGATAAAGTCGCCGGAAGCGGCGTCGAGCCCGGCATTGCGTGCTGAAGAGAGGCCGCCGTTGGCTTTATGTATCACCCTTATTTTTTTTGAATGAGAGGCTGCTGCGTCGCACATGCTCCCTGACGAATCGGTAGAGCCGTCGTCTACGAGAATAAGTTCCCACTCGCCACACGTCTGTGCAAGCACGGAATTGACAGCGGCATCAAGATAATTCTCTACATTGTAGGCCGGCACTATTATAGAAACCATTCTGTGTGGAATATTAATGATTGCGGGGACACGGCATCCCGTATCCCCGCGACAGTCTTTAAATATACAGGAAATCTCAGACAGTAAGGATCTCCTTCTCTTTAGCGGCGAAAAGTTCGTCGATTTTCTTCATATACTTGTCATGGAGTTTCTGCACTTCATTTTCAGCATCCTTCTCCGTGTCTTCGCTCAAGCCTTTCTTTATTTCCTTCTTGAGACCTTCTATTGCTTCGCGGCGGGCGTTGCGGATAGACACTTTGGCATTCTCAGCCTCGGCCTTGCTCAGCTTCACGAGCTGCTTGCGGCGGTCTTCAGTGAGAGGCGGGATAGAGAGGCGGATCACCTCGCCGTTGTTTTCGGGAGTTATGCCGAGTTCAGAGTTGATAATAGCCTTCTCAATCTCTTTGAACATGGATTTTTCCCACGGAGTTATGGCAATGGTGCGTGCGTCGGGCACCGACACGTTTGCCACATTTGAGATAGGAGCCTGCGAGCCGTAATAGTCTACGCGTATCCCGTCGAGAAGACGGGCTGAAGCCTTTCCGGCCCTGATGTGCGACAGAGTGTCGTCGAGATATTCAACGGCGAGATCCATGTTGTCTTTCGCGTTGTCAAGATATTCCTTTACTTCCATTTTATATCAGTTTTAATGTTCAAGATTCAGTTGTTTGCTGCAGTTCTCTCGCAGCTTCGCCTGTCAGTCAACCAAGGTGCCTACATTGTCGCCGCCAAGCATTTTTGCAAGGTTTCCCTCCTTGTCCATGTTGAAAACATAGATCGGCATTTTATTCTCTTTGCAGAGGGCTGTGGCAGTTATGTCCATCACTTTAAGATTGCGGGCGATCACCTCTTCATAGGTGATGTGGTCGAACTTGGTGGCTGTGGGGTCCTTCTCCGGGTCTGCGGTATAGACGCCGTCAACTCTTGTGCCTTTGAGCATGACGTCGGCCTCTATTTCAATAGCGCGTAGAGCGGAGCCGGTGTCGGTGGTGAAGTATGGGGATCCGGTGCCGCAGCTCATTATCGCCACTCCACCCTCTTTCATGGTTTTTATAGCCTCCCATTTTGAATAAGGATATCCGATAGGGAACATCGGAATTGCTGTAAGCACTTTTGCCGGCTGGCCTATGGCCTCGAGCGCGGAGCTTAGCGCAAGAGAGTTGATTACGGTGGCAAGCATGCCCATCTGGTCACCTTTTACGCGGTCGAAACCTTTGGCGGCTCCTGATAGGCCACGGAAAATATTGCCGCCGCCAATCACTATTCCCACCTGCACGCCGTTTTCAACGGCTTCTTTTATCTGGAGAGCGTAAGAGTTAAGACGGTCGTTGTCTATTCCGTATCCCTGCTTGCCCATAAGCGACTCGCCGGATAGTTTAAGAAGAATGCGGTTGTATTTCATTTCAGATGATATTTAAGCTTGTGTAATGGTTTTGCTGTTATGTCGCAACCATTCCCCAAAGTTAATAAAAACTTTGAAAAGAGGTGATATTTAGGCATAAAATAGATTGATAAAATAAAAAATAACGTCGAGGAATAAATTTTTAGACAAAACATTTGCATATGAAGTAAAAAGTTTCTAACTTTGCAGTCGCTTGGAGGAAGAGACTGCAAGAAGGATAAGATAATTGCCGAAAGGTGATATTCAATTCAGACAAACCATGGAGAGATGGGTGAGTGGCTGAAACCACCGGTTTGCTAAACCGACGATGGGAGCAATCCTATCCACGAGTTCGAATCTCGTTCTCTCCGCCAAACGCTCAATTAAAGCCGCTGTAAATCATAATTTACGGCGGCTTTGCTTTTTGCACATACAAAATTACATACAATAGACATTAATTATTCTTAAAGTGTTATATTCATGCACGCACACGCGTGATTAATACGTTATTCAAGGGATGAATTACACGAAAGCAAGAAATAATCCTACCTCGTTTCTGGCGCTCACAAGTGTCA
>Ga0209064_1000764_pt1 | contig 66797 bp, 67 predicted proteins | sample Inofromicrocosms_FD_187498 | JGI IMG/M metagenome (GOLD analysis project Ga0209064, IMG submission 187498) | Mouse cecum microbial communities from Vienna, Austria - Inoculum for glucosamine and mucus D2O microcosms (SPAdes) (version 2) | ecosystem: Host-associated > Mammals > Digestive system >...
AATTTTTTGATAAAATTCTTTTGGATAAATATCACGGAACTTTGCATAATCTAAAGAGGTTTTCCCCCAATCAAAAGGTTTTCCGTTATCTATATCTCTATCAGTTATCTTCATACTATGCCTCCATAAATTTACTTATTTCTTTTGGCAAACTTATCAATAACATTGTCTACCCAAAAAGTGATAAAAAAATCAGCAATCGCCGCAAATAGATTAACAATAAAATCAACCATATAGGTTCCTCCAAATTTCGATTGTTGCTGAGTTTAGTTTAGCACATTTATAGGGTGTTAACAAGATTCTATACACGAAAAGCCAACAAGAATGAATTCTTCACTTGACAATGTGGCAAAGAACTTATGAGCCAGGATGAGATTGCAGTCATGGACGGGGGAAAGTGTATCTTGCAGCTTAGAGGGGTAAGACCTTTTTTCTCGAATAAATTTGACATTACAAGGCACAAGCAGTACCGGCTTCTGTCCGATTATGATGAAAAGAACGCCTTTGACATCGAAAAATATGTAAAGAACCTGTGTAAAGCAAGAATAAGGGACAATGACACCATTGACGAGGTGGAAGATGTAGGCGTGATTGAAGCATGACAACTGAATATGGAACTCTTAAACCTGTTAAAAAACCTTTGGACAAAAAGTCCAGAAGCGGAACGGAGCTTTGAATGTACTTGGGAAAGGGCAAAACAAAGCGTCCGGCATAGCCAATCGCCAAACTGAATATGCCGGATGCCTGCAGGGTTCTTCCTAAAGGATTGCTCTGTCTTTATCTTACCATAAGGCAGGGCATTTTGCACAAAAAACTCTTTCAGTAATCTTAGAAGAAACGAGGTAAATCAATATGGAAAAACAGGTTTATATCACAGAGGAAGAACGGGCAAAATGCAAAAAGGTGGCTGAAGCGTTTACGGAGTTGTACGAAATGGCGGACATTGTAGTGGTTGATGTCGGCAGATACGGTTTTGTGATGCTGAAATACTATATGCCGCCGCATGGTTTTGAGGAAGATGAAACTTATATAGACAGCAGGGCATTGTTTGAAGGACTGTGGCAGGAATGGCTTGATATGAAGCTGTATCTTATGGCGAAAGGTGCTCCTTTATTAGAAAAGGGGTACAAGGGTGTATTTGAGAGCCTGCCGGAAGAAAAACAGTCGATACTTATCGGGCGAAAAGCTGATTTCGCAGAGAGAGCAGGGATAGACCTGTAAAAGAATGTAGTTATAAAAGAAATGGATAAAAAGATGGATTCCATAGCCAGTTATGCACATTTCCATGATGCAGATCTGAAAAATTTAATGAAGTTTTGATCATTTGAGCGGAATGGAGCGTTATTATATATATACGAACCTTTCAAAGAAAGGAGTTGATAATGTGTGAATATGGAAGAAATGTATTCTGATGATGCGTTGGTAGAGCAGATAAGGATCGGAGACGAAAAAGCGGCTGAGGAATTGATAAGACGTTATTATACATCTGTTTTACGTTATTGTAAAAGACAATGCTTCAATCTGGAGAAAGCGGAAGATTTAACGCAGGAAACTTTTTTGAAACTGTTTAAAAATTTGTCGGGATATAAAGAAAAAGGGAAATTTAAGGCATATTTATATACAATAGCAAATCATTTATGCATTGATGAAAGCCGGAAAATGAAAGAATGTTCCTTAGAAAATGAGGGAGAAATCAGAGATGAATGTGATGGGCTGCGCCGGATAGAGGATAAGTCAGAGGTAGGTTACCTATTAAATGTTTTATCGCCAGAGCAAAGAGAAGCTGTTATTTTACGGTTTGGAGAGGAACTTTCGTTTTGGGAGATTGCAAAAGTAATGGGATGCAACATGAGAACGGCACAGAGCAGGGTTAGAAATGCATTGAAAATAATGAGGAAGGAGCAGGAAAATGAACGATAAAGAATTGAAACAGTATTTGAAACAGTGTTTGCAGCAGGAAACAGAACTTGATAAATTGCATAACAAAGAAGATGTAAAGAAACTTGGCAATGCCGGGTTGGAAGAAACCGTAAGATTATGTACTGAAATTATGAGGGAGCAGAAATTAACGAAAAAATCGCAGGAAGAACCACGGATAGGGTTTGCCCGGTATTTGTCGGATATTTTTCGGTTTGAAGGAGTACCAATATTTGGCTTGCAGGCAGTTACGTTATTCATTACGTGTGTGGTAATTTACACAGTAGCAGGCAATCCAAGTTATATTCCTGCATTTATGCCGCTGTTTGTACTGGCTGTCATGCCGGCTATGTTCAAATGTCAATATTATCGGATGAGTGAGATTGAAGCTGTCACAAGGGCTTCTGGAGCACAGATTATATTGGCAAAGCTGATTTTAGCAGGGGCTTCTAATCTTGTGTGTATGACGATTTTTATATCCTTGGAAGTATATCTTCAAAATTCATGTGAAGAAATTGGGCAGATTATTTTATATTGTTTGGTTCCATATTTAGTATGTATGGTTAGCATGTTGCGCTTGATTCGGCTGTGCAAAAGGGAAAATATACAAATATGTACGGTTTTAGCACTTAGTTCCTGTGTGCTTTGGGGTATTTTGGCAAAAACGATGCCGTGGCTATATGATACATCTGCTTTTGGTATATGGATTGTTGCATTTTTATTTTTTGCAGCGTTTTTCATAAAAGAAATTCATTTTATTATAACTATCAGAAAGGAAGGGAAAATGTATGGAATTATCACTTGACAGATTGACAAAGCATTATGGCAGCAAAATAGCCGTTGACCAGGTCAGTGCAACCTTAGAACCGGGGGTATATGGTCTTTTGGGAGCGAATGGTGCAGGAAAGACAACACTGATGCGAATGATGTGTGCTATTTTGGAATCGACTTCCGGTGAGGTGCTTTTAGATGGGAATGATGTGATTTCTATGGGAGAAGATTATAGAAATGTATTAGGCTATCTTCCACAGGATTTTGGGTACTATCCTAATTATACTGCTCTGGAATTTTTGATGTATGTTTCTGCCCTTAAGGGAATACCAAAGAAAATTGCTAAAAAGCGGGCGAGACAATTATTGGAGGAAGTAGGATTAAGTCATGTGGCTGATAAGAAAGTAAAGACTTTTTCAGGCGGCATGAAACAGAGGGTCGGAATTGCACAGGCGTTACTGAACAATCCGGACATCTTGATATTAGATGAGCCAACATCCGGATTAGACCCAAAAGAAAGAGTGCGGTTTCGTAATCTGCTATCTGACTATGCCGGGGATAAAATTGTTATTTTGTCAACACATATCGTTTCTGATATTGAAGCAATAGCGGATGAAGTTCTGCTTATGAAGCAAGGGAAAATCGTATTACATGGTACTGTACCAGAACTGGTTCAGAAGGCAGATGGAAAAGTATGGGAACTGGAAGTATCTTCAGCAGAAGCAAAAAAATGGCAGACAAAATCAACAGTTGCAAATTTAAGGCATGAGGGAAAACAGGTGGTACTTCGTATTATTTCAGACGACAAGCCAAGTGAGGAAGCTGTTTTGTGCGAAGCCACATTAGAAGATTTATATTTATATTATTTTCCAACAGAGGAAGGAGTGCATCAATAATGGAATTATTTTTGTTAGAGCATAAAAAGCTATGGCGTAAAACGAGTACCAAAATAAGCGTGTTTCTATGTTTTCTATATCTTGTAATTTTTGGAAGCATACTTTCGTTTCAATGGTTCAGTTTTGGAAGTTCTGATGACTATACAAGTGCTTTTGGAAATAACTTTGATGGGTATGACATGATAAGGAAAAGCCAGGAATATTCCCTTATGTTTGGCGGGGAACTGACGGATCAGAGCCTGCAGAAGATGGTTGGTGATTATCAGGATATTGGAGCTGCCGGTGTTGACAGGGAACTGGAAAAGACGGATATGCATATCATTAATAGCTGGTTAGGGACCTTATATCCGGAACTTTTGGACACAGGGAGCTATAAGACAATGATGAACTATGTGGAACTGGAAAAATTAACAGGATTTTATGAAAGAAGGCAAAATATCATTGAAGACTTCCTGGAAAACAATGGTCAAAACGGGGATGAAAAAGAATATCTTTTGCAGATAAATGCAAAGGTAAAAGAGCCGTTTCGATACGAATGGACAGAAGGCTGGTCAAATCTTCTTGGAAGTATAGTTCCAGATATGGGCGTTGTAATGGCGCTGTTCCTTGCGATTGTTTTGTCATCATTATTTGCGGGAGAGTGGTACAATAATACAAGTTCATTGCTCTTAACGACAAAAAATGGATGGAAAAAAATTGCTTTTGCAAAAATAGGCGTAGGTTTGTCCTTTACGGCAGAATTTTTTGCAATTCTAACCGCAGGAAACCTTGTGTCACAGATTTTCTTTTTGGGCACTGCCGGATGGGATATGCCGATCCAGACAATCAAACTGATTGCCATTGCACCTATGAATATGCTGCAGGCAGAAATTTATGAATATGCATTTGTTTTTTTAGGGGTAATCGGATTTGCGGGAGTGGTCATGTTTATATCAGCCAAAACGAGGAGCAATGTATTGGCTTTATTGTTCAGTCTGGCAGTTGTATATGGACCGATGATGATTGCTGAGTATCTGCCGTATGGGGTGCAGAAGGCATTGGACTTAATTCCCTTAGTGGGAAGTGGAGCTGATATTTTCCGTACAAATACATTTTGCGTTCTTGGTAAATATGTGTGGTCACCATATTTGCTGATTGCTGTTCCAGTTTTGGTCGGTGTTTTGTGTCTGCCGTTTGCGGTTAAAAGTTGGTCAAGACGGTTGAGGGTTTGACAGAAAATGGCCAAAAAGAGAAATTCAAGAAAAAATACCAGAAGAAAATACTGGAAAGTGATTCCAATTCTGTTTTTGATATATTTTTCAGTTGGCGTAATACAAAACAGGGATTCTATACTTCCCTTTCTCTTAGAGCGCATTGGGGTGAACGATGATTCACATAGCATTCCTGTTTCAGAAGAATGGAATTTAATTGTGGTAAATCGTTGGAATGAGATACCGGAGGGTTTTTCCATATCATTAACAGAGTTGTCAAACGGTCAAAGTGTAGACAGCAGGATTTATCCATATTTGCAGGAAAGGTTTGATGCAGCGAGAGAAGATAACATAAAAGATAGCAAAAGAGTGGGCTGCGGTTCCGGGAACAAGTGAACAGCAAATTTGTTTGGAAGATTTTATTGAAAGAACAAAATAGTAAAAAAATAAAAAGCATAAATTATCTGAATATGGTGCAAAGGAGATGTGTTAATGAAGGAGCAGGAATGGATTCACTGTCCTGTGTGTGGCAATAAGACACGACTTCGGATAATTCTCTAAGAAACTGCGTTCTGTGGTATGCTCACTTACTATCCGGCTATTGGCGGCTGGTTTGGGAGGGGGAATTTTTTCTATCCCCTATGCACGGAATAATACCGACGATTTTTAAAAATGCCAAAAATGGGCGCAAAAAAACAGGAAACCTTTTCTTGATTTCCTGTCTTAGTGTTTCGTCCTATCCAGCGGCAATTTTTAGCTTTTGGTTAATGGATATGTTCATCGTAAAAATCTAAAAAATCCTCGAACAACTCCAAATCCAATGAATTGCACCATTTTTCCCTGTCAAGGTTTTGATATATATAATTAGCTTTATCCTCCGAAAACCGTTCCCTGTTTTCCTCTGTGTTATAGTCATAGTCAAGCGTTTTGAGCCATTCATCAAATTTCGCATTAAACTCATTGCGATATGTGTCGTCATTGAAATAGTTATGTCCTTTATTCTCAAGAGGAATAAAGCTAAATCGGGTATCGTCCTTGTATTTTTCGTAATAAATTTCGTAACCGTATTCGGCTGGAACAACTTCATCATCAAAGCTATGTACAATCATAACAGCGGCATTGCTTTTTGAGAAGCCATCCAACGCAGTATTTGAGGCATACCCGCCATATTGAATCCTCTCATGCAGTTTCACAAATGGTAACATCAAATAAATACCATTTCCTACCTGTTTTTTTCCCCCGGCTTCAAACAGATTCGGTGAAGCGTTAAAACCCGAACACGCTATAACGGCTTTTACTTCGGGGTGGTATGTAAGCACACTGCAAACACTGTAGCCGCCCCAGCTATGCCCGAATAAAACGATTGGCAGACTTGGGAATTTCCCGCTTTCCTCCACAAATGTAATTGCATAGTCAAGGTCAATTACTCCCTGTGGAAGCCCTCCGACTCCCTCACCCTCGCTTTCATCATTTCCCGTAGCGTCATAGGAGAAAACATAATATCCATGACAGGCAAAATAATTCACACAATCCATATATGAATTATGTCCACCTCCACCAAAGCCATGTGCCATTACAACGATACCACGCTGGTTTTCTCCCGAACTATACATATATCCCGCCAGTTTCTGCCCCTCGTTGGAACTAAACTCATATTTCGTGCGGTGCAATCCGTCAAAGTCATCAACATAGAGCATAAGCGGCTCATAGCTCTCAAATCGCTGGTTAAAATTCTCGTTATACACCATTACAGATAATACCCAATCGCCAGCAATTATTAGTACAGCCACGATAGCTAATACAATAGAGAGAATCTTTTTCTTTTTAGATTTCGGTTTCATTTTTTCATATCCTTCTCGATTTATTGTTTTGTCGGAAAATTCTGATTTACCATTATTATACACTTGTTTAAGCAAAATGAAATAAATATTTATGCATCATGTTCATCAAAACGGAACTGGAACATTCCTTACAAGTCTGTCGGCTCTGCGTCTATGCGTCTGAATCTTTGATGATATATTTGTTCTTCCCTACAAATGGAAATTTGAATTATCTTTTAAAATAATTTTGATATGGCTTATCATTAAGTGATACTTTACAGCCTAACTTTTTAGCAAATACTTTCATGAACAATTTATTTAATGGACTTACTACATTGTTGAGAAAGATGTCTTTTTTAGAAAAATATTCTGGTTTAGCAAAGTCATTTACCGCTTCTTTATTAAAATAATTGTTTTGAGCATAATATTTCCCCATGTCATAAAAAGGTTCTATCATTTGTTTTCTCATTTTACTGCCTATAAAACTTACTGCAAACATACCACCTTTTAATAGAGTTCCGTTGTACTCACATCCTAATAAAGATGGTAATGTTTCTAAATATGATTCACAACACCTTAATTGGGATGCCTCTGCAAACCCACTTTGTAATAAAAATCCTATTTTGGTATTACAATTTTGCTTTGGTTTTAATGTTTCTAAAAATTCTGCCATAATTCCGGGAATACACTCTACATATAATGGTAACGCAAACAAAATATTATCATTTTCATAGAATTTTTCTCTAATACTTTCCCATTCATTTCTTTTATATAAATATAATGTTTCCGTTGTATTTCCATTATACTCATATCCTTTTTTTAATTCATCTAATATTTTATCTGTATTACTTTTTTCTTTCGCCCTCGGAGTACAACTAACAATTAATAAGTGCATTTAAAATCTCCTCCTCATTCTCAATATTGTATGTGCCAATCGATGTTCCGTCCAAATTTATCATAACTCTTTCAAGCCATTTTTCTAAAAATTCCCGATTCCCATTTCCTTTATATATTAACCCCATTTTATAATGTTTTTTATATCTAAGGTAATGCCTCATTTGTCCATTTTTAAATCGTAAATTCATTGTCAAAAGAGGTAATATTCTATCAAAAATATTTTTTAACTTATACGATACAAAGCCTAATCTTAAATCTGTTATAAAAACAACTTGTTTTGATTGCAAAAATTTGATAAGCAATCTTTCATAATCATCTTTTATAGTGCATATTCCCGGTGTTACAAGCCAACAACGATTACAACCTATGCAGCCTTTTATATTCATGTCTTCTGCATAAATGACCTCAACATTATTTATGTTTTTTTGTATGTTTTCGATTATTTTTTTATTATATAAATCATCTTTCTTAAGTGTTGAAATAATTAAATTCATAACATCATCTCCCGTTCAAGTTCTGGTTTGTCGCTTTGTTAATCAGCTTTGCATTTTTGCTTATTCTTATTCCCTGCTTCCTTACCGAAAAAGTATTTGTGTTGCTTTTTCATAATAAGCTTCCTTCTTCTATCAGGTGCATTGCTCCAAAATAGGCATTAGACAATGTCTTTATACAATATGCTTCATCATAAACTATTGCATTATTAGCAAGCAGACTGGCTATTCCATGTGTTACTAAAAAAATTTGCGAAAATATGCTATATGCCTGTTGCTCATCTACCTTTGCCTGTTTCCTTAGGATAGGGAATAAAAAATCAAAATTTTTCCCGGTAAGCCAATCAGAAAGGGAAATGCCTATACAATAGTTTGAATGATACAAAAAGCGAAAAAGATTTTTTTCTTCTACGGCAAATTGAATATATCTCATACCCACTTCCAACATAGGGCGTTCGTATTTGCCGCTTAAATTTGTTACATAGTTTATATGAGATTCACTTGCTTTTTTATATGTTGCAATTCGGACATCTTCAATCGTTTTAAAATGATATAAAACGGGCTGCGTGGAACAGCCGAGTCTTTGTGAAACTGTCCGGGCGTTTATGTTTTCTGCTCCCATTTCTTTTACAGTTTCAAAAGCTGCGTCTATAATCATTTCTTTTGTGACTTTCGCGATTGCTGGCATATTTACACCTCCATTTATAATCTATATTATATATAACTTTAATTATACATAACAAAAATTATAAATCAAGGCAATTTTTCTTCCAATCCCTCCTGCTAAACTTTTGGATTTTCCCACAATGGCGGGAACGGAGGGAGTGGTGTGTCAAAGAAGAAAGCGAAACTGAAAAAGCGGCGGCAATGGATATGAATCGGTTAATGAGCTTCCCTATGCGGCGGCTTTCAGACAGTGAGAGGAAGTCCGTCACGTTAGAGGGCAGGCGAACGGAGTAATAGGCCTTATCAGAATTACAGTTTGGTATCAGTGATGACACAAGAAGGAACATTTACAGTATCTATGATTTTAAGACAGGCTGTGTAAAAACAGAGTGACTGCATGATTGCTGACATAAAGAACGTAATCCCACACATACAGGACAGCGATATGGTGGAGCTTGCCGGACAGGTCTTAGGGAAATTGGAAGCCATGAGCGATGCGGAATTTGCAGAGGTGGCACTGGAAGCGGCGGAGTGATTAACGCAAATCTTTTATAGCATTATTCGACATAACGTGCTATATTTCTCTTAGTCAGATTAGAACGATTAGGGATAGTCTGCGGTTGTCCTTTCTGGAAACGGAAAGGAGGTCGGTATGAATACGTTAGAAGTGCTTACGTTGGTGCTGGTGATTTTTGCAGTTTGACATACATAGACAATAAACACAACCGCAAGTAACGGAAAAGGCTATCTTCAAAACTAAGCGAGGAATAATCGGCTTCTGCATTGGACAAATCAATTTTATTTACAGGCAGTTCCCATGTATTCGTTATGGCATTTGCAACCTTTTCCGTTCCTCCTGTCGGGCTAAAAATAATCTGTGAAACTTTCATGCTTGCTCATCCTGTAAATCTAAAATTTACACCATTATAACAGGCGCATGGTGTAGTGTCAATCGAAGATAAAATTGCGAACGATGTGAATTATGTATGGCAGGGAGATTTTTTGGAGAATGGATGGGTGATTGCTGGCTGTTTGCTTTTGAGAACCTTCCAAGTGCCTGTGATGAATTGTACGAGTGTCTGAACTTTGACTTGAAAATTTATACGGAACGCCAATCCATCAATCCCCAAAGCCAAAGGAATCTGAGTACGATGCGATGGATTGTGAAAAAAAGAATGAGAGCGGTTTTTTGAAATGTCACAAAATTGTGACATTTCAAGGGTGAAAAACCAGCGGTCTGTGACATTTCCGTGAGGATTGGCTGTTATGATAGCGGCATCACAGAAAGGATGGTGCAAACCATGATCATTTTGCAAACAACCGATCTCAAAAAATACTATGGAACGGAGCCGAACATCACAAGGGCGCTGGACGGCGTGACCCTCTCCGTTGATCAGGGGGAATTTGTCGCCATTGTCGGAACCTCCGGCAGCGGCAAGTCCACTCTGCTGAATATGATGGGCGGCCTGGATGTGCCCACCTCCGGCAGCGTTCAGATCAAGGGCAAAGAACTTGCCAAGATGAACGATGAGCAGCTGACCATCTTCCGTCGGCGCAACATCGGTTTTATCTTCCAGAATTACAATCTTGTTCCTGTTCTGAATGTCTATGAAAATATTGTCCTGCCCGTGGAACTGGACGGCGATACAGTAGACAAGAAATTCATGGACGAAGTAGTGCGCCTGCTGGCCCTGGAAGACAAACTGAACAATATGCCCAACAACCTGTCCGGGGGGCAGCAGCAGCGTGTCGCTATCGCCCGTGCTCTCATTTCCAAACCCGCCATCGTCTTGGCTGACGAACCTACCGGCAACCTGGACAGCCGGACAAGCGGCGATGTGCTGGGCCTGTTGAAAGCAACCAGCAGCAAATTTCATCAAACGCTGATGATGATCACCCACAACAACGAAATTGCCCAGCTTGCCGACCGCATTATCCGCATTGAGGACGGCAGGATTTTTGAGTAAGGAGGTGCTGACGATGAATGACATTTTATTCGGTAACAACAACGGCGCGGTGATCAAAAAGCTGTCAGGCCGCTACTTCAAGGCCGGCAAAAGCAGGAATATCATTGCAATTATTGCAATCGTTCTGACAACCATACTCTTTACCACGATCTTCACCCTTGGGTCTGGCCTGATGGACACCGTTCACGATCAGAACATCCGCAAGGCGGGCGGCGAGGGGCAGGCGGTATTGAATTATATCAGCGATGAAGTTTACAGCGATTTGGCGGGAAGTTCCCTGATTGACCGTATTGCCTATACAAAGGCGGTGTCCTACCGGCTGAAAAATCCGGGTTTGGAGCGTTGGCGGTCTGACCTATGGTATATGGATGACACCGCTCTGGAATTTGCCCGCTTCACCCCCGCAACAGGCCGCCGGCCCGAAGCAGAAAATGAGATCATCGCGGACACAAAGACGCTGGACGCCCTGGGTGTACCGGCGCAGATCGGGGAGACAGTTTCTCTGACCTATGAAGTAAAGGGGAAGTCATATACCACTGATTTCACCCTCTGCGGCTTTTGGGAAACGGACAGCTTGAGCAATATCGGGCGGCTGATCGTGTCGAAAGCCTTTGTGGATGCCCATTCGGATATTTTGGCCTATACCTATCCTATGGACAATGATTATTCCGGCGTTGTCTCCGCCTATGTGATATTCAGAGGGAAAGGCGATATAGAAGTCCGGCTCCATCAACTGCTTTCCGAAGCTGGCTATACCTGCGACACGATGGGCGGCAGCAAGGAGGACGGCAATTATGTGATCGCCCGTGTCAGTCCGGCCTATCAGAGCGGAGCGTTAACGGACAATCCCGCCATGCTGATTTCCGGCATCGTTGGCGCCCTGCTGATTATCGTAACCGGATACTTGATTATCTACAACATCTTCCAGATTTCTGTCATTCAGGATATTCAGTCCTACGGACAGCTAAAAACGCTGGGAACAACAAAGCGGCAGATCAAGCGTCTTATCAACCGGCAGGCGCTCCGGCTGTCCCTGATTGGTATTCCCATCGGCCTGCTGGTGGGCTTCTTCGTTGGCCGGGCCTTGGTGCCTTTCCTGATGAACGGAACGAGTTATACCGCAGACGCCGGGATTAAAGTTACGGTAAATCCTCTGATCTTCATTGGCTCCGCTGTGTTCGCCCTTTTTACTGTCTTTGTCAGCGTCCGCAAGCCCGCGAAGATTGCCGGTACGGTTTCGGCAATCGAAGCCATTCGCTACACGGAAAATGATACGGCAGCGTTCGGAAAGCACAGGGCCAAAGACAAACAATCGACCCACGGCGCGAAACTCCACTTTATGGCGCTGGCAAACCTGGGCCGTAACCGCAGGCGCACTGTGCTGGTGATTGTGTCCATGACATTGAGCTTGGTGCTGTTCAACACGGTATTCACACTGTCCAGCGGCTTTGATATTGACAAGTATATTGCAAAATTTATGGACACAGACTTCGTGATCTCTAACGCAGACTTCTTTCAATACCAGGTTGAAAAAAGCGAACATGACCTGTCAGATACCTTCATTGAGGCCGTCAGACAAAACAGCAGTTTTGAGGATGGTGGTAGGCTCTTTTCTTCCTGGCTGCTGGAAGAACCGTTTTCCACGGAACACAACGCTTTTTTCAGCTATAACAAAGACCAGAATGGAAATCCCTTTGTACGCCTGTATGGCGCGGACGATTTTCTGATAAACGGTATGGAAATCATAGAGGGAACCATCGACCTGGAAAAGCTGAAATCAGGAAAGTATATCCTGCTGAGCGTGGAGTGTAACGATGATGGAACGGTCATAGAGAACCCCAATATCGGCGTGGGTGATACAGTACGGATCAACCATCTGAAAGCAGAGGAACTTTCCACCACCATTACTGATAGCTATGACTTTATCATTATGGCAAAAGTCCGGGCCAACGAGAACACGGCCACCACCCGCAACACAGGCGAAGCTCGGTTCTATCTCCCGACAGAAATCTTCCTGCCGCTGTGTGATAACCCCCATCTGGTCAGTTTCCCCTTTGATGTGAAAGATGGAACGGAAGCAGAAATGGCAGAGTTTTTGAACAGCTATATCGACAGTGTGGAGCCAAGCATGGATTTTGAATCTAAGGCGACCTATACCAGCTCCTTTGACAACCTCACTTCCCTTATCATCACCATCGGCGGAGCGTTGAGTATCATCATCGGAATTATCGGCATCGCAAACTTTGTGAACTCCGTACTGACAAGCGTTATCACCCGCAAAAAAGAATTTGCCATGTTGCAAAGTATTGGCATGACAGGAAAGCAGTTAAAGCGTATGCTTTCCTTTGAGGGGCTGTATTACGCTGTAGGAACGATTATCACATCAGCCGTTCTTGGCGTTCTGTTTTCTGTGGTAGTTGTAAAAGGGATTTCCAGCGGGATTTGGTTCTTCACCTATCAATTTGTCATGTGGCCCATGCTGGTAATCTATCCGTTCCTTATCCTCTTGACCGTGGCAATACCGGCTCTTTTATACCGGCAAATTGCTAAAGCAAGTATCATAGAGCGGCTGCGTCAAAATTGAGATTTATTCCCGCGAGCAACGAGCCAAATGTCCAATCCAACCAAAGGTTGGATTGGACATTTGGCGACTGCCGCGAGGGTCAAATACCCCGCTGCTTGAAGCGGGGAAGGCGGGCTGCGTGATAACGGGAGGAACTATGCCATATAGAAAAAAAGGAAGGCTTAAAAGTCCTTTACTTTTAAGCCTTCTGTACGCTTCCTGTTCAATCATACTCCACATCGTACTCTATAATATTTCCGGAAACTGCATCAATAGTATAGTCGTACTCTGTTCTGCCGAAGTAGAATTCAATTTCATATTCCACTACACCATCATCATTCTCCAGCTTTGCTTTTGCAAACTGTACATCTGATTCGTTCATCTGGGCGTGGTTTAGTGCAATCTCTTTCGCGCGGTCGATTCCAATATAATCATTGCCGGAGCTGTTTATGGCACTGTCTGTTGGGGGCGTCTGGATCTGAAATTGCTCAATACTCTTTTCAAGCACCGTTCCGTTGGAAGCATCGATTTCATAATCGTATTTTGTATCAGAAGTATAAAATTCAATGTCATATACCTGTGTTCCATGGCTATTATCAAGCTCTGTCTTTTTAAATGTGACATCTGATTCGGACAGGCCTGCATCCTTGAGCGCTGCAGCTTTCGCAATATCAAGAAAATCCTCCTGTGGCTGCGCTGTGCTGATTCCGTTTGCAGCAGGCTGATTCTCAGCATCTTTCTGCGGTTGTACAGAACTGTTTCCGTCTGCGGCAAACTGATTTCCTATATCCTGCATATCATTATACCCGTTTCCGTTACCGTCAATGTCTCTTGCGATAATCTCTCCATTCTTAGCCTGAATTAAATATTCATACTCTGTACCGTTGTTGTAGAAATCAACTTCATATTGAAAACGTCCGTCATCAAATTCGAGCCGTGTGCGCAGGGCGGATGCTTCTGCCTCGCTCAAACCGGCATCTTTGAGAGCGACAATCTTTGCCTCTGCCTTGGTAATCAGAGTACTTTTAAATGCTGTTACACTGGCGGCTATAATAACAACCACTATACAAATCACTAAAATAATTGCCTTCTTTGGTGTACTGAATAATTTTTTCATATCATTTATCCCCGCTATTCTATTTTTAGATTAGTATAATAGAAAAAGATTAGAAAAACGTTAGAATCAGAAAATTATACAGGAAACTTTACGGTAAATTTGCTTCCTTCCCCTACGGCAGAAACAACTTCTACAGTTCCTCCGTGATATTTTGCTATATCCTCCACCATGGCAAGTCCAAGGCCTGCGCCCTCACTGAACCGGGCAGATTCTACCCGATAGAAACGCCTAAAAATCCTTTCTTGCTGTTCAACGGGAATCCCTATTCCATTGTCCTCGACAGACAACAGAATGCCGTTGTTATATTTTAACCGAATGGAAATCCTGCCATTCTGCTTTCCATATCGGTAACCGTTGCTTATCAGGTTTGTAACCATTCTTGTGAGCAGCATGGCATTTCCCATCAAAAATATACCCGGTTCAATCTCCCGGTCAAGTACAATATGTTTGCTTTTCAGGAGTGCCATATCTATACAGATATCCTGAACAAGTGCGCTGAAATCAACCATTTCTCTGGGATAACTGTCCTTATTCTGCTCAAGGCGCGCAACACAAAGCATATCTTCAATCAGCTTCGACATTTTTCTTCCCTGTCGCTGAATCACCTTCAAAGCCGCCTCATATTCCTCCGGTGTTCTCGTATTCTCCAGTATGTATTCACACTGTGCCATAATTACAGACATAGGCGTTCTCAGTTCATGGGAAGCATCGGAAGTAAATTGTTGTTCTGATTTAAACGCCTGATCCAAACGATTTATCATGTTGTCCAGCACGTCTGCAAGCTGGTGAAGCTCATCCGTTCCGCCGCCCAGATGAATCCGTTTATCTAAATCCTGTCCCTGGCTAATCCGGGCCGCCGTCTCAGTAATTTGGTGTATCGGCTTTAATGCCCTTCCGGCAATCCAGTAGCCGCCTATGACGGCCAGGAGCAAAAGAGCAGGAAGTGCAATTATGGAAAGCCGGACAAGCCACAGAAGCTGCTGTGTACCCTGATTACGGGAAACCATTCCTCTCAGCCATAGCCCGTCAATACCATAACCGGAGAGCAAACGGTCGTATACATAATAGACAGTCCTGTTCCATGTTACTTTCTTGACAATGCCGTCCGAAAAAGGGATTTCCATACCTGCCCTGACGGACGGATTTTCCCCATACAACAGCTTTCCTGTTTCCTGATAAAGGGAAGAATAAATTCCATTCACCTGATCCAGAAAATCATCATCTATTTCCAGGTATCCGTCCGAATATTCAATATACTGGTCGCCGTGAAGTTCTTTCCTATAATTTTTTTCCTCGTAAAATTCAATCTCGTCCACATTTAATTCTACGATTTCAATTAAATTATCCTGTATGCTTTTCTGGGTGACTGAGTTGCTCACCCAGAAAATAATGCCAAATGTTACGGCAACAATAAATGCCATAATACCTGAGAACCATGCGGTTATTTTTACCCTGATGGATAGATTCTTCATACTTTTTTCTCTATCATATATCCGTATCCCCTTACCGTATGAATGAGTTTATCCCGACAGTTCCCGTCGATCTTTTTCCGGAGATAGCTGATATAAACGTCCACAACATTTGTTCCGCCTTCATATTCAAAATTCCAGATATGATTTTCAATTTTTTCCCTTGACAGTACAATCCCTTTGTTCAGCATAAGATATTCCAGGAGGTTATACTCTTTTGCGGAAAGCATGATTTCATTTTCTCCTCTTTTTACAGTATGAGAGCCCGTATCCAGTGTCAAATCCCCAACCTGAAGTGTGTTGGCAGTTATGTTGAATTTTTTCCTTGTCATTGCCCGGATGCGTGCGGTAAGTTCTTCTAAAGAGAACGGTTTAATTAAATAGTCGTCAGCTCCGCTGTCAAGTCCTTTAACTCTGTCCGCAACAGAATCCTTTGCTGTCAGAAACAGCACAGGTGCAGATTTTCCCGTATTTCTTATATGGCGCAGAACTCCGAATCCATCTACCTTCGGCATCATGATATCCAGAATCACTGCATCATAGTCCGCCATTTCCAGAAAATCTATGGCTTCGCTGCCGTTATAACAGCTGTCAACAGAATAGCCATCCGAAGTAAGTTTCCGAGTGATGATCTGGTTTAAGTCAGTTTCATCCTCAGCTAATAAAATACGCATATTCCTCAGCCCCTTTTTTACATAATATAGCATATGCTATTCTGTTTTTCAAACTTAATATTGGCTTCCGGAAACTCGGTCTGTCGAATTTCGTATCTGACTATTCGGAAACCTTGCGTGAAACCGATACTTTTGCCCTTTCATGCAGCACTATCTTCCGCAATAGAAATTAAATTCATCACTTGACAATGTTTTATAAACATCCAATGATGCTTGCCGCCAACAGAGAAATCAAATCCGGAGATGATGTAATCTGGGTGGCAAGCACCTATTTTTTACGCTGGGAAAATAGAAGAATATTTCCGCAATATTACTTTTTCAGCTGCAGGCCGTCTTTGAAGGCTTCCCCCACCCTTCCGGACACCTTGTAATAGCCGTGGGTATACGGGTCAAAAGCAATTGCGTTTACCAGGTTTATATTAATTTTGCCGTCAACAATAACCTTTTCGTCAGCCGTGACATTTACTACTTTGCCGATGACGCCGCATCCGTATTCCCCGTCCTGATATTCGATAAATTCGCACTCCAGGCAGAGGGGGAATTCATTGATGACAGGAGCGTCCACAAGTTCGGACTTGCTTGCGGTGAGGCCGCTGTTCTTAAACTTATTGCCAACCCTGTTGCCCGATTCAACACCAAAATAGTCAGCTTCCACTACATGGGCGGCATCGGCAATGCTTACCGTAAAGGCTTTTCTTGCTTTGATATTCTTTACTGTTTTGTGGGTTTCTGTTAAGTTGAGCGCAACATTGCCCCTTTCCTGCATAGTTCCCCAGGCGGCATTCATAACATTAACACTGCCGTCTTCGTTGTATGTTGCCACCATTAAAACAGGCATCGGGAAGATGCCCTCTGTGATATTAAGTTTTTTTCTCATTGCAATTACCTCATTTCTTAGATAGGATTGACATAACAGATGTCCTTATTTATAATTGTATCAGGCAATTTAGAAAATACAAGTACTGTCTTATAAGATATGTACTATCTTATAAGACAGTACATATCTTAAGGGAAAGCGTAGAATGATAAAGAATTATATTGAAAAAGCAAATTTTGAAGATACGGGGTTCAGCTATACGTTATCGCTGATATCCGGCAAGCACAAGATGGTGATCCTTTACTGCCTGATGGAGTTCGAAGTTGTAAGGTTTAATGAACTGAAGCGATATTTGAAAAATGTGTCGGACAAGACGCTGAGCAATAATTTAAAGGAACTGGAGGCGGACCGGCTCATTATCAGAAAAGAATATCCGCAGATACCGCCCAAAGTCGAATACAGCTTAAGTGGCAGGGGGAAATCGCTGATGGATGTTTTGGATCAATTATGCACTTGGGGCGAGAGGAACAGGGGAGGCTATGAGGAGGAAAAAGGGAAATAGAATAATTGGAATCCTATCTTTACTGATTCTATCAGGTATAACGGTTTCCCTATTGATTTACGGGTGGAGGGCAGGTATGGCCCATCAGGCCGCAGGGGAAGAGGGGAAGCCGCATGGGGAAATAAGGGGAAAGGCTGACAGGGAGGCGCTTTCAATTATCGGTCACCTGGCTTCCGAAAATAATACGGAATGCTTTAGCTATGAGGAACTGCCGGATGGAACATTGCGGATTACAAGTTATAGTGAGGAGAAAAATACACAGAACCCTTATCAGGTTACGATTCCTTCCATGATTGACGGGAAACAGGTATCTACGATTGGAAAAGGATGTCTGGGCATACCTGATTCCGCCGGAAAACTGCTGGAACTTACGGTTTCTGACGGCATCACCACAATAGAAGGGAATATATTAGAAGATGCGCCTGGTATTTCCCTTATAAAATTGCCGGACAGTGTGATATTTATTGATGAAAGTGCTTTTTGGAGAAATGAATATTCGTGGCCGGTTGTGGTTGCCTGCAATGATACCTCTTATGCCTATCGACATGCGCAAGAAAATGGATACGCCTGTCAGGTAATGGAATCTGCCTTGCCGGAGAATCAATTCCTGGATGGCTATCGGAAGGGGGCAACGACGGGGCTTCCTTATTATGCCCAGTGGAGGACGGAAGGGGAAAGATTTGATTATATTACGGTAGAATACCGGGATAATGAAATAGAAAAAAGGCTGGAGGGGGAGACGGTTTATGATGAGCCGAATGAATTCCTGGTATTAGTGGCAGAGCGTTCTGGCGGAGATATCCTGCAATGCATCGACTCTTCCGGTATGGATAAGGATAAAGTGGCATTTAGCCGGTTACAAGGTGTTTGTTTCCAGAATTTTTTGTCTCTTGCGGATTGGAATTTTGACGGGGAGGAGGATATCCTTTGTTATCAAGGCACATTTGGCACGGGGGCGGCGTCCTATTCTTCCTTATTTATCTATGATTCTGATAGCGGGCTGTACAAAAATGTGCCGGAATTTCTGGGCATTGACTCGCCGTTCTTAAGGGAGGATAAACAGTGCATCTATGGATTTTCCAGAAGCGGGGCGGCCGCACATTATGTAGACCGCTATGAATATATAGACGGACAACTGACGAATGTGGCAAGGCTTTGCCAGATGATAAATGAGGGGGATGAAGTCGAAATTGTGGATGAACGCCTGGTGGACGGGGAATGGCAGATCTACCGCCATGAGATATTCTATCCGCGGGATATGTCTGCAGAGGAGCCCTGGCTGGATGCCTATGAGCAGTCCGAAAGCCTGTATGTGGAGGATGGGTATTGGGATTTGTAAAGCAACTGCCGTAAAATGTAACAGGGAAGCCGAAAGGCTGAACTGTTACTGCCCAAAAATGATTCCTGCAGATGAAAAGTTGAAAAACTGGCAAAATTTTGATATACTAACATAATAACATTTAGGATAGAATGATTCGCTTTTTGCATTGCAGAACAACTTTTTTACCATATAGGAAATTATGCCGCCGGGCCAATTCTTTTTTTGGGTGCCATAACGGGAAGGGTCAGCAAATGAATAAAGTTTTAAAAGGGAAAATATCATGGAGAGGGATGATACGGTATGCGAAGTCGCATATTTGGGTATCTTTGATTGGCTCTATGATTTTGCTTTTTCTGGGGTTGGCTGTAATCTTTCAAAATTATTTAAAAAACGAATATTTTAATTATCTTATTGCAGAAACCTGGAAGAGTGAACAGACAGTTCTGTCTGTGGCTTCCAAAAATTTAAACGGTTTATTGCTCAATGTGCTCCATGTAGGCAGTGAGGCGGCTATTAATAAGAAACTATATGGCACAGTGGAGAGTGTTGCGGAAAAGGGCGACAACAGCCGCATTCAATTCCAAAAGGATTTGACCTCGGAACTTACAAGTATTTGTCATTATGCAGGGGATATTGCGGCAGTAGCTATTGTTTCGGAGGATGGGCTGTTAAGGGAATATGGGCGTTATTGGACCGGCAGCGGCAATACCAATTTATGGATTGATGAGAATCTGCTGGTGTTGGAAGAACTTTACAGCGATGTGATGGAACGGCTGCAGTATGATATGATTGGGCGCTACTGCATCAGCACGAAACCGGCTTTCCATACTGGCCTGCCGGATATGACGCTGATACATGTTGCATTGCCGTTAATAGGCAGCAATACCCGCTTCGACAATGTTTCGCAGGTGATTGTATTTTCCTTTAGGCTGGACAGTATTGCGGAATCCAGCGGCCTGGTGGGCAAAAGCAGCCAGGATCATACATATGGTTATCTGACGGATCAGGATGATATCATTATTTACCATGCAGACAGGCAGTATATCGGTATGCCGGAGGAAGAGTATTTGCAGGGAACCTCGGATATGGAGCTGCATCGCTCCTTGGACTATTTCGGGTGGAAGGCGCATATTCTTATTGATGTCGATAATATCCGTGAGGATGTGAACGTGATGTATCGGGAAGGGCTCATTTTCTATGTTATATTGCTGATGCTGTGTGCATTAATCTGGCAGCTGCTGATGCGGGGGATTTTGGCGCCGATTTCGTCCATACGGAATGCTATGGATAAAATACGCGCAGGCAATCTCAACGAAAAGATTGAAATCAAAGGAAGCCATGAACTTTGGCAGCTGGCGGCGGAATATAATGATATGGTGGATAATTTATGCCGGCAAAAGCAGGAGACGCAACGCTTTTTTCTGGAGAAGATGCAGTCTATTGAGCAGCGCAACCAGGCGGAAAGGGAGGCGTTGGAATCGCAGATTAACGCACACTTTATTTGCAATACGTTAAATGCGATTAATTATAATGTTATGGAGGCCGGAAATGACGAAGTTTCAAGCCTGCTAAAAAGCCTTTCCAATATCCTCCATTATACCTTTTCGCGAAAAACGGAGTACGTGACTTTGGAACAGGAACTGGAGTGGGTAAAACAGTATCTTCATCTCCAGAAATATCGGCTCATGGATCAATTTGAATATGAGATAAATTATCCCAAGGAATACGGGGAATGGCCCTGCTGCAAACTTTTTTTACAGCCTTTTGTGGAGAATTCGATTTTGCATGGTTTTGAGAATATAGAAAGGGGCGGCCTGATCCAAATTAGCGGGCATGTGGAACAAGACAGGTTCGTTATTCGGGTTAGCGATAATGGATGCGGTATCCGGCCCGAAGTTGGCCAGGCCCTTCAAAGTATTTTGGAAGAGGGGAAATCCTTAAAGCTGGCGGGGGCCGGTTCGGGGATCGGAATACAAAATGTGGTTACCAGAATGAGGATGTATTTTGGGGAACGGTTTGAGGCACGAATGGAAACTGCTGAGGGGAAAGGAACTTGTTTCACCTTCTGGCTGCCCATCCCGGAGGAGGATTGAGAAACGGAAATTTTTAATCAGGGGTCTGTGCCTGTATGGCGGCCACAAACTCCAACATGCGTAAGCCTTGGTAAAGCTGATTAATTTTAACAAAGTTAAAATGCAGAACCGTGCGGAAATGAGGGCATATGAAGATTATAATTGCAGAAGATGAGCAGCGTGCAAGAGAAGGGTTGAGCAAGCTGCTGCAAACAATTCCAGGGGATTATGAGTTAATTGCACAGGCGGCCAATGGCCAGGCGGCATTGGAGATGATTATGCGGCTTAAGCCGGATGTAGTAATTACTGATATTAAAATGCCTTTTATGGATGGGCTGGCATTGATCCAAGCCGTGCGCGCACAGCAGCTTTCCGCCGAATTTGTGGTTATCAGCGCCTATGCTGATTTTGAGTTGGCCCGACAATCAATTTCCCTGGGGGTTGCAGAATATATTTTGAAACCGGTGACACGGGAAGACATGGAGAGGACTTTGCGCAGGCTCAGACAAAGGAGCGGTGGAGGAGGGTATTCCGCTGAGCAGACACTGAATCTGAGGCGGCAGTACCCTGATGCGCATCCCTTTATTCTTCGGGCATTGGATATGGTTCAGAATTGTTATGCAGGGAAAATCAATCAAAGGGAGCTGGCGGAAGGGCTGGGTATCAGCCCGGAATATTTCAGCTATCTGTTTTCTAAAAATATTGGTGAAACCTTTTCTTCGTTTCTGCGCACCTATCGGATTAAACAGGCTCAGAGGTTATACAGGGAGGGCAGTTGTGACCGAAAGGATGTTCCTTATGCGGTTGGATTTTCAGACGCAAAATATTTTAGTCAGGTATTTCGGAAAGTGACCGGAAAGAGCCCCACAGAATATCTTTACGAGTGTCAGAAGGATTGACGCGCCGCTTAAACGGCAACGGTTCAGCCCAGGATTTTGCACTATGCTGCAGAGTCCTGGGCTGAACTGTTGTCTTAAATGTGCAGAGATGTTTTACTGGCATAAATAATATTAAAATATTAACCAAAATATTAAAAAATTATACCATAAATTCGGCAGATTATTAAAAAGTTAGGTTTGCAGGTGACTGAATTAATGTTAAAATGCACATACAAACAGCGAAAGCAGATGGTTTATCTGCTTAATCTAACAAGTTTAAGGAGGACATAATATGAAAAAAGCTTTAGCACTTATGCTGTCACTTGTGATGTGCCTGTCACTGGCTGCCTGCGGAAGCGGCAATAGCGGCAGCGCCGGCAATGACAACAGCAACACGCAACCGGAAGAGACTGCCGCACCCGCCGCGGAAGAAGCTGAGGCTTCGGCAAGCGCTGAGGAAGCGCCGGCTGATACCGCAGCAGCAGGATCGGCTACGGAGATATCACTTTGGCATTATTTTGATGCCAGCGCCGATGCACAGGCCATCGTTGAATGGGTAGATGAGTATAACAGCCTTCAGGATGATATTCACATTACAGCTACTTACGTTTCCCGTGCGGAATTGATGAATCAGTATACCATCGGTGCTTTATCAGGGGAATTGCCGGATATCGGTATGGTGGACTCGCCGGATATGGCTTCTTATATCTCATTGGGAGTGTTTGAAGATATTACGGATGAACTGAATGCATGGGGAGAACTGGATAAATTCTATCCCGGCCCGCTCAGTTCCTGTATGGATTCCGAAGGCAAACTTTATGGGCTGCCGCAGAATACGAACTGCCTGGCTTTAGCATGCAATATGGATTTGCTGGATGCTGCTGGTTATGATCATATGCCTACAAGCCTGGATGAGTTCCAGGAAATGGTAGCGGCTACAACAGATGAAGCTAACAGCGTTTATGGTTTTGCAATGTGCTGTGTTTCCACAGAGGAAGGAACATTCCAGCTGCTGCCGTGGCTGCGTTCCAATTATAACGGAGAGAGTGTCAATGTAGATAATCTGACAGCAGAATCCGCTGTTCATGGCTTGGGCGTTTTGGGCGATTTCATTGCCAACGGTTATATGAGTAAAGAATGTGTGAACTGGACGCAGGCTGATGCGTTTAATCAGTTTGCGGCAGGCAAAGCGGCTATGGCTGAGGTTGGAACATGGCACCTGGCCCAGACCGAAACGATTGGTGATTTGTTCAGCTATGATTTCTGCCTGCTGCCTACCGGCAGCGAGGGAACTTCTACTTCTACCATCGGCGGCGAAAACTTTGGCGTATGCTCCGGTGCAACGGACGTGGGTGCCTGTGTAGATTTCTTAACCTGGTTATGCTCTAAGGATAAAGAAGGGGAATGGGCGGTAACGGCCGGTAAGATACCTACCCGTTCGGACTCTGTTGCTAACTACGATTATGAACAGGATGGCTTTGGCGTATTTACGGATGAAATGAATTATGCGCAGGCCCGCGGCCCTCACCCTGAGTGGCCTACGATTTCCGAGGCTGTTTATACGGCAGCACAGTCCGTATTTGTGGATGGGACGGACCCGGCTGATGCGCTGGCAAAGGCTATGGAGACGATTACTCCTATCGTGACAGAAACTCCGCTTCCATAAAATTTTCTCATGGATTGTTTGTGCCGCCCCGGGCGGCATGACAGGAAGTTCGAACAATAATTGACTATATATAAGGAAGGCACTGCGGTGGATGTTCAATGGAGGCATTGCAGTGTCTTCGTATATAAAGAAGGTATTATCTCATAAAGGAGGAGGGATATTTTGAAATTAAGGCAACTGACCATAGAGAAGAAGAGGCGGCGGGAAGCTTATTATTTTATTCTGCCTGCGTTTTTTTACATGTTATTAGTATTGGGTTATCCGTTGATATACAATGTGGTATTAAGTTTTAAAGATGTCAATGTGAAAAACTTGACAAAAGGCGGTTCGGTCTTTGTAGGGTTTCAAAATTACATAGATTTATTCCAGAACGATACATTTTTATTGGTTATGCGTAATACGTTTATCTTTACGCTTGCCTGTCTGCTGTTTCAGTTTACCATTGGCTTTGCTTTTGCGATTTTCTTTTCCCAGAAGTTTCGGCTGTCAGGGCCTATCAGGGGTATTGTTTTAGTCAGCTATATGATGCCCATGGCTGTTACCGGCCTGTTGGGCAAAAACCTGTTCTCGAATACGGGTTTGATTAATGACCTGCTTGTTAAAATAGGGGTTGTCGGCCCGGAATGGCTGGTAGATACCTCGACCGCCCTTGCAGCGGTTATTGTCATGAACTGCTGGGTGGGCATACCCTTTAATATGCTCCTGCTTATTTCGGGGCTTACGAGCATTCCGGGGGAAGTATATGAGAGCGCATCCATTGATGGCGCCCGCTGGGGGCAGCGTTTTGTTTATATTACCCTGCCTATGATGCGAGGTTCCATAATGGCAGTGCTGATGCTGGGCTTTATTTACACATTCCGTGCCTTCGACCTGATGTATATTATGACGGCCGGCGGACCTTTAAATGCCACAGATGTTCTAGGAACATATTCCTACATGCTTTCCTTTACCCAATTCCAGTTCTCAAAAGGCTCGGCGGTGGCAATGGTACTGTTTGCATGCCTGTTCATTGTAGGTTTGTTCTACCTGAAATTGCTGTCAAAGGAGGATGAATAATATGCTGAAAACCAAAATGGAAAAAAAAGATTTGATCAACTCCATCATTGCCGTCGTAATAGCAATTATCTTCCTTTTTCCGATTTACTGGCTGGTGCAGATTTCCTTTAAGTCCGATGCGGAGACTTTTGGAAAGGTATTAACTTATTTTCCGCATGAATTTACCATAGACCCCTGGCTGGTAAACTTAACGGATACCACTTTTTTGCTGTCATTGCGTAATAGCTTCATCAATGCGGCGTGCACGATGATTATTACATTAATCCTGGGCATTCCAGCTGCCTACGGCATGGGGCGTTACAAGGTGCCGGGCAGCAATGTGTTTTTGCTCACCTTCCTTGTATCTCAGATGCTGCCGGCTTCTTTGACGTTGACGCCTATGTATCTGATTTTTAACAAGATTGGATTGCTGGGGAATCATTTCGCTGCACCGGTAGCCATTGCGGCCACTTCCATTCCATTTGCTATTGTGACCCTGCGTCCTTATTTTAAAAGTGTGCCGGTAGCTTTGGATGAGGCGGCCCGCCTGGACGGCTGTAATTCCCTTCGGGCTTTCTTTTCCGTAATGATTCCGGCGGTGAAGACAGGCATTATCACTATTATTGTCATCTCCTTCCTCAACGGGTGGAATGACCTGGTATTTTCTATGACCTTTAATGTAGGTGCGGAGATGAGGCCGTTAACAGCTAATATTTATAAGTTCCAGAATGCTTATGGTACAAGGTGGAACTGTATCATGGCTTATGGTACGATTCTGGTAATTCCGGTTATCCTGTTGTTCATTTTCCTGCAGAAGTATATTATAGGCGGTTTGACGGCAGGCGCGGTAAAGGATTGATAGATGAGCGGTTGTGGGGGGATTACAAAATTGAAAGGAGAAAATTATGGCATCACAAGACGAAGTAAAAGAGGTATTTGGTTATTTTGAGCAGAAGGGCGATGCTTTATGCTATCGCTATCAGGCAGAACGTTTGTTCATTGAACCCTGGGGGGAAAACAGCCTCCGGGTAAGGTCTATGAAGTCGGCGGAAATGGACAAAGAAGACTGGGCATTACTGCCTCCCGCTAAGGCTTGCCAGCCAAAGATTGTTGTTAGGGAGGACGGCGGCGAAATTACCAATGGTAAGATTAAGGCGGAGATTAACCTGATTGGAAAACTCTCCTTTTATAATCAGAAGGGTGAGTTATTGCTGGAGGAATACGTACGGAACCGCAAAGATATGTTTGGCGATACGTGCAGTTCACTGGAAGTGGAAGCGCGGGAGTTTAAACCCATTATTGGCGGAGACTACCGGCTGACGGTCCGCTTTGTATCGGGGCAAAAAGAGAAAATTTATGGTATGGGGCAATACCAGCAGCCTTATCTGGATTTAAAAGGGGCGGATTTGGAGTTGGCACATCGTAATTCCCAGGCAAGTGTTCCTTTTATGATTTCCAGTTTGGGCTATGGCTTTTTGTGGAACAATCCAGCCGTAGGCCGGGTTAATTTCGGCAAGAACATTACTACCTGGGAGGCATATTCCACCAAGAAATTGGATTATTGGATTACTGCAGGAGATACGCCTGCCGAGATTGAAGAAAGCTATGCCAATGCTGCCGGCAAGGTTCCCATGATGCCGGACTATGCCATGGGATTCTGGCAATGCAAGCTGCGTTACCAGAACCAGGAGGAACTGCTGGAAGTAGCGAGAGAGTATAAAAGGCGCAATTTGCCGATTTCGGTCATTGTAGTGGATTTCTTCCATTGGCCTTTGCAGGGCGAGTGGAAATTTGACCCTACCTATTGGCCAAACCCGGACGCGATGATTGCAGAACTTAAGGAAATGGGAATCGAATTAATGGTTTCCATCTGGCCTACCGTGGACTATCGAAGCGAGAACTTTAAAGAGATGGATGATAAGGGCCTGCTCATCCGAGTGGAATCCGGTTATCCAATCTCCATGGACTTTATGGGAAATACTCTGCACTATGATGCTACGAATCCGGAGGCCAGGGAGTATGTTTGGCAGAAAGCAAAGCAGAATTATTACGAAAAAGGCATAAAAGTGTTCTGGCTGGATGAGGCGGAGCCGGAGTATACGGTTTATGATTTTGAGAATTACCGTTATCATTTAGGGCCGGATGTACAGGTAGGGAATATATATCCTGTTATGTACGCGAAAACCTTTTTTGACGGCATGAAGGCGGAAGGGCAGGAGAATATTATTAACCTGCTGCGCTGCGCCTGGGCGGGTTCTCAGCGCTACGGAGCCCTGGTTTGGTCAGGGGACATTAAGTCTTCTTTCCCCAGCATGAAAAATCAGGTGGCGGCAGGCCTGAACATGGGGCTTGCAGGAATTCCCTGGTGGACAACTGACATCGGAGGATTCTTTGGCGCAAATGTGAAAGACCCCGAGTTTCATGAACTGCTTATCCGCTGGTTCCAATATGGATGCTTCTGCCCGGTTATGCGGCTTCATGGTTACCGCTGGCCGCTTCAGCCGCAGCAGGGAACAACCGGAGGGGCTGAGTGCGTTTCCGGTGCGCCTAATGAGGTTTGGAGTTACACGACACAGGTTTATGACATACTTTCAGAGTATCTGCGCATGAGAGAACGGCTGCGTCCTTATGTAACAAAACGGATGCAGGAAGCCCATGAAAAAGGAACCCCGGTAATGCGGCCTATGTTTTACGATTTCCCGGATGACTCTATCTGCTGGGAAGTGGAAACGCAGTATCTCTTCGGGCCCGATATCCTGGTAGTTCCGATTACGGATGCGGGATGCCGGACCATTGAGGTTTATTTGCCTGCGGGCGCATCCTGGACAAATGCATGGAGCGGCGAGAAATTCCAGGGAGGGCAGTGGATTACGGCCGATGCGCCTATTGAGCAGATACCGCTTTTTGCCAGAGATGGTTTTGATATACCTGTTCATTAATACGTTTGTTGTCAGAAGGGGGTCAACTTATGAAAGGACATTGGGGCGGGGGAATTCGCGATGCCTTCGGATATGAAGGGGCATTTTATACTTATACGGGTAAGATTTTTGACTTGATGTTGGCCAGTGTGCTTTGGTTATTGGGGAGTCTGCCGATAGTGACTATCGGTGCTGCCAACAGTGCGCTGTATGCTTCGGTATCCCGTTGTGTGCGCATGGATATCGGCGAGGTGCCCGCCCAGTTCTGGAAAAGCTATCGCCGGGATTTGAAAAGTTCCCTGCCCATATGGATTGGCTTTGGGGCGGCTGCTTTCCTTCTTTTGCTGAACATTGGCATTATCAGGAGCAAGGCAGAAGGGCTGGCAGGAATATTCTTTGTGATGTTTTATGGATTTCTTACGCTTTTGCTGGTGATAGCCGGCTGCTATGCGTTTCCGGCCTTATCCAGATTTGAAATGCCTGCAGGCTGGATTATCAAGTTGTCCTTCTATTTGATGATACGGCATTTGCCTTCTTCGGTAATGCTTTTGGCCCTGTTCGCAGGGGCCTATATGCTGGTTCTCTGGAAGATAGGGTTGGTACTTATTGTGCCGGGAACAGTGACTTTGTTGGCCTCTTTTCTGATAGAACCGATTCTGGAGCGGCATATGCCGGATGGGAAAGAGGGATAGGGATTAGAGTATGCCAGATTAAAGTTGTAAAATGGAACAATTGCCCACAAGATGGGGCAGGCAATAGTAAGAGTAGGAATACCATTCCGTCATCAGTTCAAACTTTGACGGGTGGCGGGGTGGTTTTTCTATGCCTTGCTAAAACAGAGATTCTTAATGTAGGATATAATGCCCTTGCCTATGAACTGTACGTTTGTGGACTGTAATGAAAAAGCCTGATTCTTTGTAAAAAGAGTTGGGCTTTTTGTTGTGGAAGGGTTATAATAAAAGAAAGTAGAAAAGGTCTAATGGATAATTATATGTAATTGAGATGAAGAGGCCTATTGCTACAATGGTCTGAAGAATTTAATGCAATGGCTGTTGCTTATTCCGATGAAAATCCATTATATGAGAATGAAGGGAGGTAAATATGCCAGTAACTATAAATGTGTTGCTTGAACAATATGTAGAGGAAGTAAAAAAAATTTATGGAGAGAGGGTAAAATCTGTAATCCTGTATGGTTCATATGCTAGAGGGGATTTCAAAGCGGATTCGGATATTGATATTATGATTCTTGTGGATATGGCAGATACAGAGATTGAAAAATACGGTAAGCAGCTGTCATGGATTACTTATGATTTTAACGAGGAGCATGACACGGATATTAGACCTATAGCGAAGAGTGATATGCATTTTAAGAAGTGGTTAGGGGTTTATCCTTTTTATACGAATGTGCAAAAGGAAGGGGTGGAACTGTATGGAACAGCTTGAAAAGGGAAGCATCAAGGATTTAGTACATTACCGCATCGAAACAGCGAAAAGTGATTTCAATCATCCATTATCCTTCTAAAAGAAGGAGAATACAGAGGGGCGAATAATAGAGCTTATTATGCGATTTATCATGCAATATCGGCTCTTCATGCGTTAGATGGGAAGTCCTATAAACGTCATAAAGATACATTGGCTAATTTTAATAGAGATTATGTAAAGACGGAAATTTTTCCCAAAACATTTGGAAGGAGAATTGCTCGGGCGGAAGAAATTCGCCATGCCAGTGACTACGATGATTTCTATATCACCACAAAAGAAAAAGCAGAGGAACAGATTATGACTGCAAAAGAATTAATTGAACAGATAGAAAATTATTGTTTAAACCATTTAGAAGAGTAGGCATTATTGTATTGATATAATACCAATTTATGGCATACTAATGAGTTCATATGAAAATTTACAGTTTTTTTCCTGTTAGAAATATAGTCTGGCGATTATGCCAGGCTTTATTTCTTTATAAGAAAATCTGCCATCAGATAGACATAAATAGACGAAGAATCGAAGCCACCTTTTTATATGTGCGGCTATACAGATATTTAGAGGGCAAGATAAGTGATTTATGCATCACGACTGGACTGGTCATAAAATATCAAATTGGATATTTAAACAAAGCCAATATGAATTTAAAATACATAGCAAATGGTAATTCTTTATCCGGATATGTGTTGCCAGAATACCTATTGGAACAATGGAGGAAAAAGTAATGTCATCAGAAAGATCTGAATTGAATAAACAGCTGGCACAGATGTTAAAAGGCGGGGTAATTATGGATGTGACCACGCCGGAGCAGGCTCAAATCGCGGAGGAAGCGGGGGCGTGCGCGGTCATGGCGTTGGAGCGGATTCCGGCGGATATCCGCGCTGCAGGGGGTGTCTCCAGGATGAGCGACCCGAAAATGATTAAAGGGATTCAGGAAGCGGTGTCCATCCCGGTGATGGCAAAGTGCAGAATTGGGCATTTCGTGGAGGCGCAGATTCTGGAAGCGATAGAAATTGATTATATTGACGAAAGCGAAGTCCTTTCCCCGGCGGACGATGTTTACCATATTGATAAAAGACAGTTCAAAGTTCCTTTCGTATGCGGAGCCAAGGATTTGGGGGAAGCGCTGCGAAGGATTGAAGAAGGGGCATCCATGATTCGTACAAAAGGAGAGCCGGGAACCGGGGATGTGGTGCAGGCCGTGCGGCATATGCGCAGGATGAACGGCGAGATAGCGAAAGCAGTTTCCATGAGAGAGGATGAGTTGTTTGAAGAGGCTAAGAATTTAAGAGTTCCTTATGAACTTTTGGAGTACGTCCACAAGAACGGCAGGCTTCCGGTAGTGAACTTTGCCGCCGGGGGTGTGGCAACACCGGCAGATGCGGCGTTGATGATGCAGCTTGGAGCGGAAGGCGTATTTGTGGGCTCCGGCATCTTTAAGTCCGGCGACCCGAAAAAACGCGCGGCAGCAATTGTAAAAGCTGTGACCAATTATCAGGATAAGAAGCTTCTGGCAGAACTTTCGGAAGATTTAGGGGAAGCCATGGTGGGCATCAATGAGCAGGAAATAGATCTGCTGATGGCGGAACGGGGAAAATAGGCCCGAATGTGATGAAGACATATGCACAAGGTGAGAAATATGTATACGTGATGAAGAGATATGTGCGCAAGATGAGAGAAATGCGTATACGGAATGAGGAGATGTGTGCACAGGAGGAGAAAAGCGCTGTGGGAGATGGGGGAGCGGATATGATAGAAAGGGATGGTTGCTGCAATGAAAATAGGAATACTTGCTGTACAAGGCGCTTTTATAGAACATGAAACAAAACTAGCCAGGCTGGGGGCGGAGTGCATAGAACTCCGCCAGAAAAGCGATCTGGAAAAAAAGTTCGAAGGCTTAGTTCTGCCGGGAGGGGAGAGCACGGTGCAGGGAAAGCTGCTTCGGGAACTGAATATGTTCCAGACATTGAAGACAGAGATTGAAGGCGGGATGCCGGTACTGGCAACCTGTGCCGGGTTAATCCTGCTGGCGGAAAAGCTGTCCAATGACAGCCGTGTGTACTTCGGTACGCTGCCCGTGACGGTAAAAAGAAATGCCTATGGCAGACAATTGGGGAGTTTCCGCACGGTTCAGGATATGGAAGGGGTCGGTACTGTACCGATGACGTTTATCCGTGCCCCATATATTGAAAATGTGGAAAATGGAGTGGAAGTGCTGTCTCGGTTCGACGGGAAAGCTGTGGCCGTGAAATACGGCAGCCAGCTTGGGCTGTCTTTCCATCCTGAGTTGGACGAAGATGACCGGATTCATAAGCTTTTCTTGGAAGAGTGCAGCATTTACAGCGCTTAATCCAAAGCAGGGGCAGTGTGCCCAACAGTTAAAAGCCTGAAAGGAATATATGCCGAAATGACATTGATACAACTGCACTACATTATTACAATCGCAGAAACTAAATCCCTGAATAAGGCGGCCGAACTTTTATATGTATCTCAGCCATCTCTGACGAGCGCCGTAAAGGAACTGGAAAAAGAACTGAGCATTGTGCTGTTTTACCGCAGCGGCAGGGGCGTGACGCTGACAAATGACGGTCAGGAGTTTCTGCTCCACGCAAAGGAAATCTACAGCAGCTATGAAAATGTATTGCAAAAGTATGGGAAGGGCGGAAACTATAAAAAGAAATTTGCAGTATCCTCACAGCACTATTCTTTTGCAGTAAAAGCCTTTGTTGATATGGTAAAAGAATTTGACCTTTCAAAATACGAATTTGCAATCAGGGAAACGAAAACCTGCGAAGTTATCAGCGATGTGAGCACGTTAAAAAGTGAAGTGGGTATTTTGTACCTTTGCGATTTTAACAGAAAATCCATGATGAAACTGTTAAATAGTGCGAATCTGGAATTTCACCATTTGGTTGACTGTCAGGCCTATGTGTATATTTGGAAAAACCATCCGTTGGCCAAAGAAACTTCTATCCGCTTTAGCCAGCTGGAAAATTACCCCTGCCTCTCTTTCGAGCAAGGGGATAACAGCTTTTTCTACTTAGCGGAGGAAATCCTTTCCACAAACGAATATGCCCGGATGATTAAGGCCAATGACCGGGCCACGATGTTAAACCTGATGGTGGGGCTAAACGGGTACACGCTTTGCTCAGGAATCATTTGCGAGGAATTAAACGGGAACGAATATGTGGCTGTACCCTTTGAGGCGGATGAACAGAACCCCGGCAGCGAAATGGAGATTGGCTATATTACAAGGCGGAATATTATACTTAGCGAAATGGGGGAGCGGTATATCGAAGCGATGAAACGGTATTTGGGGATTTAGGGAAAATGTAGGGAACGAATATCCGGTTATAGATTCAAGCTATAACCGGATATTTTTATCTCTTATTAGACAGATAATTCCTAGTATGTTAATATGAATACAGAACAAAGCCGTAGCGGATGGCTGACAGAAATTGCAGTGGATTCTGGAAAGGCAATGCAAGTAGTATGCTTCGGACTTTAGAAGGAGGTTGAATATAAAAAATGGGAGATATTAAAAATTCAAAAAACTGGGCATTTGAAACAAGGCAATTGCATATCGGGCAGGAGCAGGCGGACCCGGCCACGGACGCCAGGGCGGTTCCGATTTATGCTTCCACATCTTACGTGTTCCGCAATTCACAGCATGCGGCGGACCGTTTTGGGCTACGGGATGCGGGCAATATTTATGGCAGGCTGACAAATCCTACGGAGGATGTATTTGAACAGAGAATCGCTTCCCTGGAAGGAGGGGCAGCAGCCTTGGCGGTAGCCTCCGGGGCAGCGGCTCTGGCATATACCTTTCAGGCGCTGGCACAGTCCGGGGAACATATTGTGGCATCCAAGACGATTTATGGCGGTACATACAATTATCTGGCGCATACATTCCCGCTGAACAACGGTGTGGCCACTACATTTGTGAACCCTTATGAGGAAGGTGCTTTTGAAGCGGCGATTCAGGAAAATACCAAGGCGATTTTTGTGGAAACGCTTGGAAACCCCAATTCCAACCTGGCGGATTTGGAGAATTTAGCCAACCTGGCCCATAAATATCGTATTCCTCTGGTGGTGGATTCCACCTTCGCTACGCCATATCTGATTCGTCCGATAGAATACGGCGCAGATATCGTGGTACATTCCGCAACTAAATTTATTGGCGGCCATGGAACTGCCATCGGAGGGGTGATTATTGACAGCGGGAACTTTGACTGGAGGGCTTCGGGGAAATATCCATGGATTTCCGAGGCAAATCCCAGCTATCATGGTGTTGCTTTTACGGATGCGGCTGGGCCGGCAGCTTTTGTTACTTACATCAGGGCAGTGATTCTACGGGATACCGGGGCGACACTTTCCCCGTTCCACGCTTTTCTTTTCCTACAGGGGTTGGAAACCTTATCGCTCAGGGTAGAGCGCCACGTAAGCAATACTCTGAAAATAGTGGAATATTTGGATGCCCATCCCCAGGTAGAGGCGGTGCACCATCCCTCTTTGCCCGGAGAACCCACCCACGATTTATATGAAAAATATTTGCCAAACGGCGGCGGCTCTATTTTTACTTTTGAAATTAAAGGGGATGGGAAAACGGCACAGACATTTATAGACAACCTGGCTATTTTCTCGCTGTTAGCCAATGTGGCGGATGTGAAATCACTGGTTATCCACCCCGCCACCACAACCCACAGCCAGTGCACTCAAGAAGAACTGCACGAACAGGGCATTAAACCCAATACCATCCGCCTGTCTATTGGGATTGAGAAAGTGGAGGATTTGATTGCGGCATTGGAGGAGGCGTTTGAGGCGGTGAGGTAAAGCTGTGCTAGGCAGCTTCCCTAATAGAAGAACGTATGATAAAGAATTCCAAGGATAGACAGCGGAGGCAATAGAAGATATGGCAAACCGGATGCAGGAAGCCATAGAAGATACGTATGAAAATTAAAGAGGGGAAACTGGAAAAAATGGGCATGGCAAAAAAATAATCCCAGAGGATTTGAGCGTCAAAAGTCTGATTTAAAAAAGACATTTGATGCTCGAATCCTATATGAAATATGTTGGGAATTTTGTATGGGCATTTCGCTGATTATCGCATTTATGATGACAATGAGGAATCAAATCCTCAAATCATCAAGAGACAAAATTTATGGACAGGCAAGGCACTTTGTGGTAAACTATTACTAATAATTATTTTAGTACATCTAATTATTCAAATCAAAATTCTGTAGGTATTCTCATGAGCTTCAGGTATTAAATGAAGCAGCTTCAGAAAAATTTTTATTACCCATCAGGAAACTTTATAAACATTCATTGTGTTGATGCACATGTCAGTTTACATGTGTTATAATAAACAAAGGAGGATTCAGTGAGAGATACAAAAATACAATGGCATCCGGGATTCGCAGCGGCTATGGGATTGGAGTTAGCTGAAAACAGGGATGATTTAATAATCCAAAAGGAGTTTAATTTAAATACAAAGCCGCTGGAAATTGATCTGTTAGTAATTAAAAAAAATTCAGATATACGGATAGATAATGAAATAGGCCATATATTCAAAGGGCATAATATTATGGAATACAAATCTCCGGAAGACCATCTGAATATTGACACTTTTTACAAAGCGGCAGCCTATGCCTGCCTGTATAAGTCTTGCGGAGCAAAGGTAGATGCAATAAAAGCGGATGATATTACAGTTTCTCTTGTCAGGGATATTAAGCCATTGGGGTTGCTGCAGTATCTGAAAAAGCAGGGCTTTCTTATTACAAACCCATACAGAGGAATTTATTATATTGAAGGGAAAGTGCTTTTCCCTACACAGATAGTAGTAACACGGGAACTGGGCGAGGATATACATATATGGCTGCGTGCACTGTCGGAAAAGATAAGCATGCAAGAGATGGAAGCGCTGGTAGAAAAAGTCAGGGAATTGGAAGGCAAACTGAACAGGGAATTGGCGGATTCTGTTTTGGAGGTAAGTATTCAAGCCAATGAATGGCGGATGGAAGAATGGAAAGGAGAGGGAAATATGGGACCGGCATTGATGAGAGTGATGAAGACGGAGTTGGAAGTGTTTAAAAAGGAAGCAATACAAAAGGGGATGGAGAAGGGAATGCAGGAAGGCGTGAGGAAAGGGCTGCAGGAAGGGATACAGCAAGGAATACAGCAAGGGATACAGCAAGGGATACAGGAAGGAATGCAGCAGGGGCTGCAGGAAGGAATGAAGCAAGGAATACAGGAAGGAATGCAGCAAGGGCTGCAGGAAGGAATGCAGCAAGGAATGCAGCAAGGAATGCAGCAAGGAATGCAGAAATCAATAGAAATTCTCCAGGACTTAGGGTATGAGAGTGGTAAAATCGCAAGAATTGTAAAAGAGAAATACAATCTCACTGATGAGGAAATCAGAAGATATATAGACGAAAAATAATATCTGCACACATGTTTGCTATATATGAGGAAAGAAAGGACAGGTCATTATCATGGGAATTATTGGAGCATTCATGGTACCCCATCCGCCGTTGATTGTACCAGAGGTGGGAAAAGGGGAAGAAAAGAAAATTCAGGATACGATAGATGCATATCATAGAGTAGCAGGAAAGATTGGGGAACTGAAGCCGGAAACCATTGTGCTTATTTCCCCCCATCAGATTATGTACGCCGATTATTTCCATATTTCTCCGGGAAAGGGTGTAAAGGGTGACTTTAGCCAGTTTCGCGCAGGGAGGGTGAAAATGGAAGTGTCATATGACACCCAATTCGTGGAAAAGCTATGTATGCTGGCGGATGAAAAGCATCTTCCGGCAGGGATACTGGGAGAACGGGAGAAAAAGCTGGACCATGGTACTATGGTGCCTCTGTTTTTCGTAGAGCAATATTGGAAGAATTATCAGCTGGTAAGAATCGGCCTATCCGGCTTGCCGCTAATTGGGCATTATGAACTGGGGCAGTGCATACAGCAGGCCGCAGAAGCTTTGGGCAAAAGGGTGATTTTGATTGGCAGTGGAGATTTATCCCATCGCCTAAAGGAAGATGGCCCTTATGGTTATCAGGCAGAAGGGCCGCTTTATGATAGCCGCATTATGGATGTGATGGGAAGGGGCGCTTTCGGAGAACTGCTGGAATTTCAGGAGGGCTTTTGCGAAAAGGCAGGGGAATGCGGGCATCGTTCCTTTACGGTAATGGCAGGGGCATTGGACAAAATGAATTTGATACCGGAAAGACTCTCTTATGAAGGACCTTTTGGCGTAGGGTATGGAATCTGCAGCTATATGGTGCAGGGGAGGAATTCGGAGAGAAATTTTGGGGAGCAATATGAAGAAATTCACAGAAGGCTTTTGGCAGAGCAAAGGAAGAAAGAGGATGCTTATGTGCGTCTCGCCCGGAAAACCATAGAGGAATACGTTGGAAAAGGTCAGAAAATAAAAGTTCCGGAAGAGTTGCCGGAGGAAATGTATAGCGGCAAAGCGGGGGTTTTTGTATCCATTAAAGAAGACGGGAAGCTGCGGGGATGCATCGGAACCATTCAGGCGGTGCGCTCTTCTATAGCGGAAGAGATTATAGAAAATGCAATCAGCGCCGCTGCTAAGGATTCCAGGTTTTCACCCGTTGAGCCGGAGGAACTGGGCAGGCTGGTGATTAGCGTGGATGTGCTGGGCAGCATGGAATCAATAGACTCGCCGGATGAACTGGATGTGAAGAAATATGGAGTCGTGGTGACAAAAGGATTTAAGAGAGGCCTTTTATTGCCCAATCTGGAAGGCGTGGATACGGTGGAAGAGCAGATTGGGATAGCTAAGAGGAAGGCCGGAATCGGAGAAGAAGAGAAGGTGCAGCTGGAGAGGTTTGAAGTGGTGCGGCATTATTGAAATGTCTTTCGGATTTTTTGTGCCAGCCTTTTGGGGCTGGCTTTTCCGGCTATATACAGATTTGTTGCTGTGGGTGATAGACAAGGTGTCAATAAACTATGGCGTGGAAAAATGATACGAAAACGGAAGGATATGTGAGGGGATAAAGGGGAAAGGCAGGAGGAGTGGGTTATGAGGATAGTCTGTGAGTCATGTATGCACTGCTGCAGTTTAGGGGACGGACAGAGGGGAATATGCCGGGCGAGGAAAAATGAAAATGGCAGGATAATCTGTGAAAACTATGGGATGGCCACCTCTTTGGCTTTGGACCCAATTGAAAAAAAGCCTTTGAAAAGGTTTCGTTCCGGAAGCATGATTTTGTCGGTAGGAAGCTATGGATGCAATTTGAGATGCCCGTTTTGCCAAAACCATGAAATCTCAATGATTGATGGGGAGACGGCGGAAGAGACTGTGGGGGCAGTATACCTTTCTCCGGAGTGGCTGGCAAATAAAGCAACGGAATGCCGGGAGGAAGGAAATATTGGCGTGGCATTTACTTATAATGAACCGTTGGTGGGCTGGGAGTATGTACGGGATACAGCCAAACTGGTAAAAGAAGCGGGTATGGATAATGTCCTTGTGACTAATGGTTCTGCTTCGCTGGGAGTATTGGAAGAAATCCTGCCTTATATAGATGCTATGAATATTGATTTGAAAGGCTTTCGGGCGGACTATTATAAAAAACTGGGCGGGGATTTGGAAACGGTAAAGCGGTTTATTGCCTGTGCAGTCAGGGATTGCCATGTAGAGCTGACTACATTGATTGTACCGGGGGAAAACGACAGGCTGGAAGAGATGGAAGAGGAAGCGGAATGGATTGCATCCCTTGGAAGGGAGATTCCCTTACATGTGAGCCGTTTTTTTCCACAGTTCCACATGAGGGAAAAAAGGGCAACAGAAGTAAAACAGGTGTATAAGCTGGCAGAAGCGGCGGGAAAATATTTGAAATATGTATATACCGGGAATTGTTAGGATGGCGCATTCCCCCAGTACAGACTTTGACAAAACGGAACACTGTACAGGGAGAATGCGTTGTCTGTTGTGCAGGCTTAGGAACTGTCTCGAAATAACTTCCCATATTCCTTAGAAGCAGGAAACGGACAAAAAAGTTAAAGTAAAAAAAATCCATCTTTTATTCCAATTTTCACAAAATTTCTTTTATAAAGTAAAAAAATCACAAGATAAAATCTTATATTTCCATTTGAATCGGGGCTTGTTCTGGATAAAATGAAATCATCCAAAAAACAAAAAACGAAGGGGGACAGATTATGAAAAGAGCAGTATTGAAAAAAATGACAGGCCTATTGATGTCGGTCGTTTTGGCGGCCTCTTTGGCAGGATGCGGAAGCGGAGCACAGGAAAGCGGAAATGCACCGGCAGCAGAAAGCACAACGCAGGAGAATAGCCCGGCAGCAGAGGGCAATTCCGGAGCAGAAGATGCCGGAGAAAGCGAAACAGCGGATGCGGCAGGCGGGGAAACAGTTACCATTACACTTTGGTCACAGTTCTCGGACTCCAATTCCACCGATGGGAATTATGTTGCTTTTTATAACGCGTTGGAATCCATTAAGACGGATATGCCTAATGTGAACGTGGTGCATGAAGGAACGGAATCGGAATCTTATAAAGTGAAGCTGAAAACAGCTATGGCAGGAAACGAACTGCCGGATGTGTTCTTCAACTGGGGGGCAGGAACTATGGCGCCTTATGTGGAAGCAGGGCTGGTTCTTCCCATGGATGATTATATCACCGATGAAGTAAGCGCCAGGATTCTTGGGGGAACATTGGACAATTTCACCTTTGACGGCAAGATGTACGGATATCCTTACAGTGTGGCAGTAGCCTCTCTGTATGTGAATACGGAATTGTTCGAGCAGAATAACGTGAAAATACCGGAAACCTACGATGAGTTCCTAGAGGCGGTAGATGCATTCAAGGCAGCAGGCATTACCCCTATTTCCCTTGGGGAAAAAGATTTGTGGCCGGGGCTTATGATTTTCGGCATTCATGCGATCCGTATGGCTGGGGCAGAAGCTTTTAATGCAGCTTTGATGGGAGAAGGTTCCTATAACACGCCGGAATTAATAGAAGCGGCAAAATATGTGCAGGATTTGGCAGCAAGGGGCGGATTCGGCGAGAGCGCTATGGGAACATCGGAAGATGACGCGGTAGCGGCATTTAAGCAGGGCCGGGCAGCAATGATGTTTATGGGCAGCTGGTTAAATGGTGACTGCGAAGCAGACGATGCGGCAGTAAAAGGAAAAATTTCCGTTATTAAATTCCCGGTAATTGAGGGAGGAAAGGGAACGATGGATGAATTCCATGGTGGTTCCGGAGAGACTTTCTTAGTAAGCAGCAGCACGGAACATCCTGCAGAAGCGGCAGCAGTGGCACAGTATATTTGTGAAAAAATGTCTAAAGACCAATATCTGGCAGGTTCTGGGATGCCGGCATGGGAAGCTGACATGGGAGATACTTCCCAGTTAAATCGCCTTTCCCAGGAAATCGCAAACCTGACAAAAGATGCTACCGGATACGTATACTGGCTGGATTCCCTGACAGGAGGCTCGGCTGCGGATACGCTTATGAACGAAATTGCAAACCTGATTGCAGGCACGGTAACACCAGAAGAGTTCTGCGCAAACCTTCAGGAGTTAAACGAATAAAAAAAGTTTATTAAAGGAAGCGATGGCGGCTGTAGAAAGCTTGCCAGGAACAAGAAAGGGGCTGCAACATTAGGCGTTGTACATACAAGAGGAAATATCTTATGGAGAAAGGATCAATGAACAAGATTCTGGGAAATAAAAAAGCTTATTTTATATTTGTTTTTCCGGCATTTGTAATTTATTTTGTAATGGCGTTTATACCCATTATTATATCGTGTTATTACAGTACTTTGGAATGGAACGGGATTGGGCAGAAGGTTTTTGTGGGGATAGAGAATTTTTTGGATCTCCTGAAAAATGATGCTTTTTTGTCATCAGTGAAAAATTCTCTCATCCTGGCGGCGGCATCGGTCATCGGGCAGCTTATTCCGGCCATGTTTTTTGCCATTGTGCTTTCGAGGAATATTAGGGGAGAAGGGGTCTACAGGACGATATATTTTATCCCAGTGTTGCTCTCCACAGTAGTAATCGGACAACTTTTTTTAAAAATTTATAATGCGGACTATGGGGCCTTAAACGCTTTGCTGCAAAAACCGGGCCTGGAGGGGCAGGATTGGCTGGGAAATACGAAGCTGGTGCTGGAGGCATCCTTTTTCCCGATTATCTGGCAGTATATCGGCTATCATATGCTGATTCTCTATACAGGAATCAAAGGGGTTCCGGCCGAAATTTATGAGGCGGCGCAGATAGACGGGGCGAATGAAAAGCAGATGGCATTTATGATTACCATGCCCTTAATCAAGAGTACCATTAAAGTGAGCATGACCTTTGCGGTGATAGGCTCTCTGAAATTATTCGATTTGATTTGGGTACTGACAAAAGGTGGGCCGCTCCATGCCAGCGAAGTGCCGAGCACGCTGATGTACACCACTATTTTTACAAGAATGGAGTATGGGAGCGGCAGTGCTATCGCCGTGTTCATTGTGCTGGAATGCCTGCTGTTCTATTTCCTGATTGAGAAATTTTTCAAAGTAGATAATCTTACATACTAGGAGGGCGGTTATGAAATCAATAAAATTATCCAAAGTTTTGTTACAGGTTCTTCTGATTGCCTTCGCAGTGGTACAGCTATATCCGCTGCTGTTCCTCTTTTTCTTCTCTTTGAAGGATAACAATGAAATTTACAGCGGCAATGTCATGGGGCTGCCGCAGCATTTTTACTGGTCCAATTATGAGAATGCCCTGTTCAATGCCAACGTGGGGTATTATCTGTTAAACAGTATTTTTGTAACGCTGGTCGTAATTCTTGTTTCCGATATTTTGGCCTGTATGGTTTCCTACGCTATAGCCAGAATGACGGTAAAAATCAATGGAATAGTGAAAACATTCTTTTCTTTGGGGCTGATGATTCCTCTGCATGCGGTTCTGCTACCCGTATTTATTATGTTGAGGAATCTGAAAATGTTGGATACCTATCAGGCAATCATTATTCCATATATTGCGTTTGCCCTGCCTATGGCCATCTTTTTTATGATAGGCTTTTTCCAGACGCTGCCCAGGGAACTGGAGGAATCGGCCTTTTTGGACGGGTGCGGTATTTATAGGACATTTTTCCAGATTATGATGCCGTTAGTCAAACCGGCTTTGGCCACTATTTCCGTATTTACATTTCTTTCCACTTGGAATGAAATGATGTTTGCCATTACATTTATCAACTCGGAAAAATACCGGACGCTGACCGTGGGTATTATGCAGATGGTGGGAAGGTACACTACGGATTGGGGCACTATGGGTGCAGGCCTGATGGTGGCTACAGTGCCTACTATTGTCATATATCTGCTGTTTAGCAAACAGGTGCAGAGCGGGATGGTATCCGGTGCAGTGAAGGGCTGATGTACTGGCCCAAGTATATTTAAGGCAGTGCATTCAGGTTTGTGGCCGCGCTGCATCCACGAACATGTTAGTACACTGGCATTGGCGGTGAACTTATTACAGTTTAGGCAATGCTGTATAAATAATCCATATTCTAAATTTAAAATGTTAGAGCAGCGCAGAAATGAGGAAAATCATGAAAATTCAGAACCCTATTCTGAAAGGATTTAACCCGGACCCCAGTATTATCCGGGTAGGGGAGGTTTATTATATTGCCACATCCACCTTTGAGTGGTGGCCTGGCGTGCAGATTCATATGTCATTGGATTTGGTGAACTGGAAGCTGATAGGGCATCCCTTAAATGAAAAAAGGTTGCTTGATATGACAGGAAACCCGGATTCAGGGGGAATCTGGGCGCCGGATTTATCCTGGCATGATGGGAAGTTTTACCTGGTATATACAGATGTAAAGGTGACGGATGGTTCTTTTAAAGACTGCATCAACTATTTGATTACTGCCAGAGACATTATGGGCCCTTGGTCGGATCCGGTGGAACTAAATACAGCAGGGTTCGATGCATCCCTGTTCCACGATGATGACGGGCGAAAATACTTGTTGAACCAATATTGGGACCCCAGAAGTTTCCATCATCCTTTCTATGGAATTATGTGTACAGAATATTCGGAGGAAGAAAAAAAGCTAATCGGAGACCCTTGGCTGATATATGCAGGAACGGAAGAAAAATTCACGGAAGGCCCTCATATTTATAAAATAGGCAGTTACTATTATCTGTTTGTGGCTCAGGGGGGAACCGTTTATGCTCATCAGGAAAGGGTAGCGCGGGCGAAGACGTTGAAAGACACTTTTGAAACCCAGCCGGGAGAACCCTTTCTCACCACTATTGATGTGCCTTTCCATCCCATCCAAAAAGCGGGTCATGGCTCTTTGGTGAGTACACAGACAGGGGAATGGTATTTTGCCCACTTGATGGGGCGTCCGCTCCACCATAGCTATGAATCGGCCGTGGACCCAAGAGGATGGTGCCCGCTGGGCAGGGAAACCGGGATTCAGAAGGTCATCTGGGATGAAGACAACTGGCCGCATATCGTAGGCGGGCATATGGGCAAAGAGTTTGTAGAAGCGCCGATGGGCATCCAGGAACATAAATGGGAAAACACATGCCCGGAAAAAGATGATTTTGACGAAGAGAGATTGAACATTTATTTTCAAAGTCTCCGCATCCCGCTTCCGGATGAGGTCATATCCCTGAAAGACAGGCCGGGCCACTTGCGTCTGTACGGAAGGCAATCCCCCGCCTCTACTTTTACCCAGGCACACATTGCCAGGCGGTGGCAGCATTTTTCTTTCGATGCGGAAACCAAAATAGATTACAGACCAAAAAATATTCAGCAGTTTGCTGGCTTGACCTGCTACTACAACACCCAGAACTGGTCCATGCTTCAAGTAACCTGGAACGAAAAATATGGCCGTGTCATTGATGCAGTAAGCACAGACTTGGGAAAAACATTTAGCGTTTACGGTGAGAATCCTGTTCCCGTACCGGAAAATGCGCCTTACGTTTACTTGAAAGCAGAAGTGAGAGGAATCGAATACCGGTATTCCTACTCCTTTGATGGAAGCAATTGGCAGCAAGTGCCCTATATCTTTGACTCTGCCAAGCTATCCGACGAATATATCAAAGCGGTGTACGATGCCGCATTTACAGGCGCCTTCGTAGGCATGGCCAGCGTAGATGGACTGGGCACACGGATTCCGGCCGATTTCGATTATTTTATATATAAGGAAAGGTAAAATAGGTTGTGAGAATATTCCGGCGGTATCTTTGGTTCAAAGCCAGTTGCACCAAACATTCCATCAAGCCCAGAAAAACAGGAAACACTCGGGCAAAGGCCCTCCTGTTTCCTGTGGTCTTGATTCCATGGTGCAAAATGGCTTTTCACCGGAGATGCCGCCAGAATATGCCCCGCTTACAAATTTCTCTTATAGTCACGAATTGACATTCCCGTATATTTCTTAAAACAGCTGCTAAAATAATAAGCATCCGGAATCCCCACAGCCTCCGCAATTTGGTAAGCTTTCATATCCGTTCCCATAATCAGCTGTATGGCCTTCTCCATCCGCAGCCTGTTCAAATATTTGGAAAAGCTGAATCCCAGTTCCTTTTTAAAGGTCCGGCTCAGATAGCTGTCATTCATATGGAACTGTTCTGCTACAGCGGCAAGGGATAGTTCCGGGCTGCTCATTTCCTTCTGGATATACTGTATAATATCCCAGAGAATGGTTTTGCTCCTGTTGGAGCGGTAGGATGCTATAGAAAGGGTGAGTTTGTTCAAATAGGCGGTGGTTTTGCTTCGCAGCATACTCCCTGTGGGCTCTGACAGGATGGGGAGAAAGGAATTGGCTTCCTGTTCCAGAATTTCCTGTAAATCAATACCGATATCGTTTACCGCGTTGACGGCGGCGGAAAGCAGGGTCATGGATAATAGCCGGGCTTTGTCAGTTTCGATGAGATTGCCCGCTTCATCCAGGTATAGCGAGGGAACGATTTTGTTTAGCTCTTCGCTTAATCCGGCTTTTATGTAAAATTTCACATCTTCCACCGCACCCTGTTTCGGCTGCCATTCTGTGTTTTGCACATGGATGTCATTCTGGTATACGGTGATGGATTGGCTGGGGATGTAACGGCTGAATTTCAGGGATTCCAGGCTTTCCTGCCAGGAAAGGTTGATTTTCAGGAAATCATCGTATGCCGTTCCGATGCCGAAGAAGATGTCCAATCCGGAAATCTGGTGGATGGAGCATTGCAGCTGTTCGCACAGGGTGACCATTTTCACTTCCGGCGAATAGGAAAGAAGGACTAAATGATGCCTGCGGTCGATAAGTGCTTCGATGCGGGTATCATTTTTCAGGCATTTTTTCACAAATTCCAGATTTTGCATATCCTGCAGCAGCCGTTCTTCCTCCGATGTCTCAAGGAAACGGGGCGAGGCGGCTTCTAAAAGGGTAACCTGAATATAAGAAGGAACACCTTCCGGAAAATAATAGGACAGCTGGCCGGCAGAAGCGGAAGAGGGTATTTTGTCCTCCAGGAGTTCGAAGAGAAAACGCTCCCGTAAAAAGGAATAGTTGTCCTTTAGTATCTTTTTCAGGTGGTCCAGTTCGAACCATTTCTTTTTTTCCTCGGCAATCTGTTCTTTCAGTTTGAGAATGGTAGATTGCAGTTCCGCATGGTTAATCGGCTTTAGAAGGAAATGGGATACGCCGATTTGAATACTCTGCTGGGCATAATCGAAATCCTTAAAGGCGGTCAGGATGACGATTTTGATATGGGGGTATTTTTCCGTAATGAGGCGGCTCAATTCCAACCCATCCATATAGGGCATTTTAATATCGGTGAAAATAATGTCCGGGGTTTGCTCCTCTAAAAGGGTGAGGGCTTCCAGCCCGGAAGCAGCCTCGGAGGAAATTTCCAAACCAAAGGCTTCCCAGTTCAGGCAGCTGACAATAAAACGGCGGGAAAGCTCTTCGTCATCCACAACCATTACTTTTAGCAGAGGGGCATTGTTATTATCAGTGGTATTGCTTTGGCTTATGTTCATGTTGATATCCTTTCTGTGATTTTGTTCCATGGAGCGGCAGGGAGAAAATAATTTCGCATCCTTCCCCAGGGGCGCTGATGATTTGGTAGATACTTTTGCCGTCATAAAAAATCTGGAGCCGTTCCACAGTTCCCCGCAGGCCAAAACTTTTCCGGTTGGATTCCAACGTATCATCCATGATACCCGAAAGCTGTTCCGGGCTGATTCCTACGCCGTCATCCCGGATATGGAGCATAAGGAAGCTGTTTTTACGGTAGGCCCTGATTTGTATGATGCCGAAATCGCCGGTGGGCAGAATGCCATGATAGAGGGAATTTTCTACCAGGGGCTGTAAGACCAGGCGGGGAATGGTAAGGGAAAGGGTATCCTCCCCAATTTCATAGGTATCTTCAAAACGGTCAGGAAAACGCATTTTTTGCAGTTTTAAATAATTTTTTACAATATTCACTTCTGTGGCCAGGCTGATAACTTCGCTTCCCTTACTTAAACTTTCCCGGTAATATTCCGACAGGGAAATGACCATGTCGCAGGCGGTGGTATTTTGCCGGTCAGTAATCAAATATGCGATGCCGCTTAGGCTGTTATATAGGAAATGGGGCTTAATTTGCTCCTGCAATATCTTCAGTTCCGCATTCCTCAGCTTTTTCTGCTCCGATATTTTGGCGGAAAGGAGGAGCTCGATTTTATCCACCATTTCGTTGTAGGCATCTTGTAACCGGCCTATTTCATCTTTGTAGGAAGTCACATAAGCAGGGTGAAAATCGCCCTGCTCCGTTTTATTCATGGCAGCGGACAGCCGGTAAAGCGGGTCTGTGACGAAATGGCTGGTACAGAAGGCAATCAGCAGAAAGAGGCTGGTGCTGATGAGCACGGTAAACAGGCAAATAAGAAGAAAAGGCTTGAATTCGCTGGAATAGGATGCAAACTTGGTAGCGCTGAAATAATGCATGTTCAGCGAGGAGTTCTGCAGGCTGAGAAGCAAATACTTATCGCCGCCTATGACCGCTTCCTTTTCCTTAAGGGCAAACAGTTCCGAAATGGCATTCTCGGAAAAATATTGGGCCAGCATGCTGTTGGAGAACTGCAGCACGGGAGAATGGCCGGAATAAACGCAGATATCCGAGTAGTTGGCATCTTTTGTATTAGAAACGGAAAAAAGTTCATCTAAAGGAATATTGATAATCATATACCCCAGCGGGCGAACATCCTCAATGCTGTTTATGAGACGAATGAGGGAAAGGTAATTATTTTCCCCATCGGGTGCAAAGTATCCCCCTCCGTTGATAAGAAAGATTGGCGCGCCGGAAAGCCGGTGCACCTCATCATACCAGTCCGCTTCCCTGGGGGAAGAGAGTATGGCATGGGGCATAGTATAGCGCGCGGCACATTCCGAATTCCCGTTCTCGTCCAGAATCATAATGGATTCCGCCGCAGGCATGGATTCCAGGGAAAGATAAAGGGCATTGCGCAGATTTCTGGAAAGCAGGGTGCTGCCCTTGCCATTAGCCGCGCCGTTCAGATAATTTTGTATATCGGAACTGCCCAGCATGTAAGTGGAAGTTTTGGAAATAATAAGAATGGTGTTATCCGCATTTTGGGAAATCGTCTCAAGAGTCTGGAAAGCTAAGGCACTGATGGATTTTTTTGCTTCACGGTGATAGAAAAAACGAATGAGGGTAATGTTGCAAATCATGCAGAGTAAAATGATAAAAATATAAATAATTTTAAATTTCGAAGCCAGGCTACGGTTCATGAAAAGCTGCTTGATATGAAGGAAATTTCTGCGCATGGCAGGGATGGAAGTATTTTTCATATAGCCTCCCCGGTTGTCGTTTTTTATTTCCGCGAGCAATGAGCTAAGTGCCGTGCTTAACCCAACCATCGGTTGGGGTGAGCATCTTGGCAAATGCGCGAGGGCCGAATCATATTTATTTTTATTATACATTATCCCATTTTGCCGCACAATCAATAATTAAGTTTTTTCTCCCCATTCCCTCTAAAGTAATTCGACAAAAATCCGATAATAATAATAAGACATCAGTAATTCCATGGAAGGAGGAGTGGACGATGCGTATAGAAGCTTATACTCAGGTTCAGCAGATATATAAAACAACCAAGGCTGACAAGAGCCAGAAAAAGGCGGGCACAGGATTTGCCGGCGACCAGCTGGAAATCTCCAGTTTAGGAAAAGATTACCAGGTGGCAAAGCAGGCAGTGGCAGCCAGCAGGGATATCAGGGAAGAAATAACTGCTCCTCTCAAAAGTAGTATTCAAGCGGGTACTTATGAGGTGAGTGCAGGGAAGTTTGCTGATAAATTATTTCAGAAGATGAAAGAAATGGGGTAGTTGCGTGGCAAGTTTGATGGAAAACCTAATAACTGTATTAGGAAGTTTATGTGATGAATATGACAACTTGCTGGAACTTTCCACAAAGAAAAAGCCGGTAATTATTTCCGGCAATTTACAGGAATTATCAAAAATCACGGATGAAGAACAAATCGTTGCAAGCAGAATCAATAATCTGGACAATAAAAGGCGGGAAGTGATTCAGGATATTGCCAACGTAGTAAACAGGGATGTTGAAGATTTGATATTGACAAACATTATTCAGATGCTGGAACCCAGGCCAGTGGAGCAGCAGAAGCTGGCTAAAGTTTATGACAGGCTAAAAAGTGTGGTGCATCGGGTGCGGGCGGTTAATGAGCAGAACCGGGACCTGATAATGAATGCACTGGAAATGATTGAGTTTGACATAAACATGTTTCAAGCAATGAAAGCAGCCCCCGAGACTGCGAATTATAACAGGGGCGCATACAGCGCCGGCAGCGTAATCGGGGTGAATAAAAGTGGATTTGATGCAAAGCAATAATCCCGGGAAGAGGTGATATCATGCCATTATTTGGAAGTTTATATATAGGGGCATCTGGATTGCAGACGAGCCAGAATGCGATGAATACTACAGCTCACAATATGACAAACGTAGATACGAGAGCCTATACCAGGCAGCAGATTCTGCTTAACACAAGGACCTATCAGACACTTTCTGTCAGCGCTTCCGCTGTTTCTTACCAACAATACGGCCTGGGTGTATATTATGCACAGACGAGACAAGTGAGGGATATGTTTCTGGATAAAACCTATCGTAAGGAGTCGGGGCGCAGTGCGTTTTATGAGACAAATACGAAGGTTATTGATGAGATGGAAGATCTGTTCGGGGAATTTCAAGGTGTGGAGTTTTCCCAGGCGCTGTCCAACCTTTGGGATACGATCCAGGATTTGGATGGAGACCCTTGCGATCTGACCCAGCAGAATCTTTTTGTGTCCCGCTGCAATGAATTCCTTACAAGGGCATCTTTGGTATATAAAGGCCTGAGCGAAATGCAGGACAATTTAAATGCACAGATTGGAAAAAATGTGGATCTTCTCAATGCTTATGGGGAAGAACTTGTATCGTTAAACAAGCAAATACTGCGGGCAGAAGCGGGCGATGTGGAAAATGCCAACGATTTAAGGGATAGAAGAAACTACCTTCTGGATGAAATGTCCAAAATGGGGAGTATTAGCTATACAGAGGATATTTATGGCGTAGTAACCGTTAAATTTGAAGGGGTGGATTTTGTAAATACGGAATCCGTTAATAAAATGGCAGTGTATGCCGATCCGGATACCGGTTTTTATACTCCTTATTGGCCGCAGCTTGCGGACTATACGGAGACGCCCTGGGGAGAAAAGATACCGATTTTAGACAATTGTACCGTATTTGACACAACCCAGGAAATCCGTTCCTCGCTGAACACTGATATCGGTTCTCTGCGCGCCCTTGTATATGCCAGGGGGGATAGAAGGGCGACCTATCAGGACCTGGAAGATAAGGAAGCGTATAACAGGGATATTTCCCAGTCGCTGCTGATGAATGTACAGGCGGAGTTTGACCGGCTGATTAATAAGGTGGTTACAACCATCAATGGGGTGCTGAGAGAAGCGGCCATGAGCGAGCCGGATACCGGATATATGAAGGATGCGGATGGCAATCCCCTCCAGATGTTTGAATTGATATCCGATGACCCGGAGAAGGGCTTTAGCATCGGGAACATGATAGTAAACGAAGATTTGAAGCGTGAGCCGGGATTGCTTTCTTTCCGTTTGCAGGATGGTTCGGAGGATAAGGCTACCACATCCAAGTTAAAGGCTGCTTTTTCGGAGGAAACCCATACGCTCAACCCCAACGTGGAGACGAAGGTGTCATTAATCGGCTATTATGCCAACCTTATCGACCAGGTGGCAATTACGGGGGAAGCTAACAAGGAAATCAGAGATGTGCAGGAGGAGGTAGTCAACGAGACCTTTTCTTCAAGAGAAATGATTGTAGGTGTATCCGATGCGGAGGAAATGGAGTTTATGATTAAGTTCCAGAATGCCTTTAATGCATCCAGCAGATACGTGAACGTAATTAACGAAATGATTGAACATATACTTAGCACATTAGGAAGGTAAGGTGAAGTAAATGCCATCACAGTTTTTTGGATTATCAATAGCGTCATCGGGAATCAGGGCAGCCAATGCGGCATTGAATACCACCGCCAACAATATTGCAAATGTGCATACCGAGGGTTATAGCAGGCAGCAGGTAACACAGGAGGCGGCGGATGCCCTCAGGCTGTTTACCACATACGGCTGTGCCGGCGCCGGCGTAGATACAGTGGCGATAGAACGTGTCAGGGATTCCTTTTACGATATGAGATTTCGGAATAATAATTCTACCCTGGGTGAATATGATATCAAAAAATATTATACGGACAACATCCAGCAATATTTGGATGACGATGGGGATACTGGATTTGCCGCTATTTTTAATACGTTTAGGAATACGTTGTCAGGGCTTACCCCAGACGGTGTCAGCAGGGATTCCAAGGCAACCTTTATTGCTGCCGCACAGAAAATGGCAGAGTATTTTAACAATACGGCAGGCAATCTGCAGGCCTTGCAGAAGGATATTAATGAAGAAATCAGGCTGCGGGTGGAGAGGATTAATTCCATCACATCGGAAATTGCCACTCTGAATAAACAGATTAATGTGGTAGAGATGACAGGGACTATAGCGAATCAGCTGCGGGATAAGAGGGATTTGCTGTTGGATGAATTGTCTGAAATCGTGGATGTGGAGACCAACGAGTACCCTATAACAGACCCGTATGACCCCACCAGGGAGACCGGGGGAACCCGTTTCGTAGTCAGCATCGCAGGCAATCAGCCTATTGTGGACGGCAATGATTACCATAAGCTGGAATGCCGTTCCAGGGCGGATAATGAAAAGGTAAATCAGACGGATGCGGATGGTTTATATGATATTTATTGGGATAACGGGAATGATTTTAATCTGAATAACGCTACCATGGGCGGCTCTTTAAAGGGTCTGGTGGCGATGCGCGACGGCAATAACAATAAAGCATTTTATGGTTCGGTGCAGAGCGTAGGCCAAGGCCAGGCGGGTACCAAGGTAACTGTAGAGGTTACGGCGGAACATCTGTTAAATATGGAAAAATGCAATCTCTCCGATACGGGCGGAAGCATTTATCTGGGCAATACCCTGTATTATTATAAAGATTGGGAATACAGGTACGATGAAACAACCAAGAAAGCTTACTATACCTTTACTATGGACGACACGAAGTGCGATACAGTAGTGGGGGCTGATAAGATAGGCAGGGAAGCGGAAATAGGCGCAAATATCAATTATCAGGGAATTCCCTATTATCTTTCTCAGATGAATGAGTTTGTCCGCTCTTTCGCCGCGAAAATCAATGAGATTTTCATGAGCGGTTATGATAAACAGGATAATCCCGGGGCAATGTTCTTTACTGCCAAGAAGCCGGTGGCTGGGGATAAGATTACGGATTCCCAGTATACGGAGGATGAATTGCCGGATATTAAGGATAATCCTAACGATACCACCAAGAGAAACAGGGGATATTATGCACTGACAGCATTTAACCTTGAAATCAACAGTGATTTAGTGGCAGATCCGGATTTGCTGGGAGTCAATTCGGAAGCCAATGCAGGTGTGGAGCAGTGTGGGAAGGTAAAAGAATTGGTCGCAGCTTTGCAGGATAAGTCCAAGTTCAGTTTCCGGAATGCTACGGCAGAAGAATTTTTGGGTGTGATTTTGTCAGATGTAGCTTTGAATGCAAGGAATGCCAAAGATTTTTATGATACTTATTACGGCATTGCGGTTACCATCGAAAATCAGAGGATGTCCATTTCCAGCGTGGATGAGGACGAAGAAGGGGTGAACATGGTGAGATACCAGAATTCCTTCACATTGTCTTCCAAAATGGTTCAGACTCTGACGGAGATATATGACAGGTTGATTCTGGAGACCGGGGTTTAAATAAGGAGATGAATGCAATATGAGAATGACTAATAAAATTATGCAGAATAATTCCCTGTATAATATTAACAATAATAAGGAACTGCAGGATAAGCTGAGCACACAGATGTCCACCAAGAAGAAAATATCCAGACCCTCGGACGATCCGGTAATCGCCATTCGTGCTTTGAGGCTGCGCAGCGATGTATCCCAGATTACCCAGTATTACAGCAAGAATGCAAAAGATGCGGAAAGCTGGCTGAAGGTGACGGGAGATGCGTTAGAGACAACGGCAGAAATCCTAAAGAGCATGGCAGGGCTTTGCACACAGGGCGCTGTGAAGGTTTTTGATGCCAGCAATGTGTCTATCGTAGTGGAACAGCTAAAGGAATTAAAAGACGAATTTTATTCCACAGGGAACGTGGATTATGCGGGAAGGTATATGTTTACCGGATACCGTACGGATACTTCCCTGACTTTCATAGAAAATCTGCCGGAGAACCCGAATGATCCGGCTTACAGGAAATATTCCATTACCGAGCAGCTGGATGCATCGGCGGTGGATGTGGTTAATTATACACAAATCGGCAATTTAAAGGGAACAACTAAGGATACTTATGACCCTGCGGCGGATGGGGTTAAGGAGCAGGAAGCGAATATTGAAAACCATGATATATATCGCATTAGACTTTCTTATGACAATATAAAGTATGACCCTGCTGATGCAAGTACAATACCGAAAATAACAACGATTTCAAAGGCAGACAGGGATACATCAATACAAAATGGAACTAGGCCTCAGGAAACAGATTTGATATCGCCGGCACTGGGTAATATTACAGTAATTTCATCTACTGTTGAGACGGATACGACAACTAATCCTCCTACTACTTGGAGTGCGCAGGATTATATTACTGAGTGGGCCAATAAGCAGACGCCGCCAGCAGAGGTGGCAGTGCTGATACCAGAAACAGGTGAACTGCTAATAAGTGATGCACTTTATGCCAAGTCATTCCAAAAAATGGATGCAGATACGGAAATCCGGATTAATTATCAGAAGGACAACTGGAAAAAAGGCGATATGCGTCCGCAGCATTATTTTGCATGCAGCGATATCACAGACCCGGCAAAGGAGATTAAATATAATCAGGCCGAAGATGCCAATGGGATTAAATATATCCCTTGCGAAAGAATAAAGCAGAACATGGAATATGATGTGGGATATAACCAGAGGATTTGTGTAAATACCAACGCACACGAAGTGTTCACCATGGATATGGACAGGAACGTTGATGACCTGGAGCAGATGCTTGCCGAATTGAAAGAGATTGAGGACATTAAAACGGATTTGGAGAATATGTTAAAGGGTATGGATGAAGGGGCAGCGGGCTATGATAATTTGAAGGCCAGTTATGCTGCCGCAGAAAAGGCTCATGCCTTTATCCGTGAAAATGCCCAGAAAATGTTTGAAGGTATGATTACCAAGGTGCAGAAAATTTCTGATTTTACCAGCCTGGCTATTACTGACAACGGTACAAGGGCCAGCCGCCTTGACTTAATCAGCAACCGTCTGATGACACAGAAGTCCACTTTTGAGACACTGCAGTCTGCCAATGAGGACATTGATGTGACGGAAGTTACAGTACAGCTTACCAGCATGAATTATTCCTATCAGTCGGCGCTGCTGGCTACAGGGAAGATACTGCAGAATTCACTGATGAATTATATTTAATGAAGATGAGGTAAAGATTGGAAATTAAAAATTTTCAATCCCAAGTTTGTGTCTGTGTTCCATTCACAAGCTTGATAAACCAAAATAAATTTTGGGGCAAAAAGCAGCGCAGAAATGGAGTGAAATATGACATTAGAGACAAAGGTATTTGGAGAGGTTACTATTGAAGAGGATAAAATAATCACGTTTCCGGGAGGAATCATAGGGTTTCCCGATTTGACCCAGTTTGCTTTGCTGCATGATGAAGATGACGGGATTGCTACGATTCATTGGCTGCAGTCGCTGCAGGAGCCGGGATTTGCCATGCCGGTTATGGACCCCTTGATTGTAAAAGAAGACTATAACCCGGAAGTGAACGATGAACTGCTGGAAGCTTTGGGCGAATGGAATCAAGAGGAATTGCTGGTACTGGTTACCGTTAGTGTTCCCCATGAACTGGAAAAGATGACAGTAAACCTGAAAGGGCCGATTGTTATTAATTCCTCCAATAAAAAAGCCTGCCAGGTAATTGTGGAAGGAGAAGGTTATAAGGTGAAATTTCCGATTTATGATATTCTCCAGGCACGGAAAGCAGGTGAATAGATGTTAGCTTTATCGAGGAAAAAGAACGAAGCCCTGGTCATTAATAATAATGTAGAAATCACTATCCTGGAAATCAAAGGGGAGCAGGTGAAAATCGGCATTACTGCACCCAAGGAAGTTCCGGTTTACCGTAAGGAAGTCTATGTGCAGATTCAAGATGCAAATAAGGAAGCGGTTAGTACGGATGGGATGGAAGCTTTGAAGAAGATGTTGGAGTAGAAAAAAGGAACTGTTGCGATATTGCGGCAGTTCTTTTTTTGCCATATAGGAAAATCCGTCATCAGACGGACATGAATTGATGAAGTGGCGAAGCCATTTTTTTAGCCAAATTGACATGCTCGTACGGACTTTTTTAAAAGTCCTACTTTGCAGCAAGTGCAAAGCCCTGGACTGTTAGCGTTTTTATTCAAAGATGCCAGAAAGCGATAGATTTTGAGTTTTCTATATGATATGATAAAGGTTCAGAGAAACTATAGAGACAATAGGGGGTGAAGCAGTGTATAAACCATTGCCTATAGGTGTTGACAATTTCGAAAAAATGATTCATGAGGGATATTACTATGTGGATAAAACTCTGCTCATCAAAGAATTGCTGGATTTAAAAGGGGAGGTAAATCTTTTTACCCGTCCAAGGCGCTTCGGGAAAACATTGAATTTGAGCATGCTTCGATATTTCTTTGAGGATACTGGGGAAGAAAAGGAAAATGCGAGGAACAGGGAACTTTTCCATGGAATGAAGATTATAGAGGCCGGAGAAGGCTATACCAGCTATATGGGAAAATACCCGGTTATCAATCTGACCTTGAAATCTGCCAAGCGGGAAGATTATGAAGCGGCATGTTACGCGGTTCGGGCCGAAATTGCAGTGGAGTTTGAAAGACACAGAAATATTATTATGCGGGGAAAGGGAAAGATTTCCCATAAAGAATATGAACAATATCTGGCCATTGCAGAGGAAAAGGCGGATAATAATGAAATCAGGAATTCATTGCTGCTGTTTTGCCGATGTATGTATAAAATTATGGGGAAAAAGGCTGTTATTCTTATAGATGAATATGATGTTCCGCTGGAAAATGCATATTTTAACGGGTTTTATACGAAAATGACAGGTTTTATCCGTTCCTTGTTTGAGGCGGGGCTTAAAACGAATGAGTATATGCAGTTTGCCGTTATTACCGGCTGTTTGAGGATTTCGAAGGAAAGTATTTTTACAGGGCTGAATCATTTGAATATTATTTCTGTGCTGGACAGGAAATACAGTGAGCATTTTGGGTTTACAGAATCGGAAATTATCCAAATGATGTCTTATTATGAAGTGGAAGACCGTTTCCCGGTTATGCGGGAATGGTATGACGGATATATGTTTGGAGACACGAGGGTTTATAATCCGTGGAGTGCAATTAAATTTTTATATGATTTATATACTGATAAACATGCATTTCCGCACCCTTATTGGAGTAATACCAGTTCCAATGATATTATCCGGGATTTAATTGCCCAGGCTGACCGTGAAACAAAAGGGAAAATTGAAATCCTTTTAAATGGAAGCACATTGGATATACAGGTGCATGAGGAAGTCACCTGTGAAGATATACACAATACCAATGAAAACTTGTGGAATTTTCTTTACTTTACGGGATATCTTACAAAAGAAAAGGAATACTTCAAAGAAAAATGTATCTTCCTGAAGGTGCGCATCCCCAACCTGGAGGTCATGGCCATTTATGAGAATAGCATTGCCAATTGGATGAATGATATAATAAAGAAAGAAAACTTCCACGATTTATACCGTGCCATGGAAGACGGAAATGCAAAAAGGATGATGGATATACTGAATAAACATCTTTTGGATACAATCAGCTTTTACGATAGTGCGGAGAATTTTTATCATGGCTTTTTGGCGGGGATTCTAAGCCAAAGCGATAATTATTTGGTAAAATCCAACAGGGAATCGGGTAACGGACGCTCGGATATTATGGTGAAAAGTCCTTCTTTGCGGGGCAAGGCATTTATCCTGGAAATAAAAGCCTCAGAGTGCATTGACGATTTGGAAGCCGATGCGGAAAGGGCACTGCAGCAAATAGGCGAAAAGAGATATCAGGAAGAACTGTATGCGGAAGGGTACAAAGATGTTACCTGCTTTGGGGTCGCCTTTTTTCGAAAAGACTGCGAGGTGCGGGGAAATAAATAAAGAATCACATTCAAAGCAGTTTATCTTTTGTATAAAATGTATACTTTATGCTGCTGCTTTGAATATAATTCCTTATTTATGCATTATAGCATAAGCTGGTGTGATTTTCAACAAGCATATATGGATTTAAGGAGAAAAGTGTAACGGTTCGTTACTGTTCACAGGTCAGGAATGCGCTGAACTGCGCATTCCGTGAGAAAATGTGCAGCTTGAAAAGCAAAAATCCATTTGCGAAGCAAATTTTGTATGGTTTTTTGCCTGTTACTGGAACGGAGTGAACAGTAACAACGGTTCAGCTTTTGGCTTTAAAGTTATAGGAATTTAGGAGGAAACAGACTCATGGCACTGGCCGAAGAAAAAATATATACTATAGATGATATTTATTTATTGCCCGATGGAGAGCGCGCGGAATTGATTGATGGACGGATTTATTATATGGCGCCGCCGAGCACTGTACATCAACGTATTGTGATGAAAATCTCCACTGTAATCGCAAATTATATTAATGTCAACCGGGGTTCCTGCGAAGTGTTTCAAGGGCCATTTGCCGTCTTTTTGGGTGAGAATGATAAAAACTACGTAGAGCCGGACATCAGCGTGATTTGTGATTCTGATAAAGTAAATGAAAAGGGCTGTTTAGGATCTCCGGACTGGATTGTTGAAGTGGTGTCTCCGAGCAGCCGGAAAATGGATTATAATAAGAAGCTGTTTAAATACCGTACGGCATGTGTTCGGGAATACTGGATTGTAGACCCGGGCAAAAAACGTATTTTAGTTTATGATTTCGAGAATGATGATATGGGGGAATTTACCTTTGAAGATACAATTCCGGTAGGAATTTTTTCTGGCTTGTCTATTGATATGGCAGAATTTAAAGTATGATACGCGGAAATGGGCGGAAGGCCATTCTTCTCATAGATTGTTTGTGCCGCCAGAGGCGGTATGGCGGGAAGGGTGAAAAAGATGACGGTTCGTGAATTTTGGCCAGCGCTTTGCGGATTCTGCCGGATAAATTGGAAAAAAGGGTAAATAATTACGGAAATCTACCGATATATAAAATAGACGTGAATGATAGGTATCATTATGTTGCGTAACAAATCAAAAACATCACATGGAGGTGATTATAATGGCAATAGAACCATTAGGAAGTGTAATGACAATCCAGTCACAGACCGCACAGAAGCCGGTCAAATCAAATGAAGCGGTGGATAACAAGGAAGTTTCCACTCCTGCGCAGGTTACAAACGTAGATCCGATGACCGTATCCGTTTCTAAGCCTAACAGCAAAGACGGAGAGGACTCAGGAAACCAGAACGCAGAGCAACAGCAGCAGGCCACTAACGATAAAATCAAGAAGGCCGTTGAGCAGCTGAACAGGAATATGCCCCATTCAGAAGCTGTCTTTGGAATCCATGAGAAAACCAACAGGGTGACCATTAAGATTGTGGATAAGGACACAAAGGAAATAATTAAGGAATTCCCGCCGGAGGAAACTTTGGATATGATTGCCAAAGTATGGGAATTGGCCGGGATTATGATTGATGAGAGACGGTAAAGAAAACCGTTTCAAAAAAGCAGCTAAAAAGTAAATGTGTATTTTCGGAATCATTCTACCGCATAAGCGGATATGGCAAAGATTTGAAAATACACGGATAAGGACAGGAGGAAAGAAGATTGAAAATTATAAAATTTTCAATCTGCAAGTTTGTGTCTGCGCGGCATCCACAAACTTGATATGCCCAAAAAGCCGCGCAGAAATGAGGTTAAAAATGCCGATTAGAATCACAGGTATGAATTCAGGTCTGGATACGGAGTCCATTATTTCGGAATTGGTGAAAGCACAGAAAACAAAGGTAGATGCTGTTAAGAAGAAACAGACAATCGCCGGATGGAAACAGGATGCCTGGAAGGAACTGAACTCCAAAATCTATAAACTGTACCAGAATACCTTGGGAAATATGAGGTTTTCCACGGATTACAGCAAGAAGATTACGGATGTTTCCAATTCATCCATCGTAAGTGTAATCAGTTCGGACGATGCCATGAATGCGACTCAGACGCTGAAGGTGGAGGAACTGGCTACCACAGGATATATGACCGGTGCGGAAATCAGTAAGGCTGACGGCGGGGATGTGACAAAAGATACGAAACTGGCTGACTTGGGTATTGCGGCAGGAAGTAAGATAACCGTTTCTGTAGGAGGCAAGACGACGGATATTCAGATTACCGAAGATACCACTATGTGGGGATTTGTCAACCAGTTGAAAGATGCCGGAGTGGAAGCCAACTTTGATGAAAAGAATCAAAGGCTTCATATTGCAGCGCCCAAGAGCGGTGCAAAGAATGATTTTGCAATTACAGCATCTAATACGGACGGCACGAATGCTTTGAATAAGCTGGGAATTCTTTCTTATGATGCGAACACTATAGAAGCTTATAAGAAATATGCAGAGATGGATGCAACGCAGAGACGGGAAGCGATTGACAAAGATGTGGAGAGCCGTCTCCAATCCTATATCAGCCAGAGAGAGAATCTGTTAAAGACGAAGGAAACACAGGAAAAAGCATTGGCTGAAGCCAAGGAAGCATTTGAGAAGGAATATCCGGGTGAGACTATTGAGGGTGCTCTGGCCAATAAGGCGGATCTGAAGCAGAATATTGATAAGCTGAAAGAAGAACTGAAAGATGAGTCTTCTGCGTTGACCGAAGAACAAAAGAAAGCAAAGCAGGAAGAACTGACAAAGCTGGAAGGGAAGATGTCTGCCCTGGAAAACTATGAAAATCAGCAAAAGGCTTTGGATGCAACCAATCAGTCTATCAGCGATGTGGAATCTTACCTGAATATTAATGATACCGATCCTGATAATGGAGTAATTACTGCAAGTGCTAAACTTACCGGAGAGGTAACTACAGCTTGGGATAACAAGATTAATGAAGCAAAAGACATTGTTGAAAAGTATAACAGCAACACTTTAACAGGCAGCGATGTAAAAAGGACAGTAGGCCAGGATGCAAAAATCGTACTGAACGGCGTAACCTATACCGGTGACAGCAATACTTTTGAAGTAAATGGCCTGACTATTACCGCATTACAGAAGAGCAGTGAAGAGGTTACCCTGACCACCAGGCGCGATACGGAAGGCGTATACAATAAGATTAAGTCTTTCTTAAAAGAATATAATGCTATCATCAATGAGATGGATAAGCTGTATAATGCGGAATCCACCAAAGAATATGAACCCCTTACCGATGAAGAGAAGAAAGAACTGTCCGATTCGGAAGTGGAGAAATGGGAAGATAAGATTAAAGACTCCATTTTGCGTAGGGATTCCAATTTGTCCACGATTTCCAATGCCATGAAGAACATTATGCTTCAGGGGGCAATGGTAAACGGGAAACAAATGTATTTGTCGGATTTCGGTATTGAAACCCTTGGGTATTTCAGTGCCGCGGAGAATGAAAGAAATGCTTATCATATCAATGGTGATGAGGATGACTTAGCGGTAAGTTCCAAGACGAATGACTTGAAGGCTGCTATTGCGGCTGATCCGGATGCAGTAATAGGGTTTTTCTCGCAGCTGTCCCAGAATTTGTATAACGAGTTGGATAAGCAATCTAGGAGTGTTGAAGGCGTAAGGAGTTTTGGATCATTTTATGATGATAAGAAAATGAAGGAAGACTATGACAGCTATAAGGACAAAATAAAAAAACAAGAAGCAAGATTGACCGCATTGGAAGACAAATGGTATAAGAAATTTAGTGCTATGGAGACGGCATTAGCCAGAATGCAGTCAAATCAAAGTGCTATTTCAAGTTTGCTAGGAGGAATGTAAAATTATGGCTCTGCCAAATAAGTATGAACAGTACAGCAATAATAAGATTATGACAGCTTCACCAGCGGAATTGACTCTTATGCTTTACGAGGGTGCTGTTAAATTTTGTAATATAGCAATTATGGGTATTGAACAGAAAGATGTGGAAAAGGCTCATAATAATATTGTAAAGACGGAGAGGATTATACAATATCTTAGGGAAACTCTGAATATGAAATATGTGGTGGCGCAGGATTTTGAAAATATTTATGTTTATCTGGAACAGCGTTTGGTAGAAGCCAATATAAAAAAGAATAAAGATATTCTAGAAGAGGTCTGTGAGCATCTTCGTTCTGTCAGGGATACTTGGAAAGAAGTAATGCGTCTAAACAGGGAGAAAGGGAAGAAATAATGGAGAATTATCTGCAAGTGCTGGAAAAGAGCCTAGATAAAAAGATGAATGTGCTACAGCGGATAGATGCATTATGTATAAAACAGGAAAAGATATTAAAGGCAGAGACAATGGATGAAGAAGAATTTGATAAGAGCATAGAGGAGAAGGGAGAACTTATCGAGGAATTGACGAAGCTGGATAAAGGGTTTGAAAGTCTTTATGCTCATATTAAGGAACAACTTGTGGCAGGAAAAGAGAAGTATAAGTCACAGATAGCCTTTATGCAGAAAAAAATTGCCCAGGTGACAGATATAGGTGTAGCGATACAGGCACAGGAAGCCCGGAATAAAAAGTTGGCGGAGGTTTATTTTGCTAATGCCAAGGATGAATTGAAGAAGGGCAGAAGAAGTTCTAAAGCCGCCTTGGATTATTATCGCAATATGAATAAGTCACAGATGATTTCACCCCAGTTCATGGACAAAAAAAAATAAAAAAAATTAAAGTTAGGTATAAAGTATTTGGAAATCCTTCCGATATAATATACAAGTAAAACAAATTACTTAGTAAGCAGATGGATGGTACGGAATCCTAGGAACGTATCAGACATACAAAACAAAAGTGGCAGGGACGCCACTTAATATTCAAGGAGGAATATAATATGGTAGTACAACACAATCTTACAGCTATGAACTCTAACAGAATGTTAGGTATCACAACAAACACTCAGGCAAAACAGACGGAAAAACTTTCTTCTGGTTATAGAATTAACCGTGCAGCTGATGATGCGGCAGGCCTTTCTGTATCAGAGAAAATGAGACGGCAGATTAGAGGACTTGACCAGGCATCTGCAAATTCTCAGGATGCTGTTTCTTTAGTACAGTCTGCTGAAGGCGCGTTGGGTGAAGTAAGTGATATGCTTCAGAGAATGAATGAATTAACTGTTAAGGCCGCGAACGGAACGTATACTTCAGTTCAAAAGAAGTATATTGCTGATGAAATTAATCAGTTGATTTCTGAAATTGACCGTGTTGCCACAACAACAAAATTCAATGATCAGAAGGTTTTGTCAGCTACAGCCACATATTCATTCCAGGTTGGTAATGAGAACAATGAAACCATGACTGTTGCAATTTCAAATATGAAAGCTAGCAAGTTGAATGCTTCCCTGTCTTCTCAGGACTGGAAAACAAATAGCGGTTATAGTACAGTTGCAGGTTTCCTTGATACTGTTAAGGCGGCAATGGAGAAAGTTGCTTCTCAACGTTCGGCACTTGGTGCTGTCCAGAACCGTTTAGAGCATACTATTAACAATCTGGATAATATTGTTGAAAATACAACGGCAGCTGAGTCTCGTGTTCGTGATACAGACATGGCTAAATCAATGGTTACTTATTCTAATAACCAGATTCTTGCTCAGGCAGGTCAGGCTATGTTGGCACAGGCTAATCAGTCCAATCAGGGTGTATTATCCTTACTTCAGTAAATTAGTAGGTATTTACGGAGGGCAACACTTTATAAAGTGTTCAAAAAGGGAGCTAAAAATTTTGGCTTCCTTTTTTATATAAAAATTTATGTAAAGTAAGGAGAGCATTATGAATATACTGGTTTTAGAATGGGATAGTTTTGCCAATGAATATGTAATAGAAGAATTGCGTAGAGCATGCTGTGACATTGATTTGTTTTCCTGGCCTTTTGGGAGGGAAAATATGCGGAATAATGACTCATTGTGTGATAAATTGGCAACAGCATTGAAAGAAAAGGAATATAGATTTGTTTTTTCCTTTAATTTTTTCCCTGTAGCAGCAAAAGTTTGTAATAAATATAATGTAAAATATGCTGCATGGATGTATGACATGCCTTACTTGCTTTTGTATTCCAAATACACATTGTTGGATACTAATTACATTTTTTTCTTTGATAAATCTTTATTTGTAGAATTCAAACAACGTGGATTAAGACATGCTTTTTATCTTCCGATGGCGGCTCCGGTTGAGCATTATAATAAGTTCAGACATTTAGAAGAAAGGAAAGAAAAATATCAGTCAGAAATTTCATTTGTCGGTTCTACATATAATGAGGAAAGGCAAAATTTTTTTCAATATATTGCAGATGTAGATGATTATACATCAGGATACCTGAAAGCAATTATGAAAATGCAAGGAGAAATATATGGAAGCTTTATTTTAGAGGAATTGCTGACAGACAACATCCTTAGAGAATTGCAGCGTGTATGCCCTATTAATAAAGAAGAGGATGAATGGGAAACAGATGCGTGGATATATGCAAACTATTTTCTGGCGAGAAAGCTAACAGGCGAACAGCGGGTAGAATTATTAGAAGCGTTGGGAGAAAGGCATGAGGTTAAACTATATGCACCCAACCAGACTTTGGATATGGAGCATGCGGTGAATTGCGGTACGGTAGATTATATGGAAGAGATGCCTTTGGTATTTCAGAATTCTAAAATAAATTTAAATATGACTTTGCGCAGCATCCATACAGGTATTCCATTACGGGCTATGGATATTATGGGGTGCGGAGGGTTTTTGCTTACGAATTATCAGCAGGATTTTCTGGATTTTTTTGAACCTGGAATTGATTATATATATTATTCAAATAAGAAAGAACTATTATATTTGGCAGATTATTATTTGCTCCATGAAGAAGAACGTCAGGAAATAGCGAGAAATGGATATAAGAAAGTAAAGGAAGGACATACTTACCAGAATAGAATAGAATTACTACTGGAGTGTATGAAGGAACGTTAGAGATATGAGGATATTACATATTACATGGAATTCCTATGGAAAGACAAGTATTAGGGAAGAATTCAAACGGCGCGGTTATGAAGAAGATACATATGAACTGGATCGGATGGAAAACCATTATACAAATCAAAGGCGGGAGCAGGAATTGATTGCAATAATGTCCAAAAAAAAATACGATTTTGTATTTTCCTTCAATTATTTTCCTATTGTGGCAATTGCCTGTAATGTATGTAAGGTACCCTATGCTTCGTGGATATATGACAGCCCGCTTGTGGCATTATGGCATTGTTCAGTAGTATCCCCTTATAATTTTATATTTACATTTGACAAGACAGATTTTATAGAGTTGCGGGAAAGAGGGTTTCAAACGGTATATTATATGCCCTTGGCAGCTGATGTGGAAAGATATGATTCTTATAAAATGGATAGGGAGATTGAGGAAGTATATTCGGTACCGATTTCTTTTATAGGATCAACTTATACGGAAACACAGTTTAATGATTATAAAAAAATAAATAAGATGGAACGGTTTTACAAAGGATATGTCGATGGATTGGTACAGGCACAGAAGAGAATATATGGCAATGTGATATTAGAAGAAATGATTACTCCTGATGTTGAAGAAAAATTAAGCGAAGTTTTTCATATGTCATTAAGGGAGGATGATGAATTTACTTTTAGAAAATATTACGGGCAGGTTGTGTTAGCCAGATGTATTGCTGCTTTAGAACGGCAGGAAATTTTAGACATGTTGTCACGAAAGTATAAGTGCCATCTTTATACAAGGGGAAAAACGCCATCTTTACCGTATATCACAAATAGAGGAATGGCAGGGAATACAAAAGAATCTACATTTATATTTAGATGTTCAAAAATTAATCTAAATATTACAAGCCGTTCTATACGTACAGGGATTCCTTTGCGGGTTTTTGAGATAATGGGCAGTGGGGGATTTTTACTTACAAATTATCAGGAGGATATGCTGGAATATTTTGAGCCGGGAATTGACTTTGTGTATTATGACAGTTATGAGGACTTAATGAAAAAAGCAGATTATTACCTGAATCATGAGGAAGAGCGGCAACAAATAGCCAAGAATGGTTATGAGAAAATTAAGAATAGCCATACCTATCGGCACAGGCTGGATGCAATGATGGAAATAATGAATATAAGATAGAGGACAATTATGTTTAGAGTAGATGAAAATATAATTAATTTATTGGAGAAAATCCGGAGAGCTATAAGGAACAGGAATATTTCAGCAAGTGTTTTCCCAATGGATGAATTGAATAATTTGATAGAATGTACTTTGGGAGATACTTTTTGGAAATGTGTTGGCAGTAAACCGAATGAAGGGTTTAAGGATTTGCCGGAAATATATAAGGAATGTTTGCAAAAGGCGCTGGAAAAGGAGGATATGGAAGAATGCGAACGTATTCTGAGATTATTTGAGAGTAGTTATATGGCATTATATACAGCTTTGAATGAAGATGAGAGGATATTCAGACAAAGACCATACCGGAAAATGATTATAGAATTGGGGAGTATTAATGCTCAGATGCAGTATCGGATACATAAAGAGCGGCAAAAAGGGTATGCGCAGATTAAAAATGGTTCTTTAGGGAAGGGGAGGGGTGTAGTTTATACGTATCTGGATGGCGAACAGGAGTTGCAGCAGCCGGAAGAAGTTAGTGGCAGATTGGAGTATCTTTGCTTTACAGATAAAAAAGAAAGGTGGAACAAAAGAGAAGGGGTTTGGAAATATTGTCCGATAGAAAATACAGAAGGGTTAGATGGAAAACTTTTAAGAAGTAAATATGAAATTATGGCACATCAATTTCTGGCAGAATATGACTATAGTATATGGACACATTCTAATATGCAGATTGTTGGCGATGTGTTGCGCTTTTGTGAAGTATATGGAGAAGGTAAAAGTTTTCTAGGATTTTCAAATACGAAAGAGGATTGTATTTATGAGGATATGTCTGTGGCCCACGTTCGAATGGATGATTTGAATATTGATATTCGAAAAAAGCTGGTTCGTTATGAAAAAGAGGGATATCCTGCGCATAACGGTTTAATAGATGGACGAGTTATGGTTAGAGATCACAGGGATAAAAATATGTGCAGAGTAATGGAAGAATGGTGGAGAGAAATCCAGGATTGTTATTCCTTTATGGGGAGTGTATTTAATTATATAGCTTGGAAAAATAAATTTCCTTTTTCCATTTGTAATCTATTCATATATACTAATCCCTATTTTAGAAACAGTAAAATTGACTTGGAAACAAATGAAGAATATTAGTACTGAGGGAATAGTGGGAAATGAAAATTCTGTTTATAAAATGGGAGAGCCTGGGTCAGAGGGATTTAGCGGAAGAATTTGGGAAAAGAGGGTATGAAGTTGTATTTTATTCATTTCCCAGAGAAAAGGAAAACACGAGATTAAATACGGTATTATGTGAAAAGTTGATTAGGAACATTGCTTTAGACAAATATGACTTTGTATTTTCTTTTAATTATTTTCCGGTAATAGCTATTGCATGCAATGCGTGTAAAGTAAAATATGTTTCATGGACATTCGACAGCCCATTTATCCAATTATATTCTAATACAATTGGCTTTCCTTACAACTATGTATTTATTTTTGACAAAGGAACCTGTCAGGAATTCTGGGAAAAAGGGATAAACACTGTTTACTATCTGCCGATGGCATCATCAGTGGAAAGATATGATACATATTTTATGACTAATGAAATGGAGAAAATATATCGGACACAGATTTCTTTTATTGGTTCTACGTATCTGGAAAAAAAACATCGATTTTATGAAAGGCTTGGAGGGGTTTCAGAAAGAACCAAGGGATATTTGGATGGATGTATCCAGATGCAAAAAAGGGTTTATGGAGAATTTTTATTAGAAAAGGCGCTTCTTCCTGAAATTATGGAGGATATAGTAGCCCACTATCCACTGGAAATAAATGAAGACGGATTTGAGAGGCTGGAATGGGTATATGCTAATTATTTTCTGGCAAGACAGGTTACTGCATTGGAAAGGATGGAAATATTGAACCTTCTTTCACAGAAATATCAGGTTGACCTCTATACGTATGACAAAACACCAGAACTCCCCAAGGTAAGAAACAGGGGAACAGCAGAAGTAATGGAAGAGGCCTCCATAATATACAGATGTTCTAAGATTAATTTGAATATTTCGTTAAGAAGTATATTGACCGGAATTCCGTTGAGGTCTTTTGAAATTATGGGGAATGGCGGATTTCTCCTTAGTAATTTTCAGCAGGATTATCTGGAATATTTTGTGGAAGGAGAGGATTATGACTATTATGTGGATTATGAAGATATGGGGAGAAAAGTGGAATATTATCTGACCCATGAAAAGGAACGCAGGGAAATTGCTCAGAACGGTTATAGGAAGGTGAAGCAGCAGCATACATATAAAAACCGCGTGGATACAATAGTAGAAGTTATATATGAAAATTAGAGAGGAAAGCGTAATGAATCAGGAGATAGAGAACCGTGGGTGTGCAACGGAGGCATTTGGCCGGAAATGGCTTACATGCAGGATATGTGGGGAACATGCGAATAATAACATTTATAAAGTACTCAAACTTCCCACATTAAAAATGGGATTTGCTCCTTGAAAAATCAATACTTTAGCTCACAAAATAGCGCTCAGGCAGCCGCTGAACCGCACTCCAATGCCTTTTGCATGTACTTTGGCAGCCGC
>Ga0209064_1000773_pt1 | contig 65962 bp, 50 predicted proteins | sample Inofromicrocosms_FD_187498 | JGI IMG/M metagenome (GOLD analysis project Ga0209064, IMG submission 187498) | Mouse cecum microbial communities from Vienna, Austria - Inoculum for glucosamine and mucus D2O microcosms (SPAdes) (version 2) | ecosystem: Host-associated > Mammals > Digestive system >...
ATAACGGTGGCTATGCAGCAGTAAGCTCTGTAACAGAAGGCTCATTAAAGAAAGATGACCAGATAGTATTAGACGGCAATAATGCAGTAAATAATGGTGTAAAAATTAAAATAACTTCTAAAATAGGATAAGGCAGATAATTAAGGTTATATATAAATATGATTAAGTTTGCAGTTGAAAACCCAGTGAAAGTGCTGGTAGGAGTATGTTTTTTAGTAATATTTGGTATTCAGGCTTTTTTTAATATGCCATATCGTCTAATACCAAGCATTGAATATCCGCAGATTTCTATCAGCACATACTGGCGTGGTGCATCCCCTTATGAAATAGAAAAAGAAATACTTGAAAGGCAGGAACGAGTGCTTAAAACTATTCCCGGTGTAATAGACTGTGAAAGCACTGCACGGGAAAGTTCTGCTTATATTACATTAATGTTTGATAAAGATGTGCCTGTAAATGATGCAATACTTCTTGTTGCCAATAAATTAAATGAAGTTAGCGGATACCCTGATAATATAAACCAGCCTACAATAAGGGCTGCAAACACTGATACTGTTTCTGTTGTAGATTTAATGCTTTTAACAGATGATACAAATAAACGCTCTATTGATGAATATTTAAGTTTTTTTGAAGAAACAATTAAGCCTTATTTTGACAGAATAAAAGGTGTGGCAGATGTCAGCTACTGGGGTGGCAGAGCAAGGCAGATACATATTGATGTAGACCCATACAGGTTAAGTGCATATAATATTACTCTTTCAGCAATAATCAGTGCATTAAAACAGGAAAATGTAAACATTTCAGCCGGAACTATTGATTTTGGAGCAAAAGATTACAGGTTTCGCACAATAGGGGAAGCAAAAACTCCGCAGGATATTAGAGATATTGTAGTAATTTCAAGTGATAATGCAAGAATTAAGCTTAATGATATAGCACAGGTTGATTATGGATTTTCTAAAAGGAATACAATAGTAAGCTATGGCAATACAAATGCTTTAAGTGTGGGTATTGTTGCTCAGGCAGGGGCAAATGTATTAGAGCTTACAAACGATGTAGATAAAGTTGTAGAAAATTTAAATAACGGAATATTAAAAAATAACGGCTTAAAGTTTGTAAAAATATCTGACCAGAAAAATTATATTTTACAAGCTGTTGAATTAGTAAAATCTAATATTATTGTTGGTGGAATATTAGCTGTTATTGTGCTTTTAATATTTTTACGAAGTGTTCGTGCAACATTAGTTATTGCTGTTACCATTCCAATATGTATTATTGGAACATTTTTAATAATGCATATGCTTGGCAGGTCATTAAATGTAATAAGCCTTGCAGGTATTGCATTTTCTGTTGGTATGTTAATAGACAACTCTATTGTTGTGCTTGAAAATATTGACAGGCACATAGCTTTAGGCGGCAAAAAAACGATTAATTCAGTAGTAAAAGCCACAAAAGAAGTATGGGGTGCAATTTTAGCATCTACTCTTACAACAATAGCAGTATTTCTTCCTATTGTTTTTATAAAAGAAGAAGCAGGGCAGCTTTTTGGAGATATTGCAATAGCAGTTAGTGCAGCTGTTGCTTTAAGCCTTGCTGCATCTATTACAGTTATCCCTGTATTATCAAAAATACTATTTTCAGCAGGTGAAAATAAAGAGAAAAATATAGCAGTGATAAACATAATAAAAAATAAATTAGCTGCACTGCATATAAATGAAAATATAAAAGAAAAGTTAATAAAATACAGTCCAAATAATATGATTGTTTATGTTGGAAGTTTTTTTGTAAAATATATAGTTTTAATATCTGATAAGATTAATTCAAGTTTTATTATAAAATTAGCTTTTATTGTTACAGTAACAGGGTTTTCCATATTAAGTGCTTATATGCTTATGCCTAAAATGGACTATCTGCCACTTGGCAATAAAAATATGATGGAATCGCGGTTTACTCCACCACCGGGTATTTCATACAATGAAAGAAAAGCTATGGGCGATTTTATTTACAGAGAATTAAAGCCATATATAGAAAGTGAAAAAGACGGCTATCCGCAGATAGACAGCTTCGTATTTATTGCAAGTTCTACTTATGTGGCACTTCGTGCAACAAGTAAAGATGAAGCAAGAGTTGTGGAATTACAGCCATTACTAGCATCTGTTGCAGCAAGGCTTCCGGGTATTACGGCATCTACTTCGCAAGTGCCATTATTTAATATTGGCAGAGGTTCAAGCAATACATTTTTAATGAATGTGGCAGGAGCTATGGAGTATGAGAGCCTTGTAAATACAGTCCGCCTTATTCAAGACAGAATAATGAATGAAATACCAGAAGTGCAGCTGCGGTTAAACCCTGCATCAAATCCTGTATATCCAGAAGTGCAGATTATACCAAACCGTGAAGCATTAAAATCTGCAGGTATTACTGCCACAGAGCTTGGTATATCTGTAGATGCTTATTTAGATGGCAGAAAAATTGGAGAGTTTAAAGATTCATCTATTGGAACAATAGATATTATGCTGCAGGGGGAAAGAAAGAGTTTTGATAATCCAGATGAAGTATATTCTATATTAGTAAATTCTGGCTCAGGGTTTCCAGTTCCAATATCCAGCCTTGCAGAAACAAAGGAAGTAATGGGTATAGAAAGAATAAGAAGATATAACTATCAGCGTTCATTTTTGTTTATTATCACACTTCCAAAAGGTATGGTATTAGAGCAGCTGCAGGATAAAATAAATAAAAAAGTGCTAGAGCCTATGAGAGAAGAAGGACTTTTACAGGGTATTACAGTTTATACAAGCGGAGCATCATCAAAACTTGAAAGTGCTAAAAATGCTCTTTCTGGAAACTTTCTGCTTGCAATACTTATTACATATCTTTTAATGGCAGCACTGCTGAACAATTTCTTTTATCCGTTTATTATTATGTTTTCTGTGCCTCTTGCAGCATCAGGCGGGTTTATTGGGCTTGAGTTGGTAAATAAATATGTAACGGCACAGTCGCTTGATATTATTACTATGCTTGGGTTTATTATGCTGATAGGCTCAGTTGTAAATAACCCTATATTAATAGTTTATCAGACTTTAAATAATATAAAATATGGTATGAGTGGAAGCAGTGCAATCCATGATGCTTTAAAAACACGGATTAGACCTATATTTATGAGCACAGCCACATCTCTTTTTGGTATGCTGCCGCTTGTTTTAGCAAATGGGGCAGGCAGTGAGCTTTATCGTGGTATGGGAAGTGTTATATTAGGTGGTATAGCTTTATCTACTATATTTACACTGTTTTTAATACCTGCATTATTATCACTGTTTTTAGGCAGAAAAAAAGGCTTGCAGTAAGTGAATGATATAATTTTTTATATAAATATATTATCTTATTCTTTATTGCTAAACATACATTTACAAAGTCATAATAAAAATTTATTGCACTTTATCTATAATTAAAGTATTTTATTTATATATAGATATTATATATAATGTTATATTTTTTGCCTTTAAAAACAGGCTCAAAATGACTGATACTTAAAAGTTTTTTTGGCAGGTCAAAAGCCTGTGAAAATAAACATAGTGGAGAGATAATTATGCAGATAGTTAATTCATTAAAAAATCGCAGAACATATTATAATATTAAGAAAGAACTGCCAGTATCCATTGAAAAAGTTATAGAAATGGTAGAAGAGATAACAGAGCTTGTGCCTGATGCTTTTAATATGAAAAGCAGCCGTGTATTTATTGTATATGGGGAAATGCAGAATAAATTATGGGATAAAATATATGATACTTTTGGTGGAAAAGTGCCAAGAGAGAAGATTGATAGTTTCCTTGCAGGATATGGGACTATTCTATATTTTTATGATGGTAAGCTGGTATCTGATATGCAGAATAAATTTCCAGCTTATGCTGCAAATTTTCCAGTGTGGGCAAATCAAGCAAGTGGTATGCTGCAGTTTGCTGTTTGGAGCGGTTTAAGAGAGCTTGAAATAGGTGCGTCCCTGCAGCATTATAATCCAGTAATAGATAAAGCCGTTAAAGAAATGTTTAATATTCCTGAAGAATATGTGCTTGTTGCAGAAATGCCATTTGGTGCTATTGAAAAAGAGCCTGCACAAAAGGAAAAAGAAGATATTAAACAAAGAGTTCAAGTGATTTCTTAATATAAAAAAAGGGGATAAAATATTATATCATTTATCCCCTGAAATATTATAGATTAAGTTTAATCAGATTATATCAGCCCGAGTGGTATCATCGCATCAGCAACACGAGTAAAGCCTGCAATATTTGCACCCATTAGATAGTTTCCTTTAAATCCATATTCTTCAGCTGTTTCAAAGCATGTTTTATGAATATCACGCATAATTGTTTGAAGCCTTGCATCAGTATAATCAAATTTCCAAGTATCTCTGCATGCATTTTGCTGCATTTCAAGAGCAGATGTTGCAACACCACCTGCATTAGTTGCTTTGCCGGGAGCATAAAGCACATTAGATGACTGAAAAAGATGGATAGCTCTAGGAGTGCTTGGCATATTTGCACCTTCTGTTACACAGAAACAGCCATTTTTTATTAATTTTTCTGCATGTTTTTCATTTAATTCATTTTGTGTAGCACAAGGCATTGCAATATCACAAGGAATATCCCATATAGAGCCATTTTCTTTATATTCTGCATTTGGGTGATATTTAATATATTCTTTAAGGCGTTTATATTCTACTTCTTTTATTTGTTTAATAGTATCTAATTTGATACCATCAGCATCATATATATAGCCGTTTGAGTCAGAACATGCAATAACTTTACCGCCTAACTGCTGCACTTTTTCCATAGCATATATTGCCACATTACCTGCACCAGAAACCACAACTGTTTTGCCATCAAAAGATTTTTTTCTAGTCTGCAGCATAAGCTCAGTAAAATAAACAAGCCCATATCCTGTGGCTTCTTTACGGACGAGAGAGCCGCCATAAGCCATGCCTTTACCAGTAATAACACCTGATTCAAATCTGCCGGTTAATCTTTTATACTGCCCGAAAAGATAGCCTATTTCTCTACCGCCAACACCAATATCCCCTGCGGGAACATCTGTATATTCACCAATATATTTATGGAGTTCTGTCATAAAACTTTGGCAGAAACGCATAATTTCTGCATCTGATTTACCTTTTGGATTAAAATCTGAGCCGCCTTTTGCACCACCTATTGGCATACCAGTAAGTGCATTTTTAAATATCTGCTCAAAACCTAAAAATTTAATAATACCAAGATATACTGAAGGGTGAAAACGAAGACCGCCTTTATAAGGACCCATTACACTTGAAAATTGAACACGAAACCCTCTGTTAATATGTATTTCACCTTTATCATCTATCCAAGGAACTCTGAAAATTATCTGCCTTTCAGGTTCACATATTCTTTCTATAAGTTTTTGCTCCATATATTCTGGATGTTTATCTAAAACTAAACCAAGAGTTTCTAAAACTTCTCTAACAGCTTGATGAAATTCAACTTCTCCGGGATTTCTGTTGACAATCTGCCGATAGATAGATTCTATTTTTTCATTCATTATTGTTGACATAACACCACCTTTATTTTTTATGCTGATTATGTTATCATAACTTATTTTTTTAATCAATAGTAAAAAATAACTATTAAATATGATTTAAAATTGTTTTTTTATAAATAAATGATGTTTGTTATAAAATAATACTTGCAATTATAAAAAAAAGAGATATTGTATAAGATACCGATTAATAATCGGAATAATTTTTATTACAGGGAGTATAATGGATATTAATGTTGGTGAGTCGGTATTGATGCTGGGGCTTGCTGTTCTTCTAGTTTTTCTTAATGGTTTCTTTGTTTTATCAGAATTTTCAATTGTAAAAATAAGGCGTTCTCGTTTAGAGGAGCTGGTTAAAATAGGCAGACCAAATGCAAAACTTGCTCTTGGTATGACACACAAGCTGGATTCCTATTTAAGTGCTACTCAATTAGGTATAACATTATCATCTCTTGCATTAGGATGGGTAGGTGAGCCTGCTTTTGCAAGACTTTTAGAATATTTATTTGCAGATTTTTTTGGTGTTAATAAAACACTGCTTCACACTGTAAGTTTTGTTATTGCTTTTACTTTTATTACCCTTATGCATGTGGTAATGGGCGAGCTTATACCAAAATCTATAGCTATTGCCAAAACAGAAGGTGCTGTTTTAAAAGTAGCTGCACCACTTCATTTCTTTTGGGTAATATTTTTTCCATTAATTAAAACTTTTGATTTTCTTTCAGCATTTTTCTTAAAAAGACTGGGAATACACCCTGCATCAGAAGCAGAAACTGCTCATTCAGAAGAAGAATTAAAATTTATTGTTGGCGAAAGTGTTCGTGGTGGAGTATTAGATTCTGTTGAAGAAGAAATTATCAAAAATGCAGTTGATTTTTCAGATACAGTTGCAAAAGAAATTATGACACCAAGAAAAGATATAGTATGCCTTATTGCTGATAAATCTTATGAAGAAAATCTTGCAATAGTAAAAGCATCTAACCATACAAGATATCCATACTGTGAAGGTGGCAAAGATTCTATTGTTGGTATGATACATATTAGAGATTTATTTGAAAATCAGCTTTCACAAAACCCGTGCAGTGATTTATCAAAACTTGTAAGAGAAATGATTATTGTGCCAGAAACTGCTTCTATTTCAGATATACTTGCAAAAATGAACAGGCGGCAAATCCATACTGCATTAGTATTAGATGAATATGGCGGCACAGCCGGTCTTTTAACTATGGAAGATATTATTGAAGAGATTATGGGTGATATATCTGATGAACATGATGAAAAAACAGAAGAATGCAGGCAGATAGATGAAAATACATTTGAGTTTGACGGAATGGCATCATTAGAAGATTCTGGGGAAAGGATTGGCATTAATTTTGAAGATGAAGAGCAGGTAACAATAGGCGGATATGTATTTAATCTTTTAGGCAGGGTGCCTGTTGCTGGAGACAAAGCAGAAGATGAATCATGTATATATGAAGTATTAGATGTTGATGGCAACCGTGTTAAAAAAATAAGAGCTGTATTGAAACAAAAAGATACTAACAATTCAGAAAGTTTTGAATAAAAAATATATTATAAAATATTTTAATTTTACAAACCCGCATTTATAATGTGGGTTTAATTTTTATAAATATTATATTTTTTGTAACTATTTCAGTGTAATTTATGACTATTATCAAATGAGGTGTTATATGAAAAAAGCATTAATTGTTGTTATGTTTTTAATGTCTTTTGCAGGTTATTCTTATGCAAATGATATGTGGATAAATTTAGGCTACAGCTATTATCTGCCAGAAGAAAGCAGTGCAAAAGCTCCTTTGGGACCTGTAAATTTAACTATTGGCGGTCAAGTTACAGACTGGGTGGCTATTGATTTCAGCATAGGTTATTTATGGGATTTAAAGCCACATCAGGCAGAGACAGATATTAATATAATGCCTGTCCGTCTTAATTTTCTTATACAGCCATGTTTTGATACAGGTATGTTTGATGTGCTGCCATATATTGGTATAGGGCCGCAAATATCTGCAAACAATACAGATTATGCAAACAATATATTTTCTTATGGCTTTTCTGCAAAAGCTGGTGTAAGATTTATTGAAAATGGGTTTTTATTTGGTGTAGGTTTAGAATATTTATATAATCCATTAGAAGTGGAATATAATGGTTTAAAAAACAAATATAATGCATCAGGCATTATGTTTGGCGGCGAAATAGGTGTAGTTTTTTAGCATATTTTATTATATAAAATGAGGTGAAAAATGAAAGTTTTTATGAAAATTTCTTTTATTATGGCTGCAGTATTTGCAGTTTCTTTTAATTATGCTTATGCACAGGAAAGCAAATCTAGAAGTAATGACAGCTGGTTTTTAGCAGGCTATTCTTATACATTCCCAGACAGTGGTGCAATGGAAGGTTTGCAGGGACCTGCAACTATTACTATTGGTGGTGATTTATGGCGTTTTATTGGTTTAGAGCTTACTCTTGGCGGTAGATGGGATACACAAAATTATACTAGCAGCTCTAATATAGGTGATATTAATATACCTTATGAAGCAACAAATATATTATGGTCTTTTGATATGAAACCATATTTAATTCTGCAGCCAAAGTTAGGTGTTGATATGATTTCTTTAAGACCATATTTTGGTATTGGTCCTTCTTTTCATTTTACAGGTATAAATTCAACAGAAGAATTTCTTGGAAAATCTAGTAAAGATTCTGCATCATCTTTTGATGTGGGTGTTTCAGTAAAAGCAGGCTTAAGGCTGCAGGCAATTAAATTTTTATTTGTAGGCGTAGGCACTGAATATTTATATCATCAGGCAAAATTGAATAATAAAACTTATAATTTTTCAGGCTGGACAGTTGGTGCTGAAGTTGGCTTTATTTGGTAAAAATATATGAATATTGTTAATGGTGTTTTATTAAAAGGTGTTGTATGGCTAGATTAATATATGCAAGTTGTTTTATTTTTATTTTTTCGTTTTCAGGTTTTTGTGCTGAACAAATGCAGCATACAGATATTGCCGGCACATATAGAATAGTTTTTTTTGGTTCACAGGTAGTTAAGCACGAAAAAGAAAAAGACTCCGCATTAGATGGTATTGCAGATAAATTTTATATTTCCAATAACTGCAAAAAAGCTCAGGAATTATATCCTGCAATTATTAATCATGGTTTGAGAAATAAATGCAATACTGTTACTCAGTCTAAAATTTTAGATGGTATTGTTTCAATATCCTATGATAATGCAAATTATCTGCATATTAAATCCCGCTTGCAGATGGAGGGTGGTGTAGTTGATATGTCTGCATCTGACAGGTATCAATATACAGTGTATGCACCAATAAAGTATGGTAACACCCTTAAAGGTAAAGGGATAGTCAGCTGGAATTATGACAGCACAAATAACAGACCTTCATCTAATTCTGTGTCTTTTTTAGAAAGTCCTTTTTATATTACTAAACTTGGCAAAGATATACTGCGAATAGATATAACTCTTGTAGGCAAAAATGTAAAAGTAATTGATAAAATGATTAAAATTGATGCTGTTAATACCATTATTTTAGAAAAAATGGATATGCGTTCTACTGATTTGGAAAATAAGATACAAAAACAGTTTGCTAAAATAAAATAAACTTTCGCATGCTTTAAAAAAAGCACTTTTACAAATATGTGTAAAGGTGCTTTTTATGTTTTTATTGCAGTAATGTATAATATATTTAAATTATCTGTTTTTAATTTATAAGTTACTTATATGTGTTAGTATATTTTTTTGCTTAAGTCAAAATATATAACTGTCTTACTGCCGCTTAATACAAAAATATTATGATATGTATAATTTATTGAATATTAAGACTGTGCATTATAATAATGGTATACTGTGGCTGTAATATAATATATTATAAATATGATTATGTATTTACAAATATTACAATTTAATTTAATATTTTATAAACTGCAAAAATATTAGAATATTATCAATATTAATTTATAAGGGTTTATTATGTCAAATATATTTTGGGATAGAGTAAAAAAGAAGTTTGAAGAAAGATACAGCCAAAAGGGCAGCAGTGAAACAGAAAATAATGAAGTTTCTGATAATCTTTTTTCCCATAAAAAAGGAGAGCTTACTCCGCGGGAAAAGCTGCTGCATTTTACACTTAAAGAAAATAAACATTTATCAGGGGATGAAAAAGCAGCTTTTGATAAAATACATGGCACTATTATATATATGCAGAAGTTTTTAAAAGACCCTGTTGCATTTGGCTTATCTCAGGTTGATAAAAATCTTTTAGATAATATGGATAAAAAAATAGAGATTTTAACATATTTTTATAATGTCGCACATATCCGCACAAAAAGCACAGCATATCTTTATCAAGTATTAAAATTTTTAACATCAATTTTAGAAGAAGTAAATAAGTATAGTGATGATGCATATCTTGATATATTTACAGTTAAAAAATACACTACCTGCCTTGTTCCTAAATGGTTTCCTTTGCATGATTTATTACTAGAAGTAGTTGAAGTATATAAAAAGATGTATTTTGAAAGCAAAGAGTATGAAAACTATGAAGAAAGCATAGATGGTATTCCTAACATATATTACCGCAGCGGAATAGATGAAGATTTTATCCATAACAGGAATATTTTAAACATAGATGATGATAATATTGAAAAGTGGGTAATGGATTTTAAAATAGAAAAAAATAAATATTTAGTTGGAGAATATAGTGTTTTATATGATAAACTTTATGAAGCAGTAATATTTTTACAAAACTATCTTAAAGATCCGGTAGAATTTGGTTTAGCTAATATAGACAAGAGATTTTTAGAAGAACATAGAAGAGAGATATTAATACATTTGCACCATGATAAAAATAACGAAGATGATGCCACATTATATTATTTATTGAAATTTCTTATATTATTGATAGTAAGCATAAATGAATACAGCAGTAAAATATTTATTACAGTTAAAAGTTTGGAGGATATATATGATGATTTGCCAGAATATCTGCCAGCATATAATATGATACAAGATATATCAAAAATGTATGTAAATCTTTATAAAGATGTCTTTACTGGCGAATTAGAACATGATGAGTATGAGTGGATATTTGAAGATGAAAGCGAATTAGAGTATATATACCTTAACAGCTATGATAATATTGAAGATGATATTGAAAGCGATAATGATGAAGATTACGATGATGAATATGACGAAGACTACGATTATGACGAAGATGATGAATATGAAGAAGATAATGAAGCATACGAGAGTAGAAGAGTAATAGAAGAAGCGAAACATGATGCTATTTCGTCTTATATACAGGAAAAAATGGCAGAAATACAGGCAAATCCACTAAATGCAGAAAAAATTAACAGAGAAATAATGGAGAAAATGGGTAGTCTTGGTTTTATAGATGCTGATATGCAGGCAGATATAACAAAGCTGCAAAGAGTAAAAGCAAATGCTTATATGAACCTTTTTCAGCTTAATTATGATGAGTTTTTTAAATTAACAAAACAGGAGCTTATATCGTATAATAATAAAGCAGAAAAGATTTTAGATAATATGATAAATATTCTTTTATATGAAGCACATATTATTTCAAATGAAGATGAAACAAATATTAAGATAGATGAAGAAACTATAATCTTAACAAGAACAAGGGAGTTTTTATCATTATTGATAGATGAAGACAGCAATATAAAGATTGTAATGTTGACCCCTTATTATTTTTCTGATAACAATGAAAAAGTTATAGGATTTGCTTCTGATAATATAGTCAAAAAAGATGGTGTGTTTGAAGTATTTAATTTTAGAGATATTATATATTCACTTATGATTGTAGATAGTGTGGATGCTGAATTTATAAATAAATTTGATATAACTATAAAACTTTACTATACTTTATTATTTGGAGCATATTCTATGAATAATAGAAACTATTATGCAGCGGATAAAGAATATTTATCAGATGAAGAGATAGAAGAAGTAATATCAAAAAGAACCATATACAGCTTATATAATATGGTTAATCTTGCACTAATTTCCAGTGTTTATACTCATGGGGATAACAGGATAACATCATTAGAATCCATAGAGCTTGATGCTAAAAAAGCATTGCTTAGCTGTAAAGAGCCTGTATGTGAAATATTTATAGTTGAAGAATGTGATGATGAATTAAATGTTTTAGCATATAAAAGTTGTGTTTATAAAAATAATAATAAGTGGATTACTGATAATATTAAAGAAATGATAAATTCTATTATGAAGGGTAATAGAATGATAGAATTATAAGGGGTTAAAGGTATGAGTCAAGAAAATTTATTAAATGCTGTTATCAGCTCTAATATTGATGAAATTGTTAATTTATTGAAATCTGGAGTTGAAGTTACTAAAGATATTGTTTCAGAAGCTGATAAAACTTTAAAAGAGTTTGAAAAGCAGAGCAAAAAGAATAAAGCATTATTAAATGATACCACTATTGAGCATACAAATCAGTATCGTATATACAAAATGTTATTTCTTTATATGAAAGGTTATGAACTTAAAAGTATATTGACTACATACGGATACAATGTTGAAAGTAAGCAGATAGAAAATAAACAAAAAGTTAAAAATAAAAAAGATTTAATAAAGATGTTAAAGGATGATACTGTGTATTTAGGCTCCCTTGATATTAGTAAAATAGATGATTTTTCAGAGCTTTTCAAATCTGCTAAAAAAAGAAAAGATTTTAAAGGAATAGACCTTTGGGATACAAAACATGTAAAAGATATGAGCTATATGTTTGCAGGCTTTGACTTTAAAAAAGTGAAAGAAGGGAGCGATGACCTTTATAACTGGATAAAAAACTTAGATGTATCAAATGTGGAAAATATGGCAGGTATGTTTTTTGGAGCTAAAAGTTTTAATCAAGATATAAGCGGCTGGAATGTATCCAGTGTAAAATATTTTGATAGTATGTTTTCAGGTGCATTATCTTTTAACCAGAATATAAATAACTGGGATGTGTCAAGTGCTGTCAGAATGAATAGTATGTTTCGCCATGCAGAAAGTTTTAACCAGCCGTTAGATAAGTGGAATGTATCTAATGTGTCTCTTATGGGCTTTATGTTTTATGGTGCTGTTAGCTTTAATCAGGATATTAGTATGTGGGATACAACTAATGTTGAATATATGAGAAGAATGTTTGATGGAGCATTATCATTTAACCAAAATATTGACAACTGGAATATAAGCAGTTTATTGACAAATATTGGGCATCGTGAAGAATTGGAAACTAATTATTATGAAAATGAAGATGTATATTGTATGTATGGTTACCACCACATTGCTCCAAAAGATATAACTATCAATGAGTATAAAAAGGTAGTATATGGGTTTGATAATAAGACTAATTTAAAATATTATAAACCGGAAAAGACTGAACTGTGGGATAACTATTTTATGTTTAAATATGCTCAGTTTGACTGCCCTGCAAAACCGAAATGGCTTGATATACCTGAGAAAAAAGATGGTAAATATAAACCAGTAACTAGATTACAGCTTTTTGCATTAGTATATGATGAAGATGTGGCTTTAGCTGATATTGATATATCAGAGATAACAGATTTATCAGGGCTTTTTTATAGCAGCTCCATTTCTAAAGGCATAGATTTTACAGGTGCTGATGGGTGGGATACAGCACATGTAAAAGATATGAGCTATATGTTTTATAAAGCAACTGATGTGGTATTTGATATAAATAACTGGAATGTATCTAATGTAGAGAATATGGAAAGAATGTTTAGCAAATCTCGTTATTTTAACAAGCCTTTACATAAGTGGGATACAGCAAATGTAAAAAATATGAGCTATATGTTTGCTGGTTGTGAACAATTCCACCAAGATATAAGTAACTGGAATGTATCTAATGTAGAAAATATGGAAGGAATGTTTTATGGATGTCGTTTTTTTAACTACCCACTTAATAGCTGGGATGTTTCAAAAGTTACTAATATGAGTAAAATGTTTAAGCAAGCTTATTATTTTAATCAACCACTTGATAAATGGGATGTGTCAAAAGTTACTAATATGAGTGAAATGTTTATGCAAGTTTATCATTTTAATCAACCACTTGATAAATGGGATGTATCTAATGTGAAAAATATGGAAGGTATGTTTTATAATACTGGAAGCTTTAACCAGCCACTTAATAGCTGGAATGTATCAAATGTAGAAAATATGCATGCTATGTTTGCTTATTCTAAACATTTTAACCAGCCGCTTGATAAGTGGGATGTATCTAATGTGAAAAATATGGAAAATATGTTTGGTTCTTCAGAGAAAACTAAAGAATATATGAAAATATTTGGTATAAAGTAAATATACAGTGTATTATACAATATATTTTATAAAGGGGAGATGAAAATCGGTAGATTTAATGTAAGAACTCTATGTCATACTGAGCCAAAGGCAAAGTATCTAAAAATTAGATATTTTAAATATATTATGCACTGCTGTAACATGTATGATTTAGATTTTTCGCCTTTAAAAAATCAGGCTCAAAATGACAGCAGTCTAAGCTTTTTGTGTAAGTCAACTCTGCACTATAATCCCTTTCTTTTTGCTTCCTGCCATTTTTCTTCCATTTCTGCAACAGTAGTGGTTTCAAGTGTTCTGCCTGTTTCTTTAAGTGATTTTTCAATAAATCCAAAGCGTCTGCGAAATTTATTATTTACTTTTCTTAAAGATTCATCAGCACTAATGTCTAAATGAGTTGCAAGGCGGGAAAGAACAAATATCACATCACCTAATTCTTCGCTGATATGCTCTTTATTTTTTTCTTTATAAGCATCATGCAGTTCGTTTAATTCTTCCTGTAGTTTTTTAAACACCTGTTCAGGATTTTCCCAGTCAAAACCATATTTAGATGCTTTTTTTTGCAGTTTTTCTGCCTGCATTAAAGATGGCAGACTTTTTGGCACTTTATCAAGAATAGAGTCTGGGGCTGTTTTATCTTTATTTTCTTCTTTTTTTATTTCATCCCACCTTTCTTTTACCTGTTCAGCTGTTTCATAATGTTCATTTTTAAAAACATGTGGGTGTCTGCGGATTAGTTTTTCATTAATACCGCAAATAACATCTTCTATATTAAAAAGACCGTCTTCACATGCAGTTTGTGAATGAAAAACTACATGTAAAAGCACATCGCCAAGTTCTTCTTTAATATTTTCTATATCCTTATTGTCAAGAGCATCAATCAGCTCGCAGGTTTCTTCAATAAGAGCATCTTTTAAACTGTATAATGTTTGTTTCCTGTCCCATGGGCAGCCATCAGGTGCACGAAGTTTTTTTACTATATCTATTAATTTATCAAATTCGTTCATAATATCTCCTGTATCTTATTTGGTATATATTAACTTGAAAAAATTTACAATATATTTTTAAACATAAAAATGGTATAAATATTTTTAGCAAAATGGACTTATCCAAAAAATTTAGACTAATCTTAATAAATTTATATTAAAAAATACTGTCCAGTTACGGACTTTTAATTCTATTGCTGCTCGCTTGGAAAGTCCTTGTGTTGCACAATATTCTCCCCATGAATTTTTTAAATCATGCTTTGCCGAAAACAAGTTCGTCTGTTGCCTACTTTCAGACAGTTTCTGTCTCTGAATTGTCTTACTGAGCTTGATTATTAAGCGAAGTATCTAAAAAAGAATATAATTTAAATATATTATGCACTGCTGTAACATATATAATTTAGATTTTTCGCCTGTAAAAAATCAGGCACAAAATGACTGTAGGCTAAGTTTTTTTTGCTAAGTTCATAAACACAGAAATTGAGCCAATGAAATTTGTTTTTAAAAGTAAAATACCAGCACTGGTGGATGCTGGCATTTACTTTTTTAAGTTCTTATAGAGATTAATAGTAATTTGGGGTTATTACAACATTAACCTTTTATAGGAGAAGTTTGAAAAAAATATCTCAATAGTTAATAGACTTTTTTATTTTAACAAAGTTCAAAAAAATATAGACAAAATTATTATAATATATAAAATCTATAAAAATAATTATATTAATGAGTATACTATGGACGGATTAACTTTTTATAAACTTATTCATATATTAAAAGAAAAATTAATTAATTCTAAACTAAATACATTAACTATTGATAAAGATTCTGTTTTTTTATCATTTTATGCAGGCGGTATTTTTAATCTGGAATACAGGGCTGCTCCTGCTCCGCCAGTTTTAAAAAAAGTAGTAAATATAATAGGTGAAAGCCCCGGTGCAATTTCTGCTATTCATGGGGCATTTGTAACGGATATTGGCACTTTTTCCTATGAAAGAGCCTGCTTTATAGAGCTTAAAAAAAGAAAGGCAAGTGGAAAACTTTTAACTTATAAGCTTATTTTAGAGCCTGCTGGCAACTATGCAAACTTTTTTCTGCTTTCAAGTGAAGATATTATTTTATATTCCCTTTCTCCACGAACTATTGATGCAGATAGAAATATAGGGGCAGGTGGCAGATACAGCCTTCCAAAAGCTAATAAAAAATATACTCTTTTAAAATATGATGGTGCAGTGTCATTTAATGAGCTTTCTGGCTTTTATCCAGTTACTGCAAAATATGCAGATATGCTGCTTGAAAAATATTCTTTTGCAGAAAGCTGCAGGATAATTCAAAATAATCTGCTTGATGATAAATTTTACATAGATGAAAAAGGTAAAGTTATCCCATTTTATATTGATAATGCAAAAGTAATCACTTATGAATATTTAGGAGATTATTTCTGTGTAAAGGAAAATAAATCTGCCTCAAAAGATATTTCTCGCAGAATTAAGAAACTTTATACTTTAAAGCGTGATAAATATTTAGATTTAGCAGAAAAACTTGAGCAGGAATTAAATACTGCAAAAAAATATCAGGAAATACTAGATGAGGCAGAATTAATCAAAAATAATCTTTATAAAGTTCAGGCAGCAGGTAAATATATTTTTGAGAAATACAGCAAAGATGGAATTTGTGAAGTAGAATATAATGTGGAGCATGGGGACAATTTACAGAAAAAAAGTGAAAAACTTTTTAAAAAGGCTTTCAGACTAAAAAAATCAGTTTCATTAATAGAAGAAAGACTGCAGGATACAATGCAGCTTGCCTTATTTTCTGAAGAGCAGATATTTTATGCTGAAACACTTTCTGAAGAAGAGCTTTCAGAATTTGAGAAAATACTAGATGATGAAAGTAAAAATAAAAACAAAAAACAGAAAAAAGAGCTGTTAAAGCCATTTTTAGAATATGTTGGTGATGGTTTCAGATTATATGCTGGTAAAAATTCTGCATCAAACCATGAGCTTGTTTTCAAGTTTGCTCAAAGTGATGATATATGGTTTCATGGAAGAAATATTCCATCAGCTCATATTATCATAAGGCTTGAGAAGGCAGAACTAACTAATGAAATAATAGAATTTGCAGCAAAAGTTACAGCATATTACTCAAAATACGGCAGTGAAAGCCTTATTGATATTGACTATACTTATAAAAAATATGTTACAAAGCCTAAAAATACACCTGCTGGGTTTGTAATTTATAAAAGATTTAAAACTATTACTGTAAAACCTTTTACAATGCAGGAAATAAGTAATTATGGACTATTAAAATAAAATAATAAATAACTGTATCGTGTTTTTGATTTATAATTAAGGCACAGGACGAGCCGTCTTTAGTAAGTGCAGGCAGGACTTGTTCCGACCAAACGCCTAAATAAAAAATATAGGAAGTATTTTTTATTATTATTTATAAGGATTGCAAAATAAAATAAATAATGGTATAAACTATAATGGTAGAATTATGAATATACTTATAAGTAATGATGACGGCATATATGCAGACGGTATCCAAAGCCTTGCAAAAGCCTTAAAAAATATTGCTAATGTTACAGTTGCAGCACCTTTATATGAAAGAAGTGGAGCAAGCCAGTCTTTAACAATTCACCAGCCTGTGCATGTAAAAGAAGTGGTTAGAAATGGCGAATTTTTAGGCTATGGCATTAATGGCAGCCCTGCCGACTGTATAAAACTTGCTCTTTTTGATATATGCAGAGAAAAGCCTGATTATATTATTTCTGGTATTAATAAAGGTCCAAACAATGCATGTAATATACATTATTCCGGCACAGTTGGTGCAGCGGCAGAAGGTGCAGTTAATGGTATAATGTCATTTGCTGTAAGTTTAACAGGCTACCACCATAAAGATTATTCTGTCAGTGCTGATTTTATGAAAGATTTTATACAAAAAGCACACCTTATACCAAAAGCAAGCCTTTTGTATAATATAAATATTCCACCATTAAAAAGGGAAGAAATAAAAGGTGTCAGGTGGACTTATGCTTCCCAGTATTCATATCTTTTAAATTATGATAAAGGCATAGACCCTTTTGGAGAAAATTTTTACTGGCTTGCAGATTTCCGTGAGCCAGAACATATTGATAAATGGACAGATGACGGTGCATTAAGTGAAGATTATATATCTATTACTCCACTTTTAATGGACAGAACAGATTATAAAGCATTAGAACAGATACAAAAATTAGGAGATATATGGTGATAAATAGACTCCTTTCTTTTATATTTTTATTTTTATTAGTGTTTGCAGTCAGCAGTTTTGCTCAGGTTACTGTGCCAAACTATGCGTTTACTGGGCAGGAAATAACTAATTTTAAAGTCCGACCAAGCTATACTGCTATCCAGTTTAATTTTAGTATGCCAAGCCAGATGGATATTTATCTGCAAAAACGAAAAGAAGAATTATCAAGCGGCGATAAAAGAGATTATATGTCTGATGAGCCGGGCTTTATATATAAAGACCCAAATTCTGCACGGTTTACATCTTTATTTGTAGGAGCAAAAGCACTTCGTAATAATGTTGTAAAATCTTTTTTAAATAAATCATATATAGATACAGTCAATTCTTATCTTCGCTTTGAAAGCAAACTGCAAAAAAGTGAATATGCAGTAGAAACAAGATTTTTGTATGGATTAAGCCTTTTTTATACAGGCAGTCAGAAAGAAGCAGTAGATGTGCTTTTAGAAGTGCTTAAAACGGAAGGTGAATATTCTATACTTGCTCAAGATGCTTTATTTTTAATATCTTCTGAGCTTAAAAGGTATAGTATAATGGAAGAAACTGCATCTCTTGTTAATGATTTTACAGAGTATTCTATTTCTAAATGGATAGAGTATCTTTATTCAAAAGACAGGTTTGAAGATATTATTCAGCTGTTAAATAATTATCCTGTATTAGAAGCAGATTATCCAGTTTATAAGAATATCCGTATTACATGTTATTACTTTTTAAAACAGTATAAGAATATTGAAAAAATTGCAGATAATATTACAGATACTAATATTACACCTATTATTGCAGATAGTTTTATTATGAGCGGTAAAAATAACAAAGCTAAAAATTATATTAAGGAACTGCCGAAAAATGATATTTACTATCTGCTGACTGCTAAAATGGATATATCAGATGGCAGGCTTGCAAATGCCAGTGATAAGATTATGAATATTAAAAGTGATAATGAAAAGTTATCATTACTTTTTTATGCAGTAAGTGATAAGTTTGATAAAGTAACACCTGCATTTTTACAGAGTTTTAAGTTTAAAGACAGGGTTAATAATGACTATGTATATTTTTATACAGGTCTTAAATATTTTGAATATAAAGACTATGCAAACTCTATGCTTTTCTTTTCCATGATAGGCTTTAATAAAGAATTGATTAATTCATCATACTTTTATCAAGGTATGGCAAGCCTGCAGTTAGATATAAACAGAGCAGAGTATAATTTTAATAAGTTTGTAAATACTGGAAGCGATACTGAAAAACTTATGCTTGCAAAATTTATGCTTTCCCAGATTTATTTCTTAAAATCTAAATATGATGAAGCACTTATGCTTGTAGATGACTGCACGGCTCAATACTGCGAAGTGTTAAAAGGCGATTTATATCTTGCTTTAAATAATGAAGAAAAAGCATTTGAATATGTAAAAAATAAAACTGATGACAGGTCAAGGCTTATTAGAGCTAATGTTTACTATAATGATAAAAAATATAAAAGTGCTGTTGCAGAACTTGTAAAAATTAAAAAATCAACACCAGATTCTGAATTTTTACTTATGATGAGCCTTTTTAAAGAAAAACGAGTGCTGGATGCAGAAAAAATTATGAAAAACAATAAAGAGGATATTCGCATATTTTCTAATGGTATTCAGCAGCTTATATTAGCAGGGGAAGGCAGGAAAGCTCTTGCTTATATGGAAGGTTTAAAAGATTTATCGCCAGAATTTAAGCTTGAAAGAGCAAAACTTTTAGCAGCATATAATAAAATAAAAGAAGCAAAAGCAGATTATAACTCACTTATTATATCAGGCAGCTATCTTTATGAATCATTAAATGGACTTTTTGAAATTGCTAAAAATGAGAAAAAAGGCAAGTCATTTATAGATGAAAAACTGAGCTTTATAGAAAAAAGCAGTGAATTTGAAAATAAAGATATGATTATTTCTAAGTTTGCTGCTTATTCTTTGGAAGTCAATTCGCCAAACACCGCTATTGGCTATGTAAACTTTTTTATGGATAATTATCCCCAGTCTAAATATTATCCAGATGTTCTTGAAACAAGGGCAAAACTTTTCCGCTTAACAGGCAGATATGACAACTGTATTGCTGATGCAGATAAAATCATCTCAAAAGGTGGAGATATGGCAGAAGATGCTTTATTTATGAAAGCAGAGTGCATGGAAAATATTAATAAAAATAAGGCTATGGATATATATAAAGAAGTTGCAAAAACAAGCAAAAGATTTTCAAAGCCAGCTTACAGCAGAGTGGCAGGGCTTAGTAATAGTGCAGAAGATGTGCTTTGGGCATCAGAAAATTTAAAGCAGGGCTCACCAAATCTCTGGCAGGCAGGGTATTTAAGGTTTATAGATTTATCAGATAAAAAAGACTTTGATAAACATGCAGCATATATTGAAGAAATGGCAAAAACATCCACACCAGCAGTCCGCTCTGCATCATTATGGCGTATTGGAAAAAATCAGTTTGAAAATGGCAAAGTGGAAGATGCGGCAGCTAGTTTTATGAAAGGCTATTATCTTTTTCCTAATGAAAAATATGCTGCGGAGAACTTAATTGGTGCAAAAGCATCTTATACAAAAAGGAAAATGAAAAAAGAATTAGCAGTTGTAGAAAATATGCTGAAAAATTATAATATAAAAAATGAAAAGTCTACTTCAAATCAAAAAGTGAATATTAGTAGAAAAAATAATAAATAATTTAGGAGGATAAGATGTGGGAATTAATACAGAAAGGTGGTATTACAATGTATCCCATCATATTACTTTCTGTTATAGCTTTGGCAGTGTTTTTAGAAAGACTTATTAGTCTTCGTAAAGAAAAATATGTCCCTAAAGCATTTTATGAACAGCTTGTTAGTCTTTTAAAAAAGAGAAATATAAATGAAGCAGTAGAAGTATGTAAAGCTGATAAATCAGCTCTTGCAAGAATATCTGAAACTATTATAACTAATACTGATTTACCATTATCAAGGCTTTTAGAAGTGGCAGAAGAATCTGGCAGAAATGAGGCAGCAAAGTTAGATAAATTTCTGCCATCATTACAGACTATTGTTGCTATTGCACCACTGCTTGGTCTTTTAGGCACAGTTTTAGGTATGATTAAAATATTTGATGTAATAGCATTGCAGGGCACAGGAAATGCAGAAGCATTATCATCAGGTATTGCAGAAGCTCTGCTTACTACTGCTGCCGGGCTTGTTGTTGCTATTCCAGCACAAATTTTTTATTTTATTGCAAAAGCCAGAGCAGATGCAATAGGGGTGGCATTAGAAAAAGCATCATCAGAAGTAATGAACCTGCTTTTTAAAGAACATGAATAATAATATTTAGGTTAGTATATGCGTTTTCGTAATGAAAAAAAAGATACAAATATTATGATTAATATTACTTCACTAATTGATGTAGTCTTTATTCTGCTTATATTTTTTGCAGTAACTACATCATTTGTTACACCATCATCTATTAAGGTGGATTTACCAAAAGCAAAAGGCGAGGCAGTGGAGGAAAAGAAAAATATCCGCATAGCTGTTGACAGCACTGGTGCTTTATTTTTAGATGGTGAAGCTGTAAAAGATGAAGAACTTGAAAGCAAACTGAAAGTATTAAAAGATGTAAATCCTGAAGCACTTATAGTTATAGAAGCAGATGAAAAATCTCTCCATGGTAAAGTAGTATTTGTAATAGATAAGGCAAAAAGTGCAGATTATACAAGGTTTGCAATAGCTACTGAGGAAGTAAAATAGGCTGTGCGTTTACTTGCTGTTTTATTAGTTGTATCACTTGCTGTTCATTTAGGTTTACTTGCTGTTCCTTTATCTGAAAAAAAACTGGAAAAAAAGGAAGTAATACCAGTATCTATTGTGGACTATAAAACATTAGAGCAGAAAAAAGAACAGCCAGAAAAACAGAAGAAACCAAAGCCAAAACCTGTAGAGAAAAAGGCTGAAACAAAAAAAGATGTGAAGCAGGAGCCTAAAAAAGAAGTAAAAAAAGAAACTGCCAGTGTGGAAACTAAAAAGGCGGCAGATGCAAAACAGCAGGTAGAAAATAATAAAATACAGGAAAAACCTTTCCGTCCGCAAGGTGCAGATGACCCACTTGTGCTTCCAGATATTAATGTGCCGCTTACACCAAATAAAACTCTGCCAGAAATAGCTGTGCCTGATGTGCCAAAACCAAATATTAACAAGCAATTAGAAACAGCAGAAAACAAAAAAAATATTGATATATCAAAAGAACTTTCATCTTTAAGTGAAGCACAAAAAGAAATGCAGGTAGAAAATAGTATTGCGAGTGAAGTGCAGAAAGAAACAGTAAAGGCAGAAGATGCTGTAAAAGGTAATATTTATAATTTTGATATTGCACCAGCAGGAAACAGAAAGGTTGTTTATCTTCCGCCAGACCCTGTTTTTGCCCTTGCAAATGATACAAAAGTTACAGTCCGCTTTAATATAGATAAGGCAGGGAATACATTTAATATTATTTTTATTACACGCAGTTCCATAGATGTGGAAAAATTAGCTTCTGACTATGTAAGCCGTATGAAGTTTGATGCAATTATTGAAAACAGGGAAGATTTTGCACAAATTACAATGCAGTTTAAAGTTCAAAGATAATATTCTTATTTATTTTAAGCATTATATCAAATGTATAAATGCAAAATTATCACTTATTGCAGTTATTTTGAGCCTGTTTTTCAAGGTGAAAAATCTAGATTATTTATATTACAGCAGTGTATAATATATTTAAATTATCTAATTGCAGATACTTCGCTTAAAAATCAAGCTCAGTATGACTAGTGTAGGGACAGGAAGTCCCGTCTGAAAGTAAGCGAAGGGGCATTTACTGCTACCAAGCGTGTTTTAAAAAATACAGGGATGTATTTTTTAAGAAAATATAAATTTATTTACTTAGCCTTATCACTCTGAATATGATTTCATTTTATATCTGCATGTTATATAATTCAATAAATTAAAAATTGTTTTTATAATTTATAAAAATACCTGTTATTTTTATTTTCTATTTGAAAAAAAATAAAAATATCATTATAATACCTTTTTTAAAAAAATGCTGAAAATATTATTAAATAATATTGGGAGTATATATTATGGCTGTCAATCGTATCTATGTTACAAAAAGAAATGAGCATGCTGTTGAAGCATTAAGGCTTTTTAATATGCTTAAAAATGATGAATCAATTTCAGGGCTTGAAAAACTTACTATATTAAATAGATATGATGTGGAAGGCTTAAATGATGAACAGTTAAAGGAAACTCTTAATACTGTATTTTCTGAGCCTATGGTTGATGATATATATTTAGAAACATATCCTTTTGGCAGCAGTAAATATTTTTCTGTGGAGTATCTGCCCGGTCAGTATGACCAAAGGTCAGACAGTGCAGAGCAGTGTATAAAAGTTATGACAGGGGCTGAAAAAGTAACTGTAAGATGTGCTAAAACTTATGTGTTAGAAGGCAGTATTAGTGATGATGATGTTAAAAAAGTTATTAGTATTTTAGTTAATACTATTGACCAGAGAATTGCTTTAGAATTAAAGCCAGAAACTCTTGCATTAATTATGCCAGAGCCTGCACCTGTAAAAGAAGTAGATGGTTTTATAAATATGAATGAAAGCGAGCTTAATGGTTTAATATTATCCATGGGGCTTGCTATGAATATTGATGATATTAAGTTTTCTCAAAATTATTTTAAAAATCAGGAAAAAAGAAACCCGACTGAAACAGAGTTAAAGCTGCTTGATACATACTGGTCTGACCATTGCAGACATACCACATTTAATACTATTTTAGAAGATATTAAAATAGAAGACGGAAAATACAGCCGATTATTCAATGAAGTATTAGAAAAATACTATACTATGCGTAAAGAAATATATGGGGAAAGTATTAAAAACAAGCCTGTTTCTTTAATGGATATGGCAGTAATTGGTGCAAAAGATGCAAAAAGAAAAGGGCTGTTGAATAATTTAGAAGAAAGTGAAGAAAATAATGCATGCTCTATTGAGATAGATGTAAATATAGATGGTAGAAAAGAGCCATGGCTTTTACAGTTTAAAAATGAAACTCATAACCACCCTACAGAAATTGAGCCATTTGGTGGTGCTGCAACTTGTGTAGGCGGTGCAATCCGTGACCCGCTTTCTGGCAGAGCTTATGTATATCAGTCTATGCGTATTACTGGTGGTGCAGACCCTAGAATGCCAGTGGACGATTACTTAAAAGGCAAAAAACTGCCACAGAGAAAAATAGTTCAGGATGCTGCAAAAGGCTTTTCATCTTATGGCAACCAAATAGGGCTTACAACAGGATATGTTCAGGAATTTTATCATAATGGATTTACTGCTAAAAGGCTTGAAACTGGTGCAGTAATAGGTGCATGCCCTAAAAAAGCAGTCCGAAGAGAAAGCCCAAGTGTTAATGATTTAATTATACTTCTTGGTGGCAGAACTGGCAGAGATGGGGTAGGTGGTGCAACAGGCTCATCAAAAGAGCATGATGCATCATCTATTGAAATATGCGGAGCAGAAGTGCAGAAAGGTAATGCACCAGAAGAACATAAAATACAACGGCTTTTCAGAAAAGAAAATGTTTCTGCAATGATTAAAAAATGCAACGATTTTGGAGCAGGTGGAGTTGCTGTTGCAATAGGCGAACTTGCTGATGGGTTAGAGATAGACTTAAATAAAGTGCCAAAAAAATATGAAGGTTTGACAGGCACAGAAACAGCACTTTCAGAATCTCAGGAGCGTATGGCTGTTGTTATTGATGCAGCTGATTTAGAAAGCTTTATAAACGAGTGCCGCAAAGAAAATTTAGAAGCAACTCTTGTTGCAAAAGTTACTGACAGCAAAAGGCTTAAAATGGTGCATGATGGGAAAATAATAGTAGATATATCAAGAGAATTTCTTGATTCTGCAGGGGTAGCAAGATACCAAAAAGCATATATTTCAAGCCCTGAAAAAACAAACTATATAGAAAATAAAAAATGCGGCTCATTTAAAGAGCTTGTTGAAAATACATTATCAGATTTAAATGTATGCTCTCAAAAAGGGCTGGTAGAAATGTTTGACTCTACTATCGGAGCATCAAGTGTTGTAACACCATTTGGCGGTAAAACTGGCAATACACCTGCTCAAAGTATGGTTGCAAAAATACCAGTGCAAAGTGGGGATACAACAACTGTTTCTATTATGGCTTCAGGTTATAATCCATTTATTATGGAGTGGAGCCCATTTCATGGTGCTTATTTTGCAGTTGTGGAATCTGTTGCAAAAATTGCATCAGCAGGTGGCAGACTTGAAGATATCCGCCTTTCATTTCAGGAATATTTTGAAAGGCTTATGCAGGATGAAAAACGCTGGGGCAAACCAGCAGCTGCATTACTTGGAGCATTAAAGGTTCAGTATGATTTAGGACTTGCAGCAATAGGCGGTAAAGACAGTATGTCTGGCACATTTAAAGACAGTGATACAGGCAGAGAAATAAATGTTCCGCCTACGCTGATATCTTTTGCAGCAGCTCCAGCTGATTTATCAAATATAGTAACTAACCAGATAGAGTTAGACGGCGGAAATGTATATTTATTAAAAACTCCACTTTCAAGTGATGATTTATTAGATATTAAAGCATTTAAAGAAAACTTAAAAACATTAGAAAAATTAATTGCAGATAAGGTTGTAAAAACAGTGCATACTGTTACAAACGGCGGTGTTATAGAAGCACTTGTAAAAATGGCTTTTGGTAATATGGCAGGTCTTAATATTAAAAATATCTCACTTAATGAATTATCATTCCCATTTTACGGCAGTTTTTTAATACAGACTAAAAAAAGCTATGATATTAAAGGCATTAATAATATTACAGAAATTGCAGAGTTAAATCATAATCAGGAATTATCATATAATAATGAAAAAGTTTCATTAGCAGATGCTCTTGTGTTGTGGCAAAGTCCATTAGAGCATATTTTTCCAAGTAAAGTGTCTGGTGAAAGTATCATCATTAAACCGCAGGATTATTTGCAGAGAAGCAGTTTGAAAAAAGCAAAAGTTATTATTAAACCACAGGTGACAGTGCTTGCTTTACCCGGAACAAATTGTGAATATGATACTAAGCGTATTTTTGAGCATGCTGGCAGCCGCACTGTTGAGCCATTTATTTTTAGAAATATGTGTGTAGAAGATGCTTATTCATCATGTAATGAGTTTGCAGAATTAGTAAATAAATCACAAATATTAGTTCTTCCCGGTGGATTTAGTGCAGGGGATGAGCCTGAGGGTTCTGGTAAATTTTATGTATCAGTTTTGAAAAATGATAAAGTAAGAAAGGCTGTTGATGATTTAATTAATAAGAGAGACGGCTTGATTATAGGTATATGCAACGGTTTTCAGGCATTAATTAAAACAGGTATATTAACTTATGGTCATATTTGTGATTTAAGTGAAGAAGATGCAACTCTTTCTTTTAATACAATAGGCAGACATGTTTCTCAAATGGTGCATACAAGAGTAACATCTCTTAATTCACCATGGATGAATTTAAGAAATATAGGTGAAATAGATATTGTTCCCGTATCACATGGCGAGGGCAGGTTTACAGCTCCGCAGAAATTGATTGACAAACTTTTTGAAAATGGTCAGGTATTGTTCCAGTATACTGATTTAGCAGGAAATATTACAATGGATTCTCCGTATAATCCTAACGGCTCTGTAATGGCGATAGAGGGTATCTGTTCGCCATGCGGCAGAGCGTTAGGCAAAATGGGGCACAGTGAGCGTTTTGGTAATGGTGTTCATATTAACAATAATTATGGCAATATGAACCAGCGTTTATTTGAAGCCGGTGTGAAATATTTTACAGGAGAAGAATAAATATAGAAACGAGGTAAAAATGAGTAGTTATCCATTAATTATTCAAGGTGGTATGGGTATAGCAGTAAGCAGCTATCATCTTGCAAAGGCTGTTTCTATGGCTGGTCAGCTTGGTGTTGTTTCTGGCACAGCAATTGATGCAGTAATGGCTATGCGTCTTCATTATGGTGATATTTTAGGGAATGTTAGAAGAAGTTTAAATAACTTTCCTGTTAAAGAAATAGGTCAGCAGATGATAGATAAGTTTTATAACACTAATAATAAAATTAAGCAGATGTTTAAATTTACTATGCCGTCACTTAATATGAGTCAGGAAAAAGAAAATGAAATAGTTACTGCTAATTTTTCAGAAATATTTTTAGCAAAAGAAGGTCATAAAGGCATTGTTGGCATAAATTTTTTAGAAAAGATACAGTTTCCTAATTTAGCAGGAATATATGGTGCTTTGCTTGCAGGTATTGATTATATTATTATGGGTGCAGGTATTCCAAAAGAGATACCTGCTGTTATAGAAAAACTTACAAGGCATGAAAAAGTAGAATATACATGTAATGTGGAAAATGCAAAAGAGCCTAAAAAAATGGTTTTTGACCCATCAAGGTTTGGTCTTTCTAATTTAAAATTAAAACGCCCTAAATTTCTTGCTATTATTTCATCAAATATTTTAGCAGCTACTTTAATGAAAAAATCACCAGTATCACCAGACGGTTTTATTATAGAAGGTCATCAGGCTGGCGGTCATAATGCTCCACCAAGAGTATCAGGCGTATTTAATGAAAATGGCGAGCCATTATATGGCGAAAAAGATATTGTAGATTTAGAAAAAGTAAAAGAATTAAATGTCCCTTTCTGGCTTGCAGGCTCTTACGGCACAAAAGAAGGGCTTAAAAAGGCATTAGCAGCAGGTGCAGCAGGTATTCAGGCAGGAACAGTTTTTGCTTTTACAAAAGAAGCAGGCTTTACTGATGATATAAAGCAGAAAGTAATTTCGTCTGATAGTATTAATATAAAAACAGACCCGCTTGCTTCTCCAACAGGGTTTCCATTTAAAGTGGCAGATATTGCAGGTTCTTTATCAGATAATGAAATATATAATAAAAGACAGCGTGTATGCAACCTTGGATATTTACGCACAGCATATGAAAAAGATGATGGCTCAATAGGTTACAGGTGTGCAGCAGAGCCTGTTGAAATGTATGTAAAAAAGGGCGGCAGAGAAGAAAATACAAGGGGCAGAAAATGCTTATGTAATGCATTAATGGCAGCTGCAGGTTTCCCTTTAACATGTAAATCAGGTGAAGAAGAAAAGCCGCTTATAACAATGGGAGATGATTATAAATCTGTAATCAGCAGACCTTATGGATACAGTGCTGAAGATGTGGTAAAAGAAATCACAGGTAAGTAGTGCTGTAAACTATTTATATTGTTCAATTTATTTCAATTTTAATGTTGTCTGAAAGGGTGTTAAACCTTTTCAGACATTTTTTTAAAACTTTTTATGAAAAAAAATGTTAAAAATCACTGTATTTTTTTTATTTTTTATGATAAAATAATCGCTTATAAAAATACCAAATAATATGAAATATGGGGAATTAGTATTGTGGAAATAATTCAGCAGCTTTTAAATGGTTTAACTGTGGGCGGCATTTATGCACTTATTGCTCTTGGTTATACTATGGTTTATGGTATCATCAAGTTAATTAATTTTGCACATGGTGATATTTTTATGATAGGTGCTTTTGCAGGCTTTTTTGCTATCACTTTAATTACAGATTTATTTATCGGCACATTTTTAGCATCATCTGTTGGTGCATTTATTTCAGAATATAAGTTGATAGCGGCTATATTATCATCTATTATTTTCTGCGGTCTGCTGGGGATTTTTGTTGAGCGTGTTGCATACAGACCATTAAGAGAAGGTTCGCCTAAAACGATTATAGGCTCAGCTGTAGGGCTTGCTTTTATTATATTTGCAGCAGTTTTTGGAAAAGGCAGCTTTCAAATGGATACAGCACTATTATTTCTTGTTATTCTTGGTATGTTATCTATCTTATCATTTGCTTATATTAGATATGCAGGCAATAATATTAAATCTTTAAATAAAGAAAATATTAACCAAAAAATTATATTTTATACTGTTTTATATGTTACAGCACTTGTTATATTAGCATATCTTGCATGGTATTTTGATATAGAGATTATGGTATTTTTATCATTTGCTTTTGTTCTGCTTGTTTACTGGCTTGTAGTCAGCAGAGTAAAATCAACAAATGCAGGCGGCAATTCTCGTATTAATGCCTTAATAAGTGCTATTGGTATGTCTATGATACTTTCAAATATGGTAATGCTTTTAAGAGGCACAAGTGACCAGCCTTATAGAATGGGATTTTTTACAGGCACTATTAATATTGGTTCATTTAGTGTTTCTTCATTACAAATATTTATTATTGCATTTTCATTTATTTTAATGGGAATATTATTTTATATTATCCATAAAACAAAATTTGGGCTTTCTATGCGAGCTGTATCATATAATTTAAATGCTGCAAGGCTTATGGGTATAAACCCTGATAAAGTTATTGCTATGACATTTGTAATAGGCTCAGCATTAGCAGGGGTTGCAGGTGTGCTTGTCGGCACATATTATCAGTCAGTAAGCCCAAATATTGGTATGATGTATGGTTTAAAAGCCTTTGTTGCTGCAGTATTAGGCGGTATAGGCAGTATTCCCGGTGCTGTTGTTGGCGGCATTATTTTAGGTATTGCAGAAGTTGTTGGTATTGCATTTTTATCATCATCTTATAAAGATGCAATAGCTTTTGGTATATTAATACTTATTCTTATAATCAAGCCAACAGGTATATTTGGCAAAACAATGAAAGAGAAGGTGTAATATGAGTATAGATATTGTTAATATATTAATATTTTCTGGTATTAATATTATTACAGTTTTAGGGCTTAATTTAATTACTGGTGTTACTGGACAGCTTTCTTTAGGACATTCTGCATTTTTCAGTATTGGTGCATATACATCAGCTCTTTTAATGTTAATGCTAGGTGTTCCTTTTGGTGCAGCATTAGTTATTGCTACATTAATGGCAGGTTTAATAGGCGGTTTATTTGGTATACCAATACTCAGACTTCGCGGTGATTATCTTGCTATTGCTACACTTGGTTTTTGTGAGATAGTCCGTGTTGTAATTTTAAATTTAAAAGTAACTATTCATGGATCAGAAAAACTGCTTTCAACAAGTTTAGGTGGCATTCCGGGCAATACTAATCTTATATTAGTGCTTTGCCTTGTAGTGCTTGCTACATTATTTATGATAGCATTAGAACGCTCAAAATTTGGACTTGCTCTTAGAAGTATCAGAGAAGATGAAGTCGCATCTCAAATGATGGGTATAGATATTGCCCGCCATAAAATATTATCATTTGCAATAGGCTCAGCATTTGCAGGGCTTGGCGGTGCTTTATATGCAAGCTATATGACAGTAATAAGCCCGGGAGATTTTGGATTTATGCGTTCTATTGAAATGCTTTGTATGCTTGTTTTAGGTGGTATGGGCAGTATTGTTGGTGTTATTGCTGGCACAACAGTTTTAACAGCTATACCAGAATTATTAAGATTTGCTCAGGAATATAGAATGATAATGTATGGTATTGTTTTAATATTTATGATGGTATTTCGCCCAAGAGGACTTTTTGGCAGTATTAGAGTAAATGTGTAGAGTTGGTGGTATGATATGTCAGATAATACAATATTAGAATTACAAAATGTATCATTAACATTTGGCGGCTTAAAGGCAGTAAGCGATGTAAACTTTAAAATGAAAAATAATGAAATTTTAAGCCTTATAGGTCCAAACGGTGCAGGCAAAACTTCTACTTTTAACTTAATTACAGGTGTATATACTGCAACAAGCGGTGATATATTATATAAAGGTAAAAATTTAAAAAAATATAAACCACATCAGATTACTAATCTGGGTATTGCAAGAACATTTCAAAATATCAGGCTTTTTAAACAGTTGACAGTGCTTGAAAATATTATGCTTGCTATGGACCACAGGCGAAAAATAAACTTTTTCTCATCTTTATTACCGTTTGGTGCAGGTAAAAAAGAATTTGAAAATACAAGAGAACAGGCTGTTGAATATTTAAAATATGCAAATTTAGCAGAGTATAAAGACCAGAGAGCAGAAAATTTATCTTATGGTAAACAAAGAGAGCTTGAAATATGCCGTGCTATTGCAACAGGTGCAGATTTACTTTTATTAGATGAGCCTGCTGCAGGTTTAAATCCGTCAGAAACGGCAGGGCTTATGGAAAATATTAGAAATATTAAAAATAATTTAAATAAGTCAATATTTTTAATTGAGCATGATATGAAGCTTGTTATGGGTATATCAGATAGAATTGTTGTGTTTGATTATGGTCAGAAGATTGCTGAAGGCACAGCTGAAGAAATAAGGAATAATCCTGCTGTTATTAAAGCATATTTAGGAAAGGGGGAATAATATGTTAAAACTTAATTCTATCCAGACTAAATATGGCAGTATATATGCACTTAAAGGTATAGATTTAGTAGTAAATCAAGGGGAAATTGTAACTATTATTGGTGCTAATGGTGCAGGAAAAAGCACAACATTAAACACTATATCCGGGTTAGTCCGCTCTATTTCAGGAAGTATTGAATTTAATGGGGTAGATATTACTCACATGCCTACAGATAAAATTGTTGAAAGCGGGCTTATTCAAGTGCCAGAAGGCAGGGAAATATTTCCAAACTTAACAGTTATGGAAAACCTTAAATTAGGTGCTTTTTTAAGAAAAGATAAGCAAGGCATAAAAGAAGATATAGAAAAAGTTACAACATTTTTTCCACGCCTTGCAGAGCGTTTTAGTCAGCTTGGCGGCACATTATCTGGTGGCGAACAGCAGATGCTGGCAATTGCAAGAGCATTAATGAGTAAACCAAAATTATTATTAATGGATGAGCCTTCTTTAGGGTTAGCACCTATATTTGTGCAGGATATTTTTAATATTGTTCAAAAGATTAATGAGCAGGGCACAACAGTATTACTTGTAGAGCAGAATGCAACACTTGCTCTTTCTATTGCTCATAGAGGCTATGTAATGGAAACAGGCAATATAGTAATGGAAGATAAAGCATGCAATTTAATGGATAATGAAAGTGTAAAAGCTGCATATCTTGGTTTTTAACAAACTGAAATTATATTATAATCATAATTATTTTACTAACAGAAAAGTTTTAATGCTTTTATATAAAATTTATAATTGGATGTTTATTATGGAAATATATTAATATTGCAGCAGTTCTATATTTTTATGTATTTTTAATAATACATTGTAAAATATAAAATGACGGGTTAAATATATACTATTTTAGTATTTTATAAATAATAAACTTATGATAGGAAAAATTAATGAAAAAAATATTTTTATTATTTAGTATTGCAGTATTTTTGTATTTATTTACAGGATGTTTGGAAGAAACATCATTATTTAATGCAGATTTTCCACCATTTAATAATATTCCAGATAAATTTCAAGGTTTTTCAGGCACATATAAGGTCACATTTTTTGGTTCAGAATTTACAAGGGGAAATATTGTTAGTAATGCAGAACTGCTTAATACATATAATGATTATTATGTTACTAATAACTGCCAGAAAGCTAAGGAGCTTTTCCCTGATATTATCAATAAAAATGGAAAAAATCAATGTGATGAATCTACGGAAATTAATTTATTAACTGATAATGCAGTCATATATGTATTTAATAATCAAATTTCTTTAAAGATAAAAATACATGCAGCAAAGGGCATAGCATATAAATATTTAACTTATAAATACCAGTATATTACTTTTGCCCCATCTGATGATTTAAAGGGTAATGAAATAGAAGAATATTATTATGATTCAGTAAATAATGATATATCTGTTACAGCATATAAACACTCAGATGATAACCATATGATTACAAAACAAGATGAAAAAACTGTTAAAATAGAAGTAATTTATAATAGAAAAGATATTAATCTGGATACACCAGGCGATAGTATAAATGTTAAAACAAAAAATACATTTATACTAGAAAAATTAGATAATAATACTATTGAACTTATCAATAATAATGATTATTCTTTTTAATATTCATTTAATAAATTTTTATAAAATATTAAAATATCTATATTTATGAACTTACCCAAAAAAGTTGGACAAGCCATATAAGGAGATTATATGGTAAGAAAATACAGCTATGAGTTTAAGAAGTTTATAGTTTATAGTGACAGTCTTAGAAAGCGGTATAATGAGTGCCAGTGAATTATCAAGACGCTTAAAAATACATAAAGGAGTAGTATGCAGAATATATAATAAATATAAGTGTTTAGGAGATGAAGGTTTAAAATATACCTACACTCGTAAAAAATATACAATTGAATTTAAAATAAAAGTGTTAAAGTATAAGTTAGAAAATAATTTAACTTATGAACAGGCATCATTACACTTTAATATTCCATCATCTAAAGTAATATATGACTGGAATAAGTTTTGCAGTAAGTTTATTGGAGATAATATGTCAGATAAGAATATCCTGAACATTAAAAAGAGTAAACACTCAAACTCTACTGATATTAAACTCACTAAATCAGAGTATAGTGAAGAAGTAAGACAATTAAAAGAGAGAATATCAGAACTTGAAAAAGAGCTTTATTACAAGTCAGCGGAGACTGCATATTTAAAAAAGCTGGAAGCCTTAATGCAGGAGAAGCAGGAGAAAAGACAGAAATAATAATGTCATTAAGGCAATACTACAAATTAGATACTCTGTTGTTAGCAAGTAATATGAAACGAAGCACATACTATTATAATATTAAAATGCTTATAAAATAGATAAATATGCATCAGCGAAGACAGCAATATTAGAGATATATGAAAAGTCTAATAAGACTTACGGCTATCCAAGAATATCAAAGGCATTAGAGAAACTGGGTTATACTTATGACAGGAAGACCGTGTATAAATTGATGAAAGAACTAAAAATATCATCAATAATCAGAATTAAAAGGAGGTATAAAAGAGGTAAACTAAGCTGTATATGTGAGAATAAATTAAATAGAGAATTTACAAGTGATAGACCATGTTTAAAATGGGTAACAGATGTAACAGAGATAAAAATAAATAATGAGAAGTTGAACTTATCAGTCATAATGGATTTATATAACAGAGAAGTCAAAGCATACAGCATAAGTAAATATAATAATGAAGATATGGTAATTGATAGTTTAAAGCAGGCAATATGTAAGACACAAGATTTAACAGGTTTAATGATACATTCAGACCAGGGTATATTATATCAGGCTAATCAATTTAGAAAGTTATTAAAGGAAAATAATATAGAGCAGAGTATGTCAAGGCGTGGCAACTGCTATGATAATGCTGTTATGGAAAGTTTCTTTGCTACTTTAAAATGTGAATTTGTTTATATAAACAAATTTGAAAATACTGAACAGTTTAAATATGAACTTGAAAAATATATTGATTTCTATAATAATTACAGAATCAAAGCCAATGGACTTACTCCATTACAGGATAATAAATTTATTAAGGTGGCTTAGTTCAAAATTTTCGGGTAAGTTCATTCATATACCTTAAATTATCAAAAAAATAGTTGTTGTATTAAATTAAAAACAGGTATATAATCATTTATTTAAAATAATATATCTATAAGGAGTTATTTAAGGTATGAAAAAAATCAAATCTATTGGTCTTGTAGCTCATGATGCAAGAAAAAGAGATATGGTGGAATGGGTAGAATTTAACTACAAAAGATTAATGCCACATAAATTAATATGTACAGGCACAACTGGCCGTTTAGTAGAAGAAGTATTTTTACGCAGAGAGCCAGATAAAGCATCTGATATTATTAAGTTAAAATCAGGTCCACTTGGCGGCGACCAGCAAATGGGCTCTTTAATAGCAAGTGGGCATGTAGATATTTTAATATTTTTTATAGACCCTATGACTACTCAGCCACATGATGTGGATATTAAAGCATTAGAGCGTTTATGTTCAGTGTATAATGTAGTAATCGCATGCACTCGTTCAACTGCAGATTTTGTTATATCTTCTCACCTTTTTGAAGAAGATTATGAGCCTGTAACTATTGATTATACAAACTACCTTACTCGTAATGTATAATTTTTTCAGCTTTATTTGTAACTATTCATATATTAATGCGTCTTATGCTTTATAGGATATAGGTATTATAAGGAGTTACAAATGAAGCACATATCTTTTTTACTATTACTTTTCAGTATTTTTCTTGCAGGTGTAAATTTTGCAATGGCAGATGATTTTTATTACAGTGGTTCGCCATCATATAATCCATACAATGGTTATACAGTTATGAGCCTGCCACCACCACCTCCAATGAGCTCTGTGCCTTTTTATGTTAGAGATGATTATGATGATTATATAGAAGATTATTATAAATGTATATTAGGTTATGAGTATAAAGGTCTAACTTGCAGATATTGGAGAAATTATGCAGAAAAAAATGGTTTTTATCAAAAAACTACACCAATTCAGGGCAGTAATACTCAAAATAATATGCAGAATAATAGTAATACTAAACCAAATAATAATCAAAATACTCAGCAAACTGACAGTGTTAAGAATGTGCCTGAGCCATATACCCCTCAGCATTAAGTTTTATAGCTGCTGAAAATCAAATTGTTTCAGCAGCTTTTTTAATTGAATTATTTTTATTTTTATAGTATAAGTCCTTGTAGTTTTATCAAAAATATTCAGGGTTATTTGTGAGTAAATTCAGCTTGTATTTATTAAAATTATTTTTGAAAAATTTAGCTGTTGTATCTTTATTTGTTATGATACTTCTGTGGCTTTCTTCTGCTTATGGAAACCTTAATATATTAGACGGATATGACTATTCTGCTGTTGATTTTATTGTGGTAGGGATATACAGTACGATTTTGGGAATTAATCCTATTATACCGATAATTATTTCTGTAAGTATTATTGTTACAATGATAATACTCATGCGTAGTAATGAGCTGCTTGCATATATGGTTATAGGCGGCTCTCTTGCAAGGCTTTCTATTCCCCTTGTTTTAATAGGTGTAGTTATAAGCTCTTTTATGTTGTTTATGGACTATAAGGCTGTTCCAGAAGTACGTGAAGTCCGTGAAAATATGTTAAAAACTATGCGTGATATGCCTGTATCAAATAATGCCAGTGGCTTTTATGATACATGGTTTTTAGATAAAAATCAGGTTATTACCCATATATCTCTTGTTTCTATATCAGAAAAAACTATCTATGGTGTTGATGAATATATATTAGATAAAAATGGCAGAATATCTAATATTAATAAAACAGAAAAACTTGTAAAAGAAGATGATAAGTGGGTTGCATATAATACTCAGCAGATGAGTATATTAAGCAATCCGCCTGAAATTAAACATATTGATAGAAATGTATTAAATGATGATTCGTGGGACAGGCTTATATCTATATCTACCAGTGATATTCGTGCATATACACCTACTGAGTTATATACATTAATACAGCTTTTCAGAGAAAAGGGTATAAATACTGATACATTAGAGCTTAATTTATACTATAAATTTGCCTATGCAGTTTCTGTTATAGTTTTGATTATTTTGCTTTATCCTATATCTATTAATTTTTCAAGAAATTATTCTATTGTAAAAAATGCGTCTCTTACATTTTCAATTTCACTTGTATTTATATTAGTGCAGCACAGCAGCCGCTCACTTGGTTCAAGTGGGATTATACCCCCAATTGCTGCAACATTTGGACCTATTATCATATTTTTATGTATTGGAATATTTCTAATATATTATAGAAGTCTTGCAAAATAAAATATGAAAACTAGAAAACTCTTTTACTTATCAATAAAATATGGTATATAATTTTGGTAATTAAATGGAGGAATAAATGGGGCAAAAGTTAAAGTTTGCAGTTCGTCTTTTAGTTAGTATTTTTTTGCTTGGTATTTTAATATATATTGCAGGTCCTGCACAAATATATAAGGAATTAATAAACAGCAGACTAGATTATAATTTTGCAGGCTTCATTTTAATATTAACAGGCACTTTTGTTGCTGTATACCGCTGGTATATAATTATGAATGAGCTTGATTTTCCTAAAACTCCATTTTTATTTTATTTTAAAAGTTATTTCAGGGGTATATTTTTTAATCAGCTGCTGCCTTCATCTATTGGCGGCGATGCTGTTAAAGTAATAGATACAGCAAAACAGTTAGGATGTAAAAAACGGGAAGCATTTGTTGGTGTATTAATAGACAGAGGGCTTGGTATTGCAGGTATTTTCCTTTTAAACCTTATTTTTAACAATATGGCACAAGGTTTTCTGCCAAAATCAAGCTATTATATATTAAATATAATATCTTTTTCTGGGACAGCAGGTTTTATTGTTTTTATGTTTTTGCATAAAATAGAATATTTAAACAGATTTAAATTTTATCAAGTTATAAGTATTCCATCAAAAGCACTATGGACTGTTATGGCTGGTTTTAAAAAAACTTTTTTGCAGGTAATCTTGTCATTATCTATACATATATTTACTTTTGCAGGTGTATATATGATAGCAAGGGCTTTTGGGGTGGATTTGCCGCTCTATGCTTTTATGGTAATAATGCCGCCTGTAATACTGCTTACAATTATCCCTATTTCGCTTGCAGGCTGGGGTGTTAGAGAAGTCAGTATGGTAAGCCTTTTAAGTTATTCTGGTATTGCTCAGGAAACTGCTTTATCTATATCTATTATTTTTGGATTTACTTATGTAATACAAGGTCTTCTTGGATTATATTTTTTTATAAACAGTAAAAAGGAGATAAATAATGAAAGTTGATACAATGAGATTTGTAGATAAATATTTTGGAGTGCCACTTTGTTTGATTGGCACTGCCATTTTTAAGATTTTTGGACGACCTAAAAAAAATGTTAAGCCTAAAAATATACTTTTTATAGAGCTTTCAGAAATGGGTAGTGCAATACTTGTAGACCCTGCTATGCAGAAAGCAAAAAAGGCTTTTGATGCAGACTTATTTTTCTTAATATTTAAAAAAAATAAACCATCATTACAGCTTTTAAATACGGTAGATGATAAAAATATTTTTACAATCAATGCAGATGGTATCATTTCTCTTATTAAAGATACATGGAAGTTTTTATTTTGGGCGAGAAAAAGAAAAATAGATACTTGTATAGATTTAGAATTATTTTCACGATATTCTGGTCTTTTAGCAGGTTTTGCAGGTGCAGATAACATAGTTGCATTTAATAATTTTCATGGGGAAGGTCTTTATAAAGGCAATATGGTTACTCATAAAGTCATGTATAACAGCCATATACATATATCCAAAAATTTTATAGCTATGGTTAATGCTCTTATGTCTGATAAAAAAGAACTGCCTTATTCTAAAACGAAAATATATGACAGTGAAATAGTGCTTAGAAAAGCAGAAATAAGCGAAGAATTGAAAGAAAAGGTAGCCGCAAAGATACAAAGGATTATACCAGAATATAATGGGGGGGGGAATAAACTTATTTTAATAAACCCTAATGCAAGCGAGCTTTTGCCACAAAGAAGGTGGGACAAGAATAAATATAAAGATTTAATAAATAGAATATTAGAAGAATATAAAGATGTGTATGTATTAATTACTGGTGCTCCTAATGAGAAAAAGGAAGCAGAACAGCTTGCGCATCAGTGCGGGGATAGATGTTTCAGCTTTGCTGGTGCTGTAAAATTTTCAGAATTAATTGGTTTGTATGAATTATCTAAAATTATGATAACAAATGATTCAGGTCCTGCACATTTTGCGGCAGTTACAAGTATGCCAACAATAGTTATATTTGGTCCAGAAACACCAGCATTATACAGCTCCCTTGGTAAAACAAGACCAGTATATGCTAACCTTGCATGCTCTCCGTGTGTTAGTGCTGCAAACCACAGAAAAACTCCATGTAAAGATAATGTATGCCTGCAAATGATTACAGTTGATGAAGTATTTAATGTATTTAAGGAAGAATATAATGGATAAGTCAGTAGTTAAGCTAAATCAGCGGACAATATTAGCGATTTTAATAGTTTTCAGTATTTTACAGGCACTTTATAATGCTCTTTTGCCTATTTATCTTGATGAAGCATATTACTGGGTATGGGCAATGCGTCCAGAATTCAGCTATTATGACCATCCTGGTATGGTTGCCTGGATGATTTATCCATTTACATTTATAGCAAATAATGAGTTTACTATTCGCTTATCTACTGTAATTGCAATGTCTGTTACAGTATGGTATCTCGTGAAAGTCAGTTTAGAAGCATTTCAGAATGATGAAGAAAAAAATACTGCATGGTATGTATTTTTTATTTTTATTGCAAATCCTGCAGTGCATATGGGTTATGTTTTTATTACACCAGATTCACCGCTTATGATGTTCTGGGCAGCTGGTCTTTACTATACATTTATGGCATTAAAATATGGCAAAACTAAGGATTTTATTATATCAGGTTTTCTTGTGGGAGCTATGATGCTTAGTAAGTATGCAGGTATTTTATTTCCTGCTGCTGTATTTTTATATATATTAATATGCAGGCGTGATGTATTAAAAGATTACAGACTTTGGGTTTCGCTTATTATTGCAATACTCTGCCTTTTTCCTATTTTTTACTGGAATTATCAGTATGACTGGATAAGTATAAAGTTTCAGTATGAGCATGGCACAAGTTCTGGTTTTTCATTTGCAGGCTGGGATTTTATTCTTTTTATATTAGGTAGTTTATTTGTTATACCTACACCTGTTTTTGGCTATGTATTTTTAAAATATTTATGGCTTAAAGATTATCTTCATAATAAAGAAGTGTTGTTTTTTATCTTTTTAGCTCTAGTTCCAATGCTTTTCTTTTTTTATAAAGGTTTTTTTAAGAAAATGGAGCTTAACTGGATTATTCCTGCATTTATTTCAAGTATTATATTAATAGGTTATGCTGTTGCAAAGTATAATATGAAAAAAACATTTAAATATGGTATTATTTTTTCATTAGTTTTAGTTGTTATATTAAAACTTGCACCTGTGCTGCCTTTTCCAGCACATTTAAATATTGCTGAAAGGCTTATAGGATATAAAGAAGCTGTAATTCAGTTTGAAAAATATATTAAAGATGATGATTTAATATTCAGCAACCATTTAACTACTGCATCAATGCTTACTTTTTATCTGCCAGAGCATCCATTAACTCATATTAATGTTCCGTCAAGATTTAGTCAGTATACTATATGGGATGAAACTGATGGGATATTTAATTATGATAAAGAAGGGGTATATTTTGGCAAAGATGATGCATATAATTTTTTAAAAGAAAAATACAGCTCTGTCATACCTTTGGAAGTGATAAAAGTAACTCCATATAATGCTTTTGAAAAAACATTTTATGTATACAGATGTATTCCTTAAATTATTTTACATAAAATGAGCCATATTTACTTATTTCTATAATAGATTTATCACTTATATTATTTTTCCAGATAATATGAGTGATATTATCATGAATATCATTATTTTTTATAGAATTAGAACGAGTATGGTAAAAATAGCTGCATTTTTTATTATATTCATTTAAGCACAGGTTAGTAAAGTTGTCTTTTCCTATATTTTTTATTTTTATATAGTTATTTTTGCCACCAAAAACAGTAATAGAGCCATAATCAAATACTTTTACACCATATTTTGCAGCTGTTGGCATAAAATTATAACGAAATCCAGCTTCACTTCCTTGATAAAATATTTCTTTTTTATTATTTGAAAAAACAATAAACCCTTTATCTTGTGGAGAAATTTCAGGAAAGATATATTTAGGTGGCTTTTCTGCAGGATAGAAAATAATTAAAAGGCTTAAAAGTGATAGTATTTTTTTTCTGCCAGTCATAAACAAAGTCCAAACAGTAAAGAATATAGTAAAAGCCATTATATAAAACGGAATTGTTTTAAAAATAAAGCTGAAATATGTTATTTTAGCAATAAAATATACCATATTATTTGATATATTTTCTATTATTAAAAGTGGGGCGGCTGCTGTATTTGGAGCAATTAAAGCAAAAATTGCAAAAAGAATATGCAGATATATAACTGGCGAAACAATCATTGTGGATAATATACTTAAATGGTTAGTTGTGCCAAAAACATACATAGAAAGGGGAGCTGTAATTAATGTGGCAGCAGTTCCTGTAATAATTGCAGTTTTAATAATACCATATCCAGATTTCATCATATAAATAATGCCAAAAACTGCACCAAAAGACATTAAAAATGATATATTATTAATAGATGCAGGTGATACAAGTAAAAATAATCCTGCAATAAATAAAATAAATTTTTTAGAATTAACCTTTAAATCAAAAACATAAGCCATCATAATAATTGCTGCAAAAATAGAAGCACGGATAACTGTAATATTAAAGCCGCCCAGCATAATTAAAAATAATGCACCGAATGATGCAGCGATAAAGCGTATTTTTAAAGGCAGGAAAAAAAGCACAGATAAAAAGATAGCTGTAACTATTGCTACATGGCTTCCACTCATAGAAAGCAGGTGAAAAAGTCCTGATATAGTGTAAGCATCTTTTAAATTATCACTGATAAATTTTTTATCGCCTAAAATTAATGCTTGTGCAACAGTGATTTTCCCGCCAGAAGAATAAAATAAGTAGTTTGACATATCACTTCTAAACTGAAGTATTTTAGAGATAACAGGTGCTTGAAAAACAGAAAGTTTGCCGTCATATATATATACTGGCTTAAAAAATGGTTTTGATTTTTCTTTATCTATATAAAAATTGCCAAATAAAATATTACCGGGGAATATTTTAATATTTTTATTAATGTAACATTTACCACTTCCAAACTGAACTGAATTAATTTTTTCATATTCTACTGTATCTACAACTATAAAGTAAGAATTGATAGTTAAATGTATTACTATAAAAACTAATGCAAAAAATAAATTGTAAGGTTTATTTATTGTAAAAATAACAGCTGATAAGCCAGTTATTATAAAAAGTATTTTAGAAAATGGATACAGCAGTGCAGAAATAACAGCAAGTATTAAAAATATATAAGTTTTTGGTATCTTTTTTATTTTTTCCATATTTTATTATATAAAAGAATAAAAAATATTAAAAGTAATAATTTTGGCGAATTATATTGTCTCTTTAATTTATATAATATAAAAATGAGAAAACAACAGTAAATGGCAGTTAACTTACTCAAAAATACAACTTGTCATCCTTAGCTTGTTTCCGTGTCATATATATAATTAAGATTTTTCGCCTTAAAATCAGGCTCAAAATGACTGGTAGTGTGAAAACTGTGGACTTACTTAAAAAACTTATACTAATACACATAATGAATATAGCAGGAGAGTGCAAAGCAAATAAGGTCATACTGAGCTTTATTTATAAGCGATGTATCTGTATTTTATTTAAATCCTGCCACAATAGCATTTTTTGCACTTTTTATAAGCATAGAAAATGCAGTAGAAAGTATTTCTTTTGATTTATCATCAAGCTGGTTTATTTTCTTTCCTATTTTTACAGCATTTGCAAAAATGTTTTCTGCCATTTCTGAAAAAGATTTTGCCTTTGATGCCCCTATTACTTCCCATAGTAAATCAATAAACTGCTCTCTTTGCTCTATTGTCATATCATTAAGCCACTGCCTGAGAGTAGTATCTATTAATTGAGAGCTTGATGTTGTGCCTTCCATTTTTACAAAATCAGGTCCAAGCACTTCCCATGAATAAGGGTCATGCTGCATAATAAGTGTTTCGTTGCTTTTTATAACTATATACTCTTCTTCATGTTCTAAAAGCATACCTATAATAGAAGTCTGTGGAACAATAGTATCTATTTTATCCTGCATAGCATTATATTCTTTTGTTTTAAGTCTGCTTGATTTAAAACCCGGTCCGTCATTATTATATACTTTTATAATTCTATCCTGCACACTTTTATCAATATATAGTGAGGAATAAACTGCCAGATTGCCGCCTTTTGAATGTCCGCCTATATGCAAAGGCATATTTATCAGGGAAGAAACTGTTTCAAGATATTTTAATGCTTCAACCTGTGCAGGCACTTTATCCATAAAGCTCATATTAAAATCTTCTTTCCAGCCAACAAGGCTTGTATCTGTTCCGCGGTAGGCAATATAGGCAGTATTGTCTTCCATAATAATAGTTATAGCAGCAAACTGAGTTTCTATATTTTCATCATATTTATCAACATAATACATTAGCTTCATATTACCAAATCGTTTTGAATTAGCAAGTTTTACAGCCATTTCAATATCTTTTGATATTTTCACATGATGATTTTCGTCTGTTTGTATATTCATATCAGCAACTGCATCATGTATTGTAATATATTTTTTTTCTGATGAATTATCCTGTGTAAATAAGCCTGTAAATTTATTTGATATAGATGGTTTTGTATAGGAAAGTTCTGGCACAATATTTTTGAATGTAAGGTATACAAGGTTTGAAAGTATTAAGTTATCAACATTGTTGAAAGGTGCCTGCACTACATTTAAATCTCCCCGCCATAAAATATAATCTTCAATATTTGCCATAAGTGTATCTCTCTTATAATCTTTATATAAAAAAGTAAATATTATATTGATTACTGCCTTATAGTTTATTTTTATAAGGCAGCATATTTATTAATTTAAAGGAATTACTACACCATTATAAGTATCTTGAATATACTGTTTTACAGGTTCGCTTTTTAATATTTCAATAATTTTTTGTATTTGCGGATTATTTAAATCTTGTTCTCTGACTGCAACAATATTGCCAAAAGTAGAAGCAGAATGAGATGAGTTTGATTCGCCTACGATTACTTTATCAAGGACACCTGCACCAAGAGCATAGTTGCCGTTAATAACTGCAAAATCTAAATCAGGCAGGCTTACAGGCAGTTGAGCAGCTTCCATTGCTTTAATAATTATGTTTTTAGGGTTATCAATAATATCAAGTTCTGTTGCTTCAAAGCCTTTATTTTTATTGATTTTTAATATACCAAGGTCATCAAGCAGTAATAATGCTCTTGCTCCATTTGTAGGGTCATTTGGTATGCCAATAATTGCACCATTTTTTATATCTTCAATATTTGAGCTTTTTCCTGCATATATACCTAATGGTTCAAAATGGATTTTGCCAGCAGAAACAAGGTGATTTTTTAACTTATTTTTTTTGTTAAAATCTATTAAATATGGTTCATGCTGCATATAGTTTGCCTGAATATCGTTACTGTCTAATGCAGTATTTGGGATAATGTAATCACTCATTTCCAAAACTTTTACTTTTATACCAGCTTTTTCAAAATAAGGCTGAGCAAAATAAAGTATTTCAGCATGTGGTGTAGGTGAAGCACCTATAATTATTTCATTTGCTGATTGTTTTTTACATCCAGCAGTTACAGCAAGTGCTGCAAATGATAAAATTAACAATATTTTTTTCATTATTAATTCTCCTTACAATTTATTAATTTCTATTTCTTTTATCAGCTTTAAAAGCCCAGATATTGCATAACAACTGGATAAGCACAACAAGTATAATAAGCAGAATAACTGTGCTGTATCGCATTGATTCAATATATCTTTGGTAGCCATAAGTAATGGCAATATTTCCAAGACCGCCTGCACCAATTATACCAGTAATTGCAGTGTAGCTTAATATTGTAATAGAGCTTATGGAAAGCCCTCTGATTAAAGATGGCTTGCTTTCTACAAGCATTACTTTTGTAATAATCTGGAAATTTGAAGCACCCATACATTTTGCTGCTTCAACAAGCCCTCTGTCTACTTCTTCTATACTTTGTTCTACAATTCTTGCAACAAATGGAGTAGCTGCAATAATTAGTGGGATATTTGCAGCATTTGGTCCAATAGATGTGCCAGCTATAAGCCTTGTAAAAGGCACAATAAAAACCATAAGTATAACAAAAGGGACACTTCTTAATATATTTACAACCCAGCCTGCTGCATAGTTAAAGGTAGGAGATGAAGCTATTCCGCCTTTTTTAGTAATAGAAAGAGCAACACCAAGTGGAACCCCTAAAAGATAAGAAAAGAAAGTGGATACCACAGTCATATATATAGTTTCCCATGTAGCTTTTATCAGTAAAGCTCCATACTGGTCAATAAATGCTTCCATAATTATATATCCTCCATACCTAAAAGCATTTTAGTTACATCATGGGAAGGATTTGTAAATACATCTTTTGTAAGCCCCATTTCTACAAATCTTCCTTCATTAATAACAGCAACTTTATTGCATATTGCTTTTACCGCAGACATTTCATGAGTGATAATGATAATGGTAGTATTAAGGCGTTTATTAATTTCTTTTAAAAGGTTAAGCACCTGTTTTGTAGTAAGAGCATCTAATGCACTTGTTGGCTCATCACATAATAATGCTTCTGGGTTTGTAGCAAGGGCTCTGGCAATAGCCACTCTCTGCCTTTGCCCCCCTGAAAGCTGAGTTGGATAAAAATCTGCTTTATCATCAATGTTTACAAGTATTAAAAGTTCCTGCACTCTTTTTTTGATTTGACTTTTTTCCATTCCAGCTATTTCCATAGGAAAAGCAACATTTTTTGCAACAGTTTCCTGCATTAAAAGATTATAGTGCTGGAATACTACCCCCATTTTTCTTCTGGCTTTTCTAAGTTCCTGATGGTTCAGCGTAAGTATATCGTTGCCATCAATAAATATACTGCCGCTGTCAGGTCTTTCTAAAAGTGTAATGCACCTAAGCAGTGTAGATTTACCTGCTCCGCTCATGCCAATAATGCCAAAAATATCCCCATCATACATTTCTATATTAATATCATTAAGAGCAGTTACTTTGCCGTTTTTACCATTAAATCTTTTTGATAGGTTATCAATTTTAATCATCTTTTTGCTAAACAGCTCCAAATTAAGAAATAATTATTTACTATATATATTCTTGCCTATACAGTCAATAAAAAAATTTGCGGGCAAATTTTACTAATCATTTTGCCATATATATTTTATTTCATGAACTGTTTCTCTTTTCTCATTATTTTTGTTGGAAATATTATCTTTATAAAAAATCATTTGATAAAAATTTTAAACTGCTTTAAAAATTTACCCTCTGCATAAATTGGATGCTGGCAGAGGGTTAAAGCAAAAATTGGAGTTAAATATTGGGAAACTAACTTTAATATCGTTATATATTAAAATATATATAGTGTCAATAAGAAAATGAAAAAATAATTAATATATTAAAAAAACAATAGTTTCTATTGACTTTACAGTTAGTAAGTGATATATATTAAAAAATATTACGAAAGGAGATAATTATGAAAAAGTTATTCATTTTTTTAGTTTCATTGCTTATAATAATACCTGCTGTTTCATTTGCAGCAGATAAAGTTATAGTTTTTGCAGCATCATCTACTACTAATATGATAGATGAAGTTTTAGCTGTTTATAATAAAAAAGGCGGCAATGCTTATGGAAGCTATGCTGCTTCTGGTGCATTAGCTAAGCAGATACAGTCTGGTGCTCCAGCAGGCATTTTTATATCAGCAAATAAAGAGTGGATGGATAAGCTTGAAAAAGAAGGTTCAGTAGATGAAAGCAGCCGCAAAAATCTTTTTGGCAATAAACTTGTTTTGATAACTAATAAAAAAAATAATATAAAAGTTGATTTCAGCAAAAAAGTAGATTTTACATCTATTTTACAAAATGAAAAACTGGTTATAGGTGCTCCAGAAAGTGTGCCTGCAGGGCAGTATGCAAAACAGTCTTTTACAAAATTAGGATATTGGGATAGTCTGCAAAAAAATATTGTAACAGCAGCAAATGTTAGAGATGCACTTGCTTTTGTTTCCCGTGGAGAAGCATTATTAGGTGTTGTTTTTGGAACAGATGCAGCTGCTGATAAAAATGTTACAGTAGTGGCAGAGTTTCCAGAAAATACTCATAATGATATAAGCTATCCTGTTGCAGTAATAAAAGATAACAGCAATCAGGAAGTGAAAAAACTTTATAACTTTTTAATAAGTGATGAAGCAAAAAAAATCTATGAAAAATATGGATTTAAAGTTTATTAAAATATAATATTAAGTGCAGAATGTTAGAGATTTTTACTTTAAGCCAAGCAGAGCTATCTGCTGTAAAATTAAGTATTCTTGTTGGGTTTTGGTCAGTTGCAGCAAGCCTGCCATTTGGTATATTTTTTGGCTGGCTTTTAGCACGGTATGATTTTTTAGGCAAATCTATACTTGACGGGTTTCTGCATCTGCCCCTTGTTGTGCCGCCAGTTGTAACAGGCTATATTCTTTTAATACTTTTTGGCAGAAAAAATGGTGTGTTTGGCCCATGGCTTTATGATATATTTGGAATTTCTTTTGCTTTTAACTGGAAAGGTGCAGCTCTTGCCAGTGCTGTTGTATCATTTCCTTTAATGGTGCGTGCTGTAAGGCTTTCTATTGAATCTATTGATACAGGACTTGAGCAGGCAGCTAAAACACTAGGGGCAGGGTATATGAAAATATTTTTTACTATTACATTTCCCCTTGCATTACCCGGTATTATATCTGGTATAGTGCTTGCTTTTGCACGCAGTCTTGGAGAGTTTGGAGCAACTGTTACATTTGTTGGAAATACACAAGGAGCAACACAGACACTTCCACTTGCACTTTCAGCTGTTTTGCAGGTGCCTGATAGTGAATTTTATGCTGCCCGCCTTGCAGTAATTTCATTAGTTATAGCTTTCAGCTCATTGATAATTTCTGAATATTTTGCTTGCAGGGCAAAAAAATATAAGCAGTCTGGCAGGATATAATGTTTAAAATAGATGTAGAGAAACAGCTTGGAAATATTTTAATAAAATGCAGCTTTGAGATAGCTAAACCATGTATAACAGCAATATGCGGTTGTTCTGGGGCAGGCAAAACAAGTATTATTAATATGGCAGCAGGCTTAATTACTCCAGATAAAGGCATTATTTCATATAATGGCAGAGAGTTTTATAATTCAGAAAAAAAAATAAATATACCTGCAAATAAAAGGTTTACAGGCTGTGTTTTTCAAGAATCAAGGCTTTTTCCAAATATGAAAGTTAAGAAAAATCTGCTTTATGGTATGATGAGAAAAAGTCCGTCTTCTTTAAACTGTAATTTAGATGATGTATGTTCTCTTCTTGGTATTTCTCATCTGCTTGAAAGATACCCGCAGAATTTATCAGGCGGTGAAAAACAGCGTGTAGCAATAGGCAGAGCACTTCTTTCAAACCCTGAAATACTTTTAATGGATGAACCACTTGCATCTCTTGATGAAATAAGGCGGTCTGAATTAATTTCATACATAAATCTTATTCAAAAGCATTATAAACTGCCTGTATTATATGTTACTCATTCTGTAGATGAAATACTGCAGCTTGCTGATATGGCTTTATATATGGAGCAGGGTGTATCAAAATATTTTGGCAGTGTAGTAGATGTATTAAACAATGCTGCAATAAAAGCAAACCGTCATAACAGTTTTAATACTATATTTGAAGGTGAAGTAGAAAAATATGATGAAGAAAGCAGCACTGCATTAATCAAGTTTGGCGGCGGATATGTGGAATCATCATGTGAAAAGGTGGAAAATGGCAGGAAAATAAGATTTTCAGTAAATATTCATGATGTAGTTTTAAGCATTAAGCAGCCAGAAGGCATAAGTATCCGTAATATATACAAAGGTAAAGTTATAGAGATAGTAAAACAGCCTAATAATTTTTATGATATTTTAATAGATATTGGTGATAAAATATGGGCAAGAATATCAAAAGGTGCATATAGCGAGCTTGATATTATAGAAGAAAGTATAATTTTTGTAATGATTAAAAGTGCCGCTATTTCAGATACTTTAAAATTAGTTCATTAAAATGGTGTTTATTAATTTTATATTGGACTTATCAAAATAAATTTATATTAAAAAATTCATCCGTGAATTTTTTAAAACACGCTCTGCCGAAGCAGGTTCGGCTATCGCTCACTAAAGACGGCTCGTCCTGAGCCTGCTTCCCTGTCATACTGAGCCTGCAAGGCGAAGTATCTAAAAAGCTGGATAGTTTAAATATATTATGCACTGCTTAAATATATATAATTTAGATTTTTCACCTGTAAAATTGGGCTCAAAATGAACTTAATAAGTTTATATTAAAAAATACATCCTTGTATTTTTTAAAACACGCTCTGCCGAAACAAGTTCGGCTATCGCTCACTAAAGACGGCTCGTCCTGAGCCTGCTTCCCTGTCATACTGAGCCTGCAAGGCGAAGTATCTAAAAAGCTGGATAGTTTAAATATATTATGCACTGCTTAAATATATATAATTTAGATTTTTCACCTGTAAAATTGGGCTCAAAATGAACTTAATAAGTTTATATTAAAAAATTCATCCGTGAATTTTTTGAAACACACTCTGCCGAAGCAGGTTAGGCTATCGCTTACTAAAGATGGCTCGTCCTGAGCCTATGAACTTACACAAAAAAATATACAAAGTAAAATTTACCTGCTTTTTTAGGGTATTATTTTATTTGTATGTAAAATTTCTTATTAACAATCTTATAAATATATGTTAAAATAGACATATGAAAAAAATATTTATTAGCGAAGTAATTAAGTATGCATTGATTATCAGCATAAGTGTTATTGCATTAGTATGGGCGTCTCTTTCTCGTTTAACTATGGCGACCCTTGAACGCACACTTGAGAGTTATCTTCAAAGCAGTATAAATATTATTGATTATGATAAATCTCAGCATAATATGATGTTAAATGAATATAAATCATCTACATTAGTAACAGCGTCAGATATTGCTCTTTTAATAAAAGCTGATAACTCTTATTTAACAAATCAAGCCAAACTTAATGAACTCCGCAGAACATTAAAATTAGATGAAATCTTGGTTACTGATGTTAATATGCAGATAGTGGCATTATCATCTTCTAATGCAGCTATACAGTCAAGCTGTGTCCATTTTAATGATTTTGTTTCAGGGATACATCAAAATAATTTTCAAAAATATACAGAGCCTTCTTTTTGCGATAGATATAAAGAGTTTATGCAATATACAGGTGTTTCAAGACTTGATAAAAATGGTATTATAATAACAGGAAGAAAAAGTTCTAATATAAGCAGTATTAATAAATCATCTATAATGGATAATTTATCATCTATATATTCTATATATAAAAATGGTTTTATTGTGGTTATAGATAAAAATTTGCATACAATTATCAGTTATAAGGATAATAAATTTTTAGGAATAAATATTGCTGATTTAGGTTTAAATATTGACGCTCTGCGTTCATCAATGGATGTATCAAAAGTAATGCTTGAAGGATATGATGCTTTTGCACTGTTAAGAGACAGTGGTGATTATTCATTTATCGCTGTTGCATTTAAAAAAGATGTATATTCTAGTGTATATGTATATTTATTTATAATTATTATATCTATTGCTTTAATGGTAATTTTTATGCAGTTATTTATGCTGCAGGTTGTAAATCAGCATATTATCAGTGGAATATCATATATTATATGCTGCTTAGACTCCATAACAAAAGATAATCTTGATACTAAGGTTGAATTGAATACATGTGATGAGTTTTCAATTCTTTCAGACAGTATTAATTCTATGGTAAGTCGTTTACGCAATCTTCTTTTATCTGAAAAACAGCTTGTGCAGGAAAAAGCATATCTTGCTGCTGTAAAAGGTGATTTTTTAGCTATGATGAGCCATGAAATAAGGACACCTTTAAATGTTATTATTGGTATGGCACAGATTGGTATGCGTTCTAATTTTGATGATAATAAAAAAAGAGATACTTTTGCTGATATTAATATGGCATCTACTCACTTATTAGGGCTTTTAAATGACATATTAGATATATCAAAAATTGATGCTGGAAAATTAGTATTGTCAAATTATCCATTTTCCATAGAAGAAGATATTACTTATTTGCAGCTTTTAATATCAGCAAAAGCTCGTGAGCAGGAATTATCACTGCTTGTAGAAACAGATGGTATTGAAAATGTTATTGTTAATGGCGATAAATTAAGGCTTAATCAAGTATTACTAAATCTGTTATCTAATGCTATGAAGTTTACAGAAAAAAACAAACAGATTACATTATCAGTAAAAGTGCTTAATAAAACAGATGAAAATATTTCTATTCGCTTTATGGTAGTAGATGAAGGGATAGGAATGAGCAGGGAAAAACTTGATAAAATATTTAATCCTTTTGAGCAGGCAGATACAAGTATTACAAGAAGTTTTGGTGGAACTGGTTTAGGGCTTAGTATTTCTAAAAGTATAGTAGAATTAATGGGTGGAAAAATTAATGTAGAAAGTAAACTTGGTCAGGGCAGCCGTTTTTGGTTTGATGTTACTTTTGATTATGGTGTATTAGATAATGCAGACAGCAGTGAAACTTCTTTATTAGAAGAAGGCTCGCTTTCTCAATACAGAGCGTTAATAGTTGATGATGCATTACTAAATAGAAAAATACTTTATACATTTTTAGAAAAAACAGGTATAAAAATGGAGGAAGCTGCAAGTGGTGAAGAAGCTATTGAAAAATATATGGATTCACCAGTGGGCTTCTATAACATAATATTTATGGATATTCATATGCCTAATATGAATGGCTATGAAACTGCTGAAAAAATAAGGCGTTCTAATAAAATGGACGCTTTAACAGTCCCTATTATAGCTGTTACTGCTGATGCTTTTAAAGAAACAGAAGAAAGAGTTTTATTGTGTGGTATGAATGGGTTTATTTTCAAACCACTAAATTTTGCAAAACTTAGCGATGTTGTGAAAAAAGTATTAGGCAATCAGTTAAATACAAATGAAAGAATAATGGTATGGAATAAAATTAATAATCTTGATTAAGGGTTTGGAGTATTGTTTAATGGAAAGAGTTAGAGTTTCAGCAGAAACTGCTGTTCAAATTATAAAAAATGGTGGTATGCTTATACTTACTGATGATGAAACAAGAGAAAATGAAGGTGATTTAGTTGTAGCTTCAGAGTTTATTACAGCTGAGCACATTAATTTTATGGCAAAATACGGCAAAGGTTTAATTTGTGTAAGCCTGCCAGCAGAAAGATGTGATGAACTGCAGCTTTCAGCTATGGTGCAGGAAAATACATGTAAGTTTGGCACAGCATTTACTGTTTCTGTGGAAGCAAGGGAAGGGGTAACAACGGGTATTTCTGCCTATGACAGAGCAGTTACTATTAAAACATTGATTAATCCTAATGCTACATTTAGAGATATAGTAACACCCGGTCATATGTTCCCACTAAGAGCAAAAAAAGGCGGCGTTCTTGTCCGTGCTGGTCAGACAGAAGGTTCTTATGATTTAGCAAGAATGGCAGGACTTTATCCAAGTGGTGTAATTTGTGAAATTATGGATGATGATGGTTCTATGGCAAGAATGCCTAGACTTGTAGAATTTGCAAAAGAGCATAATATTAAAATTGTTACTGTGGCAGATTTAATTAAATACAGGCTTGAGCATGAGCCTATTGTTCAGGAAATAGAAACAGCACTTATGCCTTCAGCTTATGGCAGTTTTAGTATTAAAGGTTTTTTAAATACAAGTGATGAAAAAGAAGCTGTTGCCATAATTAAAGGCGATATTTCAGGCGATGAGCCTGTATATGTGAGAGTTCATTCTCAATGTTTGACAGGTGATATTTTTGCGTCATCAGTATGCGGCTGCGGCACAAAACTTCATAATGCACTTCATATAATAGAGCAAAAAGGCAGGGGTGTAGTGCTTTATATTTATAAAGATACATCAAAAACTGGTTTTTTAAGCTCACCAGAGGGAATGTTAAGCCCCCATAGTCCTAATGAAACAAATGCAGAAGGGTTTGGTTTTGGTGCTATGTGTTTAAGAATGTTAGGGCTTAAGAAAATTAAATTATTAGGAAGCAGCCCAAAAACATTAAATCTTCTTGCCAGTTATGGATTAGAAATAGTTGAATAATTTTTAGTGTAAATTTTACTTTTCTTTTTATTTTTTCAAATTTTGGCTTGATATTTGCTTGTATTGCAGTGTGGAGGTTTGATTATGATGAATTTCAACACTGTAAACAAAGCAAATACTGCCCAGTCTTTATTGCCATCTTTTTCAGAAACTACTGATATATCAGGAAAATCTTTCCAATCTATTTTTAAAACTGTGAAAGATAATTCTTATGATAATTCTTTAAATCCATACAGCAGAGATGATAAAAGATATAGTCAGGATAAAGAAAATTATGAAGCAGTGGAAAGAGCTGTATATAGAGATGACAGTCCGTCAAGCAAAAACATAAAAGATACAAATACAATTCAAGAGCAGAATATATTTGAAAGAAAAGATTTTAAAGCTGTGCAGAATAGTCAGGCAGAAACAGGCAGTAATAAAGGTATTGTTTATAATCAGGAAATTGTATCAAACCAAGATATGCAGTTAGAAGCTAATCAGGAAGATACTATATCTTTTAAAGATATTTTAGCACTGCTTCAAACAACAGTGAAAAATAATACTGGTGAAGAATCAGCAAATGAGGAATCAGCAGCACAGGAAAATATTAATTTATTAACAGATACAAATACAGATACCAATATTAATACTGATATTAATAATAATATTAATATTAATACTAATACTAATACTAATACTAATACTAATGATGATACATTATTGCAGAATATTAATACAACAGTGAAAAATAATACTGGTGAAGAATCAGCAAATGAGGAATCAGCAGCACAGGAAAATATTAATTTATTAACAGATACAAATACAGATACCAATATTAATACTGATATTAATAATAATATTAATATTAATACTAATACTAATACTAATACTAATACTAATGATGATACATTATTGCAGAATATTAATACAGCAGTATCTGAGCTGAATATTCCTGATGATTTAAAAATAAAGTTTCATAATTTTATTTCATTACTTAAAAATATAGAGCAGCCTGATTTACAGGGATTTGTAGAATATATTGGTGCATTATCTGAAGATATAAATATATCAGATATTAATGTGGAAAATATTTCACTTGAAGAAATTTCTGAAAAAATATTAGGTGTAGAAACAGACAGCGGTTCATTAGAAAAAGCATATACAGCATTGCAGGAAAAAATTTCAGAGTTTACAAATCTGCCAAAAGAAAGTTATGTAGATATAGTTGAAACAGAAAAAACTGAAATTAAAGATATAATTACTTCTTTAACAAATGATAAACCAGAAAATACAGAAATTATTAATAACCTTTCTGCTTTAATAGATGAGGCTGTAAAAGAAACTGCTTTACCATCAAATAATGAAAAATTAGAGCTTGCTAAAAATATTATTACGGTAGTTAAAGCTGCTGCAGAAAATATTTTATCTCAGCCTGATACTGTATCATCTGATAATATATTAGAAAATACTTCTGCAGAAAAAGAAGCAGTAGTTATAGATAATGAAATTTCTGGTGATTATGTAAAACAAACAGCACAGTTAGATGAAGATAATACTTTATTTAAACAGTCGTCTGATAAAAAAATATTACAGGATACTGCAAAAGATACATTTAAAGATGTTGTTACAGAAAATATGCAGGATAGTGCAAAAGAAAGTGCAAAAAAAATTGTCAAAGAAACACTTAAAGATGTTGTGAAAGAAATTATGAAAGATACTATTAAAGATACAGCTAAACAGGCAGATACTATTTCAGTAAAAGATGTGCAGAAGGAATTTAAAACAGCTAATGTGGAAGTTACTGAAAGTTTAAGAGGTGAACATAATGCAAAAGCTGAAATAAAAGCACAAACTGTTAATTTGGCAGAAACAGATAAAAATTTACAAAATAATTTAAACCAGAAAGAAATGATGATGGTTAAAAATAATGCAGAGGAAAATTTTTCTACATCTCAAAATGATAAGGGAAATAATTTCAATTATTTTCTAAAATCATCAGCTGAAGTGCAGTCAAAATACGATACAGCTCAAAGCAAAGAAACTCAAGCTCCATATAATATGAAAGAGCCACGAGATATTGAAAGGCTTGTCCGCACAATGCAGTCATCAGTTAGTAAAGGTCAGTCAAAATTAACTGTTGTATTAACACCTGAAAATTTAGGCAGAATGCAGATACAGTTAAGTGAAAGCGGCGGTAAGATTACTGCAAAATTTTTATCAGATAATGAGAGCAGCCATAAATTAATAATGGCTCAAAGTGATTTGTTAAAAAACCAGTTATCAGAAAAAGGTATTGTAGTTGATAATATGGAGTTTGCATTTAATGATGCTATGAGTAAGCAGCAAAATAATGATGAGCATGGCAGGAAAACTTCTAAACAAAACCAGAAAGGCAAAAATTTTAGAAATCAGGAAGATAATTTAGAAGTTGGCACAGAAGTTGCTAATAATAAACCAACAGGCATATATGCCTAAGATAAGAGGAAAAAAATGCAACCACATTTATTCGGGCAAATGGAGCCAACAACAATTAATCAGCAGAAGAACAAAACAGATAAGGGTGTAGGTAAATCTGAGCTTGACCAACAGGATTTTTTAAAACTGCTTGTTACTCAGTTGCAGAATCAAGACCCTTTAAACCCAACTGACCAAGCTGAATTTATGAGTCAAACAACAGCATTTTCTCAATTAAATGAGATGACAAGTATGAATTCAAGTTTAGAAAAAATGCTTGAGTTGTTAAGTATGCAGGCTTATAACAACAGTTCACTAACAGCTGGTGCTGGTTTTATTGGTAAAGAAATTGAATATCAAACTAATACTGTAACAGTTGGTGGCGACAGCTTGAAAAATATTTCTTTCTATCTTGATGGTGACGCATTATCAGAAAAAACTCAAATCAATATTTATAATGAAGAGGGTGCATGTGTTGCTATTGTAAAACCAGATAAAAACTTAACATCAGGACAGAATACTATCCACTGGGACGGAAAAGGTGTTGGTGGTGTTGAAGTTCCAGACGGCACTTATTACTTTGAAGTGGAAGCTTTTAATTCAGCTGGTGAAAAAGTGGCTGTTCAGGAATACGGCACAGGTGTTGTTAAAGGTGTTAAAATGTCAAATGGAGTGCTTTACTTTGATATTGGTGAGGGTGTTGTATCTAGTGAATATGTTTACTCTGTTAGGGAGCCGGGTTCTTCTGGTGAAAATAATAATGATTCATCAAATGGTGACTCTGCTGGCAGTGATAAAGATAAGAAAACAAATTAATTAAAAAAATAAATAATAAAGTTAAGTATACAGATAAGTTTGAATGGAGCGTCAAATTTATCTGTCAGGCATTCGGAGGTGCTTTTATGTTAAGGTCAATGTATAATGCAGTAAGTGGATTGGATGGAAATCAAAAAGCTATGGATGTTTTAGGTAACAACATTGCAAATGTAAATACAATAGGTTTCAAAATGGGTCGTGCTGTATTTCAGGACTTGATGAGCCAAACATTAATTGGAGGTAAAACTCCAACTGATTCAAGAGGTGGTATCAACCCTCGTCAAGTTGGTAATGGTGTTTATTTAGCAGCAGTAGATAATATATTTACTTCTGGTGTGTTAAAATCTACTAACAGCACAACAGATTTAGCAATTCAGGGAGCTGGTTTTTTTGTAGTCCGTGGTGAAGGTGTAAATGAAAACTTTTATACAAGAGCTGGTGACTTTAACTTTGATAATACTAATACATTAACAACCCCATCAGGTTACAGGGTTCAAGGGTGGATGTCTAACCCAGATACTGGTGAATTAAACAAGCAGGTGGGTGTGGGTGATATTGTTTTAGGGACAAATTATCAGGTGATGAAACCAAAAGCATCAACAAAAATTAATATGTCAGGTGCATTAGATACTACTGCAACAGCTTCAACAGTAACTTATGGCAAACTTTTAACTCAAGCTTCTGCTAAACAGGATATTAATACAATGCTTAGTTCTGGTGGTGCTGCTATGGATTTAGCAGATGGGGAAAAAGTAAGAATTTCTGCAAATCCATCTCTTTATACTCCAATGAGCCAGTTATCTGATAAAAATGGCACATCGTTAGGAGTTAGTGAACTTAATGGTAATGTTACTTTTAGAATTAATGGTTCATCTTATTCTTTAAACTATAATTCTCTTGGTGGCGGCTCTTTAAATGATGGTAAATATACTACAATTGAGGATTTTCTGCAGGAAGTAAACAATATTTTTATGCAGGCAACAAAAGAACATGTTGATACAGCTACTAACACAGCAGGAACTCCAATTGCAACAATGACTTTTAAAGATGGTAAATTTGCTATTGAGGCAAACTATGGTCATCAGTTTGAAATTAATGGCATCAGCGGTTCATCTAAATTAGCCGCACTTCTTTCTCCACTTGCGACTACATATAATGCAGGTAAAACAGAATATTCTTCTGAATTAACTTATCAAAAAGAAGTAACATATAAAGAAGATTTTACTTCTGTTGAACAGTTAACAGATAGAATTACAAACTCTATCAATGGTGGAGTTGTGCCAGGTGGTTTCAGTGCTGAATTTTTGGAAAATGATTTTGGCTTAGAAGAAGGTGAAGGAATATCATTTAATGATATTACAGTTTATGACCCTGTAACAAATTCTGCAATAGCAACTTTACAAATAGGGCCTTTTACATATACTGAAACTGTAAATCCTACTATTAGAAACCAATTCCATACTATTCAGGAATTAGGCAGATTAATAACAGATGAAGTTAATAATGCATTGCAAAATTCTGGTGTTGCTAATCTTACTACAAAAGTATCTTTTGGACTTGATGGCAACAGATTAAGCTTTTCAGTAACAGGTGCAAGTCATTCAATATCATTTGGGGAAAGCACTCTGCATCAGGCGATAGGCAGCACTGCTCAGCCTAACACATATTTAAAAATGATTTTTGACAACTCATTAAATACTTATGGTGCAAATAATGTTGTTACACCTAAACAGTTAAATGATGCAGTGTCTACTGTTGATATTGAAGCAATAGCTGGTAAAGGCAGAATAGTTTATAATTTTGAAGATACAGATGACAATACACTTGTTGATATGTCTACAAATAAACTTCACATGCAGAATAAAGAAAATCTTATATTCAGAATTCAAGGTATGACAAACCCTATTATTTTAGAATACAATACAGCTGGAACTGCTGTTACTCCTCCTGCAACTGCATCGTTTTCAAGTTCTGCAACACTAGCAACAGCATTACAAACTGCAATTAATGCTGCAGGTGGTAATTTTATAGGTGCAACTGTTGCATATAATCAAGCAACTAATGAGTTTACAGTAACCGCTGCAGCTGGTCAAACTATAGCTTTTACAAGAATAGAAACTACTGCTAAAACTCCATTTTTACAGGAAATGTTATCAAATGGTTTAGTAGGGCAGACTATTTCAGACCAAGGTTATACTATAGATGGTGAATCAAATATTGTAGATAATATTACAGGTCTTGATATTACAAAAGCAAATAAAGGTGAAATCTTTAATGAAAATATGTTTGAAGGAAATGTTACTGGCACATTGGGTATAGGTAAATCATTTACTTCTAAACAGTTTTTAACAACTGCTGATGAAACAACATTGATGATGAACCTTTTTGATGAAAATGGTAACTATATGAACTTTGTAGAAAACCAATCTACACTGGAAATTAAAGGAAGTATCAATAATGAGCAAATTACTAATAATGGCTATTTTTCAATAGGTGCTACAAGTTCACTTGCAGATTATATGCTTGCTATTGAAAAATTTGTAGATTTAAATGGCGGCCATAATACTTTTGATAATGTTACAATAGAAAATGGAGTTATCAAAGTAGTTGGAGAAAAGGGTAAAAGAAATAATCTTGATTATTTAACTATTACTGCAACAGGCGGTTCTGAAACATCTAATATGATTTTTAATAACACTATGCAGGGCACAGCAACTGCAGCAACTGGCGGTATAGCTTATAGAACTATGGAAATATATGATGAACAGGGCAATAAGCATAATATTAATTTTACATACAGCTTATGGAATGAAGAATTAAATGAATGGAGAATGGAAATAGAGACAGACGACCCATTAAATGATGTTGCAATTAATGGAGCAAGCCAAAATGAACTTATTATAAGGTTTAATGCTGATGGAACTTTAAGCCATATGTATGACAGATTTACTACTCCATCAAAAGTAATATCCAACCCTACACTTAGGTTCTCTGCTGCAAATGGGACAAATATTATTGACCCAATAGCCTTAAACTTAGGAACAGCAGGTGAAAATGATGGATTATCAATAGCTGCAAATGGTGGAGGCATTACAAGAGCATCAACAGATGGTTATACTGTTGGCGACCTTGAAAATAGAATGTTTAACCCTGCAGGTGAGATTATCGGAACATATACAAATGGTCAGACACGAGTATTAGGTCAAATTGCTCTGGCAACTTTCGTAAACGAAAGAGGTTTGGAAAAAGTGGGTGATACTATGTTTCAGGCAACAGGTGCATCTGGTCAAGCAACAATAGGCGAGCCTATCACAGGTGACAGAGGTGAAATTGCAGCATCTATGCTTGAAAATTCAAATGTTGATTTATCAACAGAACTTGTAAATATGATAACAACTCAAAGAGCATATCAATCAAACTCTAAAGTTATCTCTACCTCCGATGAGATGATTCAAGAGTTACTTAACATGAAGCGTTAAGATAGATAGTTGATTAAAATATTTCCTTAGGATAAGCCATTCGCTCCGGCTGGTCCTAGGGGATTTCAAAGCATTTTCCGCAAAAGAGAAACAACTCAGTGTCGGGCTTTGATTCGCATATGAAATGCTGGGGTGTGAGTGTATACGCGCATGTACTTCACCCCCTCATTTCTATTTCATAATTTCATTTATAATCCAGTGGTTTCATTTTTATATTGAACTTTTTTGGGTAAGTTCATTTTATAATATCTATAAAACCATTCCCTTATGTCATATTAAGCCATAAGGCGAAATATCTAAAATGGTAATATTATAAAATTTTTGCAAATATAAATAATTAATATTCTAGATTATTTGCTATGCTCATAATAGGCAATGGGTTGTATGGATTTATGGTAAAATTTTTTATAACCGTTTTATATTTTTCATTCATATTACATATTAAAAAAGAAATTATAATAAAACTTACATAGTTAAGCATAACTTTATGGTATTTTTTAAAAAAAAAATAATCAGTAATTATTTTCTTCAGCTAGATATTCAAAGCCTATATCTGCATATAATTTTTGTTTAATAAAAAGATTAAAATTGTCTTAATTATTGATAATATTAAATAAAAAAAACTGCATTTATATTGACAAAAGTATTATATTTGTTAAATTTGCAGAAAAAGTGTAATTTATAAGTTGATAAAGATTTATTTTTGAGTATATTAAAGATACAAAAAAACTTGGAGGCAAAGAAGATGGGAAAAGAAACTAATGTTTTAAAATCATTAGAAGAAAGCTCAGTGTCAAGACGATCCTTTTTAAAAGGCCTTGCAGCAATGGGTGCCATTGGTGCTGTGGCTGGCTGCTCTAAAGACAGCGGTTCAGAAATCATATATGGGGGGGGAATTTAGGAAATGTAATATCTCCCGAAGACCTTTCTAACCCAAAAATCTATTACACATCCTGCGTTCATAACTGTGGCACAGGCATTCGCTGTGTTTCAAAATTACATGTAGTAAATGGAAGAATAGTCCGAGTTACATCAGATGACAGCGATTATGCATTTGATGGAACTTATAGAAATAAAGAGCAGTATAACGATGCTCGTTCATTAACCTGCCCTAAGGGTAGAGCTATTAAATACCGTGCTCATCATCCTGCAAAGCTTCGCTACGCTTTAAAGCAGACTAAGGGGCGGGGTGACTTATCTGGCTTTATTAGAATTCCTGTTGATGAAGCCTTAAAAGAAATTGCAACAAAATATAGAAAAACTGTTGAAAGGTATGGTCCTGGTGCAGTCCATAATATTTATGGCACATCAGGCGGTTACAGCAGTCAGGGAACTTATGCAAGTTACAGCTCTACAAGGTCTGCACTTACTCCAGCTGGAGCAAGAGGCGGCTATGGAGACTACAGTTATTATCAATATCACTTTGGCTCAGTTATTGTAGGTCACCCAGGTTCATGTGGTGCATATACTAAATCATCAAATGTTTCATGGCAGTTTCCTGCAATTGCAGGCGTTGTAAAAAATGTTGTTTCTTGGGGAGCAAATATTCTTACAACAGTAAACTCTGCCAGCTGGTCTTATATTAGAGCATTTGAAAAATTAAAAGAACGCGGTGGCAGAGCATGGTTTATTGGACCAGAACTTACAGATACTGGTGTTACATGCCATACTGACTGGATACAATCTCGTAACTATACAGATGTTGCATTAATTATGGGTATGCTTTATGAAATGCTTGTAAATACATTTGATTCAAATGGTGCAATAAAAAAATCATCTAAAGCATTAGATATAGATTATATAGATACAATGGTGCATGGTTTCTTTGCATCTCCAGAATACTATGTTAATACAACTACTGGTCAAATAGTAAAAGAAAAACCAGCTGATACTACTGGTTATCGTCATATAGAAGCTGTTGAAGCAGGTAAATGTTTAGCATCATACATATTAGGTGGAAATGCAGCACTTATTGGAAACCCAAAATATAATGCAAACTCTACAAACTATACAGCAAAAAAATATCATGAATTCAGCAATAATATGCCAAGGGTTGGTAAAGTATCTTGGAAAGTAACAAAAGGTGCAGGAACTGAATATCAATATAAAAAAGATTTTAATGTGCCAAAAACTCCAGAATGGGCTGAAAAAATTACTGGTGTTCCAGCAGCTAAAATAAGAGAGCTTGCAAATATGTATACAGACCCAGAACAGCACCCAATATTTAATGAATGGGCTGGCGGCACACAAAAGCAGTTAAATGGTTCTATCCAGCTTTGGGCAATTACTGCACTTATGGCTATCACAAAAACATTTGGTTTAAGCGGTGAAACTTTTAGTGGTGCATGGGCTACTACAAACTCTCGTGGTCCAGTTGCAGATACTGATACTAATAATTACCTTGATTTTTCATCAATTACTGTTGGTAATGCTGGAACTACTGCAAATAGTTCTAATGACTATACAGGTGAAGTATCTATTTCTGATAGGACAGTTAATAGTATTTCATGTAAAGAATGGTTTAATGGTATTAAGATAGCTTTCAAAGACTATCTAACTCCAGAAAGAGGCTATACTGGTGAAAATATTCCAGACTGGGATATGAGTAAAAGATATTATTCAAATGACGGTGGTGTTAAATCACTTGTGATGTTTGAAAGAGATACTACAAATAAAGACCAACTTCAAACAGAAGTAATAAATGGTAAAACATACTATAAAGTAAAAAAAGATGCAAACGGTAATCCAATATTTTCAGGTATCCGTATGATATTAAATGCTGGTGGTGCAATTATGGTTAACCAGCACATGAATACAAATGATTTAACTGCAATGTATAAAGCAATACCTGCATTAAACTCACAAGAAGGAGGCGGCTATACTAATGCAGACAGCCTTTGCCTTGTAACATTTGATTTATTTATGTCACCAACTGCAAGATATATGGACTATGTATTGCCAGCAGTTTCTCAACTTGAAGCAGTAGGCAGGGAAGTATTTGGCGGTCAGTATAAAGCAATGTATAGACCACCTGTTGTAGAACCATTAGGTGATGCTCTTGACAGCTGGACAATGACTTATAAAGCATGGGTTGCTCAAAGCCAGCTTGGTGAAATAAGTTATGGTGAAAGAACTACAACAGGTATTAGTGCTGCTCCAAGTAAATATACTAATAATTCAAGCTTTAAACCTATAAGAAATTATTTTGATGCAGAAGTGGATAAAGCAACTGCGGACCCTGCTTCAAAATACTATGGTATGACAAGAGATGAAGTTTATGGTGCACAATTTACACCTGCTAAAAATAATGATGAATATATCTGCACTTCGTTATATGAAACAAAAGGAACAACTACAAGCTGGGCTCGTGGTGACAGCGATACATCAGAAGGTGCCCGTAACAATATTTCACAAGTTGGTCAAATTAGAAAGAACCTTGATACATATCTTAAAGGAGATATGACAGCTCCATTTATATTTACAACGGAAAATAGTGTCCAAAATAAATTTGATGGAAGCACATATTTAAGTGCTGCAAACAGTGAAGCTTCTTTGCTTGATACTTCTTCAAGACCAGAAATGTCTGGTAAATTCCAAATTTATAATGGCAGAGTTCAGTGGGATTATGAACATGCTTTTGAAAAATACCATGGATGGCTGCCTGCTGAAAATCGCGGACAGGAAAATAAAGACCCAGAAGGTGATTTAAAAGTTTATCCAATACCAATGTATTTTAACTTTGAAGACTGTTTCAAAGAATCTTACAATGGTTTTAAAAAGGTGGATTCTGCTACTGGTAAAGCACAAGCTGGTCCAAATGCAGCATTTTTTGCAGGAACAGGAAGAGACAAACCTCTTACAATGAGCACAACTCATGATAGATTTAGAGTTCACTCTACCCATGATGAAAACCCACTTTTACGAGAGCTTAACCATAGAACTATAAACGGTGGCTGGGCAAGTGGTAATGACTGGAAAGAATACTGCATAGTTCCAGAAAGACAAACAGTAAATTCTGCAGCTGCTTATGAATCACCTATGATAAGCTCTGCAATTTATAACAAAAACAGAGAAACTGCATCATGGCATGAGATATGGATAAATACTCAGGATGCAGCAGAACGCGGTATTACTGACGGTATGCTTTGCCGTGTAGAAAACCCTATTGGTAAAATAAGAGTTATTGCTCGTGTTACAGACCGTTGTATTCCGGGACATTTAAACCTGCACCAAGGTGGCTGGTATGACCCTAATACTGACGGAGTAGATGATGGTGGTAATGCTAATACATTAATAGCATCAACTCCATCAAGATATGACCATGGTAACGCTCAGCAGTCTGCTTATGTTATCATTAAACCTGAAACAGAATTTAATATATAAAGGATACGATTATGGCTATAGAAAAAATACAATATGCTTTTTATTTTGACCAAACAAGATGTATGTCATGTAATTCCTGCACAGTAGCATGTAAAGACTGGAATCAAGTAGAGCCGGGACCTGTTGCATGGCGTAAACAGTTTACTTATGAAAAAGATGGTGGATTTTTCCCATTATCTATGGGCTGCAATCACTGTGAAGAGCCTGCATGTAAAAATGTATGTCCATATAATGCTATCATTAAAACAGATGATGGTATTGTATATGTTAACAGGGACTTATGTCAGGGAGCATTAAGCTGTATTTCTGCATGTCCATTTGCAAAACCACAAATAGCTTTAGATAAACAAGAGCCAAACGCATTTGAAAGCTGGAAAGTTCAACACCCTATGCAGAAATGTGATATGTGTAAAGAAAGACTTGATAAAGGTGAAAAACCAGCATGTGTTGCAAGCTGTGTAGGAAGAGCATTAGATTTTGGCACAAAAGATTATATATTAAGCACATATCGTAGTGCTGTTCAGCTTAATTATAGTGATTTCCCTTATGCTTATGTAAATAATACTAATGATACTAAGCCATCTTTCTATGTAAAGAAAAAAACATCAATTAGTGTAACAAAAGCATCAAGCAATTATGTAAAATAAATAAAAGGGAGCTAAAACTCCCTTAGTGAAAAGGTATAAAATAATGGAAAGCTCTTTAAAAAGTGAAATTCATTCGGCAAGAGGCAGTGTTTATTTATTTTTAAGAAACTGTTTGTATGATATGCCAAATGAAACATTTTATAAAATGATAGAAGATATGTTGTCTCAGTTAAGTCAGGTTGTAAATGGAAGTGAAAATAAAGATATGAAAAATGGCTATAATGGGATGCTTAACTTTATAAATACAATAAATAGTATATCTGGAAAAGAGTTAGATGAATTAAATCTGCATATCAGCAGAGAATATACATCATGCTTATGTTTACCAGGAACTGCACAGCAGGAAGAATCCTATTATATTTCTGAGGACCATATATTAAAACAAGAGTCAAATGATGATATGATTAAACTGTTCCATAAATATGGATTTTCAATATCAGCAGAATTGCAGGCGGATTATGATAATGTTTGCATAGAGCTGGCATTTATGAGCAAACTTGCATATATGAGTGCAGATACAGAAAATAAAGATGAATACTATAATCTAATATTAGAGCAGTTAAATTTTCATAAAAATCACTTTGATAAATGGATATACCATTTTTATGATAAATTAATAGGGCAAAAGATAATAGAAAGCAAATTATACAGATATATTGCTGAATTTTCCAAAGGTTTTATACGAGAAGATAAACTGCTGCTTGAAGACTTAAACAGCAGCAATAACTAATTAAGGAGCCAATGCCTATGAAACGGCTGATGTTAAATACATTATGTATGTTAGCTTTTGTGTTCCCAGCATATTCCTATGTTGGCGATTCTTATGTAACCCCAGACAGCTGGAGCAGACATGTGAATGCCAACGGTATCAAAGCAAGCCTTAACGGTCTCAGCTTTGGAGATACAGGCATATTAAAAATAG